>JACXTT010005956.1_pt1 | contig 17543 bp, 13 predicted proteins | sample 9270951 | NCBI WGS metagenome assembly JACXTT01 (sample SAMN15532306, study PRJNA645909) | rock metagenome | isolation source: weathered quartz diorite | place: Puerto Rico | collected 2017-06-21 | reverse complement strand
TTCACGTTGTAGGCAATGGCCGCGAGGTGGACTTGCAATCTTGCCTTGGCGAGCCCGATCCATCGCATCTGGCGAAAGCGATAGCTGCGTTTCCAGGTGCCGAAGATTTTTTCGATCCTTGCCCGGACCTTCCGCAGCGGCCGGTTGTGTTCTTCGAGCGTTGCGGCTTTGAGCCAGCGATGGCCCTGCGCAAAAGCCTTGGAGTTCCGCCCTTGGCTTTGATTGCCGCCTCGACCGACAGCGCATCATAGGCCTTGTCGCCATAAACCGCGCCCGGCCGATCAGGAATGAGCGACGGCGCAACAGAGACATCGGCCTCATTGGCCGGCGTCGTTTCGACCGCGCGGATAATCCCGGTCTCTTTGTCGGCGCTAATATGCGCCTTATAGCCATGCGCCGGCGCACGGCTTTTATGTTTTGCCCAAGCGGCTTCTTTGTCGCCCTTCGACGCCGAGCCGATCACGGTTGCGTCGATCAGCGTGCCCCCCGGGTCGTAGCCCGGGGGCAGGCTTTTGCGCACGCAAGCGCCCCTTTGCTCAAGATCGCGGGTGATCGCCGCAAAGAGGCTTTGATCGAGCCCGTTTTCCACAAGCTGGCGGCGGAAGCGCACAAACGCCGTGCGCTCGGGCGTATCCTCCTCGCGCGCAAAACCGCAGAAGCGGCGGAAGCTCGCGCGGTCTGCGAGCGCTTCCGCCAGCATCACATCGGAAAGATCATACCATGTGCGGGAGGAGCACGCTGCACCTGGAGAAGGGATCGTACGAAGCGTAGCGATCCAGCAGGGCGGGCATGGCCACCCGATGGACGATATTGTTGTCGGCCTTGACACCGAGGGTATTCCCGCCAGCCTAAACCTACAGGCGAAGCGCAAAATCCAGATCAGCGCGTCCAACAAATTTTTTGCCGACATACTCGCGCGCGCTGTCGCCACGCGCGCTTCGGGGTCCTTCAACGCCGAGCACGATGCGTATGGTTTCGTCGTCGAAGACGTGGCAGCGGCTCGTTTCCGCACGCTTCGCCGTCTGATCGATTGGGCACAGGCCAGCCCGACGGGCGAGCACTTCGAGGCCCGGTTCGCCCCGGGCGGTTCAGCCACAAGCGCCGAGCGCAAGATGCGCGATGAGCTTTTGCCCTCCATCAACGCTACGTCGCCACTGGACGAACGCGATTTCTACGCGCGGTTAGTGGCGCTCAAGCTCGATGGTCTCACTGAGGGCGCTCCGCTGCGGACCGAGGTCATCAACCGCCTTCAGGAATTGGTGGCGAGCAATGAAGATGGGCAGGACCTATTGCTGTTCGACCGCCTTTGCCGAGTTGCCCGCGACGGCGCCGGGACAGCTCGGAAATGGACGCGCGGGTCGCTGCTCGCCCAGCTGCGCGGGACCGTGCGCCTGAAAGTAGCGCCAAACTACCAGCACGACATCAACCTGCTTGCCGAGTTTTCGCGAGCGGGCATGGCAGAGGTTTCCGAGGAAATAGTGGGCTTCCGGGTCGACCGGCCAGACCTAGAAAATAAAATCCGCGAAAAGCTTACGCAGACCCGGCTTGTCAACCTGACCGGGCTGCCAGGATGCGGAAAATCTGCGATGCTCAAGCGTATCGCGAGCCAAGATGAAGCCAAGGGCCCGGTCCTGTTCCTGAAGTCCGACCGGCTTGAGGGTAAGAGCTGGCTGACCTTTGCCAATGCCCTAAACCTAGAGCACACGGGAATCGGTGATCTCCTGGCGGAGATCGGTGCGGCTGGCACTCCGGTGCTCTTCATCGACGGCATCGACCGGGTGCGGCCGGACCAGCGGGGCGTCATCAACGACATTCTCCGGGCGATTGAGAGCGAAGAACGTCTGGCACCCTGGAAGGTCCTAGCGACCTCGCGGGATCAGGGGCTGGAACCTTACCGCACGTGGTTCCCGCCTAACTTCTATCGTGGCACCGGGATCGGGGCTGTGCCGATCGTCCCTTTCACCGACGTCGAGGCCGATGCGCTTGCCGACGAGATGCCCAATTTGCGCCAGCTTCTCTTTGGCGCTGCCGGCGTGAGAGAGATTGCGCGACGCCCATTCTTCGCGGCCGTCCTCGCCTGGAGTTTTCCCGACAGCACGCCCTCGCCGCAGACCGAGGTTGACCTTATCAAGGCATGGTGGGACCGCGCTGGCCACGATGCCCCGGAGGATGCGGTTCCGCTGCGCCAACGCGCGCTCCTCGATCTTGCCGAGCGGGGGGGTCGCAATCTAATTCACGCCTCGTCAAGATCCACCGTAGTTATAGCATCGATGAGGCAGCCCGGCTCCTCCGCGCCCACAAGAACACCATCCGGACCTGGATCAAACAGGGACTGCCAATTATCGACCGGCGGAGGCCGACGCTCATCTACGGTGCCGATCTGTCGGCGTTCCTCAAGAACCGCCGTAACCAAGCCAAGCGGCCTTGCCCGCCTGGTGACATGTATTGCTTCAAATGCCGGTCCCCTAAGAAGCCTGCCGCAGGCATGGCGGACTACCTGCCCATCACAGCCACATCGGGAAATCTACGCGCGCTTTGCTCAGACTGCGGCACGCTCATGCACCGACGGGTTGCCTCCGCCAAACTGAGCATCTTCGGCGCCGGTTTGGAAATCGCGTTCACGCGAGCGGTGCCAAGCATAAGAGAAAGTACCGCTCCCTCCGTAAACTGTGACTCTAATAGAGATCACCAAGCCCATGAAAACGCACAGCCCTGAAAACGAGCGTATTAAGCGCCAGTATTTCACTTATTTGAAGGAAGCCAAGCGCTACAGCGAAACCTCGCTCGATGGGGTCGCGCAAGCGCTGCACGGCTTCGAAGCTTATACGAAGTTCCGAGATTTCAAGAATTTCCACATCGGGCAGGCGGTCGGGTTCAAGCGGCATCTTGCCGAGCAGATTAGCCTTCGGACGAAGGAGCGCCTGAGCAAGGCCACCCTCTATTCGACCCTAATGGCGCTGCGGAATTTCTTCCACTGGCTCGCGGGCCAGTCCGGTTACCGATCTCGCTTGAGTTATTCGGATGCCGATTACTTCAACCTGTCGGAAAAAGAGACAAGGATTGCAAAAGCTCACCGCGACCAGCGCGTGCCCACAATTGCACAAATTGAGCATGTCATTCAGGAAATGCCCGCGACCTCGGATATCGAACGGCGCAACCGTGCCCTCATTGCGTTCGTCCTGCTGACCGGCGCGCGCGATAGTGCGGTCGCCTCATTCAAGCTCAAGCACCTGGACTTGGCCGAAGGAAAAGTCATCCAGGATGCTCGAGAGGTGCGAACGAAGTTCAGCAAATCCTTTACCACGATCTTTTTCCCCGTCGGCGACCAAATCCGGCAAATCGTCGTGGATTGGGTCGAGTATCTGATGAAGGAAAAGCTTTGGGGCCTGGATGAGCCGGTGTTCCTGGCTACGCGCGTGATAGTGGGCTCTGAGAGTCGGTTCGAGGCCTCAGGCTTGGATCGGAAGCACTGGAGCAATGCCACGCCGATCCGTGGGATCTTCAGAGAAGCATTTACGCGCGTCGGTCTGCCCTACTTCAATCCGCACAGCTTCCGGAAGACGCTCGCGCAGTTGGGTGAGAAGCTTTGCCGAACACCGGAGCAGTTCAAGGCCTGGAGCCAGAACCTCGGCCACGAGAAGGTGCTTACGACATTCTCGAGCTATGGCGAGGTCGCCGCGGAACGGCAGCGCGAGATCATCCGCGAGTTGGCATTGCCGATGGTCTCCGATCCTCAAGTCGAGGAAATTCTGAAGCAGCTTGTGCGAGTGGCAAAGCGAACGGCGGCATAATCACACCGAAATCGCTGCTAATCTCACGCATGATAACGTCCTGTATCATGTGTAAGAATCGAGCTTGGCTATTAGGGCCTAGTCAAGGATTTTCCTCACGCGGCTTACACGGCGTCTCTAGGTGCGTCTGGTATAGGAATGTCACCAGGGTCGCCGCTGCTCCTACAACCAGTTGAGCGAGGCGTTGTTTTAACCCGCTCTTGCGGCCTTCTTTCCCGTGGCCAGTACCATACAAGTTGCGAAGCTCAGTGACGCCCTGAACTATCATGACTAAATTGCTCAGCACCCGTTTAATGCTATCGGCACCCCTTGCAGATGCGGGGACATCCTTTGGAAGCAGTTGGAGACTTTGCGACGTCATCCGAGAGAGCTCAAAAATGTCCTCTTTGCCGGAAACGACAATCGCGCGCTCCTGGAGGATGGTCTTGAAACACGTTTCGACAAATTCTTTTGCAGTGCCGATTGCAAGATCAGGATCTTTGACAACCGAAGCTTCGAGACGCTCGATTTGTGCATGGATGTATGCGGCGTCAAGTGTGACAGCAATGGCCTTGGAATAGGCAAGTCTCTTGCTTGCAGTGACGGGGACTATATGGCCGTCTTGATAGAGGTATCCCTCGTTTACCAACTGGTCTTGGAATCTGTTGAATATAACGGGCTCCATCTTAGACATATCCCAAGCAAGGGATTCCAGAAAAATTTGGACCTCCCTCCCATCGTTTCGGTCCGTCCTCTGGAGGGACCCGCATTGTAACTCAGTTCCTTTGTCACAGTCCGGCTGAGCGAGAAGATAGTCTTGCAGCATCGATATGAGGCGATAGCTGAGGAGCTCCGTGGCCATGTGCAGCGCCTCTCCGGTTCATCTGCTCTAGATTGAAATTCGCTCTACTTCGTCGAGCGTAATCTCATCGCCGGTACGATCATAGAGCTTGGTGGTGCGCGGGCTTTCATGCGCCGCCATGGCTTGCGCGTTTTCCAGCGTGCCGCCGGCTTCGAGATAGGCAGTGATGCCGGTCGCCCTAAAAGTGTGGCAGCCGATCTTGACCTTCATGCCGAGCTCAGCTGCGCGGCGCTGGATCATGCGGTAGGCATCGACGCGGTGCATGGCTCGCCATTCAGCAGGCCGGTGCGGCCAAGGGCGGAGCGGAAGAGGGGGCTCTTGCCGTCCTCCCCGATGCCGGCGGCGGGGATATATTCGTCGACGAAGGCCTCTAACTTGTGGTGCGCCGGCATTTCATGGCGCTTGCCACCCTTTTCGTGGAGGCGGACCCACCAGCGCTTGCCGTTGGCAATGTAGTCCTCGACGCGCATGGTAACCACCGCGCCGATGCGGGCGAAGGCGTAGGTCATGACGCCGATTAAAGCGCGATCACGGAGACCCACGAGGGTTGAGGTATCAATGCTGTCGAGGAGCGCACGGGCCTGGTCAGAGGTGAGCACGGGCGTCTTGCCGCGTTTCACTACGTGCTTGGGCCCGCGTACCGCATGCGCAGGATTTGTCGCAAGCACGCCGCCGGTGACCAGCCAGTCAAAGCACATCCGGATCGCGGCGAGGTGCTGTTTGACCGTCGGCTTCTCGAAGTCTTTGCCGATCGCCTCGACATAGGCCGCGACATGGAGCGGCTCGCCCGCGCACGCGCCGAAATGGACGACGAGGAGAAGGCGCGGCACGAGCGGCTGCTCAAGGAACAGGAAGACCTGCAACGGGCGCTTGAACACTCGCGCGAGCGCGTCGGAGTCGATGCCAACGACCTTCAGCGTGTGGTTGGAGCGGCGCTTGCGCGCGCCGGCCTTCCGCTCGACGCGGCGAGAGCTGAGACCGTTGGCCGGACGCCGACATTCCGCCTTGATCCTGCACATGCCGCTTTCGTCAAGGAGCCGGGCTGGCAGGACACATTCGACGATTTGCGCGTCCGCCCGCGCAAGCGCGGCGAACGTCTCAACGAATGGCGCAAGCGGGCGCCGATCCGCGCGATCGCCTTCGAGTCGCCCCGACTGCGCGACGGGCGCGATGCGCCGGAGGTCGTGCAAGTTCATCTCGAGCACCGCCTCGTGCGTCGGCTTCTGTCCCGCTTTCTATCGCAGGGATTCCAGTCAGGCCTGTCGCGCATCTCCGTCATCAAGGGGCCTGGAGCACAGCCACGCGTGGTGCTCATGGGTCGGCTCGCGGTCTACGGCGCGGGTGCTGCGCGCTTGCATGAGGACGTCATTCCCCGGTGACGGCGATCTGGACCGAGGCCGAGCGTGATAGGCGTCCGCTGCATGCACTCGGCGAGAGCGGCGAGGAGCGGACGCTCAATCAACTCGAGCAAGGCTTACGCGAGGCCCGCCCGGCGCCACCGATGGCCATTGCACGTATCCAGGCAATGGTCGAGCGGGACATCGCCGATCTCGTTCCGACGCTCGAAAAGATCGCCAACGAGCGCCTGGCGAAAGTGAAGATTGATCTTACCAAACGCGGCGAGGCGGAAGCGAAATCGTTGGCCGAACTCCTGGAAGAGCAGCGCAAGCGCATCGCCAAGGCCAACGCCGAGTTCGATCGCAATCAACTGCTGCTGCCGGGCATCGGCGATGACGAGCGCCGCGAGCGTGAGGCCGACCGTCGCCACTGGCAAAGCCGGCTGTTGCGGCTCGAAAAGGAAATCCGCGAGGAACCGGCGCGCATTCGCGCCTCATATGACGTGACCGCGAATCGGCTGGAGCCGGTCGGGCTCGTCTATCTTTGGCCGGTGACGGGTTGATCGCGATGGCGACGGAAATCAAGCGCGATCCCGATCTCGAGTGGCTGGACCATGTCCAGCCGGTCGGCCTCGTCGTCGCGCCGACCTTGCTCAAGGAACTCGGGCTTGCTCCGTTGCGGCAGACTCAGGCGGACAGCGCGCAAGTCGCAGAGCTTTTGAAGGCGGAAGGCGCTGGCGCGGATGAGTTGAGCCAGCGCGCTCTCCGCGATGCCTGGGCCTTCATGGCGGAGGTGCTTGGTTGGGAGACGCGTCATGTTGCGGGCAGCCCAGGCGGACCGGCGGTCCCAGACGATCTCTCTGTTCGCCTGCTGGAGCACGATACAACGCTTGAGCCCACATGGGCGGTGAAGGAGCTGGGCGCGGACGGAAAACCCTGGCAATTGCTGGTGCGCATCGAGGCGCCGGGCGTCGATCCCGATGGGCGCGGCGCACTCGCCGGCTGGGAGGCGACGTCGCACCAGCGCTTTGAGCGACTGTTGCGAGAGAGCGGTGTCTATTCCGGCCTGCTGATTACCGAGCGCAACGACCGTAGGGATGGGCACGACCGCTTCTTGCCGGAACTGCGCCTCGTCTATGCGCCGCGTGGCGAAACATCCGGCTATCTAACATTCCCCGTCCGCTCGCTTGGGACAGTTGCCGGCCGGGCGATGCTGGGCGGGCTCAAGCTCCTGCTCGATTCTTACCGGCTGTTCAATGACGCCGACGACCGCAGGCTTCCAGCGCTGCTGAAGAAAAGCCGCGAAGCGCAGGCCGCCGTTTCTACCGCGCTTGCCGAGCAGGTGCTCGGCGCGCTGCACGAGCTATTGCGCGGGCTGGACGCTGCCGCGCCCGATCTCATCCGCAGGATTGCGCATGAGCGGCCAGGGCATCTCTACGAGGGCTTGCTCACGGTCCTGATGCGGCTCGTATTCATCCTCTATGCCGAGGATCGTGACCTTCTGCCCTCGCGCAGAGATGGCCGCGTTCGCCAAATCTATGAAACGAGCTATTCCCTGCGCGGACTCTATGCTCGTCTTGTCGGAGATGCCGCGCTCAATCCCGATACGGTGGACGAGCGCCGCGGCGGCTGGGGCCAGCTGCTCGCGCTCTTTCGCCTATTCACAAGGGCCACCCGAGCCGTTTCGTCCAGGCGCGGGGTGGCAAGCTGTTTGACCCCGAGCAGTTCCCGTTACTCGAAGGCCGCGCCATACCGACCGATGCGCCGCATGTGCTGCCCATCTCCGATGGCTGCATCCTGCGCATTCTCGAAGGGCTGATGACATTGCAGGTGAAGGGTGGCACGCGCGAGCGGCTCTCCTACCGCACGCTCGACGTCGAGCAGATCGGCTCGGTTTATGAGACCGTGATGGGTTTTACTGTCGAGACTTCTCGCGGGCGCTCGATCGCCATCCGTGCTGGCAAGGACAACCGCACTCCGGTCTTCGTCGATCTCGATAGGCTCGCCGCGGCACAAGGCAAGGACCGCATCAAATTCCTCAAGGAGGAGGCCGACCGCGGCCAACTCTCTGCGAACGCCGTCCGCGCGGTGGAGGCGGCGAGGGATGCAGACGAACTTGCGGCGGCACTCGACCCGATCGTGGACGAGCGCGCCTCGCCAAAGAGGCACGCGATCGCCGCCGGCACGCCGATTTTGCAGCCGACGGATGAGCGGCGCCGCACCGGCAGCCACTATACGCCGAGAAGCCTCACCGAGCCGATCGTTCGCCATGCGCTGGAACCGGCGTTCGAACGGTTGGGGTCGAACGCGACGCCAGCGCAGATTCTCGATCTCAAGGTTTGCGATCCGGCCATGGGTTCGGGCGCATTCTTGGTCGAGGCCTGCCGCGCGCTTGCCGCACAGCTGGTCGAGGCATGGTCGCGTTATCCTGAGAAGAAGCCGGTCATCCCACCGGACGAGGACGAGGAGCTCCACGCCCGCCGCCTCATCGCGCAGCGCTGCCTCTATGGCGTGGATAAGAACCCCCTTGCGACCGATCTTGCGAAACTGTCGCTGTGGCTCGCGACGCTTGCGCGCGACCACGAGTTCACCTTTCTCGATCACGCGCTGAAATCAGGCGACAGCCTGGTCGGGCTGGGCCAAGCGCACATCGCGGCGGCGCATTGGGACACATCGAAGCCAGGTCTGCCACTGTTCCGGCAACTGGTGAAGGACCGCGTCGCCGAGGCGATGAACGGCCGGGCCGAAATCCAGGCTGCCCCGGACGACACCGCGCGCGCCATTCAAGAGGCGCGGCATCGCTTTTTGGAGGGTCGTATCAAGGATATTCGCATGATTGGCGACGCCGTGATTGCGGCGTTCTTCGCCGAGGACAAGGCAAGGGTGCGAGAGAGGAGGCGCGCTGAGGTCGAGAGCTGGCTCGGCGGATCACCGGTCGCGTGGGATAAGATTGCCGCTTTGGCCGCGGGTTTGAAGCAAGGCGAGCATCCGCTTACGCCATTCCATTGGGAGATTGAATTTCCGGAGGTGTTTGCGCGAGAAAACGGTGGGTTTGACGCCATCGTCGGTAACCCTCCATTCCTTGGCGGCACTCGAATTTCTACTGCATTGAGCTCGGAATATCGAGACTGGCTTAAGCGCACGTTCGATGAGAGCGGCAACAGGATGGACCTTGCAGCCTATTTTTTCCGATGTGCCTTCGAATTGGCTCGGGTCGACGGAGCGTTTGGCTTAATTGGAACGAATACTATAGCTCAGGGCGACACCAGGACAGGCGGACTTGGTTGGATCGCCCGTCATAATGGCTTCCTCTTCGCTGCACAGAGGCGAAGACGATGGCCTGGGCTGGCAGCTGTTATGATTTCAGTCGTGCACGTTCTGAAAGGTCGAAGCCCAACGAAATGTCTACTGGATAGTCGCCAAGTTGAGAAGATTACCGCTTTCCTCGTCGAACGGGGAAACAGCGATGAACCTCAACGACTCGGGACCAATTCCGGCATTTCTCACAGCGGCGTCAAAACATATGGCCAGGGCTTCCTGTTCGCTGATGATGACAACAAAGCCACCTCAATCGATCAACTGCACGCACTTATTCTGAGCGACCCCAAGAATAGCGAAAGGATCAGGCCGTATCTGGGTGGCGAGGAAATAAACGAGCATCCAACTCATGATGCACACAGGTTTGCGATTGACTTCACAGGTCTTACTGAAAGCCAAGCGCAGCAATGGCCAGAGCTGCTTGGCATCCTTCGATTGAAAATTCCCGAAGAGCGAAGGACCGCGCCAAAAGCTGTTCGGCAATCCCCTTTTTGGCTGTATTGGAATTCACGCGCCCAACTGAGAGCCTGGTGCAAACATCACCAAAGATTTCTGGCGCGATCTGAGACGAGCAAACATCATGCGCTCGCGTTTTTGCCGGCGTCCGTTTTACCTAGCCAGAAGCTGGTATGCTTCTGCTTTGCTAGCGATGGAGCATTTTGCGCACTACAGTCGCGCTTCCATGAAGTGTGGAGCCTTTTTTTCGGACCAACGCTCGAAGATCGTCCCGTTTACAGTCAGTCAGACTGCTTCGAGACATTCCCGTTTCCGCGCGGCTTCGAGAATTTGCCGGCACTTGCAGCCGCCGGCCGTGCCTACCACGATCACCGCGCCGCGCTCATGGTCGCACGCAGAGAGGGCATGACCAAGACGTACATCGTTTCCACGATCCGACCGAGACCGCCAAGGACATAGATCGCCTGCGTGAGCTGCACGCCGCCATGGACCGCGCCGTCCTCGAAACCTATGGCTGGCACGACCTCGCCGCACGCGCCAAGCCGATCTTCCTCGATGAGACAAACGAGGGCGATCACACCTACCAAGGCCGCCTGTTCTGGCCATCCGACTTCCGCGACGAAGTCCTGGCGCGCCTCCTCGCCCTCAACGCCGAACGCCACGCTGAAGAAATCCGCCTTGGCATCGCACCTGGGATGAGGGGTAAGGCGGAGGAGCGTGAAGAGGAGCTAGCCGCAGGAGGCGAAGTGGCGGAGTGAGATCCCCCGCTATTCGCTGCTTTCAGGCCCGCGCCCTACGGTTTACGCCACTTGTCCGGTTTCCGCCTTTTGTCTCGCGCACGCGCTTGACGAGGATAGTCGCTTCCGGGTTCAGTTGCCGCGCCCGCTCAATTGGCGCCGCCTGTGTGGGCGAAACGGCGGTCACGAACAGCTTGTAGCGGCGATCGATCAACTTGCTACGGGCCGAGTTGGCGAGAGGCGCATTCGGCCAAAGATCGTTGCTTCCACCGCAACCGTTCGCCGCGCAAGCGAGCAGATCGGTGCGCTGTTCGATCGGTCCCGAACGAGCGTCTTCCCGCCGCCCGGTATCGACCGCACAGACAGCTTTTTTTGCGCGTACGGTTTCCTCCAGTTGCGATCCGGCGCGCCTCTATGTAGGCATCGCCGCACAGGGACGCGGACCAAAGCTGGTCTTCCTACGCACGCTTACGACCCTTGTCGCTGCTGCACAAGCAGCATTCGATGTCAACGCTGCCGCCTCGGAGCCGGGAAAGAATCCGGCCGACCCTTACATGACGGCGCTGTGCTACTTCAACGCGCTCCGCGAGCTTGGCGGTGCGCGTCGCATTGTCGAGGACGAGGTGCGGAACCATGCCGCGAGCTATGGTACTGAGCGGCGCCGAGTCGATCCCAAAGATTCTCCTTTTGCTGACCGAAGGATCAGGCCGCCGCTGGAAATCACTCGCGCGTTTCGACCGATCAGGTGGCCCAGGCAAAACAGCAGCTCGAGGCCGTGTTCGGACGCGGCCTTGAGCCGGTCGATATTGCGCTCGCGACCAATATGATCTCAGTCGGTCTTGATATCTTGCGGCTGGGCCTGATGGTGGTGCAGGGGCAGCCAAAGACGGCGGCCGAATATATCCAGGCCACAAGCCGCATTGGCCGCGATCAAAATCGACCCGGACTGGTCATCGTTGTCCTTAATCTGCACAAGCCGAGAGATAGGACGCATTTCGAACAATTCGCGCATTTTCATCGGAGTTTCTATCGTACCATCGAGGCAACCAGCGTTACGCCGTGGGCAGCCCGAGCCCTCGATCGCGCGCTTGCGGCAGTTGTGGTCGCGGCAGCGCGTCACATCGATCCAAGCCTAACGCCTGAAATGGCCGTCAAGGAGCTCAAAGCAAGGCCCGCAACGCGGATTGCCGTGCGCGATACCATCGTGTCGCGCGCTCCCACCAGTTTGATTCCGGGTGGCCGTGCGGCTCTTGCGAACCTCGTGGATGGCTTGTTCAATGACTGGATCGTTACTGCAGATGTACAAGCCGCCGGCGGGAACGTGTTCGGCTATGCGACTGGGAGGAGCCCCCACCGGCTACTGCACATGCCGCTTGCGCCCGAGATCGCGAACCTAAGCCTGGCGCACGCGCGATTTGTCGCGGGTCGCTCGATGCGCGACGTGGAGCCGACCGTTGCTCTCCTGCCACGCGATCCGCGAGGCGGGCAGATCGCCAATGCTGACGATCTCGCATGACAAAGAACGCACAACGCCAGAGCCAAGTCATTTCGACCTTCGGGCCAGGAGCGATGATAGACCTGCCTACGGGTTCGGTCGTCGTGGGCGGCTTGGAGTTATGGGATATGAAAGGCGATGCCTTCACCACACTCTCCGAGCCACGTCTGATCGTGCGACTTGAACAGCTACTCAGGGCGCGCGGGCATCTTGAAGCGGGCAGTAGCTTGTCCATTCGTACCCCGCCCATAGGTGACGGCGGTGCGGGCGGTTTGCGCAACGGGATCATCGCACCCGTGTTTCCGGCATGGTTCGTTTGCGAACACGTCGAAGTCGTTACAGTTGCCGAGAAGCCGGCACGTCGCCGGCGATTGGTGCGGTGGGAGCACCTCGATTCGCGCGGCGGCCGTCGCAAGTTCGTGTTTGACGATGGAAGCAAGTCCGACGTCACTCCGATCCGCTTCGTCTGCGCATGCGAAAAGGGACACTTGCAGGACATTGACTGGAAGTGGGTCGTGCACGCGGGTGAAGCGTGCCACGAGCCTATGTGGCTAGAGGAGAGAGGCACCAGCGCCGATCCTGCCGACACGTCTGTTGTGTGCGGTTGTGGAAAGCAGCTCTCACTTCAAGAGCTGTTCGTAGCGGGACGCCTAAGCAATTGCCGCGGCGAGCGACCCTGGCTCCTCGACCACGATCCGGAGGGCTGCGACCAGAAACTCAAGCTGCTCACGCGAACGGCGACGAACACCTACTTCCCGCAGGTCGCGACTGTTATCTCGCTCCCTAGTGCGGAAGATGAACTTACCAAGCTGGTCGAAGACATCTCCATCGATTTGGCCAATGTACAATCGGTGCAGGACGTCGCGACGGCCCGGCGCTTCAATTCGAAGATCGCAGCGACGTTCCGCGACCACGCAGATGAGGAGATCTTCGTTCGGCTCCAACGCATTCGCGAGGGAACATTTAGCGACACCAGCCGTTCACCCAAAGTCCCGGAATTCGATGTTTTTGCCAGCGGTCGGCCGGAAATCGGGCAAAATCACCCCACGGCCAAACTATATGCTCAGACTTTGCCGCGCGAAAGTTGGGCCAACGCTAACGCCTATTTCGACTTAGCTTCGATCAAAAGCCTCGTCGCCGTGCCTCGCTTGCGTGAAGTGTCGTGCCTCTATGGCTTTACGCGATTTGAGGCCGCACCCACCAGTGCCGACGACCAACTCGAAGATGTACAACTCGCAGTGCGTGGCGCTCCGATTGCCCGCGACGCCGATTGGCTCCCTGCAATCGAGCAGTTCGGTGAAGGCATTTTCATCCATTTCGACGAAGACGCCATCGCGGACTGGCTTAATCGAAATGCCACTCGGCAGCGTCACGACAAGCTCGTGAATGGGTACGGTCATTGGATCAAACGATTCGGTGGTAGGCCACCAAGATACCCCGGTACGGCCTACATCCTGCTGCACAGCTTATCGCATGCTCTGATGGCGGAAATCGCACTCGATTGCGGTTATCCTGCGAGCTCCTTAAAGGAACGAGTGTATGCCCTCAGCCCCAATCCGGGCGCGTCTCCTAACCGGTGCGGCATACTTATCTATACGGCGACCGCCGGCGCTCAAGGGACGCTCGGCGGCCTCGTCGGAACTGCGCCGCACTTCGCTCATATACTGCGCAGCGCCCTGGCGCGTTCCGCCATATGCTCGAACGATCCTGTTTGCGTCGACCACGAACCAGACGACCGCAGCGGCGACCGCGCTACACACGGCGCGGCTTGCCACGGATGCCTGCTCATCGCAGAAACGAGTTGCGAGATGCGGAATCTATTTCTTGATCGCAACCTGCTAGTGCCAACTATGGCAACTGATGGGTCCGCGTTCTTTCGCGATTTCGACTGCGTCGGCTTGGTATAGACGACTATATCGACGATTGCGGGGTAGCTGAGGACCCGGAGGGCCGCGCGAGCTGCGCCTCCTTGCTGACGTGCAAAAAGAATTTCTGAGTTCCGCTCTCGAAAAGCTCGGTGCTTGATTCGGGCGCCTTGGGGATTCAACCCAGTAGAGGTGTTTTCCGGCACGCTATAGTGTTTTCTTTTTTTACTACCGCCGCGATTTGATAGGGACTACCTCTGCAACCTGTTCCTTACGGAGCGCGTCCATTTTTGCCCCAAACACCTCAGTCGCCGCACGGAGAGGGTCGTCGGCTATATGCGCGTAGCGCTTTGTCGTGGTCGGGTTGGTATGGCCGAGGAGGCGCCCGACAATCTCAAGGCTGAGGCCGCTCGAGACAAGGTGCGACGCATGAGTGTGTCGATTGTCGTGCAGCCGATAGTCGGCAATCTTCGCTTGCGCGGTTACCACTTTCCAGAACTTCTTGATGTCCTGCAGCGGCTGTCCAGTTGCGTTGCCTGGAAATAAGTATGCCTCTGTAGGATTGACTTTCTCCTGCATGTCGGCGAGCAGGGCAAGCGCAAGCTCGGATAGCGGAATATGCTCCGTCTGTTTTTGTTTCGTATGATGCGATGGCTTTGTCCAAACCCCGCGTTCGAAATCTATATCGGACCAGCGAGCCTTTAAGACTTCGCCCAGCCGCGCGCCCGTTAAGAGTTGAAATCGAACGGCATTTGCGGCGCGTTGGTTCTGGTGGGCCGCCAGCACTGTGAGAAGTCGGCTCAACTCGCTGTCCGAAAGCCAACGTTCCCGGCGATTCTCCTGAAATCGTTCTATGCCCTTGACCGGGTTATCGCTCCGCCAACCCCACTTTGCCGCGAGCGAGAGCATTTTTGACAAAAGGGCTAGCACCCGGTTGGCCTGATATGGTGTCTTCTTCATCGATACGTGCAGGAGATGGATGTCACGGGGCTGGACCGCTGCGACCTTCTTGCCGCCGAGACGGGGCAGAATGATCCGCTTGATCATGGAGCGGTCATTCTCGACGCTTCTGGCGCGTTTCTTCGGAATTGCATGTTGCTCAAGGTAGTCCGCAGCAAGCTGCCTTATCGTGGGTGCGTCGCGAATCGCACGGTCATCCGCGACCGGGTCGCTGCCCTTTAGAGCGTCAGCGAGAATGATACGTGCGCGTTCCTGGGCTTTATGGAACGTGAGCAGCGGCCCGTGTTGGCCGAGGGTTTTCCGCCGCGAAGTGCCGGACTTCCTGTTCCGATATTGAACGATGTAGCTCTTCACGTTCGACGGTTTCACTCGAACGCCGAAGCCTGGAAGCGCCAAATCCCATACGACGTAATCCTCACCGCTGGGTGAGAGACTTTCGACTATGGACTTTGTAAGTTTTTGCTTTGCCATGGAATCGGATCACGGGAAAGCGTGGGGTAAGCATGGGTAAGCGAGACGGGACGAAAAGGATAGTACCATCGTGAGCAGAGCCAAAGCAAATTATTTCTTTGAATCATGGCGTTAAAGATTCCAGAAGTAGTGCTTCGAATTCGGTAGAAGTTAGGCAACAACGATTTGTAATCAGTAGGCCGCGGGTTCGACTCCTGCAACCGGCACCAAATAAATCACTGAGTTACATGTAAATTTCAGCCAACACATCTTCAAAAGAACAGCACCGGCCAGCAGCGTGGCCAACAAGCTGCAGGCCTCAACCGCTCGTACACCGGACATTTGGAAGCCCAAGCAAAGAATAAAAATCGCCAGCGCGCCCCACGTTCGCAACGGCGATGGCTTGGATAACCTATCCGGTCGTTCTCACGGATGCGCTCTGGCGAAATCTGCCAACTACGAAAAAACGATGTGATCCGCAAGAATGGCATTTGGTGTTTCCAGGTGACCACTGGCGACGGGAAGTATCTTCAAGAGCGAGGCGGCAGAGAAGGGGGCTCACGGCGAATCGAATGGGATTCCAAAGCTTTAGACAGAACGCAGCACAATCATTGAAGGATGCGCGGGCCACGCCACAGCTGAAATTGCGGAAGTGATCGGCCACGTAAATGATTTACATTGAGCGTGTACGCGCCGCTCAGTCTGCCAATGGAGGTGCTGCAAGGGATTGCCGAGCGGATAAAGTTCGACGGGCCCTTAATTCAGCCAGCAATGCGGGCGTACACTATGGCGTCTTGGCTGCGAGTGATGCGGTACAAATTGCACATTGGCTAATAGGAGTCGCTTGTTAGCGGTGCGTCAGTGGGCGATAGCGCCATCAAGGCTCATCATTTTGTCATGAACGGCGGTTAGCTGGAGCTTCGCGCGATCGCATTTTGTTAAGATGCTTAGGATTCGACGTGGTGGACCAAATCACACCCGAAACCTCACAGCCTGATGCTGCTCGCTCGATTGGTCGATCGAGTCTGGCTGCAATGGGCTTGTCCGCGCTTGGAATCGTCTTTGGCGACATCGGGACGAGCCCGCTTTATACGCTCAAGACCGTCCTCGTCCTAGCCGGGGGCGCGCCGACGCCCGACGTCGTTCTCGGTGTCCTCTCGCTGATCCTTTGGACGCTCATCATCGTCACCTCCGTGAAATACGTGACCTTTGCGATGAGCATCGACAACGATGGCGAAGGCGGCATTCTCGCTCTCATGTCGCTGCTCGGCATCAAAAAACATCAAAGGCCGGCGATCGTCGCGGTCGGACTGTTTGGTGCCGCGCTGATCTACGGCGATGGCGCGATTACCCCCGCCATCTCGGTTCTTTCGGCCCTCGAAGGCCTCAATATCGCCACGCCGAACTTAAAGCCTTATGTCCTGCCGGCCGCAGTGGCGATTCTCGTCGCGCTTTTTGCGATCCAGTCCCAGGGCACCTCCCGGATTGGTAAGGCCTTCGGTCCAGTCATGAGTCTATGGTTTCTATCGATAGCCCTGCTAGGTATCTGGGGGATAGCGCGCCATCCCGCAGTGTTCGCCGCCTTAAATCCCCTCTACGGGCTTCGCTACCTGTTGTCGAATGGTTACGCGAGCTTCCTAGTTTTGGGGGGTGTCTTCCTTTGCGTGACGGGAGCCGAAGCACTCTATGCCGACATGGGGCATTTCGGGTCTCGCCCCATCCGGGTCGCCTGGTCGGGTATCGTCCTCCCGAGCCTGCTCCTGAATTACGCCGGTCAGAGCGCCATTGTCCTCGATGGTGCACCTATAGCCGACAATATCTTTTACCGGCTGTGCCCCGAGCTGTTGCTGATTCCTTTCGTTATTTTGGCAACGGTTGCAACGATCATCGCCAGCCAATCGATCATCACCGGAGCATTCTCGATGACGCGGCAAGCGATCCAGCTCGGCTGGCTACCGCGTCTACGGATCACCCAGACCTCCGAGGGGGGCTATGGCCAGATCTATGTTGGTGTCATCAACTGGCTGCTCATGATCGTCACGGTTGGCCTGACGCTTTTCTTCGGCAAGTCCGACAATCTGGCCGCCGCCTACGGCATCGCTGTTTCGGCAACCATGCTCATGACCTCGGCGCTTTTGTTCATCGCCATGCGAGAAGTCTGGGGGTGGAGCCTCCTTGCAAGCGGCGCGGTCGCCGGCGCCTTCCTTTGCATTGATGCCGGCTTTTTCCTGGCAAACCTGGTTAAAGTTGCCGAGGGCGGTTATGTCCCGCTGCTTCTGGCTGGTCTCATCTA
>JACXTT010005955.1_pt1 | contig 17544 bp, 15 predicted proteins | sample 9270951 | NCBI WGS metagenome assembly JACXTT01 (sample SAMN15532306, study PRJNA645909) | rock metagenome | isolation source: weathered quartz diorite | place: Puerto Rico | collected 2017-06-21 | reverse complement strand
CAGCACCAAGCACGATCGTCGTCCGCTGCGCCATCGCTGCCCCCAATCGTCGTCGCCGATCAGGACGACTTCGACCTCTGACAACCGGTCCCTGCGGACTACCGACTCGGGACACTAGACAGGATGGAGCATCCGACCCGGGTCGGATGCTCCATCCTGTCTAGTTGCCGGTCATGCCGTGGGGATCGATGACGTACTTGCGGGCTGCGCCGGAGTCGAAGTCCCGGTAGCCGGTTGGCGCGTCGTCGAGGCTAATGACGGTGGCATTGACGGCACGGGCGATCTGAACCTTGTCGTTGAGAATCGCATGCATCAGGGAGCGGTGGTAGCGCATGACCGGGCATTGGCCCGTCGTGAACGAGTGAGACTTCGCCCAGCCGAGGCCGATCCGGATCGAGAGCGCCCCTTGCTTCGCTGCGCTGTCGACCCCGCCTGGGTCGCCTGTGACATACAGGCCGGGGATACCTACCTTGCCCGCTGCGCGGGTCACCTCCATGAGCGAGTTGAGCACTGCCGCAGGCGCCTCGTGAGACGCGTCGGCACCGTGCCCGCGGGCTTCGAAGCCGACGGCGTCGACTGCCGCGTCGACCTCAGGGACACCGAGCAGCTGCTCGATCTGATCGCGGGGATCGCCCTGGCTGACATCGATCGTCTCGCAGCCGAACGATCTCGCCTGTATCAAGCGCTCCTCTTGCAGGTCCCCCACGATGACGACGGCGGCGCCGAGGAACTGCGCGGACGCCGCCGCAGCGAGCCCGACCGGCCCGGCGCCTGCAATGTAGACGGTGCTCCCTGGACCGACGCCCGCTGTCACACAACCGTGGTAGCCGGTCGGGAAGATGTCGGACAGCATTGTCAGGTCGAGGATCTTCTCGAGGGCCGCGTCCTTGTCGGGGAACTTGAGGAGATTCCAGTCCGCATACGGCACGGTGACGTACTCGGCTTGACCTCCAACCCAGCCGCCCATGTCGACGTAGCCGTAGGCTGCCCCGGGGCGTTCCGGGTTGGTCGTCAGGCACACCCCGGTGTTGCCCTCCTTGCACATGCGGCAGCGGCCGCAGGCAATGTTGAACGGGACCGACACGAGGTCGCCGACCTTCACGAACTCGACGCCCGGACCTGTCTCGATCACCACACCAGTGATCTCGTGGCCGAGAATGAGACCTGCAGGCGCTGTGGTACGGCCCCGCACCATGTGCTGGTCAGAGCCGCAAATGTTCGTCGTGACGATGCGAAGGATCGCCCCGTGAGGGAGCTTTCGCCCGACATTGGCAGGGTGCACGCCGGGCCCGTCCCTCAACTCGAGAGCCGGAAAGTCGATGCCCGTGACCTCGACCTTGCCGGGTTCTAGATAGGCGACACCGCGGTTGTCAGCCATGATCAGCTCCTTTAGTGGGTTTCGAGGGCCGGCGCGACTCTCAGCTCAGTCATCAGGTTTGTATAGGATATCGTAATGCCTTACGGAGCCTTTCGCCGCGGCGACCGGGTCCAGATTGGGTTAAGAACGGCATGAAGTACGTGTGGGCGAGCGAATGGCGCGACGACGTAGACCCGTCGCTGGCGATGGCGCACACAAGTGTGGTGGTAACGCGCGACCAGTACATCGTCGTCGGTGCCGCCACCGAGCCGTCGCTCGTTTTCCGGCTGCCGGATGGGGGCGAGGCTTGGGTCGTGCCCGTCGAGCAGGCAGCTGATCTTCACGGTCTCACGCTCGTCGAGGAGCAGGGCGACGAGTTGCTCTGGGTCGCGGACACCGGCGTCAACCTCTTCGGCGGCGGCGCAGAGCTCGACATTCGCCGGGTCACACCGAACGGACAGGTGCTACAAATCGACCTCGGCGGCAAGCTTCGGCGTACGCTCGAGTCGCCCGTCCACGCTGCCTATGCGGAGAGCGAGTACCGCCCGACGGCAGTCGCGGTGGACGAGGCACGCCTCGGTGGGACAGGAGCCATCTGGGTTGCCGACGGATACGGTGCCAGTCTCATCCACCGGTACGCGGCTGACGGCAGCTATCTCGACTGCATCACCGGCGACGAAGGCGCAGGTCGTTTCAACGAGCCACACGACATTCTGATCGACCGACGCCGCGAGACGCCCGAGCTGTACGTCGCCGACCGCGTGAACCACCGCATTCAGGTATATGGGCTTGACGGCGCGTTCCGGCGTACGGTTGGAGAAGGGTTCTTGCCCGGTCCGACCCAGCTTGCAGTTGCCGGAACGTCTCTCGTCGTAACTGACCTCCTCGCCGGGCGCGTGACGCTCTTCGACGAGAGCGACACCTTTAGCGGGTGTCTCTTTCCTCACCCGTCGCCTCCACCCGCCTGGGACGATCTGCCGGACGGTTGGCCGAACGCCCGTGGAGACGACGGCCTGATCGCACCCGTCGAGCTTCGTTCCGAGCGCTTCCACACGCCGCACGGCGTAGCCGTCGACGAGGACGGGCGGATCTATATCTCCGAGTTCGCGATCGGCGGACGGATAGCGGTCCTCGCACCATGAGGGCTCGACAGTGATTGCTGGCGAGGAGTTGGCGGCCGAGGTCGGCCCGGAAGAGGTGGGCCTCGATTCGGCCCAGCTCAAGCGGCTCGACGACCTTCTCGAAGCACATGTCGGGGACGGGCGCCATCCCGGGTCGCTGCTTCTCGTCAGCCGGGGCGGAAGGATTGTGCACGTCGCGATGTTCGGGCATCAAGACGCGTCAGCGTTGGTGCCCGTGGATGCGGACACGATCTGGCGCGTCTACTCCATGACGAAGCCGGTCACTTCGGTTGCCGCGATGATCCTCTGCGAAGAGGGCGCATTGTCGCTTCACGACCCGGTCGAGAAGTTCATTCCCGCGTTCGCAGACGCGAGGGTCTACGCCTCTGGTCCCGCGGCTGCGCCGCAGTCGGTGCCGGTTGCCGAGCCGATGCTCATCTGGCACCTGCTGACGCATACGTCGGGGCTGACCTACGGGTTCTACGCGACCCACCCGGTCGACGAGATCTACCGCACGGCAGGTTTTCTGCTCGGAATGCCCGAGGACTACGACCTGGCCGACGCTGCCGAGCAATGGGCGACGATGCCTCTGTTGTTCCAACCCGGTACCGAGTGGAACTACTCCGTTGCGGCGGACGTGGTCGCGCGAGTCGTCGAGGTAGCCTCCGGTCAGGCCCTCGACGTGTTTTTCGATGAGCAGATCTTCAAGCCGCTGGGAATGCGCGATACGGGATTCTTCGTCGCAGAGCAGGATTGGCCGCGGCTCGCGGCCCTGCACGCATTCGATCCGGAAACCGGGAAAGCGGTTCCGGGCGATGCGGACAACCTGATCTCGTCTCAGCGCCCACGCTTCTTTGCTGGCGGGCACGGACTGGTGTCGACGGCAGCCGACTATCACCGGTTCACGCAGATGCTGCTGCGGGGCGGCGAATTGGAGGGTGTCAGACTGCTGTCACCGCGGACCATCGACCTCATGACGGCGAATCACCTGCCTGGAGGAGAGACGGTCACGTCGTTCGGACGCCCGCTTGGCCTGGCGAATAACGAGGGACGCGGTTTCGGGCTCGGTTTCGCCCCTCTTGTCGACCCCGTTTCAGCGAAATCCCTGTCGTCTCGGGGCGAGTACACCTGGGGAGGAGCTGCTGGGACTCATTTTTGGGTCGATCCGAGCGAGGAGCTGACCGTCCTCTTCTTCACGCAGGTCCTGTTCATGCCAGACGATTTGTTCCTGGCTATGCGACGTCTCGTATACCAGTCGCTCATCGGCTGAGGGACGCTCTCTCGACAGGCATGCTCATCTCTCGCACATAGCGCATTGCCGACAGCAGGACCATCTGCGCTGCGCCCTCGTTCATGAAATAATATACGATCGCGCGGTGCATTCGGTCGGGATGCAGGGGTTGAGTCACGACGCCCGGTCGGCGACGATCGTCTGATGGGCGAACCGTTGATCCAGATCGAAGGTCTGACGAAGTCGTTCGGCCCGACACGCGCACTGAGAGGCGCATCGTCACAGCTGCATGCGGGCGAGGTTCATGCGCTCGTTGGCGAGAACGGATCTGGCAAGAGCACCCTGGTGAAGATTCTCAGCGGCGTCCACATCGCCGATGCCGGCACGCTCACTTTGTCCGGCGTCAGCGTTCCCTTCCCGGTGCTGCCTCACACTGCGCACCGCTACGGAATCGCGACGGTCTTCCAGGAAGTCCTCGTCGCCGAGGCGCGATCGGTTCTCGACAACGTCTGGCTCGGCACGGACAGCCTTGTCAAGCAGCACCTGCCGGTGCGCGAGAAGCGCAAGCGCGCGAGCCGGGCGCTCGAGGATCTGCTCGGGCGGAAGCTCGACCTCGACTGCGTGGTCGAAGAGCTGCCGCTGAGCGATCGGCAGGCATGTTCCATCGTAAGGGCTCTTCTGAGAAAGCCACGCGTGCTCATCCTCGACGAGGCCACGTCCGCGCTCGACATCGCGGTGCGAGACCGGCTCTTCGATCAGATCAGACAGCTCAGCGCCGATGGAGTAGGCGTCGTCTACATCAGCCACCGCATGGACGAGCTGGACCAGATTGCGGATCGCGCGACGGTGATGCGGTCGGGCGAGACGGTGGCGATGCTGACGCGCGGCGAGTGGGACGCGAACGAGCTTGTTCGGCTCATGACAGGCTCGACGAGCTTGACGGAGCGTGCCCGCGGGACGGTCGATGCTGTTCGCGGCGAGTTGGGTTCGCCTGTGCTCAGCGCATCCGGAATGCGGCTGCGGCGCGGTGCCGCAAGTTTTGACGTCTCACTACGACGGGGCGAGCTAGTGGGGATCGCTGGACTTGAAGGGCATGGCCAAGCTGAGTTTCTCGACGCGTTGCGAGGAGTAAGAGCCGTCGAAGGTGCGGTTATCTCTCACTCCGGTGACCGCGATGTTGCGATCGGCTCGACGACGGAGGCCGCCAAAGAGGGCATTGCGTACGTCCCCCGCGAGCGGAGACAAGCGTTGTTTGCGTGGATGTCGATTCGGGAGAACTTCGCGATGCCGACTCTGCGTCAAGACGTTCGACTTGGTTGGTGGTCGACGGGCTCCAGCCGGCGTCGCTTTCATGACCACGCTACTCGGGCGAAGATCGTTTTCGGGAGTGCCGATGACCGGATAACCACGCTCAGCGGTGGAAACCAACAGAAAGTTGTCGTGGCGCGGTGGTTGGCGGCCCACCCGCGAGTGCTGGTCTTGAACGATCCAACTCGCGGGATCGACATCGCTGCCAAGCGCGATCTCTATCGGTTGCTCGGTGAGTTGGCAACCGAGGGGTTAGCAGTTGTGATGCTCTCGACCGAGCTCGATGAGCACGTGGAACTCATGGATCGCGTCCTCGTCTTCCGTGAGCACGAGCTGCAGGCCGAGATTCCTCAAGACGCACTTTCCCGACAGGCACTCATCGCCGCCTTCTTCGATCGCGGGTCGGTTCTGGCGACTTCCAGCGCAGAGACCGCATCCACTGCTGCTCCCGCTGCCGTGTCTGTTCCGGTTGCGGTGTTGAAACGATCGACGCCTCACCAATCGGCGTCACGATTCGCGCTGTCTGCTCTAACGATGTTCGAAGTCTTGCTTCGAAAGTACAGCTTTGGCGTCGCTCTAGTGCTTGCTCTCGGGCTGTTGGCCGCCAATCTCTTGACGCAGGCGGGCGGGTTCGGTTGGGAAGCGCAACTCGCGAATCTCGCTCCTCTTGCACTCGCGGCGATGGCTAGCACACCATCCATCATCAGCGGCGGAGGCGGGTTCGATCTGTCGATCTCGCCGCTGATGATCCTGACGAGCGCCGTGTTCGTCGTCTGGCTCGTGCCTCATGGGCTTGGAGGCGCAGAAGCCGTTCCCATACTCCTTGCCTTGGGGGCAGGGGTGGGTTTGATCAACGGGCTTCTGGTGATTGTTCTCCGGGTGCAACCGGTTGTGGTGACACTGTCTATGTATTTTGTGTTGATAGGCGTCATCCTCGCCGTTGTCTCGACAACCGCGTCTATCTCATCCGGTTGGGTTACCAGCCTCGCCGGAGCGGTAGGGCCGATTCCTGGCGCTGTATTCACCATCGGAGCGCCGCTACTCATCTGGTTTGCCCTTACGCACGCGTCTTACGGACGACAGCTCTACGCGGTCGGCAGCAATGATGCGACGGCTTTTGCGAGCGGCGTGAACGTTGCCGCCGTACGGGTTATCGCCTACGGGCTCGGCGGGCTCTTTGCGGCTATCGGAGGGCTTGCGGTGGTCGCGCTCGAGCATTCCGCGAGCTCAGGACTAGCAACGACGTATACCCTCCTGGCGATTGCGGGCGTCGCGCTCGGCGGCACATCCTTGTGGGGTGGCCGCGGCGGTCTCGTCGGTTCGTTCCTCGGCGCCGCGACGATTTATCTGCTCGGCAACGTGCTGCAGACCTTACAGATCGACCCTCAGTGGCTCCAAGTCATGTACGGGCTCGTACTTCTGTTCGCGGTGATCCTAGGAGGCCTTGCCGCCCGCACGAGGGCCGGAGTGTGACTGGTGCCACCAGCCGAGTGTCGCCGCTGCGGCGGCTGCCAAACCCGATTGCTTGGCAGGGGCGGTTTCCACTGCTGCAGCTCATCATGCTCGTCGCCGTCTACGTCTACGCGGCGACGACCATCGGCGGCTTCACGAGCTGGCCCTCGACGAAGCTCGTTCTGATCCTCGCGTCGATCGCGGGTCTCGCATCCGTCGGCCAGACCCTGCTCATCCTTATGGGCGGGTTCGATCTCTCCGTGCCCGGGTTCATCGTCGCCGGCGCGCTCTTTGTCACACAGGGGAAGACTCACTTTCACCTCCCGTTCGCGGTCGCTCTGTTGATTGCTCTCATTGCGGCAGCATTGTTAGGTGGGTTTTCAGGACAGATCTGCCACCGTTTCAATATCCAGCCTCTAATTGTCACGCTTGCGACCGGTACCATCGCCGTCGGGCTCACGGTGGTCACGACGTCGGGAGGCGTAAGTTATGCGCCTGGGGGCAGTGCGCCCAACTGGCTGACGAAGATTACGTCGCCATCTTCGGGCACATTCGGAATCGACATCCCACCGGTTGTCGGAATGCTTGTGCTGGTAGCCATACTGATGTCCGCGTTTCTTTACCGGACAGCGCCTGGCCGGCGACTGCTCGCGACCGGTGCGAATGTCGTGGCAGCCGACTACTCCCTCGTCAGGACGCGCCGCGTATGGACATTCGCGTTCGCGTTCAGTGCGGCCGTCTCCGTGCTGGTCGGCCTGCTTGTGCTCGGCTTCAGTGGCAGCATTACGCTGACGGCAGGTGACCCGTATCTGTTTCAGAGCGTCGTGGCCGTGATAGTGGGTGGGACGATCTTCGGTGGCCCTGGGGATTACGCGAGGACTGTCATCGGCGCGTTGTTCCTCACCATCGTGGACATCGCGCTCATTGGTCATGGCGCTACCCAGGCGGGGCAGCAGATCTTTTACGGCCTCGCGATCTTGTTCGGCGTAAGTCTGTACGGCCGGGGGCGGGGGCTGCGGGACCGCGTGTAGCGCATCAATGCGGGTGGGTCGTGCTGTAGCCGTAGCTGCGTACCACCTAATGACCCATGCGAGTCGACATGAGGATGGCCACGCTGTGAAAAATCACCAAGAAGGGAATGCAATGGAATACGACAGCATCAGGGGAGGTCGCTGAGAGTGCGACGCCAATTTGTCAACGATCCTCAGGACCATGTCAACGAGGCGCTGGATGGTCTGGAGCGTGCGTATTCCCATCTCGTCCGGTGGCATCGGGACCCCAGCTATGTGCTTCGCGCCGAGCTGTCTGCCACGCCGAAGGTCGCCCTGGTCTCGGGAGGTGGGTCCGGTCACGAGCCGTTGCATACCGGATTCGTCGGTGTCGGCATGCTCGACGCGGCGGTCCCCGGCGCCATCTTCTCGAGCCCGACTGCCATCCAGGTAGAAGCAGCCACGCGCGCTGTTGATTGTGGTCACGGCGTGGTGCACATCGTGAAGAACTACACAGGCGACCTGATGAACTTCTCAATGGCGGCCGACCTAGTGACGGCCGACGGGGTCACCGTGGAGCGTGTCCTCGTCGACGACGACCTGGCGACCGAGACACCTGACGGCACGGGGCCCGGGCGGCGCGGCACGGCGGCAGTCGTCGCCGTGGAAAAGGTGTGCGGTGCTGCCGCAGAGCAGGGAGCAGACCTGGCTGCAGTGGTCGGCATCGGACGGCGCGTCGCGTCGGGCGCCCGCACGATGTCTGTCGCCCTGAGCGCCTGCGCGCACCCAGGGCAGTCCGAGCCGTCCTTCGAGCTTGCTGACACCGAGGTAGAGTTCGGTGTCGGCATTCACGGTGAGCGCGGGATCGGTAGGAGCACATTCGCTCCCGCCGGTGAGCTCGTCAGGCGGCTTGTCGACCCGATCGCCGGTGCGCTCGACCTGTCGCGTAGCGACCAGGTAATCGCGATCGTCAACGGGCTCGGCGCAACCCACGGACTCGAGTTGCTCGTAGTGCTGCGAGAAGCTGCTCTGGCGCTGGAGGAACGCGGTGTGACCCTCGCGCGATCACTCGTCGGCGCATACGTGACGGCGCTCGACATGGCCGGCTGCTCAGTCACGCTCGTTCGCTGCGACGACGAGATTCTCAGCTTCTGGGATGCACCGGTCCGGACGGTCGGGATGACCTGGTGAGCACGACACTCGATGGAACGGCGACGCGGAAATGGGTCGACGAGTTCCTCGACGCACTGGAGCGGGAACGAGCCGCGCTCGGCGACCTCGATCGGAAAAGCGGCGACGGCGACTTCGGCACCAACGTGGAGACATCTCTGAGACGGGCGCGCGACGATCTCGCAATGCTCGAGTCGGCAGTCCCGGCGGCACCGTTTGCTAGCCTGTCCAAGGCCTTCCTCGGTACAGGGGGCACGAGTGGGCTCCTGTTCGGCATGTGGTTTCGGGAGCTCGCGAGCGCCGGAGCCGAAGTTGAGCTCGACCTCCGCGCCGTCAGTGACGGCGTCTCGGCAGGGACGGAGGCCGTCCGGCGACTCGGCGGCGCAGACGTGGGCGACAAGACCATGATCGACGCGATGCAGCCGGCCACCGACGTCTTGGCCGGCGCGGCCGGGCAGGGAGATCCGCTTCTGAGTGCCCTAGACGCGGCTGCTCTCGCAGCACGGCGCGGAGCCGACACCACTGCAGCGATGACTGCGCACCGCGGGCGCGCAAGCTACGTTGGAGAGGCCTCACGCGGCGTTCTCGACCCCGGGGCGGTCGTCGTCGCGCTCTTCTTCGAAGCGGCTGGCGCCTTACGTGCTTGATACGAGATATAATATGATTTCATTGATAACAGTAGTCCGTCTTGAGTGTGGATGGGTGTTTTCCGCAAGTGAGCTTTCGGTGAACGGATCCTCGGTGAAGGCGGAAGCCAGAGGAGCAAGCACGCCACTGCGAACCCAAGTTCCGGCAGCACGGTGACCGCAGCGCACCGGCATGTGTCGGAGTACGCACTGCCATCGGCTGAGGTCTCCGAGTGCCCGTACCCCTTCTACAAGAGTCTGCGCAGCGAGGCGCCGGTCTACAAGTATCCCGGCCGGAACGAGTACCTCGTGTCGCGTCACGAGGACATCGCGTTCGTCTCGAAGCACCCTGAACTCTTCTCGAATGCCGCACTTGCGGAGGAGGAGCGGTACGGGCGGATCCTGGGCAAGGGGGCGAGTGAGGAGACACCCGACACGCCTTCGAACATGTTCTTCACCGACCCTCCGGAGCACAGGCGGAAACGTCATCTCGTGTTCCCGATGTTCTCGGTCGACCGGCTGGCAAGCTACGAGCCGCTCCTCCGCGACATCGCCGACGAGCTGGTCGACAACTTCATCGACCGCGGCGAATGCGACTTCCGCACCGAGTTCGCCGATCTGCTGCCGCTCTACTTCATCTGTGACGTTCTCGGGCTACGCCGGGAGGACATCGGGATCTTCAGACCGTTCGGCGAGAGCGAGGGTCTCGCAACGCGGTACCTCGACGAGGAGGCGGCGAGGATCGAGGAAGAACAGGCGGCGCGCGCGATGGCGTATGTGGAGAAGGAAGTGCTTGCTCGGATCGGCTCGCCCACCGACGACTATCTCAGTGAGTTCATCAACGCGCAGATAGAGCGCGATGACGAGCCCAACGTGCCGTACCTGGTCCAGGAATGCGCGATCTCCCTGCTCACCGCCGGGAACGTCACGACGACGCATCTCCTGGCGAGCACGATGCTGTTGCTGCTCCAGCACCCCGGCGAGCTCGAGCGGGTCGTTGCCGATCGAGCGTTGCTCCGGCCACTCATCGAGGAGTCGCTCCGGCTCGAATGTCCAGTCCAGTGGGGCTCGCGCCGCTGCCTACAGCACACAGAGATCGGCGGAGTCGAGATTCCCGCGGGCGCGCTGGTTCTGATCATGTTGGCATCGGGCAGCCGCGACGAAGACCTTTTTGCGGATGCCGAACGCTTCTGGATCGAGCGACCCAACGCCACAAAGCATCTTGCCTTTGGAAACGGCCCGCACACGTGCATCGGAGCCCCGCTGGCGCGCCTCATGGGTCGGCTGAGCTTCGATGTCGTGCTCTCGCGCCTGACGAACATGAGGCTGTTGGAATCAACGCCTCCATCGATCGAGAGCATCGCGTTTCGCGGGCCCAAGAGCGTTCGCTTCGCCTTCGATCCGGCGTAGCGTCGACCGCGGGGAGGCCGCCTGTGCTCGGGTTCGAGAATGACATCAAGCCGATGTTTCGCGAGGGTGTCGGCAATGGAGTACTACATCGACCTCTGGAATTACGACGAGGTGAAAGCCGAGGCCGAGAACGTCCTCGAGCGCGTCGAGGATCTCTCGATGCCATGCGATGAGCCCTGGACGCCCGAGCAGATCCAGCTCTTTCGCGACTGGGTGCGGGAGGGCTGCGCTCCCTAGGTTCGAGCCGTCGCACTAGATGAGTAGTTCCACGGCTTTGTAGGGACCGGCAGCGGTCAGGTCGAGTCGGCGGTGCCTATTCGCGCCGTCGACCGTAGGGGGCCATGATGCTCGCCGACCTCGACCTGTTTCTGATCTCGGTTTATTGCCGGTGCGACGATCTCCTGCCGAGACGAGCAGGGAACGCTCGCCGCACTGTGACCGACGCGGAGGTTGTCACGCTCTGTGTCGCCCAGTCGAGCTGGGCCTCCCGTCCGATCAGCGGTTCCTGCAGGCGGCGGGCAAACGGCTCGCGCATCTGTTTCCCAGGCTGCCCGGCCGCTCCGGCTTCCACAAACGCAAGCGGCGGCTGGCGGACACGATCGAGGCGCTGATCGGTGAGTTCGCCGGCGATTGTCCCGGCTTCCACGACGATCTCGTGCTGGTCGACTCGACCCCGGTGGAGTGCGCCCGCAGCGTCGACACGACCCGGCGCAGCCAGCTCGCCGACGCCGCCGACTACGGCTGGTGCGCCAGCCACAGCCGCTTCTTCTGGGGTTTCCGCCTGCACGGCCTGTTCGCCCTCGACGGCACGCCCCGCGCGCTCACGCTCACCACTCCCAAAGCCTCCGAACGCGAGGTCTGTCCCAGACTGCTCAGCCGCATCCAACGTCACGGCCAGCTGTTCGTGGTCGGTGACAAAGGCCACGCCGGTCACGAGTTCGAACACGCAGCCGCAGACCTCGAACGCCACGGCGCCCACCCTACAGGGACTCCGCACCCGCATCAGCCAACGCTTCCTCGCGCTCGCCGCAGCCATCGCCCTCAACCACCAACTCGGCCGGCCACCACGCTCCCTCGCCGACTACAGCACCTAACCCCGTGGAACTACCCATCTAGGCGGCGGCAGCGCGGCCGGCTTGCCAGCCGAAGTACAGGCCGGGGCCGATCGTTGCCCCGGGGCCTGGGTAAGCAGCGCCAAACGGGCTGGCCGCAGCGTTCCCGGCCGCGTACAGGCCTTCGATCAGGTCCCCGTTGGGCCGCAGCACACGGGCATCGGCATCGGTCCTGAGCCCGCCCTTCGTGCCAAGCGAACCGGGAAGGACGCGCAGCGCATAATACGGCGGCTCTGTGACTCCGCGAGGCTCTGCGGCGCCGCGGCAGAAGCGATCGTACGCGTAGGACCCGCGTCCGAAGTCACGGTCGCCGCCGCTCGCGATGTGGGCGTTGAACCGCTCGACCGTCGCGACCAGGTTCACCGGCTCGATCCCGATCTCGCCTGCCAGTGCCTCGAGCGTGGATGCTGAGCGGATCCAGTCGGGCTTGTCCCGACCCGCGGCGTCCTCGATGCTGTCACGCGGGGCCTGAAGCAACCAGACCACGTCCCCGCCGAAGGGTCGCTCGACATAACGCCGGGCGTCGAACACGAGCCACGGCACCACGTGCTCGAAGGTCGCGGCGTTGAAGAGCTGGAGCGAGCGGCCGAGGTCGTTGTAGTTCGTGGCCTCATCTACGAAGCGCCTGCCGAGCCCATCGACGAGGACGCCGCCGGGGTGCCCGCACTCGGTGAAGATCATGCGAAAGAACGGTGCGCCGTCGATGGACTCGCCGGGAATGTGGATCGCCGGGCACCACCACGCTTCGCTCATGTTGCCGAGCGCCGCACCGGCAGACATTCCCATGACCAATCCATCTCCCTGCATAGACGGCGGGCCTGCTGGGCCGAGCAGCTGCCCGCGGAGAAACGTTCGTACCAGGCTGTCGTTACGTTCGAACCCTCCGCTCGCGATCACGACGGAGCCTTCGAACCGCTCCCCGTTCGCCAGCACGCCCGTCACCGCTCCTCCGTCCACCACCAGCTCGCGGGCACGGCGATCCGTGAGAGCGCGACCTCCCATCGAGACGAGTGCTGCGTACAGAGCAGCGACAAGGCCCGATCCGCGTGTCACAGTGCCCGACTCCTGGCGGCGTCGCAGCTCGTCCTCGTCCGGTAGCGGATGCGCGCCGCTCGCCTCGTTCACCGTCGTCAGCACAACGCCATACGGATTGGGGCGCACGCGGCCGGCGGCGTCGCCCGGCACGACGATCGGGACGGGTTCGAGCCCGCGCCCACCCTCGCAGCCCCCGGGAAGCTCGGCGTGGTAGTCCGTGAAGCCGATCATGTGCTGCCAGGTGATCCCCGTCGATCTCTCGATCTCGTCGAGCATAGGGTTCATCCCGTGGACATACGACGCGGCGACATCCATGTCACCGTCGCCGACCTCGAGCAGCGCGTCGAGGTACCGGGTGCCGTCGTCAGCGCTGTCCTTCACCCCGGCTGCCGCAGCCCAGCGGTTTCCCGGAACCCAGATCGCGCCACCCGAGGACGCGGTGGTTCCTCCGAGCGCCGAGGCGGACTCGATGACGGTGACAGTCGCTCCGGCGTGCGCCGCCGAGACTGCAGCAGCAAGCCCGGAGGCTCCTGAGCCGACGACGACGACGCGTTTCGGGCTGCTCACGCCGGCACACCGGCGCCGAAGCGTCCGACGCGGAGACACGGGGCCGGAAGAGCGATGCCTGTTATCACCTACGAGATCCTATATGGTTACGGATGCCCATCGCACACTGCTGGGGAAAGGGGAGGTGCATTGACGATACGCCTGGCATGCACGACTGATTGCTTTCCTCTGCTCCCTCACGATCTCGTGCTCGACCTGATCTCCGGGTTGGAGTTCGAGTTGCACGATCTCATGCTTGCCGGCAATCGCACAGAGCATCGGCCGGAGACGATCCGGCTCGACACTAAGCGCTGGGCGGGACGCCTTGCGGAGCGCGCCGCCGAACACGGGCTCGAGTACGCCGACATATTCGTAATTCCGTGGTCGGATTTCTCCGTCCTTCCTCCGAATCACCCCGATGCCGAGACGCGCGTGCAATCGCGCGATCTGTTCAAGCAGATGGTCGAGTTCACCGCCTGCGTCGGCGCGCCCGGCCTAACGCTGCTCCCCGGCGTTGACTGGCCCGGTGAGAGCCATGAGGTGTCCCTCAAGCGGGCGGCAACAGAGCTGCTCGCGCGCGTTGAGATCGCCCATGCACATGGCGTGCGGTTGTCGTTCGAACCGCACATGGGTGGCGTCTGCGAGACGGTGGCCGATGCGCTCGAGCTTTGTGGACGCGCTCCCGGACTCGAGGTGACGGTCGATCTCGCGCACTACGCCGCGCAGGGTGCCGGCCCTCACGAGATCGAGCGCCTGTTCCCGCACACTCGGCATGTGCACGTTCGGGGGGCCGCTCCGGGCCGGCTGCAGGCGCCGATGAAGACCAACGACATCAATTTCGAATGGCTCGTCGACGCCCTATGCGCCGCCAGCTACGACGGCGCGATGACGATCGAGTACGCGTGGTCGACCTGGCACAACCTCAACCGAATCGACGTGCTCTCCGAGGTGGTTCTGCTCCGCGATCGCCTGCGTGCGCGCCTCGAGGGGCGCGAGTGGCACTATCCGCGATTCGGTTGGCCGATAGAGGCGGCCGCCGAGTGATTCGCCTATCCTCCGGAACCGACTCGTTCCCGACGATCCCGCATGAGCTGGCACTCGCGCTGGCGGCCGGACTCGGCTTCGAAGGCCACGACTTGATGGTGGCCGGCAATCGCCTCTCGACCGACAACAAGACAGGTCTTCGGCTCGAGGACATGCTCGCAGATCCCGTCGTGTGGGTCGGTCGGATCGAGGAGAGGGTGCAACGCCACGGGCTCATGCTCTCTGACCTCTTCGCGTCGCCCTGGACCGACCTGGAAACCATGGCCCCCAACCATCCCGACGCCGGCGAGCGCCGGCGCGGCCACGAGTTCTTCGAGCGGGTGCTCGACTTCGCGCAGCAGCTCGGCGCGCCCGGCATCACCATGCCGCCCGGTATCGACTGGCCGCACGAGAGCCACCAGGAATCGCTTGCGCGCGCGGCCGCCGAGCTTGGCCTCCGTGCAGCGAAGGCGAACGATCGCGGTATCGGATATTCGACCGAGCCTCACGTCGGATCAGTATGTGAGACACCAGCAGATGTGCTCGAGCTCTGCCACAGCGCGCCGGGTCTTCAGCTCACGCTCGACTACACCCACTGCTACAGCCTCGGCTTCCCGGAGGCCGAGATCGAGCCCTTGCTCGCGTACGCTCGTCACGTCCACGCCCGCGGTGGTGCCACCGGGCGGCTGCAGGTGCCGATGCGTGAGAGCACCATCGACTTCGAGCGGATGGTCGATGTGCTCGTCGAGCAGGGCTACGAAGGATTCATCACGGTCGAGTACGTATGGGTCAATTGGGGAGGTCTGGATGAGCTCGACGTGCTCTCGGAGGTGATCCTCATGCGCGACAGATTGAGGGCGAAGCTGTCGGGTGAGCCGTGGGTGTATCCCGAGATCGCCGTTCCGGAGGAAAGCCGCGCATGACGTTCGATCCGCTCCTTGGGGGGACAGCGGGGCCGCGGCAGATCGCGTTCGTCGTTCCCGCGCTCGAGCCGGCGATGAAGACGTGGTATGACCTGTATGGGGTCGGGCCCTGGAAGGTCTGGGACCTCACGGCCGATCGGATGAGCGACCAGGAGATCGAAGGAGCTCGTCAGCCGTACGGCATGCGCATCGCAATCGCTGAGTGGTCGCCTGTCGAGATCGAGCTCATCGAGCCGTTCGACGACGCGAGTATCTATGCACGATCGCTTGCGGCGCACGGCGGCAAGGCGCACGTGCACCACGTCCACTGCGCGACGGACGACTACGACCGTGTTCTCGCACGCTTCGCGGGACATGGGCGCGGTCCGGCGATGACGGGTGGGATGAACGGCTCGCGCTTTGCGTACCTCTCGACCGAAGCCGACATCGGCCTGCTGCTCGAGTTCGGCGTTGCGCCGCGGGGATGGACCTTCCCTCCGCCCGACTCCGTGTATCCGCGGACACACCCGGTGGCCCTCCCGGGACGATCTCGATCTGCAGAGCCCGATCCGACGTGATCGGGCGCGGCGGGCGGGATACGTTGGGACCCTTCGCGCACGTTCCCGTGACCGGAGAGGGGCTGTGATCGAGCGGGTCGCGGTCGTCGGGGCGTCTCTGGCAGGCCTCCGGGCCGCCCAGTCACTCAGGCGGCGAGGATTCGACGGTAGCCTTACCATGATCGGCGAAGAGGAACATTTGCCGTACAACCGGCCGCCACTCTCGAAGGAGTTCCTCGCCGGACAGGTGAGTCTGGAACGCGTCGAGCTCGGCGGTTCTGACCTCGACGCGGAGTGGCTTCTGGGTCGGCGCGCGGTGGCGCTCGACCTCGAGCGACGCGCTGTAGTCCTCGAAGACGGCGAGGCCGTCCCGTTCGACGGACTCGTCATCGCGACAGGATCATCGCCGAGACATCTTCGTGCTTGCCGGGATCTGGCCGGAGTCTTCGAGCTGCGCACGCTCGACGATTGCCTCGCGCTCCGCGAGGCGGTTTCCGCTTCGACGCAGCAAGTGGTGATCGTGGGCGCCGGATTCATCGGGACGGAAGTTGCATCCACCTGCCGCACGCTCGGCCTTGACGTCGTTGTCGTCGACCCCCTGCCGTTTCCGCTTGCCCCGCTGGGTGTCGCAGTTGGGCGTGTGTGCGCGGACATCCAGCGTGACCATGGTGTCGACCTTCGGCTCGGTCGAGCCGTCGCGGAGCTCCACGGCGACGGACTGGTCGAGCGGGTGCAGCTCGATGACGGCACCGAAATCGAGGCCGACATCGTGGTCGTGGCGATCGGTGTGTTGCCGCGTGTCGACTGGCTGGCGGATTCAGGGCTGAGGCTCGCCGATGGCGTGGTCTGCGACAGGACATTGGCGGCAGTCGGGTGCGAGCGGATCGTGGCCGCCGGCGACGTCGCCCGCTGGCCCCACCAGCTGTTCGACGACCAGATGATCCGCGTCGAGCACTGGACGAATGCCGTTGAGCAGGGAGGTGCCGCCGCGGAGACGCTTATGGCAGAGCCGGGCGGTGCGACTCCCTATGCAGCTGTGCCGTACGTCTGGTCGGATCAATTCGGCGTCAAGATCCAGGGTCTGGGGCTCACGCACCTTGCGGAGTCGGGTGTGGTCGTCGAAGGCTCTTTCGACGAAAGACGGTTCGTCGTCGCATGCGGAAAGGACGGAATTGTCATCGGTGGCGTTGCGTTCAACAGCCCTCGAAGCCTGGGACCGCTACGGAAGCTCGTCGCCGAACGGTGCGAGATCGCCCAGAGCGCCGCGGCGTTCGCTGTCGGGTGAGCTCCCGGGAGGCTGGTGAGCTGTGGGAACAGTGCGCGGGAGTGAACCACCGACCTAGCTAGTGTCCGGTTGGTGATGGATATGCTATATGATCGTGTCTCATGGTGTTTGGGCCTCATCACCGAGTCGTCGTCGGAACCAGCCTGAGCCCTGTCGGAACGTACGACTCATGGGCGATGCGTGCGGCGAACCGGCGACACCGAGTCGTCTTCGCGAGGTTGCGGCGACGGCACTCGGCCAGCAGCTCTGGTCGCGCGATGATCTCGCTCGAGAGTGACCGATGACGAAAGCCGCAGTCGTCGACCTTGATTGGGTGAGTGGGCATTTCAGCCCGATCGATCAGAGGCTTGCGGGTGAGGGGCCGTTGCTTGGGGATGGGTTGTGGAGTGCGATTGATTTGATGTTGGAGCATTGTCCGGT
>JACXTT010005954.1_pt1 | contig 17544 bp, 16 predicted proteins | sample 9270951 | NCBI WGS metagenome assembly JACXTT01 (sample SAMN15532306, study PRJNA645909) | rock metagenome | isolation source: weathered quartz diorite | place: Puerto Rico | collected 2017-06-21 | reverse complement strand
ACTCAGCATTTAGCCCCGACATTGAGCCCCTTGGCCAATGTGAGGGGATCCGACCAACGGAGAGAGCCGCGAACCATTCCTGGCGGAGCTGACGACTGAGAGTTGAGACCGGAGACCATGCCGCACGATCTGCCCAAATCTTACGAGCCGAGCGCGATTGAAACGCGCTGGGCCGACTATTGGATCAAAGAAAAACTGTTTTCGGCTCCGACGCCGCCCCCGGGCGAGACTCGGCCTGTTTTCACGCTGCTACTTCCGCCACCCAACGTGACCGGGCGCCTGCATATGGGCCACATGCTCAATCAGACGCAGATGGACATCATCGTGCGCTGGCACCGCATGCGCGGTTTTCTGACGTTATGGCTGCCGGGAACCGACCACGCCGGAATCGCCACCCAAATGATGGTGGAGCGCCAGTTGACGAGCGAGGGCAAAAATCGCCGCGACATGGGCCGGGAAGCATTCATCGAGCGCGTCTGGGAATGGAAGCGCCACTACGGTGGAGCGATTCTGGACCAGATGAAGCGGCTGGGAGCGTCCGTCGACTGGGACCGGGAATACTTCACTATGGACGACGATCTCTCGCGCGCGGTGCGCGAGGTTTTCGTCCGCTTGCACGAAGAGGGGCTCATCTATCGAGGCAAGTATATCGTCAACTGGTGCCCGCGCTGCGGGACGGCGATCTCTGATCTCGAAGTCAAGCACGAGGAGGCTCAGGGGAAACTATACGAGATCCGCTATCCCGTGGTCGGCACGAACGAATTCATCACCGTCGCCACCACCCGCCCGGAGACGATGCTGGGCGATACGGCGGTTGCGGTCAACGAAAAAGACGAGCGCTACAAGCATCTCCACGGGAAGAAGGTGCTACTGCCGCTGATGAATCGGGAGATCCCGATCATCACCGATGATCTTGCCAATCCCGAGTTCGGCACGGGCGCGGTTAAGGTTACGCCGGCGCACGATCCCAACGACTTCCAGGCCGGCCTGCGGCACGATCTACCCCAGATCGACGTGATGGACGATACCGCCCACATGAATCAGAATGCAGGCCCTTACGCGGGTCTGAGCCGTTATGCCGCGCGTGAACGCGTACTCGACGACTTGCGTAAACAGAAGTTTCTGGTGAGAGAAAAGGACTACATCATCGCGCTGGGAAAGTGCGATCGCTGCGGAACGGTGGTGGAGCCTCGCCTTTCCACGCAGTGGTTCATCAAGATCAAACCGCTGGCCGATCGGGCTGCGGAGGTTGTCGAGACTGGTGAAATCACTATTGTCCCGGAGAATTACAAGACGATCTATCTGAATTGGATGCATAACATCCACGACTGGTGCATTTCGCGGCAGTTGTGGTGGGGGCATCGTATTCCGGCGTGGCATTGCAAGTGTGGAGAAATAATTGTGGCCCGCGAAACTCCGCTGAAGTGTTCCGGGTGTGGCGGCTCGGAGTTGAAGCAAGACACCGACGTGCTAGACACGTGGTTTTCTTCCGGGTTGCTGCCGTTTACCACTCTGGGGTGGCCGGAAAAAACCCGCGATCAGGCAGTGTTTTATCCGACCACGCTGTTGATCACCGCCTACGAAATTTTGTTCTTCTGGGTGGCGCGCATGATCATGTTCGGCTGCCACTTCATGCAGGGTCACGAGCAGAATCGGGTTCTCAGGCAGGCCAGCGGTTGGGGAGATAAGAAAGATGACAGCGTCCCGTTCCGCCAGGTTTACATCCATGCCTTGGTGCGCGATGCCGACCGGCAGAAGATGTCGAAGACTAAAGGAAACGTCATCGACCCGCTGGAAATCATTCAGCGGTTTGGAACCGATGCCACGCGCTTTACCTTGGCGGCCATGGCCGCTCCAGGCACGGACATCGCCTTCAGCGAAAGCCGCACCGACGGATACCGTGCGTTCGCCAACAAGATATGGAACGCGGCCCGCTTCATGTTCATGAATGTGGACCGGGTAGAGCCAGGCCTTCGTCCCGGTACGGAGCCTGACTCCGATCTGCTGGAAGATGTTTGGATTCGCTCACGATTCCATCGGGTTACGAAGGACGTGAATGAGGCGCTGGCGGCATACCGGTTCCATGAGGCGGCAAATCGGATTTACGATTTCTTCTGGGGCGATTTTTGCGATTGGTACATTGAGCTGATCAAGGGAAGATTGAATGCCGAAGGCCCAGGTGGCAAGCAGGCCGCAAGCATAGCTTGCCGCAATCTGATGAACCTATTCGAGGCCTCGCTGCGACTGCTGCATCCGGTGATGCCATTTATCACCGAGGAGATCTGGCAGGCGATCTACGACGCCAATCCGCCGGTGAAATCCGTGGCGCTGGCCGCATATCCGCAAGCCGACGAAAAACACTTTGATCTTGCGGCGGAAACGAGCATGGCGATCCTGCGAGACCTGATCGTCGCCGTGCGGACGCTACGGGCTGAGCTAAAAGTGGAGCAGAAGCAAAAGGTGCCAATCCAGATTTTCGCACCGGAGGCCGAAATCAGGGCTTTGTTCGAGCGTAATCGCAGCGCCATCGAACGCCTGGCCAACGTAGAGCACGTTGGATTCGTCGAGAACTCCCTGGCGAAGTTGTCGGGCGCTCGCTCTACGGCGCGATTCGACGTGCATGTTGTCTACGAAAAGAAGATTGACGTCGCCGCCGAACGTGAACGCCTGAACAAGGAGCTGGAGCAGATCGAAAAAGAGATGGCGAACGGCCAGCGCCAATTGAGCAACGAGCAATTTCTGGCCAAGGCACCGTCCAAGGTAGTCGAGGGTATGCGGGCCAGGGGGCAGGAATTGGCGGTGCTGCGGGAAAAAGCGCAGAGTAAGCTGGACGAGTTGAATCGTTGCTAGGGCGGGCGAGGGCGCTCGTCCTACCGGAATAAAACATGGATTGGAACGGACGGCGAATCTCCGCGATTGTCGAGAACGCGTTACTGGAGGATCGTGCCACCAGTGACGCGACCAGTTACGCCTGCATCGACCCCAGCCTGCGCGCCGCCGGAACGATCGTGGCAAAACAGGATTGCATTCTGGCGGGAGTCGCCTGCGTGCCCCGGATTCTCGATGTTTATGCCATGCTCGATGGAGCCGTCGTTTCGCACTATGAGGTTACCAGCCATCCCGAGGTTTTCGACGGCGTGCGACTGCACGACCGTCAGACGATTGCGGTGATTCGCCACAATGCGCGGGTGATTCTCTCTTGTGAACGTGTGATTCTGAACTTTCTGCAACGTCTCAGTGGAGTCGCCACCCTGACCCGCAAGTTTGTGGATGCCGTTTCCGGAACCAAGGCGCGCATTCTCGACACGCGAAAGACCGTGCCTGGCTTGCGCGTGCTCGACAAGTACGCGGTGCGTTGTGGCGGTGGCCTCAATCATCGGCTCGATCTCTCCGATGGTGTGCTAATCAAGAACAATCACATTGCATTGGCCGGGGGGCTTGCCTCGGTACTGGAACGGGCCCATCGCAACCGTCGCGGTTCGCAACCCATCGAGGTCGAGGTGCGAACTCTAGGGGAGTTGGAAGAAGCTCTCAAACACGGCGCGGAGGCAATCCTGTTGGACAACATGAATGTCGAACACGTGAAGGAAGCGGTGGCTCGCTGCGCCAGAGGAGAGCGTCATATTCCGGTGGAGTGCTCAGGTGGAATCAGCCTGGAAAATGTGCGGGCCTACGCCGAGACCGGAGTCGATTACATCTCCGTGGGTGCGCTGACGCATTCGGCGGTCGCGGTGGACATGAGCTTGCGCGTAACGCCGGTGTGAAGGAGCCTTTTTCCCGCCTTCGCTTGTCAACTCTGTGGGCAAATGCTGAGCTGATTTGTTCTTTCTGCGTGGCTCCCTCATAATTCCCCTCATCAGGAAAATATCCACAGGCCGGGGTGTCGGAAAACGCTCAACAGTGAGGGTGCCCGCGCCACACGATCTTATTCCGCAGAAAACCGACTTGCGCCTGGGGCGGATTGTGCGCCTGCTCATGGACAATGCCACGGTGGTTGCAAGCGGCACCAAGATCGCCGCCGAGATCGGTACCAGCCGTTCCGAAGTTTGGCGGTTGGTGCAGCAACTGCGCACCCTGGGAGTGGAGATTGAAGGGCGCCCTGCAACCGGGTACCGGCTCCCGGCGGTCCCTGACTTGCTGCTGCCCGACATGCTTGCCCCGTTTTTGAGGGGCACTATCTTCGGCAAAGAAATTCACCACTATTACAAAATTGGATCTACCAACACTCAAGCCATGGAGAGTGCCAGCGCGGGCGCGCCGGAAGGCAGCATCTTTGTGGCGGAGGAGCAGACTGCGGGACGAGGCCGCGGGGCGCATCAGTGGGAGTCAGCGCCCGCGGCGGGTGTTTACTGTTCGGTGGTGCTACGCCCCGCATTGCCGCCATCGGAGGCGCTGATACTCTCCCTCGCGGCCGGGCTGGCGGTGCACGCCGCTGTCCAGCAGGTCGATTCCCGCGTCGTGCCCGATCTCAAGTGGCCCAATGATCTGTTGATCGCAAGCAAGAAATTCTGCGGCATTCTGACCGAGATGAACGCGGAAGTCACTCGTGTCCGCTACCTGGTAGTGGGCATCGGAATCAACGTAAACCAGCTGAAATTTCCTGAGGAACTGCAACCGGCCGCCACGTCCTTACGTCTGGCAAGCGGCACAGAATGGTCGCGGGTGGAACTGTGTGCGGCTTTGCTAAAATCGCTCGACCGCGAATATCGTGATCTGGTCGAGAAGCCGGGTGCGCACGAGTCGATTGTCAAGCGTTTCGAGGAGCGGTCGTCCTGGGTGCGAGGGCGACAGGTCAGTGTCGAGGAGAACGGAGGTTTCGAGGGCGTGTGCGACGGCCTTGACCGGCAAGGGTTTCTGCGAGTTCGGACGGCACAGGGCGTCCGCACGGTGCGGAGCGGAACGGTGCGATCGAAATAGATTGGCGTGCAACACTCATGTCCGCCACTTTGGAGTTTTTTGACTCTTGCGATGGTTTTTGGAGTAGCCGAGAGAGATTTCTTCGGTAGTTGAAGTTTAGGGTCAACCGCAGCGGACAAGCGTCTCCGCCCCAGTAGTGTTACCCGATGACCGCTATGCTCCTTGTTCTTGATGTAGGCAATACCAACACGGTGCTGGGAGTCTTTGCCAAAGCGGCGAAGGATGGCGGCCCAGCCTCGCCCCATTATGTTCGACTGGTGGCAAACTGGCGAGTGGCCACCATTGCGACTCAGACGGTGGACGAATACGGCGTGCTGTTCCGCAATCTTTTTGCCATGGAAAAGATTGAGGTCCATGGCATCGGCGGGATCGTCATCTCGTCGGTCGTGCCACCGCTTGATTCCACTCTGCGGCAGGTGTGCGAACGTTACTTCAGTACCAAGCCGTTGTTTATCGAGCCCGGAGTCAAGACCGGTATGCCGGTGCTTTACGACAATCCCGCTGAAGTCGGCGCAGACCGCATCGTCAATTCCGTTGCGGCCTTCGAAAAATTCGGCGGACCTTGTGTGGTCGTGGATTTCGGTACAGCAACCACCTTCGATTGCGTATCGGCCAAAGGAGAATATCAGGGCGGCGTAATCAGTCCCGGCATTGGGATTTCCGCTGACGCATTGTTTGAAAAAACCGCGCGACTGCCCCGCGTGGACATCCGCAAACCCGTCCGCGTCATTGGCAGCACAACCGTGAGCAGTTTGCAATCTGGCCTGTACTATGGCTATCTCGGTCTGGTGGATGGCATCCTGGAGCGCTTGCTGGAAGAGATGGGGAAATCAGCTACCGTCGTGGCCACCGGCGGTCTGGCGGGACTGATCGGCACCGGTTCAAAATACATCAAGCATGTGGACGATTTGCTGACCCTAGATGGTCTGCGCATTATCTGGGAGCGAAATGCGGCGGCGAAGTCGGGCCGCGAGACCATCTCCTCACCATCTTCCCCGGCTTCGCGGGCGCCCGCTCCGGCGCCGGGCTCCGGCCGCAAGCCCCGGTCGGGCTGAGTGGTTCGTGGAAAACTACTTTAACTACTTCACCGAAATCGAAGAGCAGTTTCAGCGGCGTCGCGGCGGTACCTTGCTGCTGTCAACGCTGGACTGGACGCTGATTGAGACCTGGAAAGACGCTGGCATTCCCCTGGAGGCCGTTCTTCGTGGAATTGATGAGGCTTTTGAGCGCCATGAGAAACGCCCGTCAAAAAGCAAGGTGAACAGCCTGGCATATTGTGTGCAGGCGGTTTTGACTGCCGCCGAGGAGATGAAGGAGGCCGCAGTAGGCGCGTCCAACGGCGGGACCAAGAAGCCAGCGGGATTTCAGAGCGCGGAGATCGTAATTTTCCTGCGTCGCAATGCTGACCAGATTCTGACTGCAAAACTGCCGGATGGGCTGGTTGGCTCGGCGCGAGTCCTGGCGCAAGAGGCAGCTCAAACCCTGCGGGATCTCGCCTTCGAGATTGAGGGAGGGAGGGCTGCGACGCGGCTGGAAGATCTGGAACGCCGGCTGACCGTGCTGGAAGAAAAGTTATTGGGCGCGCTGCTGGCGGGAACGACCGACGAGGAAATTGTGGCAGTGCGCGCGGAGGCGGATCGCGAACTTGCTCCCTATCGACGCAAAATGCCGGCGGCACAGATCGATCAACTGCAAAGGCAGTACGTACACAAGCGTCTGCTCGAGCGCTACGGATTGCCGCGATTGAGTCTGTTTTACATGTGACAGCTTTGCCAGGCAGACGCTCCTGTCAGCCGTATTGGAAGTTGATTTTGAATTCTTGACGGTCAGACCCTCCATGGGTCGCGAGGACCGACTGAGACCAGGAAAAAGTCATAGGGGGCGGACAGCAATGTCTGCCCCCCAAGTCTGTAGAATCAGCTCTTGGAGCTCACCATCGAAAAACTCGTCTACGGTGGCGACGGCCTGGCTCGCTTGCCCCCGGATGAACGCGGCCGAGGGAAAGCCGCTTTCCTACCCTTCGTCCTCGAGGGCGAGGCGGTCGAAGCTGCCCTGATTGAGCAGAAGCCTGGCTTTGCCCGCGGCCGGGTCGAGCGGATCATGACAGCATCGCCGCGACGCACCGCGTCGCGGTGTCCTTATTTTCAGCGCTGTGGCGGCTGTCATTATCAGCACACCAGCTACGAACATCAGCTCGAGATCAAGGCTGCAATCTTAAAAGAGAATCTACGCCGCATTGCCAAGCTGGATCTCGACACGCAGTTGCACATTCATCCCTCGCCTCCGTGGAATTATCGCAATCGTACCCGGCTCAGGGTGCATAGCGTTCGGGGGTTTGCCCTAGGCTATTACAGGTTCAATTCCCACGAATTGTTGCCGGTTGAACAATGCCCAATCAGCTCGCCACTGATCAACCGGGCAATCACGGCCATGTGGCATTTGGGAAGGGGCGGCAAGGTTTCAGCCGGAATTCAAGAGATCGAGTTCTTCACCAACGCGGATGACACACAACTTCTGGCCGAGGTTTATTGCTCGGGAGAAATCGCGAACGCAACCGAACAATTCGCCACCGACCTCCAGACGGCGTTGCCAGAGACTTGCGGAGTGGTATTTCTCGAAGCGCTCAGCGGCCAAGCCGAGGCTCGAGGCGATCGCCAACCCCTCGCGGTCCGTGGCGCCGACCATCTCACTTATGCCACCGAACTTGCTTCCTACCGGGTGAGCGCCGGGGCATTCTTCCAGGTCAACCGCCACTTGGCGGACGAACTGGTGAGTATTGTTGTGGGAGGCAAAAGCTCTGGCGGGAGCGGAACTGCGCTTGATCTTTATGCCGGGGTGGGACTTTTCTCTTCCGTGCTGCATCGGGAATTTCGACGTGTGATCGCGGTTGAATCGTCAGCGACTTCTCATGCCGACCTGCTATACAATTCGCCAGCGAACGTGAAGGCGGTGCGCGCTACTACGGAACAATATCTGGAAAATACTGCGGGCAAGCTACATCCCGAATTGGTGGTGGTGGATCCGCCGCGCAGCGGGCTTGGTGAAAGGGTGGTTCAGGGTCTGGGGAAGCTAAGGGCGCCCCGGCTGGTTTACGCATCGTGCGACCCGGCGACGCTCGCTCGCGATCTGGCCCGCCTCCTCCCGTTGGGATACCGGGTGCAAGAGGCGCATCTGGTGGATTTGTTTCCCCAGACCTACCATCTGGAGAGCGTGTTCCAACTCACCCGCTTGGACTTCTCCCCTTCCGGAGGGGCGACGCGGAGCGAGCGTTAGAGCAGCGACTGGCTGAACAGAAGTCTCAAGTGGATGCTCTGATAGCGGCGCGTCAGGGCAGCGCGACTCCCACAAGTTGCTGTCTGCTGTGCCTCGTCACCTTGCCGCAATTGCGGTGGGCGAACGACGGCGCGGTGACGTTCCACCAGGGCCCTCGGACGGTTACTCCCCGTCATCCGCAATTCCACTGATGTCGATTTCCGCGGTCTCATCGCTGCCGGGAGCCTGCCGGTATTCTTCAATCACACGCCGGGCATTCGCGGCGTCCTCTTCGCGCACCAGGATAATCGTTCCGCCGACTCCAGGAAGAAGATCCTGTTGTGCGTCCAAAGATGTGATGTCGGAATCGATTCCGGAAGATTCCAGCAGGCCGTGGACCACCAGCGCTTCCGATTCCTGTTCAGTATCGAACACGCGCACCAGATTTTCGTTGGGTTTGGGGCGCAGGGCGGGGCTGTCGTTCATGATTCCTCCGATTCGGCGGCGGACGGATGCACCGAGCCCGCTTGGGGTCTTTGACCCGCAACGATTGTAACCCCGGCTCATGGGAAAGCCGAAGCGTCATCCTCAGAAGGCACGTTCCGTCTATCGTTGAACAAAACCGCGGGGGTAGTGATCAAGATCGCAACGTCCCGCGAGGAAACTACATCCAATAAAGGACGGCACGGTCGGGCAAGTGTTGTGTTTGGAACAAGCCTGGAGGGGCAATGGACACGCAGCAACCGGGTGAACTTCCTGGGACTCTGAACGAAATCGAAATGGAAGCGAGAAATATTCGTCGCCTGCAGCTCATGATCAGCATGGTGATGTCGGTCATCAGCCAAGACGAGAACCTTACGGTGGAAGAGGCGTCGGAGCTGGCGGCCGGTGCCAAACGCGCGGCTCTCGCCATGTTTCCGGATAAAGAGTTTGCCTATGACATACTCTACAAACCTCGGTTACAACGCCTGATGAACGAACGCTTTCGCCTGCAGTAAGAGATTTCAAAGGTGTACCGGAAGTGCTCTCTCCGTCTGCATTGACCCCTCCGTGATTTCCGGACTAGACTCGCTTGACTCGATGTGGGCGCGTGCGTCCCGCTGGTGCACGCCCTTTACGGAGCTCTATGAAGCCTGTGGTCTGGGTGGTCTCGTTCTTGTCCCTCTTCTCATTGATGGCGCTGGCTGACGAGGGTAATCATCACGAGGATCTGACGGCGGAGCAACTGGGAACCCTGCATTTTCCCGTCTCATGCGCGCCATCGGTGCAGAAACCGTTTGAACGCGGTGTCGCGCTACTGCATTCGTTCTGGTACGAAGAGGCGGAAAAGCAATTCTCCCAGATTGCGAAGGACGATCCTTCCTGTGCCATGGCTCACTGGGGTGTGGCGATGAGCTTGTGGCATCAGCTTTGGGATCATCCCAACCCGGCGACGATCAAGTCAGGATTGGCGGAGCTGAACGCGGCACAGTCGCTGCGAACCGGCTCGGCTCGCGAGCGTGACTACATCTCCGCCCTGCGTGTGTTTTACGGAAAGGAGGCAGATTACCACCAATGCGCCCAAGCCTATTCTCAGGCTATGGAGCGCGTGTATCAACGCTATCCCGAGGATCGCGAAGCAGCGGCGTTTTACGCGCTCTCGCTGCTGGCATCAGAACTGGACGGCGATACTACGTTCGCCAATCGCAAAAAAGCGGCCGCCGTACTGGAAAATCTTTTCGTGCAGGAGCCGACCCACCCCGGAGTGGCGCACTATCTGATTCACAGCTACGACAAACCGCAACTGGCCGAGCTTGGCCTGCCGGCGGCTCGTCGCTACGCCAAGATTGCCCCGGCGGCGCCGCATGCCCTGCACATGCCAGCGCACATCTTTGCCCGTCTGGGACTCTGGCAAGACGACATCGACTCCAACCTGGCTTCCATCGCTGCCACTCGCAAGTCCGCAGCGATGCACATGGGCGGCGAGGGTCATCAATTTCACGCCATGGATTTCCTGGTCTACGCCTATTTGCAGAGCGGACGTGAGGACGGTGCGCAACGCATCATTGCAGAAGTAAAGACCATGTCGGCGATGAAGAGCATGTATGGAGAGGGCTACGACCCGCAAGCCTATGCGCTCTCGAAGTTCCCGGCTTCGTATACCCTCGAACTTCATCGTTGGTCAGAGGCTCGGACGCTAAGGCCCGCGCCTAACGCGGACTCCACAGACAAGTCAATCACCTATTGGGCGCGCGCGATCGGCGCTGCCCGCTCCGGCGATGTATCCGAAGCGCGCAAGAACATTGTTGAGCTAGAAAGCATTCGCCAGGAGATGCTGAAGAAAAAGAAGCCGACTTACGCCCAGTTTGCCGAAAACGCACAGAAGGAAGCCGAAGCGTGGGTCGCACATGCCGAGGGGAAGGATGATGAGGCCATCAAGACGTTGCGCGCACTTGCCGAAGGCGAAGAATCGACTGGCGAGGAACCGAACGGCATTCCCGCGCGGGAGATGCTAGCCGATCTGTTGCTCGACGCGAAACACTCAGAGCAGGCGCTCGCGGAGTACGAAACGGATTTGAAGTTCAATCCTAATCGCTTCAATGGTCTTTACGGAGCGGCTACGGCGGCGGAAATGGCCGGCAAGAGCGAAAAGGCTGCGACCTACTATTCTCAGCTGGTGAAAAACTGCGATGGTTCGAGCTCCGACCGCCCCGAGCTGGGCAAAGCGAAGGCGTTGTTGGCGAGAAAATAACAACAAAGCAGACACGCACGTCCCGCGTGCGCAGCCCTGTCAGTCACAACCTGTCAGGCGGCACTCGGGAGCTGTTCCCGCCTGTACGATCCGCAACCCCGCTATCGCCCGAACATTAACTTGGCGACCAGTGCTGCCATGATCGCGACCGAACCGAGCGTTGCGTTGTACTCTCGGTGTTTCCAGTACAAGTCCCAGGAGAACGACCCGCTACGTTTGCCGAACCGGCTAATGCGCGGGAGCAGACAGGGAACTTCGCGAGCGTACTCAGCAAAGTGGGGAAAGCGCCCTCGCAGAAATGCCTCCTCGTCACGAATCACGGGTAGGTAGATCGCAAAGAAGAGGAGAAGGATGCCGATCAAGATCCACCAACTGCGCGCCGCCAGGGCAAATCCCACGGAGAGAATCAGGGAGCCCAGGTAGAGCGGATTGCGGGTGTAGGCATATGGTCCGCCGGTAGCGAGCTGCTCGTTCTTCTGCAGGTGTCCCGAGGCCAGGCCACGCATCAGGAGGCCTGGAATGACGAAACCAGAGCCGATCAGAAGCGAGCGCAGGCTAGGGTGGGCCAGCCACAGGTAGAGTGCGGCAAAAGCAAATCCGAGCGGAACTCGAATGCGGCGGGCGATGGCTGGCCAGCTAGCCATGGCGCACCTTGAGTAACTGATGCGCTGCGGCCATCACCTGTGCGGGGGTAATTTCGAGCAGACCCTGATCGGGTGCGGCCATATGCCTGTAATTGGTGGCGCTTGAGAGACTGCGCAACACGATGTGGGGGGTGCCGAAAGGACCGTTGCGCGCAGGATGGGTCGGGCCGAAGATCCCGACCACGGGAACGCTCAATGCAGCAGCCAGATGCATGGGGCCGGTGTCGCCGCCGACGAACAAATGTGCGCGACGGGTGAGCGCAATCAAGCCGGTCAGCGAGCCCACGAAGAGTTCCACCGAGCCGCGGCTGGCAGCCAAAACCGCGTGTGCGATGCTTTCCTCACCAGGGCCGCAATTGACCACCGCTTTTAGCCCTGCTTCCTCCAATTGTCTTGCCACCTGTCCGAAGCGCTCGGCTGGCCACAGCTTCGCGCCCCAACCGGCTCCCGGGTTGAGGAGCGCAAAATCATTGATTCCGCGCTCTTTCAGCCAGGCATCACATCTTTTCTCTGCATCCTGGTCACGTGGAATCTGGCACGCGGGTATTCTCAACGGATATCCGGAGGCCGCCGCGGCCAGCGACATGGTCTGATCCACCACGTGTTCGCCGGCGGCGATAACCTGCCGGGTATAGAACATGCTGGCCAGACTCTCGCGAGGTTGAGCGAATCCGTAAACGACGGGCGCGCCCGACCACCGCGCCAGTAAGGAGGAGCGCACGGCACCTTGAAGGTCAATGGCAACGTCGTATGGTTCGGCCCGCAGATCGCTCAAGCCCGCAGCGATGCGTTCCCAGGTTTGCAGCGACAAAGGCGCGGCGCGCCACTGTTTCGTGGTCACAGTGTGAATCCGCTCGACTAGAGGGCGTTGCGGCGAGCGAGGGCCCGAGCGCGGCGTAGACAGAGTGCACAACAATTCCGCCCAGCGCTCTTCGATGAGCCACCCAACCTTGGATTCGGGAAAGGCGGCTCGCAGTGCAGCGACCGCGGGCAGACCGTGGATGATATCGCCCATCGCGCCGAGCCGCACAATCAGTATCCGCTCCGGCGGGGTTGGCTGACGATCCGGTGCTGGGTTTGTGGGAATGGCTGCTGCTAATTCCATTTTCACGAACGCGGCCCGAGCAGACGCGACCGAATCATCTCTGTCGTGGAATGGTCTTTGGGGTCGCCCACGATCTCCACCCGTCCGCCGCAGGCCAGGACTTCATCGCGCTCCGGAACGGTTGCAGAAGTGTAGTCCGTTCCCTTGGCATGGACGTTGGGGTGAATCTCACGAATGAGGGTGCGCACATCGAGTTCCGGGAAGATCACGACGGCATCGACGTCCGCCAGAGCGGCCAGAATTTCGGCGCGTTCAGCTTCGGGGACCAGCGGACGGCCCTCGCCCTTGAGTGCGCGCACCGACGCATCCGAATTGATGGCGACCACCAGTCGTCCACCCAGTTTCTTGGCTGCGCGCAGATAGCGGACATGCCCAACGTGGAGCAGGTCAAAGCCACCATTGGCCAGGATCACAGGATCGCCCGCCCGGCGCCATTCCGCCACTCGTTGCCGTAGCTGTTCGCGAGTAAGAATCTTGTTTGCGATCGCTTTTGCCAGAATCGACTTTCCTGAACCGGCTTTTGTAAAAACGAAGTCTGTCCGTGATCATTTCCGACGTTCAATGGGAGCGCAATACCGGCGGAGCCTGATCGAGCGCATCGAGTAACTCCATCTGCGATACGGTTGCGGTGCCGCGTTTCATGACGACGACTCCGCCCGCGTAGTTCGCAAGCTGTGCGCCATCCTCGGCACTAGCCCCCGCAGCCAGGGCGGCGGTAAACGCGGCGATCACGGTATCGCCGGCGCCGGTCACATCCGCCACCTGGTCGGAACCAAAAATCGGAATATCAGCCGGCTTATGGTGGCGGGTAAAGGCGACCATGCCATCGCGCCCGCGGGTGATGATCAAGGACTGCAACTTCATGCGTTCCATGACTTGGCCGGCGGCCGAACAAAGGCTCCGCCAATTGTGGCCGATGCGTATTCCCAAAGCCTCTTCGATCTCAGGTTCATTCGGCGTGGCCGCGCTCACGCCAGAATACTGCAGTATGCGGTAGCGTGAATCGAGCACAACGGGCACGCCGCGCAGCCGTCCCTTTGCGCGTACGGCGTTCAGAATTCCCGGCGTGGCCGCTCCGTAACCATAGTCTGAGATCAGCATTGCGTCGGAGGCGCGAGCATATTCCCGCGCCGCCAGCACCAGTTCACGCTGCAGATGAAGATTCGGCCCAATCTCAGGCTCGCGGTCGATCCGTACCACCTGTTGTCGGGCCGAGTGCGTCGAGCCCGCCACAATGCGAGTCTTGGTTACGGTCGCGTAGTTCTTGTTTCGCAAGACTCCGCTCACGGGGACGTGCTTGTGGCGGAATGCCTTGAGCAGTAGGCGTCCTGGCTCATCCTCGCCGACCACTCCGACGGGTAGCACGTTGACGCCTAAATCCGCGAGATTATGGATTGCATTCGCGCCGCCGCCGGGTACCACACAGCGCTCGCGATGCTTGAGGATCAGCACCGGCGCCTCACGCGAGACCCGGGAGATCTCGCCGAAAACAAATTCGTCGGCCACAAGGTCGCCCAGCACCGTGATCGTGACCTTGGGGAAGGATTCGACGATTTTCCGCAGCCGCTCGGTCTCTTTGCGATGCTTGCTCATCTTGTTCCTGGCCGGCAGGCGTCCGCACGGGCGAAGTCATGCCGACCACTGATTTTCTCACGGCGGGGCTGTTCCCCCAGCAATCCGGGCAAGCATGGTATCCACAGCGTTAGCCGCCTCGGCTAATTCCATTTTCACGGGAACGACGGCCAAAGGCTCCAGAGCCGAGAGAAAACCTCCGAGATTCACCGCATCTTTTTCCGTGGTGACAAAACCATCGGCCTCGCTACGCCTTTTCAAGTCGAGAAGGTCACGGATGTCCCGCTCGCGGTATGCATGATGATCGCGATAGAAGGCTTCCGCCACCGGTTCAATTCCCGCGGTACGCAGCTGCAGTACGAAGTTCTTCGGTCGGGCAATACCACAGAAGACCACCGGCCGGGGCGGAATTTCGACGGGCATAAAGCCGCGGCGCACCCGCCATACCAGTTTTCCAGCGAGCGTACTCTCCAGGGGAAGAGAATCTTTGGACGCGCCACTGGTGAGCACGACCGCATCGGCGCGGCGCAGGGAAAGCAACGGTTCGCGCAGCCGTCCAGCGGGAAGCAGGCGATCGCGAATGTCTTCCGGAGTGATCAACACAATATCGAAGGAGCGGGCCAGAGACCGGTGCTGAAAGCCATCATCGAGCAGGTGGAGGTAAGGGCCGAATTTCTTCTCCGCGAAAAGTCCAGCCTGATAGCGATCTTCCCCAACCACGACTGGGACGGCCAGGCGGCGTACCAGAAGCAGTGGTTCGTCGCCAAAGTCGCGCGCCGCGCCTGCGGGATCGACGAGTGCGACACCGTGCGTCATACGGCCGTAACCGCGCGACAAAATATCGAACTTAATTCCCCTTGCCTTCAGCAACTCGCCCAGCAACAGAACAAAGGGAGTCTTCCCCGATCCTCCCACCGAAAGATTTCCGATACTCACAACCGGACCGCGCAATCGATGAACGCGGACCAGGCCGCGATCGTAGAACGCGTTCCGAGCCTGAACGCCGAGTCCGAAAAGGGAGCTGAGCAGGTTCATGGTGCTCTCTGACTGACTGCATCCGGAGAGGACTCGAGCAGCTTCTCCAGCGCAGCGGCCGTCCTTTCCGTGGCACCCATTTGCAAGCGCAGGGTTTCGGCGCCCCGTCGGCCCAATGCTGCGCGCTCAGCATCCTGGGAAAGCAAGTCCATCAGGACCAGAGGAAATTCTGCGGGTCCAACTACCCTTACCGCATCCCTGCTCTGAAACAGCCCAACGATATCCCGGAAATTCTCGGTGTGATTGCCGACGATGATGGGCACGCCAAACTGCGCTGGCTCGATGATATTGTGCCCGCCCCGTGGTACCAGGCTCCCCCCCACAAATGCCACATCCCCTAGGGAATAGAGGGAGGCGAGTTCGCCGATGGTGTCCACCAGAAGCACGCCGCCAGCGAGAGAATTGCCGCTCCAAAAGGACCGCCGCCAGAATCGGATGCCCATCTGCTCGAGCAGTTGTGTGACCTCACCGAGTCGTTCGGGCCGCCGCGGGGCCAAGATCATTACCGCGCGCGGATGGCTGGCCAGCACGTTCTGGAAAGCCAGCAGAAGCAAACCTTCTTCTTCCTCGACGGTACTGCCGCAAACCACCACCGGCCCGGCCTGAGCTTGCCCGAGGGAAGATCGCAGACTGGCGACAATCGGAGGAGACGGCGGAACTACCACGTCAAACTTTAGATTCCCACTCACCTGAACGCGCTCCGGGAGGGCACCAATATCGCGCAGGCGGCGAGCATCTTCTTCAGTTTGTGCCAGAAATAGGTCTACGTTGCGCAGCACGGCCGCCAGAATGCCAAGGCGGCGGAGCCGTCGGTATCCCGGCCATGACCGGTCGGAAATGCGGGCATTCACCACAGCGATGCGCGCACCACTATTCCGCGCCATCCTTAAGAAGTTCGGCCAGAACTCGGTTTCTGCGATCACAATCAATTGCGGTCGCAACGCCGCCAAATAGGGTCGAATGGAAAATCCAAAGTCCAGCGGAAAGTAGAAAACGCTATCTTCTCCGAAACGTTTTTCCGCAAGTTTCTGGCCCGTCGCCGTCGTAGTGGAGATCGCCACTCGATGTTGGGGGAGCCGCCGTCGCAACTCGCGGACCAGCTCGCTTACGGCCAGCACTTCACCCACCGAGACCGCGTGGATCCAGACTACAGGCGCGTCGTCGCGTCGCAATCGCGACCGGACCCTGCCCAACCGTTCGTCCAGCCCTTCGCGGTATTTGCCGTGGCGCCGCTTCCCGAACATCCAATAAGGCAAGCTGAGCAACAAGCCTGCCGCCAGTAGCGCGCTGTAGAGCAAGTACATGAAGGAAAAGACATTCTAACCGCAAGCTGGGCCAGGTCCTGCGGGAGGAATGCGTGAAATGGGTTGCGACACCTCCGGATCGGTCAGGTGCATCCTATAATCAATCATGTCTCGTTCCGGGTGGACAGTGTGTTGGATCTTGCTGGTGGCGGCTGCCGCCATGGCCGTGGCACCCTTGCCGGCTTCGGGCGAGAAGGGCTTTGTCATGCCAGCAGCGTTGCCGGCGAAATCCTACCCAGCGCACGACCAGCATCCCATGGAAGCGATCAGCCTCGCCGTGGATCCCTATGATCTGGCGGATAAGGCGAGGATTTTTTCGGTTCACTACAACGAAATTGGCTTTGTCCCCATGTTCGTGGTTATCACCAATGATGGCGATCAGCCGGTTGAGTTGTCGGGGATGAAGCCCCAGTTGGTTACGGCAAGCCGCGCTAAGATTTCTCCCGCCACCGAGGAAGACATTGCCCGGCGGCTCACCCGCCCTTCTGCGAGTACCAACCGTTTCCCAATTCCGCTTCCGACCAAGAAAGTGAAGGGCGGACTGAGCAAAGAAGCGGTGGAAGAGATTCAGAATGCCCAGTTCGTGGCCAAGGCGGTCGAACCCCACAGCACGCAAGCGGGTTTTCTGTTCTTCGATGTCTCGGAGATTTCAGTCCCGTTGGCCGGCGCTCACTTTTATCTCACCGGAGTACGCGACGCCAAGGGGAACGAGTTGATGTACTTTGAAGTTCCATTAGAAAAGTATCTGAGCGCCCCGGCAAAAACGAAGTGAATGGAGAACCGGGCCAGCATGACGAGCCCGGCTTTATAATCCTGAACATGGTGCGTCCTGAAAGACGTGATGTTCTAGCAGGTGAAAGTCCTGTCCGGGTAAGCGCCGGAGCGCCCGGTAGCAGACTCCGGTCGTGAGGAGAAATCTGAGCGGCTAGGCGGAGTGTCAAAAGCCCTTGTCAAAGAGGGGAGCAAACCAGCGGGCCGTAACAT
>JACXTT010005953.1_pt1 | contig 17546 bp, 14 predicted proteins | sample 9270951 | NCBI WGS metagenome assembly JACXTT01 (sample SAMN15532306, study PRJNA645909) | rock metagenome | isolation source: weathered quartz diorite | place: Puerto Rico | collected 2017-06-21 | reverse complement strand
ATTGCTTCGATCAGTGGTTTGGCCAAACGCGGATCGCTGTCCCACAAAATTCCAGCTTGCCACGGCCTCGGCTGCCCTCTCCAGATTGGCGTGAAAGTGTGGATGGAAACAATAGCTGGACGTGGCCCTTGGTTCAGCATGGCTTCGATCGTTGCGGAGATCGCAGCCCTATAGGGCTGCCAATAATTCAAGAGTCGAAATTCGATCTCGCTCGCGCAATTTTTTGCATTTCCTGGGATGACGGCGCCGTCCGCGATTCGCATCACGAGAGTTGGATCATCGGCGCCGCGATTGAGATCAATGAGAAGGCGGGAAAACCGCGACAAAATTGCCGGAGCGCCGAACAAACGAGCGAGGCGGCGCGTGATCCAAGCGGCGCCGATATCGTAGCCGATGTGCCGGTCGAGTTGCTCCTTCGCCAACCCAAGTGTGCCGTATGCTTTTGGCAGTGCATTTGCTGCGTGGTCACATAGGAAAAGAACGCCCGCAGCTAGGCTGCCCTCGATCCTTTCCACTGGATCAATGGTGATGTCCGAAATTTCCGGTCCCTGCAGACGACAGCTCACCGTAGGGCTCCCACTTTTGCGTTCGAATAATGTTGCCGTTTTGCGAAATGCGGTACTGGCCGATTCCACGAGAGTTCAAGTTGAGGCGCCCGGTCCCGTGACGGGAATTTCCATAGTACAAGCAGAGCCATTGCGGCAAACTAATCTTGCGATGTGCCTGAGCGCTCCCTATAGTTGAATGATTGTGCCAGACACCGGGCCGCAAGAGTTCCACGAGTGCTTATCAAAGAAGCCGGGTGTTCGGGGAAACACCAGCGACGAACGAAGGAGGTCCGGCGGAATGAAACTGGTGATCAAAGTTACGATCCTTGATAGAAGCACGGTGGCTGGGATCTGGGTTATCGTTGGCGGCGCAAGCTTCGCGCAAACCATTTGAGTCTCTTCGGCGCGCAGCCCCCAACTTCCTCGCAGCCAGTTGGCAACACAACATGAAACGCAGCCTCGTTTTCATCGCCGTTTTGGTTTTCCTTGTCGCCGCCGGCGGCGGCCTAGGATATTTTCAGTTCGTCCTGAAGCCGAATATGATTAAGGAATTCATGGCGCCTCCGCCTCCGGCGAGCGTTGCGGTCACCACGGCAGCCAGCGAGACATGGGCCGCGCGCCTTCCGGCCATTGGAACGTTTCGGGCTTATCAGGAAATCAACATCGCTCCCCAGATAGGCGGCGCGATTGTCGCGGTCCGGGCCGAATCGGGAGAAGACGTTGCGAAGGGTGCACTGCTGTTCGAGATCGACAATTCGGTGGAGCAGGCTGATCTTAAGAACAATCTCGCTGTCCTCAAGAACGCGGAGCTAGCGCTCGAACGGCAACGCCAGCTGATCCAGCGCGGCAACACTGCCGAGGCCAAAGTCGATACCGCACAGGCGGAGCGCGATTCCGCCGCCGCCGCCGTCGAACGGGTTCGTGCGATCATCACCCAGAAAATGCTGACCGCGCCATTTGCCGGGCGCTTAGGTATTCGCAGATTGGATCTCGGCCAATATGTTTCGCCGGGAACAAGTCTCATTACCTTGCAGCAACTCGATCCGATTTTCGTTGATTTCCCCATCCCGGAGAAATCGCTCTATCTACTAAAACCCGGCCAGGCGATCGAAGTCGAGGTTGATGCTTATCCGGGCCAAATATTTCGCGGAGAGGTCAAGACGATCGATGCGCGTGTTGCGAATGACAGCCGCAATGTTTGGGTGCGCGGCCAGTTCGACAATAAGGAACGGAAATTGTGGCCCGGAATGTTCGCAAATGTGAATGTCATCGCGGGCCGGGATCAGAGAGTCGTGACCCTGCCGAGAACCGCGGTAACCTATTCTCTTTATGGCGAGAGCGTTTTCGTTGTGACGCCCGAATCTCCTGATCCCACCGCGGCGCAAGCTGCCCCAGGGAGCCCAGAGCGCGTCACGAAAGTCGAGCGCCGGCCTGTTCGCACAGGCGCGACCTATGAGGACCGGGTTGCGATTGTCGAGGGCATTGAGCCTGGCGCGATTGTCGTTTCCGAGGGTCAGCTGAAATTGCAGTCCGGTGCGCGTGTACGTATCGACTCGTCTGCGCGCCTGGAAGCCCCGCCGGTGCGGCCCAAGGAATAGCCGATGTCATTTACGGATATGTTTATCCGCAGGCCGGTGCTTGCCAGCGTCGTCAGCCTTTTGATTCTGCTCGCCGGCGTTCAGTCTGCTCTGAAACTGCAGCTTCGTCAGTATCCGGCGCTGTCATCTGCGACAATCACAATCACCACGGTCTATCCGGGCGCCAATGCGGATCTGATCAAAGGCTTCATCACGACGCCAATCGCGCAGGCGGTGGCAAGTGCGGAGGGCATTGATATTTTGATTTCGAATTCGCAGCAAAATGTCTCGACGATTACGCTCAATCTTCTGCTGAATGCTAATGCGGACCGCGCTGTTGCCGATGTCTTGGCGAAGGTAAGCCAGCTGAAATACCAATTGCCGCGGGAGGCCTTCGATCCGGTCGTGACAAAGCAGACCGGCGATTCGACTGCAATCCTCTATATGTCCTTCAATTCGAAGAACCTCAACCCTTCGCAGATCACGGATTATCTCAATCGCGTCGTCCAGCCCAAACTGCAAACCATCGATGGAATCGCAAGTGCGCAGATCTTGGGCGGTCAGACCTTCGCAATGCGCGTTTGGCTCAATCCGAACCGGATGGCTGCGCGGGGCGTGACACCAACGGATGTTGCCGCCGCGCTGGCCGCCAATAATTTCACCGCCGCGGCGGGACAAATCAAGGGCGACTTCGTTCAAACCAGCATAAATGCGGAAACGTCGCTCAATTCGGCCCAGGCTTTCGGACAATTGGTGATTGCGGCGCACGACGACGCTTTGACACGGCTTGCCGACGTGGCCGACATCGAGCTTGGCCCGGAGTCCGTCGATTCGTCGTCTGCCTTCGATGGCCTCAAGGCGGTCTTCATCGGCATTTATCCGACGCCAACGGCAAATCCTCTCGATGTGATCAATGAAGTCCGCAAGGCTTTTCCGGAGCTTCAGTCTGAGCTTCCCGCGGGGCTAAATGCCTCGATCGCTTACGACGCAACGAAATTCATCCGTGCCTCCATACGTGAGGTCGAGAAGACGCTCGGCGAAGCAGCGCTGATTGTCATTACCGTGATTTTTCTGTTTCTCGGCAATCTGCGTTCGACGATTATCCCGATTGTGACTATTCCGCTTTCCCTCGTCGGGGTGATGACCGTACTTTATGCGCTTGGCTATTCGCTTAATCTTTTGACTTTGCTTGCGCTCGTGCTGGCCATCGGCCTCGTCGTGGATGATGCCATTGTCGTCGTCGAAAATATTTACCGTCACATGGAAGAGGGAATGCCGGCCCGCGATGCGGCGCTGAAAGGCGCGCGCGAGATCGCCTCGCCGGTCATTTCCATGACAATCACGCTGGCCGCCGTCTATGCGCCGATCGGATTCGTATCCGGTTTAACGGGCGCGCTGTTCCGTGAGTTCGCTTTTACGCTGGCCGGCTCGGTCATCGTATCCGGCGTCGTTGCGCTCACCTTGTCGCCGATGATGTGCTCGCATCTTCTAACACCGCCTTTCGTCAATGTCCGCGGCTTTCCAGCTTTCCTCGACCGGTTGTTTGACGGTCTTCGCCAGCGCTATCAGCGGCGGCTTCACAAGACGCTAAACTTTCGTGCCGTGACGGTTCTCATACTCGCCGGTGTCCTGGGGATTACGGCCATCATGTTTGCGTCAACGCCAAAGGAACTTGCGCCGGAGGAAGATCAAGGGGTCATTTTTATGAACGCGAAGACACCGCAATACGCAAATCTCGACTACATGGAAAAGGCGACGCAGCAGGTCGAAGCAGCGGCCTCCAGCCTTCCCGAGCGAGAGCATGTGTTCATCATTAATGGATCGGGCGGCGTGCATCAGGGATTTGGCGGTCTTCTTCTGGCGCCTTGGGGAGAGCGCAAACGCAGCCAGAAGGAAATAATGGCGGCTCTGCAGCCAAAGCTCGCAACTGTTGCCGGAGCTGAGATTTTGGCGTTTGGGCGACCGTCGCTGCCGGGATCGACAGGCGGACCGCCTGTCCAATTTGTGATTAAGACCATTGCGGACTACCGCCAGCTGGTCGACGTCATGGCCGGGATCGAGACCGCAGCGCGCGACAGCGGGCTCTTTCTCTTTACCAACAGCGATCTCAAATTCGATCTGCCGCAAATCGACTTCAAGATCGACGCCGGTAAAGCGAACCGGCTCGGAATCAACATGCGGGATATCGGGACTTCGCTTGCGACATTGCTCGGCGGCAATTACGTCAACCGTTTTAGCCTGCAAGGCCGCAGCTATCAGGTCATCCCGCAGGCGCCGCGAGAGTTCCGGCAAGCGCCCGATTGGTTGACCCGCTATCAGCTGCGCACAAGCTCCGGCGTGCTCGTATCGCTGGCGACTGTCGCAAGCGTATCGACAAGCGTTCAACCAAATGGATTACCGACCTTCCAGCAGTTGAATTCTGCGACCTTGCAAGGGGTACCGTTCCCGGGACACACGCTTGGCGAAGCCATCAGCTTTTTGCAGCAGACGGCAAAGGAACTTTTGCCGAAGGGCTACAGTGTCGATTATCAGGGCGAAAGCCGACAGTTTGTGAATGAAGGAAACACGCTTGTTGCGACATTCGTCTTCGCGCTCATCGTGATATTTTTGGTGCTCGCGGCGCAGTTCGAAAGCTTTCGCGATCCTTTCATTATTCTCATTGCCTTGCCGACGTCGATGTTTGGCGCCCTTCTGCCCTTGAACGTGCTGGGCGTCGTTGGCGCAGCCAGCATGAATATTTATTCGCAAATTGGCCTCGTCACCTTGATCGGCCTCATTTCCAAGCACGGCATTCTCATGGTCGAATTCGCCAACAAGCTGCAAGAGCGGGAAGGGCTTAGCCGCCGCAAGGCAATCGAACAGGCGGCGGCCGTGCGGCTTCGCCCAATTCTTATGACAACGGCCGCAATGGTGGTTGGAATGGTTCCTCTGATCATCGCCGAGGGAGCCGGCGCGAACAGCCGGTTTGCAATCGGAATTGTGATTGCGGCGGGAATGAGCATCGGCACGCTGTTCACGCTGTTTGTGACGCCAGCGATTTACACGCTCGTCGCGCGGGATCATGGCGGGAAGCGCGGCGAAGCGCTCTTGGAGCTGAAACAAGGATATAAACCGGAGCGTTACGCCGCGGAGTAAAGCAGGGCTCAAAACACTTTTACCAATTCTCGACGAGAAGAACCAATAGCTACTCCCGCCGTCATGGCTGGGCTTGACCCGGCCATCCGAACACCAAAGACGAAAGTCTGGATGCCCGGATCAAGTCCGGGCATGACGGCAGGCATGACGTGAGAGTCATTCGCAACGGGACTTCGTATAGTTTCCGTTGTCAAAGGATGGAGGGAGAGATGGGCGTTGCGCGGTTGTGCTGGGCGGCAGGCGCGTGTTTGGCGGCGCTATGGTTGAGCCTCGGACCCGCGAGCGCGGAATCCCAGAACTGGGAATGGTGTGTAAATAAGGGCAATGCATATTCGCTGATCTTGAGATCGGCGGCTGCACTGCGGTGATCCAGTCCGGCAGGGAAGGCCAGAAAAATCTTGCAATCGCCTTCAACAACCGCGGCAACGCGTACGGCGACAAGAAAGATTACGACCGCGCCATCGCCGACTATGACGCGGCCATCCGGCTCGATCCGAATTTTGCTTTAGCCTTCTACAACCGCGGCCACGCATACAACGAGAGGAAAGATTACGACCGCGCCATCGCCGACTACAACGAGGCGATCCAGCTTGATCCGAAATTAGCTGCCGCCTTCTCCAACCGTGGCGCTGCATACCGCGACAAGAAAGATTACGACCGCGCCGTCACCGACTTCAACGAGGCCATCCGGCTCGATCCGAAACATGCTGCCGCCTTCTACAACCGCGGCAACGCGTACAGCGACAAGGGTGACCCCGACCGCGCCGTCGCCGACTACAACGAGGCGATCCGGCTCGATCCGAAATTGGCTGCCGCCTTCTACAGCCGCGGCCACGCATACTACCACCAGAAAGATCTCGACCGCGCCATCGCCGACTACAACGAGGCGATCCGCCTCAATCCGAAAGATGCTTTCGCCTTCTACAGCCGCGGCCTCGCCTACTACGGCAAGAAAGACTACGACCGCGCCGTCACCGACTACGACGCGGCGATTCGGCTCGATCCGAAATATGCTGACGCGTTCCTCGGCCGCGGCCTCGCCTACCACGACAAGAAAGATTACGACCGCGCCATCGCCGACTACGACGAGGCGATCCGGCTCGATCCGAAATTAGCTGCCGCCTTCACCAACCGCGGCGCCGCATACTACGAGAAGAAAAATTACGACCGCGCCGTCGCCGATTTCAACGAGGCCATCCGCCTCGATCCGAAAGATGTTTACGCCTTCAACTACCGCGGCATCGCGTACCGCGCAAAAGGCAACGTTGACCGCGCCATTACGGACTACAACGAGGCCATCCGCCTCGATCCGAATTCTGCTAAAGCCTTCAGCCACCGAGGCAAACTGTACCACGACAAGAAAGATTACGACCGCGCCATCGCCGACTACAACGAGGCCATCCGCCTCGATCCTAAAGATGCTTCTGCATACTTTAACCGCAGCATCGCCTACCGCGCCAAGGGCGATACCCCCCGCGCCATCGCCGACTACAATAAGGCCATCCGCCTCGATCCGCGCCTTCGCCGGCTACAATGAGACCATCCGGCTCGGTCCGAAATATGCCCGCGCTTACATGGACCGCGGCCGTGAATACCTCTACAATGGTTCACTGGCCAAGGCACAGGGCGATTTCAAGCAGGCAAGCGAACTTGATCCGAAAGATACCTATGCGGCCTTGTGGCTCGATCTTGCCCAGCGCCGCAACAATATTTCGAGCCAGCTGGCACAGGCCTCAACGCAGCTCGACATGAAGGCGTGGCCCGCGCCTGTGATCCGCCTCTTCCTCGGCGAGTCGACGCCAGAAGAGATGCTTCCCGCCGCCGATGATCCTGACCCCAAAAAGGAACAGGGGCGCGTCTGCGTGGCCAATTTTTTCAGCGGAGAGCTGGCGCTGCTCCGTGGCTCGAAAGAGGAGGCGGCGCGCCTCTTCCGGATCGCGTCGAACGACTGCCCAAGAGATTTCGTGGAAGGGACTGCAGCCGATGCGGAACTCAAGGCGCTCGGGTTAACGCCTTGACCAGGGCGGAAGCGGCGTCATTCGAGGCATAAAATAACGGCGCGGCCGTAGGGCGCTTCGGGGCCGTGTTGCAACGTGCGCGCTCAACGGTATCACGCGGCTTCCTGGCGGAGGCTTGCGCGGTATAAATCGCGCAATTGATCGATCGGTTCGAGTTTGCCGTCCCGTTCGCAGTGCCAGAAAATCCAGCCGTTGCAAGCGGGAAGGCCTTGCGCCAGCGCGCCCGTCCGGTGGATCGATCCCGTCACCGCACCCATGGAAAGCGTGCCTTCGGGCCGCACGAGAGCAGAGTGCCGCCTGCGTTCATCGACCAAAACTTCGCCTGCCCGGAGTAGACCCGCCTCCACGATTGCGGAGAAGGGGATGCGCGGTTCCGACCGCTTCGCCACGACCGCCGCCGTGGCGCTTTCGGGAAGCGGACTGACGCTCGCAATACGCGCTTTTGCCGCGTTGGCGTAAGTTGCGTCGCGCTCGATGCCAATAAAGGCGCGCCCCAGCCTTTTGGCGGCGGCGCCCGTAGTGCCTGACCCAAAGAAAGGATCGACCACGACGTCGCCCCGGTTCGATGCGGCGAGCAATATGCGCGACAGAAGAGCCTCGGGTTTTTGCGTCGGATGAAGCTTGCGTCCGCGCGCGTCCTTGAGACGCTCGGCGCCGGTGCAGATCGGCAAAAACCAATCCGAGCGGACCTGGCAATCTTCATTGCCGCCTTTTAGCAATTCATAATTAAAACAGTAATTCTTGGCCCGCGCGCTTTTTGCCGCCCAGATCAGCGTCTCATGCGCATTGGTGAAGCGCCGCCCGCGAAAATTCGGCATCGGATTGGTTTTTCGCCAAACAATATCATTAAGAATCCAAAATCCCATGTCTTGCAGAATCGAACCGGCGCGAAAGATGTTGTGGTACGTGCCGATAACGAAAATGGTCGCGTCCTTTTTCATGACGCGGCGCACGGCGGCAAGCCAGGCTCGGGTAAAATCGTCGTAGTCGGAAAAGCTTGCAAATTTGTCCCAATCGTCGTCGACGCCATCGACAACGCTCTGGTCGGGACGGAAAAGGCCGGACTCGAGCTGCAAATTATAGGGCGGATCGGCGAAGACGAGATCGGCGCATTCGTCCGGCAGGCGGGCGAGCTCCTTTATGCAATCGCCGACAATGATTTGGTTGAGGGGAAGAGAGCAGGCCGGCGGTTTGACTTGGGGCGCAACGGAGCGCGCCGGCAAAATCCCAGTACGCAAGACCTTGATCTGGGATTTCGAGCCGGGCGCTCCGGCACGCTGGCTGCACATGAACTTAATCCGGCGAGCAATTGGCGCGCGGAAAACTGCTTTACGTAAGGTAAAGACCGCGTTTCCACGGCTCATCCAGGCCTGTCCCATTTTGGCACGGAAACGCCTGCCGCCGGTTTCGCGCTGTTGAGTTAGGCCGTTACGCGACAAAGCCTACCAATGGAAAATTTTGCTAGCTCGGCACGTGTTTTTATTCCCACTAGGAAAAAAATTGTTGCGCGCCAGAGGACCACAATTGGAGATCATGTCATACTGGAAATAAAAAATTGGTGTGCAAGGCTTCAGATCTGATGATTTTGAAGTAGTGTAGCATCAATTTGAGCAAATGGCGGCAACGGCCGCACAGTGATCATCACCGCAATCTGACAAGGCTTTCGCCTTAGCTTGCGACCTATTGTCGCCAGCCCCAATGCCCATATGACGCAGATCGGGCGTTTGGGCGAGAGCAATACAATCGGCATCCCTTACGTCAGTTGATGTTATGAAAGCACAACAGCCAGATACACCGCCGAAATTCAAGCAGTTATTGATAGCAATGGATGTGGCCTCTCCTTCGCTGGCAGCTCGTCCTTGCCCGGTAATGCCAGTTCTACTACATCGGGCGATGACGGCGCTGTCGGCTGCCACTTGCCCAGAGTTGAGGGAGATTCCGAGCATCACTATAAGTACCTTTGAAAGATGCGCCCTCATAGCGTCAGCCCCGGTATGTTGATGGATATCACGCTAATTTCTAAATGAAACGCTTGAGCATAGCTACTGCTAATCGTGACGTTTCTTCTACGAGACAGCCTTGAATGGCCGAAAGCTCAGACGATGTAACGGACATGGCCCGTGCGCACCAATGGCGGCGAGGTGGGCCTTCGTCGCATAACCAAAATGCGCGCCAAAACCATAGGCGGGATAAAGACCGCAATAGCGGCGCATCAGACGGTCTCGCGTCACTTTGGCCATGATGGAAGCCGCGGCGATCGAAGCGACGGTGGCGTCGCCTTTAACGATCGGATTGGCCGGGACCGGAAGATCGGGCGGCACATCGCTGCCGTCGATCAAAACGTGGCACGGCACGAGAGCGAGCGCGGCGATTGCCCGCCGCATCGCGCAAAAGACTGCCTGCCGGATGTTGATATGGTCGATTTCCTCTGCGCTCGCAAATGCGACAGCGACGGCCAGCGCATGCAGCGTAATCAAGCTGTAGAGCTCTTCGCGCGCCTTGGCGGAGAGGCGCTTCGAATCATCGAGACCGCGCGGAATATTGCGCGGATCGAGAATGACGGCAGCCGCGGCGACAGGCCCAGCGAGCGGACCGCGGCCTGCTTCGTCGATTCCGGCGACCGGCCAGATTCCGCGTTCCAGAAGGCTGCTTTCGACGTGAAAATCGGGCTTTCCCATGGGCCGAGCTTCGCCCGGTCCCCGTCAAAAAATCAATGCGCAGTAGAAAAATAACCTGTGCGCAGCCGGACGCGCTCTGCATTGGTGAGTTCGCGCGGGCGCGATGAAGGCGCGAAGCGTATTCCTATTTCGCGATGCCTCCGCCATACGACGGTTGCATCCGTCAATCTTTTCGCAACTTCGTCAAACAGCCGGATTCTGAATGGCACATGGACATTGGAAAACAGCCGCAGGCGGGCGCCGGTTTTCGAACATTCGAAAATTTGGCACTCAACAAAATATGGGCTCGCCGCATCGAGAATTATTCCTGATCGCAGATGCGTGCGCCGCCGCTGCGAGGAACGTTTCTCGCCGTGCATGGCCGTCTTAACCACAAAATAGACAGTGCCCTTCGGCGCCGCGGCTAGAGCACCGGGGGCAATTTTGATCGCATCGAGTATTGGGCCGCCGGAATGGAATTGCGTATTTGGCGAACTGCGATTCATCTTTTCGTGTCTTTATCCAATATGTTGGTTGGCAACGCGCTCTTTCTTCCTGCTGCGAGATGGGGCCATAAAAGCGCATCCTTGGCAGTCCTTAAACGTCAAATTTTGCGGACCGAAATGGCTAAATTTTGCAGCCTATTCTAGCCATTTCATGAGCGGTGTCCACCTGACGCGCGTCCAATCGCGTGGCGTGGTTAATTGCCGTGAGCCTCGATCCGGCGCTAGCCTCCGTAACGCCCGCGATCATGCGCTTGCGACGCGCCGCCCATGCTCGTCGACAATGCGCTCGCCGTTTTCCTTCAAAAATTCGCCTTGCTGCGGCGGCAATAAATCGATGACGAGCTCGGAAGGCCGGCATAGCCGAACACCCGCCGGCGTCACGACGATCGGACGGTTGAGGAGAATTGGATGCGCTTCCAGCGCGTCAAGCAATTCGTCTTCGGCGACGTCCTTCTCGACAAGACCCAACTGTTGAAAAACGGCCTCCTTCTCGCGAACGAGCGCGCGTAAAGGCACGCCCGCGCGGACTGCGAGCCGGCGCAGCAGAGCACGCGCAGGGAAGGTTTTTAAATATTCGACGACATGCGGCTCGACGCCGGCGTTGCGGATGAGGCCAAGCGTATTGCGCGACGTGCCGCAACGCGGGTTATGGTAGATGATCACATCCATAGGTCACATGCCTTTCTGTTCAAGGGCGCGTTGCCCCGCGGCATTATTTTAGCGCAGATAATACCCGGCAAATCGAAGGAGGCAAGCAATCGTAGCAAGCAATCGTAGCCGGCTTGAACCTGAACGCCTCGAGAATGCGGGGCCTGCTGGCAATGCTCATCTGGGCTTGACCATGCGTTGCTTGGCATGCGAAGATTGTCTTGTTGTTGCTGCCTTGGCGTAGAGCCCCCGTAACCCCTCCGTCGATTCTGGACACCCCGTGAGCCAACAACAAAAATCCCTGCTCATGACCTTTCTCATGACCCCGGACATGGCCAATTTCTCCGGCAAAGTCCATGGGGGCGCAATCTTAAAGCTCCTCGACCAGGTGGCCTACGCCTGCGCCGCGCGCTATTGCGAGAACTATGTGGTGACGGCCTCGCTCGACCAGGTGATTTTTAAGGAGCCGATCAAGGTCGGCGAACTCGTCACGTTTGAGGCAAATGTCAATTATGTGGGCCGGACCTCGATGGAGATCGGGATCAAAGTGATCGCCGAGAATCTGACGACCCAAGAGGCGCGTCACACCAACTCCTGCTTCTTTACTATGGTCGCGCGAAAGGAGGACGGCGGCCCCTGCACGGTTCCTCCGCTCCAAATCGAAACCGAAACCGAACGGCGGCTCTTTGAAGCAGGAAAAATGCGCAAGGAAATGCGCCGCGAGATCATGGAACGAAGCGAGGCGCTCCATGTCGAAATGCCGGAATAATACCAGCCGGCAATTTTTGACTTGAGGGGATAGCGGTGCCGCCATGACATGGAAAGCTGCCGCGGGAGTTCCGGGGATCTACCCGGCCATCCCGACATCCCCTTCCGGGTGGGTGCCCGGCTCAATCCCCGGACTTTGATCCGGGGACGGGCTTGACGATCCGCCGCTGCGCGATGAGGCGGCTTAATTACCAACCACCCCAACCAAAGCCGAAGCCGCGGTAAGGATAGGCGTAGGGATAAGAATAAGGATACGCATAGCCCCCGTAAGGGTAGCCGTAGCCATAGCCCGCATAGGGGTAACCATAGCCCCCATAGGGGTAAGCATAGCCACGACGATAATAGCGATGACCGTAATAGCCCCGGCCATAATAGCCGCGACGGTAATAGCGGACGTCGGTTACCTGAGTTGACGCCGCTGTTTTGACGGCGGCCGCATCCGACGCAACCGGTGCAGCCCACAACGGGTTTGCCGTGGCGATCGCGACTGCACCAGCAACGCCAAGCGCACCGGCAACGAATGCCACCGAATACTTCATCCTCTTGCTACTCATAGCATACCCTTTCTGTTTGCGCCCATCCTAAGTCCCAGCTCGGCTAACCGGCCACAGATGACGCCTGACGATCCACCGCCGCGCGGTGATGCTGCTAAATTACCAGCTGCCATGCCACCCCCAGACGAAACCGAAGTAAGGGTAAGGATAGGCACAGGTGGCGGGAAAAGTATACCCACAGTCCGCGTAGGGGTAACCATGGCCCCAATTGGAATGGGCATAGCGACGGTGATAAATGCGGCGACCGCAATAGCGCCGGACGTAGCAGCCGCGGCCATAATCGCGGCGGCGGTAATAGACATCGGTTAGCCGAGTTGAGGCCAGCCCTTTTACTGTGGCCGTACCCGACACTACCGGTGCAGCCGAGGTGGGGCTTGTCGCGGTGACTGCCACAGCGCCAGCAATGCCAAGCGCTCCGGCAGCTAGTGCCGCCGCACATTTTTTCGTCTTGCCGCTCATAAGGTGCCCTTTCTTTTTGCTTTTTGTGCAGGTTCTCTACCTCAAGACGCCGTTGACTTGGCTCAAGCTCCAAGTTTGGTTCCAAAACAGCTAGCGCCGCCACAAAAGCAAGGATCGCTCCGGCCCCGCCCTTCCGGTTATCGCGCGCTGACGGAGCGCATATGAACTTTGAAGTCAAGAACGGCACGAACTGCCGCCGCTTGCTCTTAAGAAAGTTTTAGCTATTCGCCTGGTTACGGGCGCTTGTCGGCCGTTTCCAGAAACATCAATCCTAATCGAAACCTAGTAGAATATTCGGCCAAGCGTATCAGGCAATTAAAGACATGGCCGCCGCGGTGCTGATATGAATTAAACAATAGCAAGCTCTTCGAAAGCGCCAGCTCTCAGGAGAGGAATTTGATCCTCGTTTTAGGTCTGTCCAAAGATTGTCGCTACTTCCTTTCACCAAAACCGTGTGAACACAAATGATAACCTTTCCTATCACCCCAGCCACCTCGGCTGACTCACAGAATTGCGAAGCAACCTGTTTCGAAGATAGCACGCTCACCGATTTGCTGGGCACCGTGACGCGTGCCGGATACGGATTTGTTCTCGCTCACCCGGACCGGCAGATTATCTATGCAAACGATGCAGCCAAGGCGCTCATGCGTGCAAGTCAAACCCTGCGCTGCAATAACGACTGCATCAGTACCACAAATGTCAACGCGTCGCGACAGTTGCAATCGCTCATTTCTGCCGCAACAAGGCAAAAGGGTGAACCGGCGCAAGGGGGATCGATCGTCCTTCGCGAGGGAGACGGAGTTGCGACCGAAGTGGTCCATGTTGTGCCACTTTCCCGGCTCTCCGCTGAATGTTCCCCCTATGAGACAACGCGCGTCGCTGGCCTTGTTATTTTCGATTGCCAACGGTGGAATTCTGATCGGGTAAAAGTCTTTTCAAAACTGTTCGCCCTGACGCCGGCGGAGACGCGTGTTCTCGCGCAATTACTCTCGGGAGGCGGCGTCACTCATGCCGCAACGCAACTCAATATTGCACAATCGGCTGCGCAGGCACATCTCAAGCAGATTTTTGAAAAGACGGGCACAAGCCAGCTTGCTGAGCTTATCAGTGTGCTCTACGAAATAACGCTGGAGTGCACCTTTTGATGCTTCGAAATGAGTCCCCGTCATTAGGTCTGCGCCGCGCCTCCATGGTAAGCCGAACCCGCCTTGCGAGGAAGCCGCCTCGCCAGCCCCCGGTCCATTTTGTTACCCGTCTATCCGCTGGACAACGCAGAGCCGGATGAGCGGACTTTCGCATCTGACGCGCACAAACCTCAACGCTGCTCATCTGCGTTTGGACCGGCGCGGCGATGGCCGTACGACAGGGGTCTCACGGTCTAGCTCCGCGAGCTGCCGATCGAACCAGGCGAGGTCCCGCTGCCACACGGCATTATCCGGCGAGAGTTGTGTCAGCCGCGCCATGATCGCCTGGCCTTGGCGCAAATAATCGCGCGCCTTCGCCTTGTCGCCCGATTGCCTGTTCATGATGACCAGCCTTTCAATGCTGATCGCGAGATCGCGCTGCCACTCGGCATTGCCAGGATCAGAATTGGCGAGGCGCTCGGTAATAGCGAGATCGGCTTGATAGGAATTTAGCGCAGCTTCAAGATTGCCTTGCGCCTTCTGCACATCGCCGACATTGTTGTAGGAGACCGAGAGATCGCGCTGCCAATCCGTGTTGGCGGCGTCCGACGCCGCAAGCCGCTCGGAAATCGCAAGGCCCGCGCGATAGGATTTGAGCGCGCCCGAAAGGTCGCCTTGATCCTTCTGCACGCCGCCGATCTTTTCATAAGAGACCGAGAGATCGCGCTGCCAGCCGGCATTGCCGGGATCGGATTTCGCCAGCCGCTCTCTAATGGCGAGACTATCGGAATAGGATTTGAGCGCGCCCGAAAGGTCGCCTTGATCCTTCTGCACATCGCCGATATTGTCATAAGTGTCTGAGAGATCGCGCTGCCATTCCGCATTGCCGGGATCGGATTTGGCAAGCCGCTCGGAAATGGCGAGGCTATCGGAATAGGATTTGAGCGCGCCCGAAAGGTCGCCTTGATCCTTCTGCACATCTCCAACCTTGTTGTAGGAGACCGAGAGATCGCGCTGCCAGCCCGCATTGCCGGGATCGGATTTCGCGAGGCGCTCACAAATTACGAGATCGGCTTGATAAGTTTTCAGGGCGGATTGAAGGTCGCCCTGCGCGACCTGCACGTCTCCTATTTTTTCATAGGCGACCGAGAGATCGCGCTGCCATTCCCAATCGCCCGGGTTGGCCGCTGCTTGGTCGGTAGCGATCTTCTTGGCCCTTTCTTCATACTCTAGATCTGTGGCCAAATTGCCGCGTTGCATGGCGAGTTCGCCAAGCCGAAGGTTGGCACGGTAAATCCCGCGTAGATCGCCCGCTGTGGTAGCAAGTTTTAGCAACAGGTCCAAACTTCGTTCGCCAGGTGCTAGATGGCCCGCTAGTAAACTTAGCCAGCCATGCCAATAGAGGGATTCCCTATCGTCGGGATCGAGCTCGATAGCCTTCGCATAGGCTTCGAGCGCTTTCTTTGGATCGGCAAGGCCCGCGATGGCACCAAGGTTGCGATAGGCGGCGGCAGCCGCTAATTCCTTTTGTTCCTTCCGCTGCGGTGGCACCTCTTCGGCGCGCGCGGCTTGGCTGCCAGCAACCGCTTTTAGGACCTGTATCGCCTCTTCGATTTTGTTTTCCTTCAAAAGGGCAAATACTTGCTGGAGCCGTTTGTCGCCCTCGTTTGCGCCTTGCGCGATCGACTGGACCGCCTCGCTGACAGCGGCCCGCTCGCCGAGACTCGCAGGAGTTTGGCGATCTGCGATTAGCTGCGCGGTCAGTTGTGTGGCTGCGTGCTGATCGACGATATAGACGACCGTGACGGTTTTCTCGTGAGGTTCCTTGTTCCGGGCCATGTAGGTGCCGACGGTCCATATCCCGCCGGCGATAACAACCGCCCCGCCGCCAAGGAAGGAAGCAATAGCCCGCTTTTCGGGGTCCTTGAGAATTGTGCCAAACCAGGCCAGCATTTCTGGGTCCTCCCCCAAAAGACCAATTTTGTGGGCGATCTTACATGAGGCAAGGCCGCAGCGCGAATGTGGCTTGTAAGATTTTCGGCCAGTTTCGGACAAAAAGTTTCCACGTGAAACATTTTTTGAATTATTCTAAATTAATCGGACAAGTTTTGTCCGCCGTTAACCAAGCGGCTCGGCCTCGTCATCCGGCTCCCCGTCGCTGAAGGAACCCGGCTCGTCTGCTGCTACTGGGCGCGGCGCGGCCCCATGTGCGTTTTGGCGCGGGCGACCAGGGGCGGTCCTCGTCCGGCGCGCGGGCCGCGCGCATCTCGACCTTCCCATCTTTACCGAAAGAAAGAGTTACCGCGCCCATTTCTTTAAGTTTCTCGCGGTCGATGATGATTTTTGCGGCGCAGCCGATGGGCGCGAAACGCGAGGTGACGATAATATCGGCGCGGGTGCAATCCTCCGCAAAAGCCGCAGAGTCAAAAATCAGAGAGACGATTTGACCGCCCGCAAGATGGCCGACGCAAGCAAACCTGTCGCAGCCCGTTTTGGTTAGAGCCTCGGAGGCGAGCCGCCCATCGGCATCGGCACGCAGCCATTGTTCTGTGGCAAAACTATTGCGGCTGCGCGCAATGACCTTAAGCATGTTATCCGGCGCGCGAAAAGCCACGGCATCGCCCGTCGGCGCAACTGCCATATCGAAGGAAGGCCCGGCCGCCGCGCCCAAAAGGCCGATCGCGGCAAGCGGAATTGCCGTCGCCCGCAAAGGCACCGTGCGCCACAGCACGGAGGAGAGCACCGCGAGAGTCAAAAAAACAATCGCCCACGGCGCAAAAGCCGGAAGATGGAGGGTCGATCCGGGCCAACTGCCGATCATGCGCGCCGCCCACATGATGCCGTCGATTCCAAGCCCGATATAGCGCCAGACAAAAGCGTCGAGGCCGAGGGGATAAAGCAAGGTGCCCAAAAGCGCGCCGGGCACGGCAAAAATCTCGATCACGGTCAGCGTCAGCGGATTGCCGATCAGCACATAGGGACTGAGCTCGTGGAAATTATAGGCCATGAAGGAGGCGGTCGCCGATGTGGCACAAAAAGTCGCAAATAGGAGTCCAGCGGGCCCGCGTTTCAGGAGCGGAGTGAGTTTTTTACTGCGCCCATCCGAGGGGTAGATCTCCTCATGTCTTCGCTGGGCTGCGGCCATGCGCGCTTCATAAACGGCAACCAAGGCCGCAACCGCCGCAAAAGAGAGCTGGAAGCTAGCGCCCATGATCGCTTCGGGCTCGAGCAAAATGACAAGACACGCGGCGAGCGCAAGATTGCGCATGGTGAGCGCCTGCCGGTCGAGCACAACCGACATCAGCATGATGACGGTCATGAACAGCGCGCGTTCGGTGCCAACCCGCGAGCCCGTCGCGATGTCGTAAAAAATCGCGCCAGCGATCGCAAAAAGCGCCGCCCATTTCTTGATTGGATAGCGGAGAGCCAGAGTCTCGCTCAGCGCCAACAGCCTTCGCAAGCCGACGAAAAAGATCCCCGCGACGAGCGTCATCTGCACGCCGGAAATGGTGATGATATGAAAGATTCCGGCCTCGCGGATGACTTCTTTCG
>JACXTT010005952.1_pt1 | contig 17553 bp, 20 predicted proteins | sample 9270951 | NCBI WGS metagenome assembly JACXTT01 (sample SAMN15532306, study PRJNA645909) | rock metagenome | isolation source: weathered quartz diorite | place: Puerto Rico | collected 2017-06-21 | reverse complement strand
ACTCTTGCGTTTCACCGCCGAAGGCCTACAATGCTGCCTCGGGGTTAAGCAAAGAGCGCTGGGCCGCGAGGCTTCGTGCTCTCTACTCGGAGGTTGTTCTCACCTGGGCCGCCAAACCGAGTGTGAGGCCAATCCCTTAACCCCTGAAATTTTCACTTCGAAACTGGCCGGGTCAGTTGGTTCCTGTTTCCTCGGGCCCGGCTTCGATCCTTACCTCCGCGATCATTGCCTCGTCGATCATTGCCTCGTCGATCATTGCAAGGTACGTCGCGCATCACTGAAAAGTTCGCTGCGGCGCTTCGCAGTTACCTCTTTCGACGCCCTGTCCGCGCCTTTGTTAGCAATATTTGCCGCACAGAAACTCACAGCCCAATAACGATTTGTCTTGTTTGTGGTGTGCTGATCTGTCATGGCCGGTGCGGAAGCACCATGTGGGGCGGACACTCCCCTTCGACTTCGCTCAGGGCAGGCTTGTCCGCCGCTTTTGACTTTGATCTTTTTGTGTGTGGGGAATCTGTTGCTCAGGGTGGCCGAGTATACGAATTAACTTCGACTAAGTGCGACTCAAAGGCGGTGGACATGCCTGCCCTGAGCGAAGTCGAAGGGAGTGCCCGCCTCACACGAGGTTCAGGCGATACCCAGCACTACCTTCCCGAAATTCTTGCGTTCCAGCAGCAGGCGGTAGGCATGCGGTGCCTGTTCCAGCGGCAGCACGTGGCCGACGATCGGGAGTAAATGGCCTTGCGCCATCCATGCGGAAAGCTGTTCCCATGCCTGCTTCATCAGTTCGCGTTTCGCGGATAGATAGGTCAGCCACAATCCATGCACGCTCGCCCCTTTGGCGTAGAGCAGGCGCGCGTCCACCAGCGCTGGTTGTCCGGTCGCCGCGCCGTAGACGATGACACGTCCAAAATCCCGCAGGCAACGGGCGCTCTTGCTGGTGTGCTCTCCACCTAACATTTCAAATACCGCGTCCACACCTTCGCCGCCAGTTAATTCTTTGATCGCTTCCTCGTAATCGCGTTGCTTGTAATTGATCCCGTGCTGCAGTCCGAGCGCTTTCACTCGCGCCAGCTTTTCTTCCGAGGACGATGTTCCACACATCTCTACTCCCAGCAGTTTGCCAATCTGTACCGCCGCCGTCCCCACTCCGCCCGCCACTGCATGGATGAGAACTCGCGGCGTGGCTGCGTCCCGCGGCCTCTCGAGCAGGCCCGCCTTCCAGTACGCAAAATAGGCAGTGAAGTAATTAACCGGGAAGGCCGCGCCTTCCTGGGCGCTCCATCGATTGGGCACCGGCCACAACAATGTGGATGAAGCTGCAACCCGCTCGGCGAAAGCTCCCCACTGCGCGTAGCCCATGACGCGTTGTCCGTCGCTGATGCGAATTCCACAAAATTCACGCCCCGCTACCAGTGGCGGTTTCGGTGTGCCGGGATAACCCCCTTGCGCGCTCATGATGTCGGCAAAGTTAACCCCGCCCGCTTCCACCTGCACCAATTCCTGTCCGGGAGCGGGCGCCGGATCTGCAACCTGTCTCACTTCCAGCACGTCAGGATCACCTAAGCGACTGATAACGAGTGCTTTCATGGGCAGAAGTTTAACAGTGTGCGATTACCGCAAAAAGTGCTTCACGGCCAAGACGGGCGGCCTGACCCACGCCATTTGTCGGCGGGTATATACTTTCCCTACCATAATTGGGGTTTTCCATCCGGATTTGTGCCGGAGGGGGAGGTTGGAGCTGTTTTTATCTTCATTAATTCATAGGCTCCTAAGAGATCACTGGTGCCAGGTTTCACGAACCGTGGGGTAACCAGTGCGGGACTCTCGATCGCGGCAGGGGTCCGCAGGTGGGTTCCGGGGAGGTCCTTCGGTGGACTTGGTCTTAGTGCGTTTTTTATTTGTTCTTATTATTACTGTTACCTGTTACCTGATTGATCCTTTCGACCTGCCTTCGAAGCTGGATGCTGCACTCGTTGGCGCGGTCATAGGCGTCGGCGTTGTCCTGTTCGAATGGCGGCTGCGTCTGATCAGCCTGACGCGTCTTATCGGCGCCGCCATCGGCAGCATCCTGGGTATCTTCGGCGCCTATCTGTTCACCCTGGTGATCCGCAGCAGCCTCGCCCCGGGACACACTCAGAGCTTTCTGCAGATTCTGGTGATGCTGCTGATGGCCTATGTCGGCCTCGTGGTCGGCGCCAACAAAGGCGACCTCCTCAACCTGGCGGCTCTGGGAGGCGTCTTTGGAGGCGAGAGGCAGGGAAAGAAAAGCTACAAGATCCTCGATACCAGCGTCATTATCGACGGCCGGATCGCGGACATCGCCGAAACCGGGTTTCTCGACGGCATCATCGTGACTCCGCAGTTTGTGCTACGCGAACTGCAACTGGTCGCGGACTCGGCCGACTCTCTGAAACGAAACCGCGGCCGCCGTGGCCTCGATATCCTGCAACGTCTCCAGAAAATCGCGACCCTGCAAATTCAGATCGTGGAAGACGATTTCCCCGCCATCCGCGAAGTGGATCTGAAACTGATCGAACTGGCCAAGCTGTATGAAGGCAAGATCATTACCAACGATTTCAATTTGAACAAGGTCGCGCAACTGCAGGGAGTGGCTGTATTGAACATCAACGAACTGGCCAACTCGCTGAAACCGATTGTGCTGCCCGGCGAAACCATGAAAGTTTTCGTGCTGAAGGAAGGCAAAGAATACAACCAGGGTGTGGCCTATCTCGACGATGGAACCATGGTGGTGGTGGACAACGCGAGAAAGATGATCGGAAAGACCATCGATATCTCGGTAACTTCGGTGCTGCAAACCACCGCGGGAAAAATGATTTTTGGCAAATGGGACGAGCGCAACGGGATGCGCAATGATTCCCGGCAGGCGGTGAATGCGGTGCCCACGGTGCCTTCGGTACCAGCCGCATCCTCGCCACACAGCGGAGAGCTGAAGAAGCCGCAGCCGGTCATGGTGGAACGCCCGGCGGAGTAAGCGGAGCCATAGCCGATGAGTTTCGCGGGAACGTCCGGTTTAGCGTGACGCCACCGCTTTTACCTTGATGGTGTCGCCTTCGAGCATGCCCACAACTTCCACCCTCTCACCGGCCCGTTCCTCGAACTGCCTGGAGTCGCCGTCCAGCGAATGACTTCTCTCGCCGTCCACCAGGATGTAGTGCGCGCCGTTGCGTGCGCATGAGCGGGCACACTCCGCTGGGGATTTACCGGACTTCATGGAATGTCTGGCGCCGCAATGGGAGTCGGTGATCACTCCTGCAAAGGTCTTGCCCGATGCCCCACCCTCGTCGACCTGTCCTAGTTGCGAGGGTCGCGAAACGGCTGCTTCCACATGCTTGAAGCCGGACGCTTGGGACAATTGAGCCGTGTCTGGTTGTGTTTCATTCGATACCTGTGACTGAGCGACAGCGAATGCTACTGAGCCGCCGGCGAACAGAACGCCGAGCCCGAGCGCAACTGTCAGGGTCGTCACCGCACAAAAAGCGACTAGTGCCAGCCAGGAACCAGGTTGTTCGTTCATGGTCGCCCCCAAAACTATCTGTCTCTTTCTCTTTGCGTAGCATTTCGAGGGCCGATCGGGACTGCTCTTTGCCTGGCCATTCAATTGCCCTGATTGCAGTGGAGTGCAGGCCGTTAGGCGCGTGAGCAGGCTGGATCGGGCCACCGACGGCGTGTGGCGAACGCAGTTCAGTTGGCAAAAACTTCACGGAGCGGGCAAAATGACCTACGGTAAACACCCTAGAAAGCGAGGGGAGGATATGAAACGCGTCACCGGCATCGGCGGCATTTTCTTCAAATCAGAGGACCCCGACAAACTCTATCGATGGTACGAAACTCACCTGGGAATCCGCCGGTCCCCTGACGGCACGGGCGCAGTCTTCGAATGGCGCGAGATTCATGATTCTCAGAACGATGCTCGTCAGGAGAATAATTCTGACAAAAATGATCCCGCCAAGAACGGCATGACCGTGTGGTCGATCTTTCCCCGGACCACAAAATATTTTGACTCCAGCCGCTCGGGGTTCATGATCGATTATCGTGTCGATGACTTAGACGCACTGCTGGAGGCGCTGAAAGAAGAAGGCGTGCAAATCGACCCGCACCGCGAAGACTACGACTACGGCCGCTTCGCCTGGATCATGGATCCAGAGGGCAATCGCATTGAGTTGTGGGAGCCGCCGAAGAAGTAAGGTCTTGACCTTCAGGATCGGGTCGCAGGCCGGGAGCGCCTGGATGCGGTTCGGCGCTTTCGCGAATCATTCCCGGGAGCATACGAGCCGCTGGCAATAAGTCGCGCAGCACCAGGTTTGCGATTGTAGGTGTATATCCAACAAGTCATCCGGCTTCCATCGGCCAGGGTCACGGGCCACCTCTTTCGGATGAAGAGGCTGCCTTCCGGATGATCCGGGTCAAACCCTTCGTAAGCATCGATCGAAGACAGAATCTTCTGGTCTTCTGGAAGTTCAAATACCTGGCCTTTAACAACCGAGGGCGATGTACCGCTCACCACCGCTCCGGGATACTCTCCCAGATCGTACAGCCTGCCCCGAACCCATCCCGATCCGACGGGTCTCAGACGGCGAACAGCGGCTGCAATTTCAGCTGGAGCGCATGCGGGTTCCAGAGTGCCGTAAACGAAAAGATAGCGATTCATAACGCTAGTTTGCACGAGAGGCTCTTCGGGTAGTCGCACCCAATTCATCGTATTCTCGCCGAGCGTGGACCGCACGTCGCATGAAAAACGTTAGTGTCCTAATGGTGTAATGTTAGGACGCTACCAAACAACCGCCGCCAATTGCCGGTAGTGGTGCCGTTTGACAAAACTAGAGGGAATACCCGATGGTAATTGGCAAGCGAATTGCGTTGAAGGTAAAGTGAGAAGCTCCAATGGCGACACACGAACAAGTATGGATCAAGGTGAATGCGCCAGTGGATTCTGGCGTGGCAGAACTCGTATCCCTCCTCAATTCGGTTGATGGTCTTGAGACATTGCAGAGCTGTCAGGGCGAGCCTGGGAAGCGCGACGGCTACGTATACTTTGCCTGTGGCGACTGGAACCGAATGTGCCAGTTCGTATTTCAGGAAATTGGCCCACCACTGAAAAGCAAAGTGGACGATGACGTGAAGTTAATTGTCGAGGCGACCTCGGCAGATGCGCCAATGGCAAAATTAAGCTTCAAGGCGGAAGCTGCTGATATAGTAGTGTCCGCCTTGAAGGAAGTGTTGCGTTAGGCTCCGTAAGTTTCTGTTTGTTTGTGGCAGGGGATACACAGAGCTTCACAATTGCTCAGTGAATCGTCACCGCCAGAAGCTACAGCAGTTTTGTGATGCGCGTGCCACCGACCTGTCAATTTCGTCGTGCAACGTATGGTCGTGTGTTCCGTGCAAGAAAGGCGGCGACATTCGCACTGTCCACCAGCGCGAGTGAAAGCCGCCTGTTTTGTTGTTTCGCTGAAAGCCATTCCTATTTCCTTTCTTAAGCGAGTTGCGGTTGCCAAGCTTTGCTTGCCCATTTCTTCCTAGTGACTATTCACCCGTTCGGCGACGGAAATGGGAGAGTTTCGCGTCTCGTAGAAGCCGGCATATTATTTCAGCACAAGTACAATGTGCATGGATTTTATGGGCTTTCCAACTATTTTTACCAGAATGAAGCGAAGTACAAGACGCTACTCCAAGAGTGTAGAAAAGAGCAGCCCTTTGAGATCACGCCATTCATTGAATTTGGCGTAGCAGGATTCGCAGCTGAACTAAAGGGAATAAACAATTTCATAAAGACCAAACTGAATCGCGTCGTTTACAGAAACATGATGGTGCGCGCTTTCAATCAGAAGGCTGGAAGCCGACGCCGATTGCTCAACCAGAGGGAATACAATCTGCTCAATTTTTTGATTTCGGAGACAGAACCTATTGATCCTTTTTCTGAAAGCCCATCTAGGAGGATCAAGTTCTCCGAGATTAGAGACTCAAAATATGTCCAAGCAGCGTATATAAAGCTAACGCCGCGTACTTTTTACCGGGAATTAAGTCGCCTTAGTGAACTTGGTTTTATACGATTTGCCAAGGATGAAGCCCCGAAGGAGTGGATCGTGGAGCTAAATTTTGACGCTATTGGTCGTTACTAGCAAATCATTTGTTCTCGGTGGCTGCTCTCACGATCCGGGCAGCGGCTTGGCTGGCATCCTCGCTGCGGTGCTTCGCCATATGCCTGCCAAATGCCGCCTTCACCTTCATTTCCTGTTCCTTAGCTGTACCCACATCATCGCCAAGATCGAGTGGTTCGTCGCACATGGAGCACTTCGCCTCGGTAATACGTTTGTCAATTATCTGTGTCACAACGGGTTCGGGTTGTGGTTTGAAACCGATCATGCGGAACATTTTATACCCAGCCATAGGACCTGTGGATTTCAAACTGCACCACTACCCAATTGCCAGCACATTTGAACACACTCTCCCCACCCCTTATACTTACAGCCCGCTATGAAGGTAGTAGTCATCATTCCGGCAGCCGGCCTGGGGACGCGCATGGCCCCTGCCTCCGATGCCAAGGGCAAGAAGCCGGCCGCATCCAAACAGTTTTCCGAGCTGGGAGGAACTCCGATCCTCATTCATACGCTGCGCAAGTTTGCGGCCAGCCCCGAGGTCACAGAAATCTACGTTGCCCTCCGCGCCAACGAGATCGCTGGCTTCCGCGCCCGCCTGGAAAAAGAGACCAAGGAATTTTCCCGCAAGAAGATTGAACTAGTAGAGGGCGGCGAACACCGCCAGCAATCCGTGGCCAACGCAATGACCGCGGTCTCAGCGGCGCCGGATGATATTGTCCTTGTGCATGACGCGGTTCGCCCCTTCGTGACCGCGGAAATTATCCACGACGTAATCGAGGCCGCCGGGAAATATGGCGCTGCCATCGCAGGAATGCCCGCCATGGACACCGTCAAGCAGGTGGAGCGCACCGCCAAAGGCGCTATTATTACCGCAACCGTGCCACGCGAGCGCGTAGTCATGGCGCAAACGCCTCAGGGTTTTCGGTATAGTGTGCTGAAGAAGGCGTTCGACGAGGCCACGGCTGACGGATTTCTTGGTACTGATGAAGCTTCGCTCGTGGAGCGTTCAGGACATGAAGTTGCGGTGGTGATGGGATCGCCGCGAAACATCAAGATCACGACTCCGGCGGATATGGAGCTGGCGGAGTTCTTCCTGAAACTGTAAAGGCAGCCACGGATTTTCACGGATTACACGGATATAACCTCTTGAACTTGTACACTGCATTCATGACTGGCGGACCCGTCGGCTTACGGCATGAGGAATTAACCGCGAAAATCATTGGTGTTTTCTACGATGTTTACAACGAGCTCGGCTATGGGTTCCTCGAATCTGTTTACGAAGAATCGCTTGCTATCGCCCTTTGCGAAGCCGGATTAGGCGTTGAGCGGCAAGTGCCCGTGCCGGTCTGGTTTCACGGTCAGAATGTCGGCCAGTTCCGAGCGGACATTCTGGTCTCAGCCTCCGTTTTGCTCGAATTGAAGAGTGCTCGTGCTCTAGAAGCGGCCCACGAAGCGCAATTGCTTCACTACCTGAGATCGACCGAGATCGAGATCGGTCTGCTGCTAAACTTCGGTCCGCGTCCACAATTTCGCCGGCTTGTGTTCGATAACGAAAGAAAGAAAATCCGTGCAAATCCGTGCAAATCCTTTGCCGGGATTTCAGCATGAAGATCGGCTACGGCTGGGACTCTCACGAATTCAAACGCGGCATCCCGCTCAAGATTGGCGGCATGACGCTGCCGCATCCGAAGGGTCTGGGCGGCCACTCCGATGGCGACGTCCTGCTTCACGCTCTCACTGATGCCCTGCTCGGCGCGGTTGCCGCACCTGATATCGGCACGCTCTTCTCGCCTTCTGACCCGCGCTGGAAGGGTGCCGACTCAGCCGTGTTTTTGGCTGAAGCACTCAAGCGCGTGCGGGCAGCCGGCTATGCGGTGGTCAATGTGGACTCAACGCTGGTGCTCGTCGCGCCCAAGATCGGCCCGCACGCATCCGCCATTCGCGCGCGTGTGGCCAGTTTGCTGGGGATTTCGTCGGATTGTGTCGGGTTGAAAGCCAAGACTCCGGAAGGCCTGGGGACCGACAATGCGGCGATTGCACATGCCGTGGTGCTACTGGAAAAGATCGTCGCCAAGCCTGCGGGGCCGCGAAAGGTCAAAAAATAGTTTCCAGACTAGCGGGACTCTCCTGCAGCGCCCCAAATTCTACGACCTGCCGGCTCTACGACCCTTTTGCCGCGTCCTGCCCGCGCGGCTTCAACCAGCGCGCGGAAGATCGCCCGCGAAGACTCGTCTTCTTCCACCGAACGCTCCGGGTGCCATTGCACGGCCACAACGAAGTGGTCGTTGGAGATGCCCTCCAACGCCTCGACGATTCCATCCTGCGGGCAGCGCGCTACCACCCGAAGCCCCTCGCCCGCGACTTCTGCGGCCTGATGATGACTCGAATTCACCGGAAACGAAAGCGCATGCTTCTCCGACACCTTCGCGCCCGACGCAACGATGGCGCCCAGTTTCGAGGTCGAATCCACCTCGACCGTATGGGCGATCGGCACGGTCCTTCCCGCCTCGTGGTTGACCGGCGATTCAATGTGCTGCAGCAGCGTTCCCCTGCGATACACGTTCAGAATCTGCAGGCCGTAGCAAATGCCGAGGACAGGTTTGCGGGTGTTGTACGCGTACTCCAGCAGCAGTTCATCCATCTTGTCGCGTCTGGAATCGGCCGGAGCGGTTCTAGGATCTCTGGTAGCATCATATTTCGCTGGATCTACATCGGCCTTACTTCCCGGCAGCAACACGCCGTCGCAGCCTTCGATCAGCCTCATGACTGCTGCGGGGGCCTGGTCCAGAGGAATGCGGACCGGTTCTCCGCCCGCCATTTCGACGGCATGAACATATTGCGGCAATGCCCGCTCTGCATACTCTGCATCTCCGGAGTGGGGAACAGGAATGGCGATGCGCGGCGGCATGAAACGATTGTAGACGAATAACAATTTCAGATTCTGGATTTCAGATTGCAGATTGAATCACGCATCCGCGGCATACCCGGCAATCTGAAATCTAAAATCAACAATCTAAAATCTCTTTTGCTCAACCGGCCAACTTCTCCAGCGACCCAGTCACAACCCGGTCCTGCTCCGGAAACACAGTCCGCAAATCCAGCAGCACGCGGCCTTCTTCCACTCTCGCAACGATAGCTGGATCGGAGGCCCGCAGGCGGGCAGATATTTCTTCGGCGCTCAAGCCCTCGCAAGTCACCGCCAGCAGACGCGTTGGCAACACGGCCGACGGGGCCGCACCGCCGCCGATCACCGACTCGCCGTCAATCACCTCTGCCCGCAACCTCGACGAGGAAACCTTCTCTGCCACCGCCTCCGCCCGTTTCCCAATTTCGCCTTTCGACATACGCATCATGCGCAATGCTGGAACCGCTTCGTGGTCCTGCTTCACGTCGGCCAGCAGCGTGGCCTCGAGCGCAGCGTAGGTCAGTTTGTCCACGCGAAGCGCACGGAACAGGGAATTCGATCGCATCCGGGCAATAAGATCGCTGCGGCCGCTGAGCATGCCCGCCTGGGGACCGCCCAGCAGCTTGTCCCCGCTGTAGCTGACCACGTCCACGCCAGCGCGGAGGCTGTCGAGCACACCCGGTTCGCTATCCACTCCAACGGAGCGTAAGTCGAAGAGCGACCCGCTGCCCAGATCTTCCATGAGCGGGACGTTGCGCTTTCGTGCCAAGGTCGCCAGCTCGCCGATGGCCGGCTGCTCGGTGAATCCCGTGATCTCGAAATTCGAGCGATGCACGCGCAGCAGGAGCCGCGTGTTTTCGTTGATGGCGCGCTCGTAGTCGGCGATGCGAGTGCGATTGGTGGTGCCCACTTCTCGCAAGACAGAGTGGGATTTCGACATCACATCCGGGATGCGGAATGACCCCCCGATCTCGACCAGCTCGCCGCGCGAGACGATGACTTCTCCGGCCTCGGCCAGGGTATTCAGGGCCAGCAGAACGGCTGCGGCATTGTTGTTGACGACGACGGTGGAAATGTCAGGTGTGGCGCGGGCGCCCTCGCCCGCAAACTTCTGATTCAGCAGCTTGCGAAAAAGCCGGTCCACATGCACATCACGCTTGCCGCGCCCGCCAGTCTCGACGTCGAACTCCAGGTTCGAGTATCCAGCAGCAGTATCTCGAATATGCTCCAGCGCGGCAGCGGCCAGCGGCGCACGCCCGAGGTTGGTGTGCAGGATGACTCCGGTGGCGTTGATGACTCCCCGCAGCGAGTAACTTAATGACTGCCGAACCTGCCGCTCGATGGCACTGGAGATTGTGGAGAGGGCGAGGTCAACGTCGCTTGAATCTAATTGTGCGGCGGCGATTTCGGCTCGCAACCTGGCCAGCACGGCACGGGCTGCATCCGTGACCGCCGCCTGGCCTTCGCTGGAAATGATTGCCGCCAGTTCGCGGCTTTGCAGCAACTCATCGACAGAGGGAAGCTTGCGGTAGAGTTCGGCTTTGGAAGTGACCGGCACCGGTCACGATTATCCCATCCAGACCTCCTGAAGCCAAAGGCATTGCTTGGTTCCAAGGCATGATCGGAGAGGGCACGGCCCGATTGTGGGGCGGACACTCTTGTCCGCCGCCTTTGAAGTTGCCAGGCCACGCTCTCGCGGGCGAGGGCGCCCGCGCCACACGATGACTCGTGCCCTTCCCAAACCTCGACCGTTCCCAAGGCTTGCCCGAACCAGACTCCCTACCTCCCCACAATCTTGCTCTTCAGCCCAGCTACTGCGTTGATCACTTCTCCCTGTTCGCGGGCCGGCACCTTGAACTTGTTCAGTGTGTCAGTCAGGGCCTTGACGGAAATTGTCCAGTCCTCTTCGGTGATATTGAGGCCGGTGTGCGCCGTCTCCATGTCGCGTCCGGTGTACTTGCACGGGCCACCCGTGGCCACGCAGAGAAAGTCCACAACGTGCTGCCGGACACGAACCTTGGAATCAGTGCTCAAGCCCACGAAAAAACGCCCTTCTTTGGGGTCGGAGGCCAGGCGGCCGATGAAGTCGTCGGTGACGGCAGCCAGGGCATCGTAGCCGCCCAGGCGCTTGTACAGCGGGTCCTGAGCCGCAGCCTGGGGCGCAGCCGCGGAGGGGTTGGGAGGCATAGGAACAGCCAGACCGCTGATTACGCTTGCCGGAATAAAGCCCAGCATCAGCGCCACCAGCAGGGAATGCCGGAAAGTTCTTGCCATGTGAGTCTTCTCCTCAAAATAAGTGTGGATTCTTTGGGCCCATCTCAAATACGAGAGGAAACAGATTCCGGATTTATGCCGCAGTTGTCAACAGGAACGTGTAGTGAACATCCTAATTGAGATAGAAGTCATAGGCTAGGATTAAAGTCATGGATTTGCAGCCTACAGACCCGGACGAAGCAGAGGGCATAGCGTGGTGCATCACTCAAGCGATCTATTGGCTGGGGCGCGGTCTAAAGTCTCTGTGGCGCTGGATATTCGTAGGAACGTCATAGACATCAGCAAAAAACTAAAGAACGATGAGCAAAGCGCAGTCTGTCTGGCCGCGGGCGAGGGCGCCCGCGCCACACAAACCATCAACCAACCTCCACCAGCCCATACGTCTTTTGCCAATGCGAGCGCATGTGGCGCAGTGCCCGATCTATTTCTTCTTTTGAGACCTCGTGGTTAGGGCCAGCCAGCACGGTGGCGGCTTCACGCTTGGCAGCTTCCAGCAATTGGCGGTCGCGGATGAGATTGGCTACCTGAAAGTTCGGCATCCCAGCCTGGCGGGTACCGAAGAACTCACCCGGCCCGCGCAGTTCAAGGTCGAGTTCGGCGAGCTGGAAGCCGTCGGTGGTACACACCATGGCGTCGAGGCGGCGTTCGCCGTCCTCGGAAATCTTTCCGCCGGTCATGAGGATGCAATAGGATTTGGCCGCGCCGCGGCCGATGCGTCCACGAAGCTGGTGCAACTGGGCCAGTCCAAAGCGCTCCGCGTGCTCGACCACCATCACCGTGGCATTGGCCACATCCACTCCGACTTCGATCACCGTGGTGGAAACCAGAATATTCAGTTCGCCTTTCTGGAAGCGCCGCATCACGTCTTCCTTCTCATCGGGGCTCAGACGGCCGTGCAGGAGCCCAACCTGCAAGTCGGGAAAGACACGCTTGCCGAGTTCCTTGTACATCTTGATGGCGGCCTTGAGTTCGCTCTCCTCGTTCTCTTCGATTACGGGATAGACGACATAAGCCTGATGCCCGGCGGCTACCTGCTTGCCGACAAACTGCCAGACCTCGTCCGCTCGGTCGTCGGACACGCGGCGAGTGACGATGGGGGTGCGGCCGGGTGGCATTTCGTCGAGCACGCTGACGTCGAGATCGCCGTAGAGCGTCAAGGCGAGAGTGCGCGGGATGGGGGTGGCGGTCATTACCAGAACATCGGGCTCGCCGGAAGAATCTGCCGAGCCTTCGGCGGGACGGCCGAGACTTGTCCTGAGCGAAGTCGAAGGAGCGAACGTCCCCACATGGTCGTTGCCAGCCCCATCCGCGGACTTTTTCATCAGTTTGAAGCGCTGCATCACTCCGAAACGATGCTGTTCGTCCACGATCACGAGCCCCATCTTGGCGAACTCCACCTTCTGCTCGATGAGGGCATGGGTCCCGATCACCAACTGGGCATTGCCTTGTGCGATATGGCGCCGAATTTCGCGTTTGCGGTCTTCTTCCAGGGATCCGGTCAGGAGGACGACCCGGTATCCGGCGTTCTCCAGAATTCGCCGCGCCGAGAAGTAATGTTGCTGGGCAAGAATTTCCGTGGGCGCCATCAGCGCGACCTGGTATCCGTTTTCCATCGCGATGATGGCTGCCTCGAAGGCCACGATAGTCTTGCCCGAACCGACATCGCCTTGCAGCAGGCGTCGCATCGGAAAAGGCTTCTCCATGTCCTGGGCGATTTCCTTGAGCACCCGCTTTTGTGCCGCCGTGGGGTGGAAAGGCAGAATTTTCTTGATGGCCTCGCGCACCCGATTGTCCGGGCTGAATGCGATGCCGACCTGCGCCTTTTGCTCACGACGCTTAAGTTCGAGTCCCAATTCGAGAAAGAAGAGCTCCTCGAAAATCAGCCGGATGTGAGCGGGTGTGCGCGAGGCTTGCAAGTCCTGGAGGCTCTCGCCGGGATCTGGCCAGTGTACCCGCCATAGCGCCTCCCGGGGTGCGATCAGGCTCATCCGGCGGCGCACGACGGCTGGAACAGGGTCGGGAAGTTCCGGCGGAAGATTCTCCAGTGCGGTATTGATAATGCGCCGAAACCAGCGGGGCGTCAGACGGCCTTGCCCAGCGGATTCGTAAATGGGGACAATCCGCCCGACTTCCAGCGAAGAGGCGGCCTTCTGCTCTCCACCATCTTCGTCAGAAGGATCGCCGAGAATTTCGAACTGAGGCTGCACCAGTTGCAGCTCCCCGCCGTAGCGGTCTTCCTCCACCTTGCCGTAGAGAGCCACCATCTGACCTGGTTTGAACCGGTCGCGCAAATAGGTGGCGTTAAACCAGGTACACTTCAGGCGGCTTCGGCCCTGGCCGGCCGTCATCTGAAAAATAGGCATGCGGCGGGTCCGGAACAGGCCCGAGGTGCGTACCTCGGCGATTACGGTCGCCATCTCGCCCGCCCGCAGTTCAGAAATTCCGCGCGGATTCACCCGGTCTTCGTAGCGGAAGGGCAGGTAGTGCAGCAGATCATCCACCGTATGAATGCCCTTGGCCCCCAACACATCTGCCAGGCGAGGGCCGATGCCTTTTACATATTGAACGGAGGTGGTCGGCTCCAGCATCTGAGGGGAATGTTAGCAGGAGATCGCCAATTGGCATCTGGCCGGGAGAACCGCTTCAGATTGCAAGAGGGCCTCCCGGCTTTTAGTGTTAGAGGTAAAGAGCAAAGCGCCAACTGCCGGTTGCCAAGTGATGGGAATACCCGTGCCGAAACGATCTGCAAATAATTTCGGGCAATCTCTGGCGGCCGTTCTTGCCGGAAACGCCGCCTACTTCCTGCTGATGCCCTTCCTGCCATTCCCCGTCCGCCACGTGCCGTTCCAGATCGACCTCGGCTTGGCGATGGACGGCTGTTTCTGCCTTGTCGCCTGGGGAATCATCAAGGCAGTAAGTGGCCGGAGGGACCTCTCCAAATAGGGACGCTCTGGGCCCTTTTCCACCAAGAGCCGTTACTTTCGGAACCTCGGTAAGACATTCGGAAAAGGCTACAATCCCGCTGGCAACATGCAAAAAATCGCCATCCTTTACGACGCCAGCCAGGCGGTGCTGTCCACCTTTGATCTGGATGAAGTTCTGCAACGCATCCTGGTCATCGCGCGAGACTATTTCCACCTGCAGAACGTCGCTATCTTATTGTTGGATAAGGATAAAGAACACTTGTGTACGCGCTCCCAGATCGGTGGTGAGCTGGGCTTTGAAGACGTCCGGGTCAGCATTGGGACGGGGCTGATCGGCACTGCCGCCAGGGACAAGCGCCCTCTGTACGTGCCAGATTTCAGCAAGGACACGCATTATCTTCCCTGGGGAAAGAAGACCCGTTCGGAGTTGGCCATCCCGCTGATGGTCCGCGATGAAGTGGTGGGAGTACTGGATTGCCAGAGCGAGAACCCGGATCACTTCGACCGGGAAACAGTCGACCTTTTGACGCTGTTTTCCACCCAGGCCTCCATAGCCTTGCAGAATGCCCGTCTTTACTCGCTGGAACGCCGGCGCGCCTCGCAATTGGCGGCCATCAACGCCATCGCCCGGGAAACCACCGTCGTGCTGGACATAAAGAACCTGCTATCGAAGGCCTGCGAGAAAATCCAAAAAGCTTTCCAGGTCTCTCACGTTTCGATTTTCTTGAAGGACGACGAGGACCTGGTCCTTCGCGCTCACCATGGCGACCTGACCCCTCGCATCGCGGAAGGCGGAAAACTGCCCTCCGGGAAGGGTTTGCCGGGGCGAGCCCTGACTGAAACCCAGACTCTGATCGAGAATGACACCAAGACGGTCTCAGACTACGTTGCCATCTATTCCGAAACCGGCTCCCGCATGTGCATTCCCCTGATTTCCTTTGGACAAGCCCTGGGCGTCCTGGTTCTCGATAGCGACCGTACCGGCGCCTTCAGCGCCGGCGAAATGCAATCACTGGAGTCGGTCGCGGACATTTGCGCCACCGCGGTGCAGAACGCCCACTACGTCGAGCGCGTAAAGCAACTGGCTTATCTCGATGGCCTGACCGGAATCTTCAATCGCCGCTTCTTCGAACTTCGCATTGAGGAAGAGCTGGAACGAGCCCGCCGCTTCGATTCCGCAATGGCCGTGATCATGGTGGATATCGACCAGTTCAAACGCCTGAACGACGAATTCGGTCACCTGCTGGGCGACGAAGTGCTGCGCCAGGTGTCTTCGATCTTCTGTCAACAACTGCGGAAAATCGACGTCGTCTGCCGCTATGGAGGAGAAGAGTTCGCCATTCTGCTCTCACAAACCACCCATCAGCACGCCGTGGGCGTAGCCGAGAAGCTGAGGCGAGTGGTTGATGCCTGGCAATTTCCCGGCGTACCCCGGCCCGTCACCATCAGTGCCGGAGTTGCCACCTCTCCCGATCACGGAACCACTCGCGATGAACTGGTGAAAGCCTCTGACGCCGGCTTGTACGCCGCGAAACAGGCAGGAAGAAATTGTGTGAGGGTCGCGGGTCAGCAAGTCCGGTCGCAAACAGCCGGCCAGTCAGTGTAGGCGGAAGTTTCCTCTCTCGTGCGTCACTGGTCTCCTCAGGTCGTTCGCCGCTACTCTGCATAGCCTTAGATATCCGCCTGGGGGCGCCACAGGACGCGCGTCTTGTTCTTCTGAATATGGTTCTTCTGAATCTGGATTTGTTCGTCGCGTAATTCGCGCTGCAGTTCGCGCATTTCCTTTTTCAACTCCTGCTGATGGTTGCGAATTTCTCGAGTTGCTTCCTCAAGATCGGGCTTGATCTCCACCACCGTCTGCTCCAATTCCGGCATGATCTGCTCCAATTCCGGCATGATGCGCGCAACCTCGGATTGGGCGTCACTCAAATCAATCTCGGTTTCCGCGTCAATCTCCGGAGCCTCAGAGCTCTCATCCAGGAGTTCCGACTGGTTGCGCTCCGGGAGAGCCAGAGTCAGAGTTTGTTCCTTCTTCTCGCGGATAATACTGACGTTCAACGTACTGCCCTTGCGGCCGTGCATGGCGTGAGTGAAATCGCCACTGTCGCTGATAATCTCGCCATTCACCTTCACGATCACGTCCCCGGCTCGGAATCCTGCCTTTTCGGCGCGGCTCCCCTTTTCCACCGAGCGCACCAACACTCCTTGCCCGTCCTTGGCGCCGAAAAAATCTCCCAGTTGAGGGGTGAGGTTCTCCACCATCAGCCCGCTCCGCGCCGAGGAATGCACCACCACAATGGAGACCGGCACATCCAACTCGGGCATGGCAGGCATCGCCGGTATCGCCGGCACTGCTGGAATGGCCGGCATAGCGAAGCTGTATGCTTTGCCCGGGGTTCCTACAGCGAAGGTCCGTTTGCGATCCGCCAGCTGGGCTTTGATGGTCATCGGCTGGCCAGCGCGGCTGATTCCCAAGGTGACCGTGCGTCCCGGAGGAATTTCGCGAATCATGCGGCGCAACTGCTCCACACTCTCCACCTGGTTTCCGTTGAGGTTGAGAATGACGTCGTGCTCTTTCAGCCCTGCCTTGCCGGCGGGAGCGTCCTGATCGACTAGCGTCACCTCCACGCCGCGTTCTTCCTTCAGCTTCAGATCGCTCAAGCGATCAGCGGTGATATCGCGCGTATCCACGCCCAGATATGCTCCACCGCCGAAGTCCTCGCTGGAGAACCCAAAGGATTCGTTGAAGGGCTCCTGCGAACAAAGCTGGGCCCCGTTGGCCGCCGCCAGGCACGCCGGCCCAACGAACATCGCCACAATCAGCATCGTGAGGATCGATTTACGCATGTTCGTTCCCCCTTTTTGGAACCTTCTAGCGGCTGGCGCGCACAAAGCTGATATTTCCGGTGGTGGTGCGGACCTTGAGCACCGGGCCGCCCCCGTTCAAGTTTCCTTCCGCCGTGGCGCTGCCTGGTCCCCACTCGCCGCCTTCAGAGACGACGCGAATCTCGGAAAAGTCCGAGCGGATCTTGTGCCCGTTGGCCAGATCAATGGAAGCCCGGATGGTCATGCTCAGGTTGGGCGCCAGATAGACCGTGATGTCCCCGGCTGAGGTCTCCAGTGACGAATCCGTGCGCTCGGCGCCGGAGACGAACTTAGCGATAATTCCACCGGCCCCAGTCTCGGCCCGGGCAGCCGGCACGCCATTGAGCGTAATGCTGCCGCCGCCCGTCTCAGCGCGGACGGCTCCAGTGGCCGAACTCAGACGAATGCTGCCGCCGCCCGTCTCAACCTCGGCCGGCCCGGCAATCTCGCCCAGATCGATGCTGCC
>JACXTT010005951.1_pt1 | contig 17556 bp, 25 predicted proteins | sample 9270951 | NCBI WGS metagenome assembly JACXTT01 (sample SAMN15532306, study PRJNA645909) | rock metagenome | isolation source: weathered quartz diorite | place: Puerto Rico | collected 2017-06-21 | reverse complement strand
AAATCGAAATCTTACCTGAGAACTCGGCGAGGGGTTGGGTTTTGGTCGCGAACTCGCGCAATCGGGTTTGCAACACACTAAGATCATCATCATTGCGACGAACAAGCGGCCCGTCACAATAGGGACAAACCGACCGCTCAGCGAACTTCGCACTGTTTAGACTGGTAGTGAACCCGCAACTCCGGCATTGCAATCGCCCGGAAATCCGCTCGCGGACTGTCTCCTCCGTCACCTCAAGCCAGATCACCAGGTCAAGTGCAGTGCGCAAGCGGGTCAGGATCGACAAGAGGCTCTCCGCTTGCGGTAGCGTCCGCGGAAATCCATCGAAGACAAAGCCGTGACCCCCGTGCAAGCGCAGCCAGTCTTCGATCAGTTCAACGATGATTTTATCCGGCACCAAATCCCCGCGTTGGGTCGTTTCGGCCGTTTCGAGTCCCAGCGGCGTTCCAAGATCTTTTTCACGACGCAAAATCGCGCCGGGTGACGTCACGGGAATCCCGAACTGGCGTGTGATCATTTCCGCCTGAGTTCCCTTTCCCGAACCGGGCGGGCCGAGAAGAACAAGTCGCCTCTTCACTTAGGAGCCTGTTGAAAAACCCAACCATGCCGCGCAGGAAGGCTGCGGGCTGGATGGCAAGGCGCGAGCGAGGAGCATGTCCGGAGTGACCTGTGACGAGCGAGCAACGCCGCCAGACAGCCCGCAGCATTCCCGCCGTCTCGGTTGCGTCGCTTTTTCGCCTCTCCCGCGTTGCTCGTCGGTTACAGACCGCTTCGGGTATGCGACCTCCTCGCGCCTTGGCGAGGCAAAAAATCGGCAGCAACGCGGCATGGTTGGGTTTTTCAACAGGCTCCTAACGGCTATAAAGGAAAGCAGCGACCCCGACGATGACGAGCATGGCAATCCCCACATAAAGCCACATCAGCGTGCGTTGCGTCGCCACTTCCCCGCGAACATAAGCAGCGCGTCCAGTGAATCCGCCGCGCACGCGGCCTTTGCGTAGAAACCCGTCATAATGCCTTTGGATCAAGTGCGTCTCCACTTGCCGCATCGTATCGAGAATCACTCCCACAATAATGAGCAAGCTGGTTCCGCCGAAGAATTGTGCGGTGACGTAGGGCACATTGAGCTGATGGGCAAGCATTTGTGGCAAAATCGCAATGATCGTGAGAAACGTTGCGCCCGCAAATGTCAGGCGTGTCATCGTGTAATCAAGAAAATCTGCGGTGGGTTTCCCAGGACGTACTCCGGGGATGTAACCACCGTACTTTTTCAGGTCGTCTGCGATTTGTGACGGTTGGAACTGGGTTGCTACCCAAAAATAGCTGAAAAAGAAAATCATTGCCGCGAGCACAAGGTAATGAAGCCAGCCATTCGACAACATGTCGGAGATCTGTCGCGCGGTCGGGCTGTTACGAAACGGACCCAGACTGACAATTGTGTTGGGAAAGAGCAGGAGCGCCCAAGCGAAAATGATCGGCATAACGCCGGGGTAATTCACTTTTAACGGCATGTATTGCACGTTGCCGCCGTACTGTTTTCGCCCAACTACCCGTTTCGCATATTGGACCGTAATCTTTCGCACGCCTTGAGTGACAGCGATAACCGCACCGATCACGATGAACAAAAACAATATCATCAACACCAAAACCATCGGATTCACCTGGCTCGCCCCCGTGGTACCAGAGGGAACAAAAGTCTTCCACGCCTGGGCGAGCGCCGCTGGCAATCGAGCCACGATGCCCACGGTAATGATGAGCGAAATGCCGTTACCGATGCCGCGCTCGGTGATTTGATCGCCTAACCACATCAAAAACATCGTGCCGGTGGTAAGAGAAATCACCGTTACGATCCGAAAGATCCAGCCCGTATCCTCAACCAGTGGAATGCCGAGATTGCGGATTGTGTCCGTGATTCCGGGCAACATGGTATGATACGATTCCGGATGCTGGAAGGAGAGCGCGAGCAGATAACCTTGGAAAATACACAGCCCGACAGTCATGAACCGCGTGTACTGCATGATTTTTTGGCGCCCGCCGTCTTCGCGAGCCAGCCGACCAAGCTGCGGGATCACCGCCGTAAGCAATTGCATCATGATCGATGCGCTGATGTAAGGCATAATGCCTAACGAGAAGATCGCGCAATTTTCGAGGGCACCGCCGCTGAATAAATTGAACAGGGCGGCAACGCTTCCTCCGGATTTGCCACTGAGCGCGGTTCGAAACCATTCCTGCAAGACTGCCTGATTGACGCCTGGGGTGGTGATGGCCGCGCCCAACCGCACAATGACAATGACCGCCAGGGTAAACAAGATACGACGACGCAGTTCCGGTATCTTGACCGTGTTTAAGAAGGCCGAGATCATCAGATTACGTTAGGGGGCAGGTCACCCGGCGCTAGCGCTTGCCTGGCGCCTTCTTTGGTCGCTTGGCCTGAGATACCTGCTTGAGACGGGCCGATCTTTTCTTCAGCGGCTCCTTGGCCTCCGTTTCAGCGAATTGTTCTTTTACTGCTGGCTCAGCTCCTTCTCCCCCATTCGCCACTGCTGCCCCTCCGTCTTCCCGCACTCGCGGGACGATGGTGCCGCCCGCTTTGTCGATTTTCCCTCGCGCCGACGCGCTGACCTTGTCTGCTTCGATCGTCAGCGGGTGTTTCAGATCCCCTTCACCCAAGATTTTGATTCCGGCGATGTCGCCGCGAACGATCTTCGATTCGCGCAGCAATTTTTCATTCACCACCGATCCCGGTTTAAATCTATTGAGCTCGGTCAGATTAACGATCGCGTAATTCTTATGAAATGCTGCGTTGTTAAAGCCGCGCTTTGGTAATCGCCGAATCAGCGGCATTTGTCCGCCTTCGAACCCCAACCGGATGCTTCCACCCGAGCGCGCTTTTTGTCCCTTGTGACCTTTGCCACTCGTCTTGCCATGACCGGAACTCTCGCCGCAACCGAGGCGTTTCACGCGGTGTCGCGAACCGGGGCGCGGCCGCAAATTATGTAACCGCATCATGTTTGCTCGCTCTTTCCGTCGCCACCGCGCCGAATGCCCCGGACTTTAAGAATTTCGTCGCGTCGCCGCAACGATCGCAGCGCCTCCAGCGTCGCCTTAACCACATTCGCGTGATTGCTCGAGCCTAACGACTTCGCAAGCACGTCACGAATTCCGGCCGCTTCGACCACTGCGCGCACTCCCCCACCCGCAATCACGCCTGTGCCCGGCGAGGCCGGCCGAAGCAGGACGCGGCCGCCACCATACTCGCCGATTGTCTCATGCGGAATCGTATTTTCGTGGAGTGAAACTTTCTCCATCGACTTACGGGCTGCTTCCGACGCCTTACGGATCGCTTCCGAAACTTCGTTCGCTTTGCCAAATCCGACGCCGACGCTACCGTCATGATCGCCCGCCACAATCAACGCGCTGAAACTAAAACGCCGGCCGCCCTTCACGACTTTCGCACACCGATTGATGAAAACGACTTTCTCGGTCGTGTCGCCTTTCGCGGCGGGCGCTTTGTCGATGTTGCGCGAATCTGGCCGCCTGCCTGTAATTGGTTGAGCCATCAGTTAAAATTTCAATCCGCCTTCCCGAGCAGCGTCGGCGAGGGCTTTCACCTTTCCGTGATAAAGAAAACCGCCACGATCAAAGACGACATTTTCGATCTTCTTCGTCAGCGCGCGCTCCGCTATCGCTTTGCCAATTATCCCCGCGCTTGCCCGATTTGCCGCAACCTTATCTGGACCAACGAGCGAGCTTTCCATTGTCGACGCTGCCGCCAAAGTACGGCCAGCATCATCATCGACCACCTGCGCGTAAACATGCCTGCCCGAAAAATGGATTGACAATCGGGGCCGCGCAGCGGTGCCGGCAACTTTTTTTCGGATCCGTCGGTGAACGCGCGCGCGCGCGGCTTTTCGATTAAATGCCGCCATACCTATTGCACGGTCTTTCCTTCCTTGCGGCGAATCTGCTCGCCCGCGTAACGCACCCCTTTGCCTTTGTATGGTTCTGGCGGATAGAACCGACGAATGTCGGCCGCCACCTGTCCGACCAATTTTTTGTCGATCCCTTGAATCGTTAGCTTCGTGTTGTCGGTGACCGTAATTTTGATGTCTTTCGGAATCTGGAACAGAATCGGGTGGGAAAAGCCAAGACTCAGGTTCAAATTGGAGCCTTGGACCGCAGCCTTGAAACCGACTCCCTCTATCTCAAGCTGCTTGGTGAAGCCGTGGCTAACGCCTTCCACCATATTATGTACGAGTGCCCGGGACAGACCGTGCAGCGCTCGCGCAGTTCGCGTCTCAGCTGAACGAGCGAGTGTCACTTTGTTGTTGTCGATTTTGCCGGAAATGTTGCGCGGCAACCTCCAGCTCAACTTTCCTTTCGGTCCTTCCACCGAGACGGCACCGTCACCGTCAATGTTGACTTTGACTTTATCCGGGATTTCAACTGCCTTATTTCCGATTCGAGACATGATGTCGTGATTCGTTAAATCGTCACCAAACGTAAGCGAGTAACTCGCCCCCCACTTTTTGTTTCCTGGCTTCGCGACCTGACAAAAGCCCGCACGGCGTAGATAAAATCGCCGTGCCCATTCCGCCAAGCACCCGCGGAATCTCCTTTACGCCAACGTAGCGTCGTAGACCGGGCCGGCTCACTCGACGCAAACCGGTGATGGCGCAGGTGTGATCGATTAGTTTGTTTGTAATCTTGATTCGCGGATGCGCGGCGCTGGTATCAATCACATAATCCGAGATGTAGCCTTCCTCCTTTAAAATACGGGCAATCTCCGCTTTCATTTTCGAGTAGGGAACGAAGATCTCGATTTTCTGCGCGCGCGCCCCATTGCGCACGCGGGCAAGAAGGTCTGCAATTGGATCTGTAACCGTGCTCATGAAAATCAGGCAGCTTGCGCGGAAGGCTTTTTAGCCCGATCGCTGAAGGGCACTCCCATTTCGCTCAAGAGCGACTTGGCCTCTTCATCGGTTCGCGCAGTAGTAACGATTGTAACATCAAATCCGATGTTGCGCTTGATTTTATCCAGTTCGACTTCCGGAAAAATCGATTGATCGGAAACGCCAAGCGTGTAGTTGCCATGGCCATCAAAGCAGCGGGGGGAAACTCCGCGAAAATCGCGAATCCGTGGCAATGCTGCTTTGATGAACCGTTCGAGGAATTCGTACATTCGCTCGCCACGCAACGTCACTTTCGCACCGATTGACTGGTCTTTGCGTAACTTGAAATTGGATATGCTCTTTTTGGCGCGTGTCTCAACGGCCTGCTGCCCGGCAATCAATGCCAGTTCAGCTTTCGCTTCCTCGAGGGCCTGCTTCACGTCCCCTTGCGAGCCAACCGACGTGTTGATCACCACTTTCTCGACCCGTGGCACCTGATGCACGTTTTTGTATTTATGCCGCTGCTGCAACGTGGGCATGACGCGCTCTTTGTAATGTCGGTAAAACTCGTTCTCCATTACGCCGCCTTCTTCTCAGAGTTTTTCTCCGACTTTTTTTTCCCCTTCTTATCGGCCTTTGTTTCCCGCTCGAGTAATTTCACATTTGAAATGTGGATAGGCCCTTCCCGTTCCGCGATCTTGCCCTGCGGATTTTCCTGCGACTTGCGCAAATGCTTCTTAATGATCCGAACACCTTCAATCAGCACTTGCTGTTTGCGCGGGATAACCTCCAGAATTTTCCCGGACGAACCTCTGAAGTTTCCCGAGATCACTTCGACCTGATCGCCCTTTTTAACGTGAAATTTGATGCGATTCATAAAATGCGCCCTGGAACATAGACTTGCAGTCTGTGCGGCCAGCGGGTTTGTAACCGGCCGAACCGGCAACGGGCAATATGCCCATTGGGCCCACAGACAAAATGTCTATGTTCCTTCCTCATAAGACTTCCGGAGCAAGCGAGACAATTTTCATGAAATTGCGCTCCCGTAACTCGCGCGCGACCGGGCCAAAAATACGAGTGCCGCGCGGGTTTAGATCCTTGTCGATAATGACGATTGCGTTGTTATCGAAGCGCAGTAATGAACCGTCGTCCCGGCGAATTGGCTGTTTAGTCCGCACCAAAACGGCGCGCACTACTTCACCTTTTTTAACTGTGCCGGTAGCACTTGCCTCTTTCACATTCGCTGTGATGACATCGCCAATGCGGGCATAGAGCGTCGCTTTTCCAATCACGCCGATCATCGTCGCCATGCGCGCGCCCGTGTTATCTGCGACGTCCAGTCTGGATCGAATTTGAACCATCGAAATTTTCCTTTGCTCTCTACCTTTGCAGCACCTCGACCAGGCGCCAGCGCTTGAGCTTACTCAACGGCCGCGTTTCCATGATGCGCACCGTGTCGCCGGTTTTGGCCTTGTTCTCCTCGTCATGCGCGTAAAATTTTCGGATCTGCTTCACAATCTTGCCGAACTTGGCATGAGGCACACGGGTGATGGTCCGGACGACAATGGTTTTGTTCATCCGGTCCGAAACCACTTGACCGATACGCGTCTTCCGGGAAGGACGCCCCTTGGCCACGGGCAACGGCGGCGGTTGCGCAGTAGAGGCAGTTCGCGTCGTCAATTGTTGTTCCTGCTCGGGCATAAAATTATTTCTTCTTCGCTTCCTTCGCACGTGTGGAAAGGATCGTCTCAATTCGAGCCACGTCCCGGCGTAGTAATCGCAGACGGCTCGGTTGTTCAAGCTGCCCACTTTGCTGTTGTAAACGTAAATGCAACCGTTCCTGTCGCAGATCACGTCGCTTGGTCAGCAGTTCATCCGTACTCATTTCGATGATCTCTTTGATCTTCATATTCAGTTAATTAGCTACGCCGCAGCCAGGTGATGGCGCTTCTTTGTCATGTCGAGCGAAGTCGGCTGCCACGCCGGCGCTTTATGCGAAGGCCGGGAGACATCGCTTGCTATTTTGGACGTCGCAATGGAACAAACGATAGTGAGAGATTCTTCGACGGCGTTGCGCTGCGCTCCACTTCGCTCAGAATGACAGGGTAAATTCATAATTAGTCAGGCTGCGGCAACGTGATGGCGGCTTATGAACTTTGTTCGGACCGGCAATTTGTCTGCCGCCAATCGCAACGACTCCCGCGCGACCGATTCTGGCACGCCATCGAGCTCGAATAAGATATTGCCCGGCCGCACCGTTGCCACCCAGTACTCGGGCTGACCTTTGCCCTTGCCCATGCGCGTTTCTGGCGGACGGGCTGTCACCGATTTGTCGGGAAAAATACGGATCCACAACTTGCCTTTGCGTTTCATGTTACGGGTCAGCGCCACACGTGCCGCTTCGATTTGGGTGTTTGTGATCCAGGCGCGCTCGAGTGTTTGCAGGCCAAACTCGCCGAAATCGATCCGCAAGTTGCGCGAGGCCGTTCCCTTGCGGCTACCTCGCTGGGACTTGCGATACTTCACTCGTTTCGGCATTAACGGCATAAGAAATCTCCTTAGCTCAACTTAGACCTGCACAGGCGCCGGCGGTGGCCCGGCCGAGGACATTGGTGTTTCGGCCGGCGCTTCCTCTTTCCGACACATCCAGCACTTGACGCCGATCTTGCCGTAAACCGTGTTAGCCTCCGCAAATCCATAATCAATTCCTGTCCGCAATGTGTGCAGTGGAACCTTACCCTCGCGATACCATTCCGAGCGCGAAATTTCTGCGCCGTTCAACCGGCCAGAGCAGCGCAAACGAATTCCTTCGGCTCCAAAATCCATTGCGGTCTGGACCGCCTTTTTCATCGCGCGCCGATACCCAATACGTCGTTCAATCTGAAGTGCGACATTTTCTGCGACTAATTGCGCATCGAGTTCCGGTGTTTTGATTTCCTGGATGTCGATTTTGATTTGCTTCCCCTGGGCCATTTTCGAAATTTCTTCCGTCATTTTCTCGATTTCGGCGCCTTTCCGTCCGATCACGATACCGGGTCGCGCAGTATGAATGGTAACGCGAATCGAGTTCCACGCCCGCTCGATCACAATTTTCGAAACCGCCGCAAATTGCAGCTTCTTCTTCACATAATCGCGGATCTGGAGATCACTGTGTAAAAACGCGGGCAACTCCTGGGGTGACGCATACCAGCGCGACCGCCAGTCGCGATTCACGCCGAGTCGGAAACCAATCGGATTAACTTTCTGTCCCATAACAAATGCGCCTCATTTCTTGCCTGCCACCTTTTTCTTTTTGAATTTCTTTTTTTCGAGTTTCGACCCGCCGCTTTCGTCACTCACCTTTGCCGCTTTCTCTTCCGCTTTCCGCTTTGCTTTTCTCGTATCGCGCGTCTCAATTGGGATCTCATCGCTCAACACGATCTGAATATGACTCGTCCGCTTGAGAATCCGGCTGGCGCTGCCACGGGCCCGCGGCATGATGCGTTTTAACGTTGGGCCTTCCCCAACAACCGCCTCTTTTACAACAAGGCCACCCACCTTCAGATTGGCGTTATTCTCCGCGTTTGCAACAGCACTTTTGAGAGTCTTTTCAATCAAAAATGCCGCCTTTTTTGGTGTAAAAGCGAGCACGTCGAGCGCAGCCGAAACCGGCAGGCCCTGAATCTCACGCGTCACTTCGCGCACCTTGAACGGCGAAATCCGCGCATACTTATATATCGATCTAATTTCCATGCTTCGCAGACGTTAAATTGTTAAAAGAGTTACAACGTTACAACGACAATTCTTGTTCGCGTTTTAACTTTGTAACTTTTTTAACCTTGTAACTCCCGTCTCATTTCAAACTAACATCCGAACGCGCGTCCACCTGAAGGCGGTCACCCACCCTGATATCGTCTTTCGAGTCCATGTTTTGAATCACCGCGCCGCAGAGTCGTTGTCTGACATCAACCACCCGCACTGTTGCAATTTTGCGATCACCGCGCAGCACGCGCAACGGCATTCCGATTTTCACGCCTTGTTTCTCGCCGATATTCGCGACTACGAACGACCATTCGTCCTTTACGCTGATCACACTGGCATCCATCAGACTCGGTTCCGTTTGCGGTGCACCGGCGGTTGATTTTGCCACAAGCCGGTTCATGCCGCGTAGTTGCGTCTCGACATCCATTCGCGCTTGTGCGTCGCCGCCCTGCGAACTTTTCAAGTAGCGCAGGATTGCTTCGTTGGTTCTCAGCATTTGATCTCGAAATTCGTCTCGCTCCTTACGCGCGAGCTGAAGATCACTCACCGCTGCGAGCAAACGCTGCTCGAGTTTTGCGCGGTCTTTGTCAGCCGCTGCGAGCCCGAGCGCTTCCATCCGCAGCTCTAAATCGGAATATTTCCGCCGAAACAACTCCGCCTCCGCATTGGATTCTGCCAGACTCGCCGTCAAGTTCCTGAGCGATTCCTGCTGGGTCGACAATTGCTTGCGTAGCTCTTCATTTCGCCCCAGCACAGTTTCCGTGGCCACCTCTGGAGGCTGCCGTGTCGGTCGCAAGCTCGCACCTGGCGCGGGCGATACGCCGGCCACTACCGCGGGCGTTTCCGCGTTTTCAACCTTGGATTCTGACAAAGAACTCTTCCCTGCGTCGCCGCCGTAGCAGGCTGACGCTACCCAAATTGCCAATTGCCAAATACCAATTGGCAATTTGGACCGACCGCAGCCGCTCCTTTTCAATTGGCAATTGGAAATTGGCAATTGGAAATCCTCTACTTGGTTACCTTCGCCGTGTGCGAACCGTGTTTCTTAAACACTCGCGTTGGCGAAAATTCGCCAAGCTTGTGACCGACCATGTTCTCGGTGACGAATACGGAATGAAACGTCTTTCCGTTGTGTACCAAAAACGTGTGGCCGACAAAATCCGGCGTCACCATCGAGCGCCGCGACCAAGTCTTAATTGCCTTTTTCGCGCTCGACGCGTTCATCTTGTCGATCTTCTCCAGAAGATGCGACTCGACGAAGGGTCCTTTCTTTAATGATCTGGCCATAATTTGCAAGTGAATCGTGATCCGCGAATCGAGATTCGAGATTCGTCCGTCGATTCTCGAATCGCGGTCCTCGATTTTCATTTCACATTTTCTTCTTCGCCTTTCTCCTTTCCAAAATGAAACGATCACTCGTTTTATGTTTGCTCCGTGTTTTAAATCCCTTTGCCAGTTGTCCCCACGGGCTCACTGGATGATGCCGACCACCGCCACCTTTCGATTTACCCTGACCGCCACCCATTGGATGGTCGATTGGGTTCATGGCCATGCCCCGCACGTGCGAACGTCGGCCGCGCCAGCGTGTCCGGCCAGCTTTTCCACTTGAAACGTTCATGTGATCGACGTTTCCCACCTGCCCAATGGTAGCGAAACAATTCGCATGAATGCGGCGAATCTCGCCCGAAGGTAGTCGGACAAGAGCGTAGGCGCCTTCGAGGTTATTCAATATCGCCTGTTGTCCGGCGCTACGCGCGATCTGTCCTCCGCGGCCGGGGGTGAGTTCGATATTGTGAATGCTCGTTCCCAGAGGAATGGTGCGCAGCGGCAAAGCGTTTCCGAGATCGGGGGTCACATTTTCACCCGCGCTAACCGTCGACCCGACGCGCAATCCGTCGGGCGCGAGAATGTAACTCGGCTCGCCGTCCGCATATTTAATAAGGGCAATTCGGGCGGAGCGATTGGGGTCGTACTCAATTGCGAGCACTTCCGCCGTCACGCCGTGCTTGCGCCGTTTGAAATCGATTTTGCGGTATTTCTGTTTGTGACCGCCGCCGATGTGGCGCGAGGTGAGTCGGCCCGAATTATTTCGTCCGCCGGTTTTCTTCTTCGATTCAAGCAATCGCTTAGCCGGCTTCCAGGTTGTGATTTCATCGAAAGCAGGGGTCTGCTTGAAACGCTGCACGGGCGTCAGTGGGCGGTAACTTTTTAGAGCCATGGCAAAAATGGGATGCTGGAGTAATGGAGTAATGCAGTAGTGAAAGGGCTGCGGCCCATCACTCCATTACTCCAACACTCCATTACTCCAATCCTCCTCATACCAGCTCGATCTTTTCGCCTTCAGCTAACGTGACAATAGCCTTTTTCCAATGCGGCCGGCGTCCTAGCGGACCACGGACCCGTTTCTCTTTGCCGGCGTAATTGCAGGTGTTTACATCGACAACCTTCTTTTGAAACAAGCGTTCAACCGCCTGCTTGATTTGAATTTTGTTTGCGTGTGGCCTCACTCGAAATACGTACTTGTTTTGCTTCTCCCCAAGCAAAGTCGATTTTTCCGTGAGCGAGGCAGTTTCGATTATGTCCAAGGGCTCATTCATTTAATCACGTCCAGCTCTGGCAGATGCGCGTTCCGCCAACTTCTCAAGCGCCTTCTCCGTCACCAAAATTTTCTCGAACGAAAGAAGCTGCTCGGTGTTCACCTCGGACGCGGTCGCCAGCTTTACCGGCTTCACGTTTCGAGCCGACTTGTAAGTTTTGTCGTCGTATGAGTCCGAAACAATCAAAACCTTCGTCGCCTCGGTTTGCTTGCGAAGAAGATCCACAAACGACTTTGTCTTTAGTTCGGAGACGACAAATTTGTCAATTGTCAGAACGTCGCCGGCATTGATCCGCTCACTCAGGGCTTTTCGAAACGCAAGCCGACGCATTGATTTTGAAATCCTTTTTGAATAATCACGCGGCTTCGGTCCAAAAACCACTCCACCACCACGCCAAATCGGGGATGAAACGTAACCAGCCCGGGCCCGGCCCGTCCCCTTTTGTCGCCAAGGCTTCGCGCCGGACATGTCCACTTCCGCCTTCGTTCTTGTGTTGGCGGTGCCGGAACGGCGCGCCGCCCGCATCGCGACTATAACTTCATGCACAGCCTGCGTACCCCGACCGTCTTCAATGAGGTCAATCTTGGCCCCTTTCGCCGCAGCTTTGCTCAAAACTTTCGCACTCATTTTTTTATCGCACTGTGATCGCCGGCTTCTTTGCCGCTTCGGCCGCATCGTGTCTGCGGTGCGCCGCATGGGCCGCAAGCCGCTTTGCCGGATTCTTGATCGCCGGCCTAACGACAACGTAGCTGCCGTTACAACCCGGGACTGCGCCGCTGATCAGAATTACTTTTTCCGCTTCGCGAACCTGCATCACCCGAAGGTTTTGAACGGTTACCTGTTCGTCCCCGAGGTGACCGGGCATGCCCATGTTCTTCCAGATTCGGCCTGGCGTAGAACGATTGCCGATTGCTCCGTTCCTCCGGTGCGTTTTCGAGCCGTGAGCGGCGCCCTGACCGGCAAAATTGTGCTTCTTCACCACACCCTGAAAGCCTTTGCCTTTCGACCGGCCGATCACGTCGACATAATCGCCGGCCTGGAACTGCGCGACGCTCAAATCGATCTGGCCTTCCGGCAGGTCGCTCGGGAGACGAAACTCCCGGATAAACCGCTTTGGCTCCAACCCGGCTTTTTTGAATTCGCCCAGCACAGCCTTGGTCATGCGCGATTCCTTCTGTGAATCGAACCCCACCTTCACCGCGGCGTAGCCGTCGTTCTCGTTCGTCAGGCGACGCAAGAGAACGTTATCGCCTGTCGCAATCACGGTCACTGGATGCAGCCTGCCCCCGGCGTCGTAGACGCTGGTCATGCCAATTTTCTGTCCAAGTAACCCAATGCTCATGTTGTCGATCTTGTAAAAGTCTCAAGCGGCTAAATCTTGATCGTAATATCCACGCCGGCAGGCAAATTCAGTTTCTTCAATTCGTCCACCGTCTTCGCGGTCGGCTCGATAATGTCGAGAAGCCGTTTGTGCGTGCGAATTTCAAATTGTTCCATCGATTTCTTATCGACATGCGGAGAGCGATTCACGGTGAACTTTTCAATCAAAGTCGGCAGCGGGATCGGCCCGGCCACACGCGCACCCGTTCGTTTTGCCGTCTCGACGATTTCGACCGCGGATTGGTCGAGCATTCGATGATCGAAGGCTTTCAAGCGAATGCGAATGCGCTGACCGTCGGTCATTTGCTCTCCTTTTGATCCAGGATCGCGGCAACGAGATTCGCCGGCACCGGTTCAAACTGCGACGGCTCCATCGAGTAACTGGAACGCCCCTTCGAGAGGGATCGAATTGCCGTGGCATACCCAAAGAGCTCTGCCAGGGGAACCTCGGCATGAACAATGGCGAGGTGGCCACGCGTTTCTATGCTGTTAATGCTGCCGCGTCGCCGGCTCAGGTCGCCGCAAATGTCGCCCTGAAATTCGTCGGGAGTAATGTTCTCCACTTTCATGATCGGCTCCAGCAGGATCGGCTTACCCTGCCTGAAGCCATCCTTCATCGCAAAGATCGCCGCCATTTTGAACGCCAGCTCGCTGGAGTCGACTTCGTGGAAGCTTCCGAAGACAATATCGCACTCGACGTCGACTACTGGATAGCCGCCGAGCACGCCATCAAGCACCGCTTCTTCGATGCCTTTCTTAACTGCCGGAATGTACTCGCGCGGGATAATGCCGCCCACGATCTTGTTTTCGACGAGCAACCCTTTGCCGCGCTCGCCGGGACGCAAATCGACTTCCACGTGTCCATATTGACCCCGACCACCAGATTGCTTGATGAGCTTGCCGACACCATGCGCGTTTGCCGTGATCGTCTCGCGATACGCAATCTGCGGCTTACCCGCGTTCGCATCTACCTTGAATTCGCGAAACATGCGGTCGCGAATGATTTCAAGATGCAACTCGCCCATGCCGGCGATGATCGTCTGGCCGGTGTCCTCATGAGTGTAAACGCGGAAAGTCGGATCTTCTTCGGCGAGGCGTTGCAAGGCAGTGGCCATTTTCTCCTGATCGAGCTTCGTCTTCGGCTCGATCGCCATTGAAATTACCGGGTCCGGGAACGATGGCGGTTCGAGAAGAATTGGATGCTCTTCGTCGCAGAGCGTATCGCCGGTAGTGATATTTTTGATTCCAACGATCGCCGCGATATCACCCGAGTAACACGTATCGATATCTTCGCGTTCGTCCGCCTGGATCTGAATTAAACGAGAAATCCGTTCGCGTTTGTTTGTGCGCGGATTGTAAACCGTGTCGCCTTTACTTAGCGTGCCAGAATACACGCGGAAGAAAACGAGTTTCCCGACAAAAGGATCACTCCACAACTTAAAGGCAAGCGAACAGAACGGTGCGTTATCGTCTGTCGACGCTTCCATTGGCTCGCTTGTATCGGGGTTCTGGCCCTTGGCCGGCGGGATCTCCAGCGGACTTGGCAGATAATCGACCACCGCGTCGACCAAGTACTGCACGCCAATGTTCTTCAACGCCGAGCCGCCGATGACCGGGACAAATTTGTTCGCAATCGTTTGCCGGCGAATTCCAGCTTTCAGCAATTCAGGGCTAACCGGCTTCTCGTGGATGACGGCCTCTGCGACTTCGTCGTCAATATTCGAAACTTGCTCGACAAGATCATGGTAAGCCTTATTGACGGAATCGACATGTTCCTTGGGCAGATCTGTCACCTCGTAGGTCGAACCTAACTGATCGCTTTCCAAGTAAATGATCGCTTTTTTGTTGATGACGTCGAGCTGGCCTTTAAGCTGATCTTCCCGGCCGAGGGGCAGCAAAACCGGCCATGCGTTCGCACCGAGCTTTTTGTGAATGCTCTCGACCGACATTTCAAAATCGGCGCCGACGCGGTCCATCTTGTTGATGAAAGCAAGCCGGGGCACGTTGTATTTTGTGGCCTGCCGCCAAACTGTTTCCGATTGCGGTTGCACGCCGGCAACGCCATCAAAAACTGCGATCGCGCCATCAAGCACGCGCAACGAACGCTCGACTTCCGCCGTGAAATCAACGTGACCCGGAGTATCAATGATGTTGATCCGTTGCTTGATGCCTTCGAAAATCTTGTAGACGCCTTCCTCCTTGCGTTGCGCCCAACTGCACGTCGTCGCGGCCGAAGTGATCGTAATCCCGCGTTCGCGCTCCTGCTCCATCCAGTCGGTCACGGTCGTGCCTTCGTGCACCTCGCCCATCTTGTGGATCATACCGGTGTAAAACAGGACGCGTTCGGTCAACGTCGTCTTTCCAGCGTCGATGTGCGCAGCGATTCCAATGTTCCGCGTTCGCTCGAGCGGAAACTTGCGATTTGGCGAATTCGGACTTTTCGCCCCGGTTTGTTTTTTCTCGAGCGTCGCAGGCATACCTTTTACCACCGGAAATGCGCAAATGCGCGGTTTGCCTGCGCCATTTTATGTGTGTCGTCGCGTTTCTTGATCGCATTCCCCTGACCGGCGGCGGCGTCCTTAATCTCATGGGCCAGCGCTTCGGCCATCGGAACTCCCTTCCGATTGTCGGCGTATTGGACGATCCAGCGGGTGGCCAGGGAAATCTGCCGCGCGGGAGCCACTTCCAGTGGCACTTGGTAAGTTGCGCCGCCGACGCGGCGCGATTTGACTTCCAGACGCGGACGAACGTTATCGAGCGCCTTGTTTAAAATCTCCAGCGGATCAACCGAATCAGAACCTTCCCGCGATTTCTCAATCGCCCGGTACACGATCCCCTCGGCGAGGGCTTTCTTGCCGCGCTTCATGACGGTAGTAATGAGGCGCGCAACCGCCAGACTCCCATAACGGGAATCGACGCGCTCTTCTTTTTTGTAAACTCTCTTCCGTCGCGACATTATCGATCTCTCGTTTCAAAATTTACTTCTTTTCCGGACTCTCCCTGGCCGGCGATTCTTTTGGCGCCCCTTTCGCCGCGCCACCTCCAGCGGCTGCGCCTCCTTTCGGGCGTTTTGCTCCGTACTTGGAACGTCCACGCCGGCGTCCGTCAACGCCTAACGCGTCGAGCGTTCCGCGCACAATGTGGTAGCGCACCCCCGGCAAATCCTTCACCCGTCCCCCGCGCACGAGCACGATCGAGTGTTCCTGGAGATTGTGCCCCTCGCCCGGGATGTAGGCAATCACTTCCTGACCGTTCGTTAAGCGCACTTTGGCCACTTTGCGCAAGGCGGAATTCGGCTTCTTCGGCGTTCGCGTCATTACCTGCACACACACTCCCCGACGCTGAGGACAATTGGTCAGAGCCGGTGATTTCGATTTCACCGACACCTTCCGGCGTCCTTTCCGAATCAACTGATTAATCGTGGGCATTTTTCCTTAACAAAAGCCGCCGCGCGAGTGGGGTCATTGCGCGAGCGACAAAAAACCCGCCCAGAACGCGCAACCAACTCATCACGCGCCTGATGCGGTGAGCTACGAATATAGAGGGGAACCACCATACTGCAATGACTTTTTTACAGCCAGATGCCCACTGCGATGCGATTGGAACAAGGCCAGCTGGCCGAGGAGCGCGCCCACATCGCGTGTTGGCGATTGCGTCCAGCAATCGCGGAACTTTCTTTCTTCGCGAACGATGAATTCGGCAACCGGGACAGGAAAGCCGTTCCGGCGGCGTGCCGACGCCGCTCCGCCAGATAACTGGCACCGCGTATATCCCCGATCCGATTTCGGCTGAATTCATCAACGTCTTTCCTGTTGACAAGTTGGTAAGATTTCATTAATTTCTGTTAAGACAGAAATAACAGTATATGAAACATCTCTCTCCCGTTGCCCAGAGATTCGTCCTCCACTGGGGCGAAATGGGCACGCGATGGGGGATTAATCGCACCGTCGCGCAAGTCCACGCTCTTCTCTTTCTTTCGCCAAAACCGCTACCGGCCGACGCAATCTCGAAGACACTCGGCATCGCCCGGTCTAACGCGAGCACCAGTCTCCGCGAATTGCAGCACTGGGGAATTGTTCGCGTCGTCCATCTCCCTGGCGACCGCCGCGACCATTTCGAATCGATGAAAGATGTTTTCGAGATGTTTCGCGTCATCGGCCGAGAGCGAAAAAAACGCGAGATCGATCCCACCGCACACGTTCTGCGACAGTCTCTGGTCGATCTTTCCAACCAAAAAACGGCCGACAAATACGCCTGCGATCGGCTGACCGATCTGCTCCAATTCTTCGAGGTGGCGGAAACCGCTTACACCCAGTTGGAAAGACTTTCCACGCCCGCCCTGATCAAACTCGCCCGAATGGGCGACAGGGCTTTGCGACTGCTCGGGGTTCCCAAGCGATGAAAAATGTTTGCCAACGGATTTCTGAACTGACTGAAATAACCGAAACATCGGATCAAGTGCCGCGGCGCGGGTGGATTGTTTATGACGCCGATTGCCAATTCTGCGCGGCATCGGCAAAACAGTTTGAAAATATCTTTCGCCGACGCGGATTTCAGTTTCTTCCTCTGCAAACGCCATGGATTCAAAAACGTCTCGGTCTCAAAGCTGGGGCGCCGCTTAGAGAAATGCGTGTCCTTGCCGGCGGTCACGACGTCGGCGGCGGAGATGCTGTCATCTTTCTCGCGCGCCAGATCTGGTGGGTCTGGCCGTTTTATCTGACCGCTCGTTTGCCCGGGGTTTATCGCCTGGTCGATCTTGCCTATCGCTGGATCGCAGCGCATCGCGGCTGCACTCACATCGCCTGCAATCTTCCGCGCCAACCAAAATGGCCCGGCTGGATCGCCCTTATCGCTTTACCGGTGGTCCCCCTTCTGTCCTGGCCTTGGCTCGCACCCTGGCATTTACTTTGTGTCATGGTTGCTTGGATTTTCTTCGGGTTAATATT
>JACXTT010005950.1_pt1 | contig 17557 bp, 14 predicted proteins | sample 9270951 | NCBI WGS metagenome assembly JACXTT01 (sample SAMN15532306, study PRJNA645909) | rock metagenome | isolation source: weathered quartz diorite | place: Puerto Rico | collected 2017-06-21 | reverse complement strand
ACGCAGGGTATGTTGGTGAACTCCGGACCCTTTAACGGCAAGGACTGCGAAGCGGCGAGCAAAGCTATGGCGGCGCACGCCGAAAACCATGGCTTCGGCAAGGCTGCAGTCACCTATCGGCTGAAAGACTGGGGCATTTCGCGGCAGCGTTACTGGGGTACGCCCATCCCCATACTGTATTGCGAAAAGGATGGCATCGTCGCCGTGCCCGAGAAAGACCTGCCCATCATCCTGCCGGAAAACGTGGACATCACACTGACGGGTGGTTCGCCTCTGGGCCGCGTGCCGGAATTTGTCAACGCGACATGTCCCAAATGTGGCGGCCCTGCCCGCCGCGAGACCGACACCATGGACACGTTTGTCGATTCGTCCTGGTACTTTTATCGCTACACCGACGCCACGAACGATCGAGCTCCGTTCGACCGCGAGAAGGCCGGCTACTGGTTTGGCGATCGCGGCATCGATCAGTACATCGGTGGCGTCGAGCATGCCATCCTCCACCTGATCTACTCGCGCTTCTGGACCAAGTTCATGCGCGACATGGGCCTAATCAGGAACCACGAACCGGCCGAGCGCCTATTCACCCAGGGCATGATCATCAAGGGCGGAGCGAAGATGTCAAAGAGTCTGGGTAACATCGTTTCCCCCGATGACATGGTGGCGCGCTACGGCGCCGACAGCACTCGCATGTACACCCTGTTCGCCACTTCCCCCGATCGCGAACTCGACTGGCAGGATGAAGGCGTGGAAGGCATCGAGCGTTTCCTCAGCCGGGTCTACAGGTTTGTGGCCCGCAACGCATCCGAATCGTCCGGCGCAACAGACAAAACGTTGTCGGCGACTTCATTCCCCTCGGAAGCCCGCCGCATCCAACGCAAGCTGCACCAGACCATCAAGCGGGTGAGTGACGACTTCCAGGGTCGCTGGCACTTCAACACCAGCATCGCCGCCATCATGGAACTGGTGAACGAACTTTACGCCGTGGAAGGTCGAGCGGGGGAAGCCCATGTGGCCGCGGGCGACTTGGCTGCGAGATCTGTTCCGGCTGCCTTGTTGGCGGAAGTTCAGAAGGCCTTGGCCCTTCTGCTTGCCCCTTTTGCACCTTACCTTGCCCATGAACTCTGGGAGATGCTGGGTGAGAAGGGGAGCCTTCTACAGGCCCCATGGCCGAAGTTCGATTCAGCACTAGCCAAGGAAGACGAAATTGAAATTCCGCTGCAGATCAACGGCAAGCTGCGCAGCCGCATTGTGGTTGCGGCTGATGCGTCCGAGGAAAGGGTCTACGAACTGGCGCTGGCCGACGGGAGAATCCAGGCGTCGCTTGCCGGCAAACAGATTGTGAAAAAGATCGTCGTGCCCGGCAAGCTGGTGAACATCGTTATAAAGTAAGGCTCAAAGACATCAGGCTAGAGGACCGGGTACGCCTAGGTTGCCTTCGCGGCGGTCCCGACCGTTTTCCCGGGGAGGCCCTCGCGGCCCTTTGCATTGCGGACCAAATTCTCAATCAACTGAAATAGCTCCTTTTCCCCTGCCGCTGGGTTCTCCGCCAGTCGCGCCTTGGCAAAATAGCCGGCCGCTCCCTCTTCTTTCAACTTCGCTTCATTGGCCTGGGAGAGACCGCTGAAGAACAGAACCGGGATTCGGGCCGTAGGGGCATCCGCTCGCAGCGCAAGCATCACTTCTCGGCCACCTAACTTGGGCAGCAACATGTCCAGCAGAACGATGTCGGGCATCTTTTCCCGCGCCAAGCGCAGAGCTTCCTCGCCGTCGGCCGCGGTGAGCACGGTGTATCCCGCCTTGTGCAGCATCCTTTCGTTGGTCAGCTTCTGAAACTTGCTGTCTTCTACCAATAACACTGTTATTTTCAAGAGGATGCCTCCGCTCTCAGTTTTTTCGCGGGAACGCGTCAGTGGCAACGCACGTCGACTCGCTCTTCATCGGCGAAAGCGCCTTTTTTCTTGAGGTTCGGGTATCGACCACCCTTACCAAAGTGCAGGGTGACTTCCGGGTGCGTGCGGTTGGGTTATCCTAGCACGGCATGCAGCGCCGTTCCCCCACACTCGAAGGCTTCCGGACCTTGTTTCGATTGCCCTCGCTCGGCTTGGCGGAATTGGCCTGGCGCTGGAGTTTCGGCCTGGCAGTTACGGTCCTGCTCGCCGTCTCGCTTCGCGAATACCTGTCCACGCTGGCGGTCACCCCCGCGGAGAGGTTTCTGTTGCAAACTGGTCAGCCGGCACTGGTTCTGCAGACCCTCGCCCGCATTTTGCGGGGAAGTGCGCCGCGCGCCGTAGTTGCCCTGCTCGTACTCACATTGGCCTTGACCTTGGCCTGGATCGTGTTGGCCGCCTTGGGACGGGCCGCAACCCTGACGACGCTTTTCTGGTTCTTTCGGCAAGAGCATGAGGGGCCACCGGCGTGGCCTCTGAGGTCCCTTATGGGGCTGAATTTTCTGCGGGTGGCCTCCTTGCTGGCTGCGGGCATAGGTTCACTCGGCGCGGTTCTGGTGGCTGGAGCCACAGCCACAGCCTCCAAGGCAGATCCTTCGCCTGGCAGCGGGCTGCTCATTTTCTGGACCCTGGTACTGTTCATCGGCCTGGCTTGGTCGGCTCTGAATTGGATTCTCTCCCTGTCGGCGATCTTCGTGGTCGGTGAAGGCAGGACAACATTCGGAGCTCTGTGGGCTGCCGTGGATCTATTCCGCAACCGCCCCGCTGCCGTGATGGCGGCCTCCACCTGGTTCGGCATTGCTCACGGCGTCGCCTTCGTGATTGCCAGCTCCGCGGCGGCCTTCCCGCTGGGGCTGGCCGGGGTCCTCCCCAGCGGGGTCGTACTTGGCGGCGTGATTCTGGTCGTCCTGGTCTATTTCGCCATCGCCGATTTCCTCCATGTCGGGCGCCTGGCAGCCTACGTATGCCTCATCGAGTTTCCGGAAAGCGTTCAGCCCGCAGTTGTGAGCATTCAGCCTGAGGATGATGACATCCTCAGCGATATCCCAGGCCTGGTTCCCCCGCCCGAACCCGCAACTTGACGCAACCGAAAATCAAACACTAAAAACTAGAATTACAAAAAACGAAACCCCTCGCCCAGACTTCGCCAAATCCTCTTTACACCTGCGCCGAAAACTGAGAAACTCGTCCGTGGAAACCCAGTCCATCGTAGTCCTCGACTTCGGTGCGCAATATTCCCAGCTGATCGCGCGCCGCATCCGCGAACAAAATGTATTTTCGGTCGTCCTGCCCTGTACTGCCAGCCTTGCAGAAATTCGCAGCTATTCTCCGGTCGGCATCATTCTGTCCGGCGGCCCGTCCTCGGTGTACGACGTTGACGCCCCTCCCGCCGACCCGCGCGTGCTCGAATTAAATCTGCCCGTGCTGGGCATCTGTTACGGATTGCAGTTCATGGTGCACACCCTTGGCGGTAAAGTTCGCGCCGCCACCAAGCGCGAGTACGGCCATGCCGACGTTGAAATCCAGAACGGCTCTCGCCTGTTTCAGGGCCTGCCCCGGAAGCTTTCCGTCTGGATGTCGCATGGCGACGAAGCGGTCGAGTTGCCATCAGGCTTCCACCAGGTGGCCAGTTCTCCCAGCGCCGTTGCGGCAATTGAGGCTCCCGAACGCCGAATGTGGGCGGTGCAGTTTCATCCCGAAGTCCGGCACACCCAGTTGGGCACGGATATCCTGCGCAACTTTGCTCTTGAAATTTGCGGCGCCAAACCCACCTGGACCGCGCAGCATTTCATCGACGCCACCATTGCCGGGGTGAAGCAGACGGTGGGTACAGGGCGGGCTATCTGCGCTCTGTCGGGCGGCGTCGACTCCGCCGTGGCTGCAACTCTGGTCGATCGCGCCATGCGCGACGGCACGGCCCCCTCGCGCCTCACCTGCGTGTTTGTCAACAACGGCGTTCTACGCAAGAACGAGTTCGACAAAGTTCAGCAGGGTTTGCGCGACAACCTGGGCCTGCATCTGGTGGCGGTTGACGCCAGCGAGCGTTTTCTGACCAAACTCGCAGGCGTAACCGACCCTGAAAGCAAACGAAAGATCATCGGCAGCGAATTCATCGCTGTCTTCGACGAAGAGGCCAATCGCATTGCCCAGCAGGAAGGGAATGTAGAGTGGCTGGTGCAGGGCACGTTATATCCCGACGTAATCGAATCCCGTTCGGTGCGCGGCCCGTCGCAAACCATCAAAACCCACCACAATGTCGGCGGCCTGCCCGACAAAATGAAGCTCAAGCTCATTGAGCCCCTGAAAGACTTGTTCAAAGACGAAGTGCGAAAAATCGGCCGCGACCTAGGCATGTCGGAGGAAGTTCTGCAGCGCCAGCCTTTTCCCGGTCCTGGCCTGGCGGTGAGAATTCTCGGCGAAGTGACGCCCGAGCGCCTCGCTATCCTGCGCGAGTGCGATGACATCGTAGTCACCGAAATCAAGCAGGCTGGCCTCTACACCAAGACTTGGCAGAGTTTCGCCGTACTGCTTCCGGTGATGTCGGTGGGGGTAATGGGCGACCAACGAACTTACGCATACACCTGCGCTATCCGAGCGGTCCATTCGGAAGACGGCATGACCGCCGACTGGGTCCCCCTGCCGCACGAAGTCCTGAAAACAATGTCCAGCCGCATCGTAAACGAGGTAAAAGGCGTGAACCGCGTGGTCTACGACATCACCTCGAAGCCGCCAGGAACGATTGAGTGGGAATGAACCTGGTGAAACGATTTGTCCCAGATCAGCCTTCATCCTTCGGCTAAGACCGAAAGCCGAGGGAAGCTCGCCCTTTTGGTTGCCGACAACAGGCTCGCACAACTGGGTTTCGAGCGCGGTAGTCCGAAGTCCGAGGCGTGACTTTCCCCTCGGCCCTACTTCACCACATCCAGCAACCGTCGCGACACCGCCGTCACCAGCTTCCGCGGACTCACCCGGATCGATTCGGCCAGCAACCAGTTCCGCCATCCGGGAATGACCAGAGTCTTGCCCGACATCAGCCCGCGATAGCCTTTTATCGCCACCTTCTTCGCGTCCATGGGGCGCAGCTGTTTGAACAACCGTGATTTATCGTTCCCGGCGCGGCCCGCGAAGTCGGTTGCAGTAGGACCGGGGCAGAGGCAGGTTACTGTAATCCCGCTACCGGCCAACTCATTCGCCAGCGCCTCGGAAAATGAAATTACGTAGGCCTTGGTGGCGTAGTACACCGTCATCAGCGGACCCGGTTGAAATCCGGCGGTAGAAGCCACATTCAGGATCTTGCCCGAGTGCCGTTCAACCATTGGCCCGAGAAAAAGCCGGGTTAGGGAAGTAAGCGCCGTGATGTTGAGCTGAATCTGCCCCACACTGTCTTCGATCGGAATTACTGCGAAGTTGCCCAGCTTGCCGTAGCCGGCGTTGTTTGCCAGGATGTCTACCGCGATTCCCGCATTTTGCAATTGCTCGAACAAGACTTGCGGTGCGGACGGATCAGCCAGGTCGAGCGCAATTGTCTTGACCGTGATCCCGAACTGACGCTGGAGCTCGCCGGCGATTTGCCCAAGTTGGGTCTCGCCACGCGCCACTAGCACCAGATTGTGGTGATCCTTGGCGAACAGCTTTGCCAGTTCATAACCGATGCCTGCGGAGGCGCCGGTAATCAGGGCGGTAGTTCTTGCCTTGTGCATGCTGATCCCACTCCGGAATTCCCGGTAGTCAAAGAGAGGCAGGGGTAAACAAGAAAAAAGGCGCGCTAGGGCCGGCGCGCCTCGCTTCTTTTCCCTGGGGCTAGGCGCCTACCATCGCCGGTTCGACGCCATACACCGGATACCACGAGGTCGCCGCCTTCAAGCGGTCATTGACGTTGTTAATATTCTTCACGCCCTCCGACTCCAGCCAATCGCGGAAAGCGCTCGCGCCTTGCTTGGCGTAAATCGGAATTCCTTCCTTCCAGGTTGCCCGTCCGCAGAGCACGCCGTTGAATTTCACACCCGATTCCGCCGCCAGTTCGAGCGCTTCGGTGAACTCCGCATTGCTGACCCCCGCCGAGAGATAAATAAATGGCTTGGTCGTGGCCGTCGCCGCCTTCAGGAAAAGGCCCATGGCCTCGGTCCGGCTGTAGGCCTTCTGTCCTCCGTACGCCTTGGCGCCTTCCACGTACTTCATATTCACCGGCACTTCAACTTTCAGCACGTCCACGCCGTAGCGGTCTTTGCTGAACTCCTTCATGCTTTCAGCTACGATTTCCGGCTTCTTCTTCGCGTAGTCCAGGCCTTTTTCGTCCGCCCCCTCTTCGTAGCCGACAAATTCTAGGAAGTACGGAATGTCGTTGGCGCGGCATTCGTCACCGATGCGTTCCACCCAGGCATGCTTCTTGTCGTTTATGTCCTTCGGATCGAACGGCGTGTAGTAGAGCAAGATCTTCAGGCAATCGGCGCCCGCTTCTTTCAAACGCCTTACGGACCAGTTGTCGAGCAAATCGCCGAGTCGTCCGGGCCCGGTCTTGTCGTACCCGGTTTTCTCATAGGCCAGCAGCAATCCAGCGTTCTTCGCGCGCCGCTTGGAAGCCGGCAGCCCCCACTCCGGGTCCAGCAGAATCGCGCTGGCGTGCGGCGTCAACACTTCGGTCACCAGTGACTTGAATTCCTCCATCATGGCGTCGCCCACATCGCCGCCCTTCTCCTTGGCCAGCGACTTCTGCAGCGATCCGCGCTGGTCCATGGCAGCCGCGGCAATGACGCCTCGTTCGTTGGAAACCTTCCTGAGCCCGGCCAGTTTTCCCGGTGTAAGTTTCATAATTTCCTCCATGAGTGCGTGAAATCGCTCTTAATTGTAAACCAAGGGGAATGGGTGTGTGGCCAGGCAGGGACGGGACCGCGAGGCGGATCACGGTCGGCACTCTGTTGGCCCGCTCTCGATGAGCTCACCGTAGACAATACCTTCCTAATCGCTGACGATTACCAGGGTGCAGGGGTGCTCCATCGCGGGGCTGGTGATCACGCGCAAGGTTTTCTTGTCCGCGGAAATCACGCGTATATCCGCGCCCTGCGCTTCGGAAACGTAAGTGGTCCCATCATCAAGGCGGACGAAGCCGGAGGGCCACTTAAGTTGTTGCTCGGCGGGAGCGTCTTCACCACCGTATTTCCACACCGTCTTGCCTGCCGTATCGACCTCGATCAGGTAGTAGCCTCGCGGACTGCCGTACCCGTCGCCGCTGCTGATCAGGGTATTACCGTTCTTCAGTCGGGTAGCCAAATACGGAAAGGGAATCTTGTAGCGCCAGACAATTTTCTTTTCCGGAGAGACTTCCCACACTTCGTCCTCTGTACTCGCACAAATCAGAGTGTTGCCATTGGCCAACCGGCGCACCTGTCGCATCGTAGGCTGCGGCCTCTGGTTGTTGTTCGGAACATCGAAGTGCCACACTTCCTCACCCTTGGGATTGATCTCGAAGACCGCGTGCTTGCCATTGTCGGCGATTACCGTGTTTCCGTTATCCAGCCTCTGCGCCGCCTCGGCAATTTCGACGGTAGGCTTGCCCATTTGCCAGACCACTCGCTTGTCCGGCGTTACCTCTTGCACTTCGCCGGTCACGATCAGAATGTTGCCGTTCTTCAGCAGTTGCACGTCATGGCCATTGTTGTTGGGAAAGGCCCACAGGAGCGCGCCGTCCTCCTTGATCTTAATGACCGTCTTGTTGTGGTGATCGGCAACGTAGATGTGCAGTTCAGCCAGAAGGGGCGTCCCGCTGAAAAGGAACAACAGAGCGAACCAGGCGGTACCTTTCAGTCTTCGCATGGAGCACCTCGGGAAGGACCGGGGAGCAAGGCTAACAGGGGGACTTCAGGCAGGCAAGGGTGGACGGCCTAACTCGCATCGCCAGGGGCACCTGCCTCACGCGCGATTCCGCAAGAGCGCCAGCGTAGTAACGTCGTTGTGCGTGGGTGGAACCCGCATGAATTTTTGGGCGGTGTCAAGGACAGTCAGGCACAAATCCTGAGCGCTCTTGACGGGATCACGTTGCAAGCTCTCCCGCACCCCGTCCAGCCCAAATTCCTTTCCGCGAAACTCAGCCTCGACGATGCCGCGAGAGATAACCAGCAGCGCTGCGCCTGGCATTAAGGCGCAGGTCGACGCGCTTTGCGTCGCATGCGAGAACAGGCCCAGAGGCAGTCCGGTCGCAGCCAATGCGGTAACGCCGCTGCGATCCCGCAACAGTCCCGGCGTGTGCCCTGCGTTGGTGTAGCACACCGTCCCCAGATCTTCGTTGTAGCAGCCCATGAACGCCGGACAACTCCGCACCCCACCGGCAAATTGCAAAATGGTGCGATTGAGCTGGTGGCAGAGCTCAATCATGGCTTCGGCTTCATTCAGATCCGTCCCGCCAAATAGTTGCGGTGCCCGGCTTCGGAACGTGTTCTGGGTGGCAATCAGAGTCTCTCGCGTGTCTCCCCGGCGGCCTGCCAGGTCGAGCAAGCCGAACAATACGCGGGACGGCCCCACCCGCAGGAATTCGTAGAAGTCACCGGCTACGCGCAGGTTGTAATAAACCGCCGCCACTTCTGCCCCACGCAGCGTCGGCACGTCGGTATGGCGGGGATCGGTTTCTCGACGGCCAGAAGGAACCGCGCCTTCACGGCGCTTGAACATCGAGCGCACCAGGTTGCCGGGCAACCGTAACGCTCTCATGAACTCAGCCTTTTCTATCGGATAACTGGGCATGGCGACCGGTGGAGCACGCTCAATGGCAACGGAAACGGCGTCTGGGTAGTCAATCGGCACTTTCCCCAGTTCTCTTTAGCGGCCCTCGGTATGCCCCGGAACTTCGGTTCGAGCCTCACATCCCGCCCGCCTCAAATCGCGTCTCGCTCAAATCCAGCTCCCGTTCCAGGTCTCGCAGCAGCTCGTCGTTGATCCGTCCTTCGTTGCGCAGCCGAACCGCCGTCTGCCGCTCCACTCGCAGCAGCTCTCGGGAAACCCCCACATACTGCTGCTGATGAGTGCCGTGGGTGTCGTCGGCATCTCCTTTCAGAGTCGCCAAGCGGTGACCATAGTGCTGTGCCAAGTCCTGGTAAACCTCGTCCAGTTCGCTGCTCTGTTCCCCGCGAAGTTTCTCCAGATGACCAACCGCCGCTTCCAGAATGATGCGGCGCGCTTCCTCCTCTTCGCAATTCCGGTCCTCAACGCCGGCCAGGCCCAGGGCCCGGACCAGTGGCGCCAGCGTCAGCCCCTGCAGAACCAGCGTCACCAGGATTACGCAAAAGGTGAGAAACAGAATCAGGTTACGCTGGCTGAACGGAGCTCCGTTCGCCAGCGTCTGGGGCAGAGCGATGGCCGCAGCCAGGGAAATTACTCCCCGCATTCCGGTCCAGCCCACCACAAAAATCTGCCGCAGCGGGGGCAGAGGCGCGTTCTGCTGCAAAACCCGCCGGCGTATCAGATTGGCCATGAATGCGCCGGGGAAAATCCAGAACAAACGCAGCGCAATCAGCAAACCGCTGAAGATCGCGCCGTACAACAACAGGTCCCCCAGAGTGTGGTCGTGGATTCCGCGCAGTACGTTGGGCAATTGCAGTCCGATCAGAACAAAGACCAATCCATTCAGGATGAAAGTCAGCGAGTCCCAGACAGCCCAAGCCTGCAGTCGCACGCTGGCCGAAAAAAAACTCGCGCTCTTCCGGCTGAGATAGAGTCCGCACGCCACCACCGCCAGGACCCCGGATGCGTGAATTCTGTCGGCCGCCAAATAGGCCACATATGGCACCATGATGCTGAGTGCGATCTCGATGGGACCGTGGTCGATTCGTCTTTCCACCCAGTTGACGATGAGGCCGATCAGCAGACCCACGGCGAGTCCGGCTGCCGTCAGGTAGATTAGGCGCTCCACGCCGCCCGAAATCGTAGCCGTCTCGCCCCGTACCAGCATGGCCACGCCGAATTCAAGCGCCAGCAATCCACTGGCGTCGTTGACCAGGCTTTCGCCTTCCAGAATGTCCACAATCCGTTTCGGCATTCCGATCTGTCGCGCGATCGATGTGGCCGCAATCGCGTCGGTGGGTGCTACCACCGCTCCCAGCACGAAGCCCATTCGCCAGTCGAATCCGGAGAGGAACCAGGGCGCAGCGAAAGCCACGCCCAGCACGGTGAACAGCACCAGCCCAAACGCCAGAAACAGGATGCTGACCAGGTTGTAGGAAAATTCACGCCAGGAGGTCAGCCACGCCGCGCTGTAGAGGAGCGGTGGCAGCACCACGAAGAAGATAACGTCGGGATCAATCGTAACCTTGGGTGTTCCCGGAACCAGGCTCAACAGCAGTCCGGCCAGCACCAGAACGATGGGATAAGGAATCTGAAGTTTCCGCGCCAGCACCCCAAACGCCACCACAAAGAGCAGCAGTAAAAGAAACACCATCTCCAGCCCCTGGATGCTGCTCCCGACCATGTGCCCTCCGTCCCACTAAAGTACCGCATTTGTTTTCTAACAGAATAGGAGGGGGTAGGAATTTAACTCGCGGGTCCAGATCGTTAGGGAGTCGTCGCGCTGCAGCGGGCGAACCGTGGGAGTTCCGTTTTAGGAGGTCGCAGAAATTTCCTTGCACGTATCGGGATCGGGGCATGCCTAACTAATTGCGCGGGCCCGCCGTCAGTTCGCCCGTCGCCAGCACGTACGTCGTCATCTTGTCTAACTTGATGTTGAGGCGCTGTGAAGTAAGGGTTACCGTCCCGTCGTCCCGCTGCTCGGACTCGATGTCCTTCATCGGCACCCTCTTTTTGGAAAGCGTATACACCGGCGACTCTGGGGCCGCGTCCCCGCTTCCGTTCATGTCCTGGCTGGGGAAGGGCCGCGACACCGGGGAATCACTGACGGGATAGGTGCCGGCTCCGTTCCAGGTTTTTGAGGCCGGCTGTGGCGGGCCGTATGACAGATCCTGACCCCTGCCGGCAACAACCAGGGGGTAATACCACGCCGTCAGATAAATCTTAATGGGCGCCGATCCATCCTTCCACTGCGCCGCGTCCATGCGAATGGCTACGCGTGATCGGTTGTTCTGGGACTTCGGCACCGACTCGGTAACTTCCCCCGAAAACACGGTGTTCCTCGGGAACACGGTGCCATCCACTAAGGTCGCCACTTGGAGCTTGGCTTGGACCTTAGTTCCAACCGGCGTCTTGCCGGCCGTCACATCTTGCTTCATGATCACCGGGAACTCGATGGAGCTGGCGGAAGCGGGGGGCGACGGACTGAGTGACGACGGATTGTTCGACGACGAATCAGGTGCGGGCGCCTTGGGTGCGGCAGGCCCCTGTTGACCCACCAATACGATAGAGCAGAGGAAAAGCGTTAGGACCGCCAATTGCGAACGTCGAGCATGCAGCGTGCGCGTGACCATACACATCCTCCCTGGCCGGTCGCCCACTTTTACCGCAAGTATACGCTGAACGAAACCGAGGGTGCCCACTTTTCCCGACCGCGCCCCGGGCGACGCCTGACTCCTGTGAGCCGCCTATTGCCGGAGGGTCAGCGTCTTCAACACCGCTTGTTGTTTGGCGATCAGTGCCTGCACTCCCTGACTGGCGATGCTGATCATTGCTCCCAGTTGTTCCTCGTCGTATACCTGATGCTCCGCCGTGGCTTGCACTTCTACGAATTTCTTGCCTGCCGTCATCACAAAATTCATGTCCACATCGGCGCGCGAGTCCTCTTCGTAACAAAGGTCGAGAAGGATCTCGCCATCGACAATGCCGACACTCACTGCGGCCACAAAATCGCGGAAGGGAACTGAAGTCAAAGTTCCCGCTTCCACCAGTTTTTCCAGCGCCAGTCCCAACGCCACGAATGCTCCCGTGATCGAAGCCGTCCGCGTGCCGCCATCGGCTTGAATTACGTCGCAGTCGATCCAGATCGTGCGTTCCCCCAGCCGTTCCAAATCGACGACCGCGCGCAGAGAGCGCCCAATCAGCCGCTGGATTTCATGCGTGCGTCCGCTGGGACGGCCCCTGCTCACCTCCCGCGGCGTGCGCGTCAACGTGGCCCGCGGCAGCATGCTGTACTCGCTGGAAATCCATCCCTTGCCCCGGTTGCGCATAAACGAAGGCACTGTTTCTTCTACCGAGGCGGTACAAATCACCCGCGTGTTGCCGACCTCGATCAACACCGACCCTTCGGCGGTACTAACAAAATTAGGGATGATGTTGACCGGACGCATCTGGTCGGGCAAGCGATTATCGGAACGATAGAACATCAAAAGATTCTAGCAGGGAAGGAAGTCGGGACGGGAAGCTGGCAACCGGCAACGGTTCTATGGTTCTTGCATGGTTCTATTGCATCGCTGCCACCATCTGCCCCACCGCCGACACGTCGTACGTGCAAGATAAATCCGCGTGCCCCGCCAGTGTGTCGCGTTCTTTCCCGCCCACCAGGATTTTCACTCGACTAATCCCTGGAATATTCACCGCCAGCGTCTGCACCAGCGAAGCCACCGTGAGTTCTTCCAGCAGAACGCCCGACCGGTGCCCATCGGCAAAAGCGTCGTTCACATCGATCACCGCCAGCCCCGGGTCTACCAGATAGACATCACGGACCTCGGCCCCTGACCCAAGCGGATGCGAGGATGATTTGTCCAGGTAAACGCCCAGCAGCGCGCGCAACAATTCCTGCGCCCTCTCCTGCCGTCCCGCTGGCAGTGGGATGTTTGCCCCTTGGGCTCGCAGCAGGCCGGGGTCGTCGTAGGCGACATAAAGCGTTACCTGCTCGGTCGGCCCCTGCACCGGCGCCGCCACCGGGTGAGTGTAGGCGGCGGGCGTTTCTGCCATCTGGACTCGTCTTTGCATCCGCCACACGTAAACGCTCATGCCCAAGGCAACCGCCAGCATGACCGCGACACCGATCATCAAGTGACGCGGAATCATCTTGAGCCCCCTGCGGCAGCGAAGGGAACGGGCCCCAGTGTGTTCCGTACCGCTTCAATCCCTGCCACAACCGCTTCCGCCACGGTCTGTTGGTAGGCGGAAGATTCCAAATCGGAAATTTTCCCGGCGGGCGGCGCAACTTCAATCGCTACCGCGGGCGCCGCAACGTTGTTCAGGGGACGGAGCGGCGCAGCCAACGCACGCACCGGCACTTGCCTCTTGCCCAACTCCGCTGCCAGGCTTGTTTCCGCATTTTGACTCACACCGCGAAATCCCGATTGCGCCGTGTCCCAGTCGAGAAACGAGCCGTGGTTTTCCCCTCCCGCGGGAAGCAGGGACGTGTACAAGCGCACTCCCGCACCCTGCGATCCGGCATGCAGACAGACGTAAATCGCAGGATGGGCCTGATTGGTTAGATTCGCCCGCTGATCCAGGCTGAGGGGCACATCCGCGTCGCGCAACAGCAGCGTGACGAAACCGCGAGCCTGCAACTCCTGTCGAAGACGGCGCGCAAAGGCCAGGGTCACGTCTTTCTCCACCAGTTGATCGCTCAACGCCGCACCGCGTTCCTCTCCTCCATGGCTCGCATCCACCACCGCAAAATACTGTATGGAAGAAGGCGCAGCCTCGAGAGCAGAAGCCGGGGAACCCCCCGGGTTGGCTGCGGTCGACGGGGCCGCGGCCTGCGCCGGGGCGGCGGAGGCCACTGGCGCCCCGGAAGGCGTCACATGGGCCGCCCCTTGTGGAGCGGGAGTGATCGTGATCGTGCGCCCATCGTTACTGAAACTCGCAAACAACGCACCCTGCCCAGTGACGGCAATCTCGGCCGATCCATTGCTCTCCTGAAAGGTGGCCGAGGGGATGGCCGCGCTGTCGAAGGTCAAAGTCTGCGAACCCGGCGGCACCAGGGGTTCGTGGGTAAATACCATGCGCAACTTTCCCGGTTCGGTGGCGATCATGGGGTTCACCGGAGAACTGAAGTTCATGACCAGACTGGGCGAAGGCGGGCTGGGTGGACTCGTCTTGTTTACCTGGGCGGTGAAGTGGACTGCAACATTGCCGATGAATAATCGCCGCGCTGTTTCGTGGAAGTTAACCGCAACTCCCAAAAAGCGCTGCATCAGACCGGGCAGGGAACCCACCGGAACCAGCCCTCGGGCGTTCTCGAGCAGGAAGCTGCCCGGAAGATCGAAGGTCTGCCCCTGCACGCGGCACCGCGTCTTTTCGTTGCTGAATTCGCTGTCCACATTGTTGTAGCGGAGTTTCCAGTTCCGCCCATCCATGCGCGCGCTAACTGCGCCCAACGGCTGAAGAACATCCAGCAACCCGACGTAGTCGCCGCCATTGCGTTCGATCACCGGCAGCGAGTAGTTCGCCGAGGGCGAAAACACCGTCAGCTTTTTGGGCTCGGAGGCACCGGAAAGTGCGACGACTGCAGCAAACAGAATCGAACCCGTCAAAGCAATCCGCCAAGCGCGCTGCGGTAAGGCCTGCAAGAAAATCTCCCAGGGCACGATTCACCGTAAGAATGATTCGTCGCCCAACGATCCGTTGTACCCTACGGCCCGTTCTACGCGCGGTCCGTATTTGTCCCGTGAGCACTCCCCTCAACCACTCCCGGCAGGGCTCGATACCTAAGCTCGTCGTTGATGGCTCCAGCTCTACTCCAAGGCATACACCGTCAGCCCGGTCAACAGCTTGGGATAAAAGTCCGTCGACTTCTGGGGCAGCACTTCACCCGCAAAAGCGATGTCCCTTACCTGGCCCATGCGCACCGGATTCATCAGAAACGCCACATTCGCCGACCCGCTTCGCACCTGCGCGATCGATTCCCCAAGGTCGCGTATGTAGGCGATGTTTTTTTGCTCGCGAATCGCCTCTTCGGAAATTCCCAGCACGTCCTCGAGCAAACACTTGTGCAATTGCACCACGTCCAGGGACTGCTGGCGAAGCGATAAACCGGCGAACACCTTGGAGGTAACCGGTTTCGGACGGTCCAGAAGAAATACCCGGTCCGCCGCGACCGCAAGAATGGCGGTTCCGTTCCTGCCCGCTTCGCGCAGGATGGCCGCCGCTCGCGCCGCGTCGACTCCGCAGTCCACTTCTTCCACGCTGAAATATGGGCTCGCGCCTTCGCGAAAAGCCGCGCCGGAGAAGGATTCCAACCCGTGCACCACGCGATGGGTCGGCAACACCAGCATGCCCGGGCTGTCCATGTTTACCAGGGTCATCATCACCAGTTCGTAGGGCGCCGCGCTCCCAGACGGGGCCTTGGTGCCACTCCGCCTTTCATCCCGGTAGTTGAGGGCAGTCTCGTAGCGGTGGTGACCGTCGGCGATCACCAGCTTCTTGTCCTGCATCTTGTCGCGAACCTGGTTCACCAGCGTGGTATCGCTGATCCTCCACACCTGATGACATACTCCGTATTCGTCCCGGGTTTCTATGTCGGGATTTCCTCTGGGTTGCAGCAAGCCATCGATCTCGCCGGCCGGATCGCTATACAACATGAAGATTTGACCAAAGTGCGCACGGGTGGCCCGTAACAGGTCTAGACGGTCGGCCTTTGGTTTGGCCAGCGTCTGCTCATGCCGAAACACCACTCCGGCCGAGTAATCCTCGATCCGCCCGAGTGCGATGATTCCCCGCCGTTCGCGTTCCGTCGCTCCCCCCAACCCTGCCGGCTCAGGTGCCGTAAAGCGCTGAACATAAAGGTAGAGGGAGGGTTGACTGTCCTGCAGGAAAATTCCTTGCCGCCGCCAGTCCTGGAAAAACTGCGACGCACGCGAGTATCTGTTTTCCGCCGCGTGGTCACCGGCGTGCTCCTTTCCAAGAATGACCCGCACCAGATTGTGCGGACTGGCGGCGTAGTACCCATCCTGCATCGCCGGCGTGATTTTGTCGTAAGGCTGGGTTACGACCTGTGGAATCGAGACCCGAGTTGGGTCATAGCGGAGGGCGCGAAACGGCTCAATTTGGGCCATAGTGGTTGAAACGGAAAGAGATTCCTTGAAAGAGATTTGACTTGAAATTGTACAAGAGCTTTCCCCCACCGTGGGCCAACCCGGCTGATTCGAGATCGAGCCCGAGAGCATCGGTGCGGCATGCGATGCCACTTGTCTGCCACAGGCGGAAGCGACAGATTCTGGTTGTTGATGGTCACAAATCTGGCAAACCTTTGCACATGTCACATCATCCAACACGGCGAAAAAAGACAGAACCTTGACAACTCCGGCGGCACGCTATGTTAAGATCACCCGCAATGAGGTAATTATGGCCCGCCATCTTGGGCGCGGGTCTTCACGCCCATCGAGCCAAGATCGTAGGTCGTCCCGCTCGGCCCAGTCCTGGACCCCGAGAATCCTTATGTTGCCCGAAGCGAAGGCCCCAGCCGTTTCTCTCTGTCTGTTCGCCCTCTTTCTCCTGATTGCGGTCGGTGGTACAACTCCGGCTTCCATGGCGCAAAGCCCGGTGCCGATTGATGATGTTCACGTCAGCCCGCGCATTGCGCCGCCTCCGTCGCCCGAAAAGCAGATCGTCGATCCGGCCTTACGCACCCACACCAAACCCGTTCAGGCTAACGTCGAACTGGTCCTGGTGCCGGTCACCATCACCGATCCCATGAATCGTCTGGTTACCGGCCTCGACAAGGAAAATTTCGCTCTCTTCGAGGGCAAGGATCAGCAGGACATCAAGCACTTTTCCAGTGAAGACGCTCCTGTATCGCTCGGCGTCATCTTCGACATGAGTGGCAGTATGAGCAGCAAGATCGAGCGGGCCCGCGAAGCCGTCATCGAGTTCTTCAAAACGGCTAACCCGCAAGATGAATTCTTCATGATCACCTTTGCCGATAAGCCCGAGGAAATTTCCGACTTTACCCAGTCCATCGAAGACGTGCAGGGCAAGCTCGTCTACACCGTGCCCAAGGGACGTACCGCTCTGCTCGACGCCATCTATCTCGGTGTCAGCAAAATGCGTCAGGCGAAATATCCCAAGAAGGCCCTGCTCGTCATCTCGGATGGCGGCGACAATCACAGTCGTTACACCGAAGGCGAGATCAAGTCGGTGGTGAAGGAAGCCGATCTGCTCATGTACGCCATCGGCATTTACGACCGCTACATGTCTACCCCGGAAGAGCAGTTGGGCCCCGCCTTGCTCAGCGATCTGACCGAACTCACTGGTGGCCGTGCCTTTACCATCGATAACCCGAATGACTTGGCCGATGTCGCTACAAAAATTGGCATCGAGCTGCGCAACCAATATGTGCTTGGATACCGTCCAAAGAATCCAACACATGACGGCAAATGGCGTAAGATAAAAGTGAAGCTGATTCCGCCAAAAGGTTTGCCGCCGCTGCGTGTCTATGCCAAGACGGGTTACTATGCGCCCACGGAATAGTCGGCCAGTTAGCGTATTTCTTTTGACTTTGGGCCTGCTGAGTCTGCCACTGCCCGCCCAAAATACCACTGCCCCGGAGCCTCCCCCGCGCAGCTCGCAGCCCGCCACCCCTCCCGCTCCAGCCTCGGACAAGCCACAAACTGCAGCGCCGAGCCCTTCCCCGGGGCAAGAGTCGGGAACCCATTCCGGAACCTTCGTTTTTCCCCCCGATTTTCAGGAAATTTTACTTTACGCGACCTTTAATTAATACAAACCACCCCTTGGTCACAAGCCCCCCAAAGACGCCCCCCCCC
>JACXTT010005949.1_pt1 | contig 17559 bp, 12 predicted proteins | sample 9270951 | NCBI WGS metagenome assembly JACXTT01 (sample SAMN15532306, study PRJNA645909) | rock metagenome | isolation source: weathered quartz diorite | place: Puerto Rico | collected 2017-06-21 | reverse complement strand
TCGCCGGTGACGTCGCGCAGCGATTCGCGGCGCATGAAGCTCACCACGAGCTGGATCAGGAAGCAGCCGATGCCCAGCGCGATCAGCAATGCGCCGAATGCCGCCAGCACGAACCAGATCTGCAGCGAAGGGTCCTCGAAATGGCTCATGCGGCGGGTCACGCCCTTCATGCCGAGCACGTACAGCGGCATGAACGCGAAGTAGAAGCCGACCAGCCAGAGCCAGAACGAGCACTTGCCCCAGAAGGGGTCGAGCTTGTAGCCGAAGGCCTTGGGAAACCAGTACGTGATGCCGGCCATCAGCCCGAACAGCACGCCGCCGATGATCACGTTGTGGAAGTGGGCGATCAGGAACAGGCTGTTGTGCAGCGAGAAATCGGCGGGCGGCACGGCCAGCAGCACGCCGGTCATGCCCCCGATCACGAAGGTGATCATGAAGCCGACCGTCCACAGCATCGGCACCTCGAAGCGGATGCGCCCGTGGTACATGGTGAACAGCCAGTTGAACAGCTTGGCCCCGGTCGGGATCGAGATGATCATAGTGGTGATGCCGAAGAACGAGTTGACGCTCGCTCCGGAACCCATCGTGAAGAAGTGGTGCAGCCAGACCAGGTAGGACAGCACCGTGATCACGACCGTGGCGTAGACCATCGACGCATAGCCGAACAGCCGCTTCTGGCAGAACGTGGCCACCACCTCGGAGAAGACCCCGAATACGGGCAGCACCAGGATGTAGACCTCGGGGTGGCCCCAGATCCAGATCAGGTTCACGTACATCATGGCGCTGCCGCCCTGGTCGGCCGTGAAGAAATTCATGCCCAGGTAGCGGTCCAGTGCCAGCATGGCCAGCGCAGCAGTCAGCACGGGGAACGCGGCCACGATCAGCACGTTGGTGCACAGCGCGGTCCAGGTGAAGATCGGCATGCGCATCAGCGTCATGCCGGGCGCGCGCATCTTGACGATGGTGACCATCAGGTTGATGCCGGATAGCACGGTCCCGACCCCCGCCACCTGCAATGACCAGAGGTAATAGTCCACGCCCACGTCCGGGCTATGCGCAATGCCCGACAGCGGTGGATAGGCCAGCCAGCCGGTGCGCGCGAACTCGCCGACGAACAGCGACATCATCACCAGCAGCGCGCCGCCCGTGGTCATCCAGAAGCTGAAGTTGTTGAGGAAGGGAAAGGCCACGTCGCGCGCGCCGATCTGCAGCGGCACCACGAAGTTCATCAGCCCCGTCACGAGCGGCATGGCTACGAAGATGACCATGATCACGCCGTGCGCGGTGAAGATCTGGTCGTAGTGGTGCGGCGGCAGGAATCCCGGGTTGTCGCCGAAGGCCACCGACTGCTGCATGCGCATCATGACGGCGTCGGCAAAACCCCGCAGCAGCATGATGATCCCCAGGATCACGTACATGATGCCGATCCTCTTGTGGTCGATGCTCGTGAACCACTCGCGCCACAGGTATCCCCACAGTCTGAAGTAGGTGATCGCGCCCAGCAGCGCCAGTCCGCCCAGGACCACGACGATGAAGGTGCCCAGCAGGATCGGCTCGTGCAGCGGTATGGCCTCCCAGCTCAGGCGGCCGAAGATAAGCGTGGCGAGTTCGGATCGCTCCTGCATGTTGTTCTCCAGGGCCAGGGTGAAGGTCTTTCGGGGGCGCTTGCGTCCCGTTGTGCTACTGCAACGCCACCGCGCTGCGTTCGCTGTACGGAGCGGCCGGGTCGAACGGCGCCTTGGGTGTATTGCTGGCGGTGCAGACGGCGCCCAGCGCGCCGCCGGCCTGGCGGCGCGCATCCATGGCCATCATGTCCTTCTGGCACACCTGCCCGGCGCGCACGCAGCGGTTCAGGATGGCGTCGAACAGGTCGGGCGCGACGCTGGCGTAGTGCCGCACCGGATCGCGCTCGCTCGGCTGCTCGAGCTGCACGTAGCCTTCGCGCGACAGCGGGGCGCCGCTGCTTTTCACGCGCTGGACCCAGCGGTCGAAGTCATCATGGCTCAGGCTGTGGAACCTGAAACGCATGTGCGAGAAGCCCGCGCCGCTGTAGTTTGCGGAAAAGCCCTCGTACTCGCCGGGCTGGTTCATCACCGCATGCAGCTTGGTCTCCATGCCTGGCATCGCATAGACCTGACCAGCCAGCGACGGGATGAAGAAGGAATTCATCACGCTCGAGGCCGTGATGCGGAAACGGATGGGCCGGTCCACCGGCGCGGCGACTTCGTTGACGCTGGCAATGCCCTGCTCGGGGTAAAGGAAGAGCCACTTCCAGTCGAGTGCAACCACCTCGACCGTCAGCGGTTGCACATCGGCGGGCAGCGGCCGTTGCGCGTCGAGCCGCGCGAGCGGGCGATAGGGATCGAGCTTATGGGTGCTGACCCACGTCACCGCGCCCAGCGCGATGATGATCAGCAGCGGCGCCGACCAGATCAGCAGTTCCAGCACCGTGGAATGGTCCCAGTCGGGGTTGTACGGCGCGTTGGTGTTCGAGGACCGGTAGCGCCAGGCAAACACCAGCGTCAGCACGATCACCGGCACGATGATCAGCAGCATGAGCCCGGTCGAGATCAGGATCAGGTTGCGCTGCTGGACCGCGAGGTCGCCGTTCGGCGACATCAGCACCGCGCTGCATCCACACAGGGCAGCCGCTGCCGGAGCCAGCAGGATCCAGCGCGGTGCACGTGGTACTGGCTGAGTCGAACGGTCGGATCGCATAGGCTTGGGTCCTCTGTTGCCATCCTGTACGCTGAAGCGTACGTGACTTAGACTGTTCTGAGCAACTATGGCAGTTTAGGCGCTCGGGGGCTAATCGCCAGGTAGCAAATTCCTCGCTAGCCCCGTTACTCTCTGTGGAGGTATACGGATGGACAGCATGACCCATCAGCACCGTGCGTCTCCTTCTGCACCTCCGGCGCCAGGGGCCGCGCATGTCGCGCCGGCCGAAATCGCCACCGGCGTGGTCATCGGCAGGGCGTCCGAGTACTTCGATTTCTTCGTCTATGGCATCGCCTCGGTGCTGGTCTTCCCGACGGTGTACTTCCCGTTTGCCGAGCGGCTCGACGGACTGCTCTACTCGTTCTCGATCTTCGCACTGGCCTTTGTCGCGCGGCCGTTCGGCACGGCGCTGTTCATGCGCATCCAGCGGCGCTGGGGGCGCGGCATCAAGCTGACCGCGGCGCTGTTCCTGCTTGGCACGGCCACGGTAGGCATCGCCTTCCTGCCCGGCTATGTCACGCTGGGCCACACGGCCATCGTGCTGCTGGCCGTCTTCCGCGCGCTGCAGGGCATCGCCTTCGGCGGTTCGTGGGACGGCTTGCCGTCGCTGCTCGCCCTGAACGCGCCGCCCGAGCGGCGAGGCTGGTACGCGATGATGGGCCAGCTCGGGGCGCCGACGGGCTTTGTCGTTGCCGGCTCCCTGTTCCTGTTCCTGAACCTGAGCCTGGACCAGGGCGAGTTCCTCGAATGGGGCTGGCGCTATCCGTTCTACGTCGCCTTCGCCATCAACGTGGTGGCGCTGTTCGCGCGGTTGCGGCTGGTCGTGACGCACGAGTACACCCAGCTGCTCGACGAAGACGAGCTCGAGCCGATCAGCACGCTGGAGATCATCAGCAAGCAGGACTACAACATCATCCTTGGCGCCTTTGCCGCGCTGGCCAGCTTTGCGCTGTTCCACCTGGTCACGGTGTTCCCGTTGTCCTGGGTCGAACTGCACCGGTCGCAGCCGATCACCGATGTGCTGAGCGTGCAGATCGCCGGGGCGTTCATCGGCATCCTGGGCACCATTGCCTCAGGCCGTATCGCCGACCGGATCGGACGCCGCACCACGCTCGGGACCATGGCCGTGCTGATCGGTATCTACAGCCTGTTCGCGCCGCTGCTGATGGGCGGCGGTCCGATCGAGCAGAACCTGTTCATCCTGATCGGCTTCGGCCTGCTCGGGCTGTCCTACGGCCAGGCGGCGGGCGCGCTCACCTCCAACTTCGAACGCCGCTACCGCTATACCGGTGCCGCGCTGACCACGGATTTCGCGTGGCTGTTCGGCGCGGCCTTCGCGCCGCTGGTGGCGCTGGGGTTGTCGGTCAAGTTCGGGCTGATTGCGGTGAGCGCCTACCTGCTGTCCGGCGTGTTCTGCACGCTGCTGGCGCTGCGCATCAACCGGGCCCTGGCTGCGGGCGACTGAAGCTGCGACTGAAGCCGCCGGCGGCCGCGCGCCATGCGCCGGGTGGCTGGCCGAAGCGGCGCGTGAAGCTGCGCGTGAAGGTGGTCTGGTCGGGGTAGCCCGAAGCCAGCGCCACTTCCACCAGCGGCAGGCCGGTGCCGGCCAGCAGTTGCAGCGCGCGGTCCAGCCGCAGGCGGGTCTGGTAGCGGTGCGGTGTGTCGCCGAAGGCGTCGGCGAACAGCGTGTGGAAGCGCCGCACGCTCCAGCCGAAACGCTCGGCCAGATGGTCCGCATGCAGGGCCGACGACAGGTTGGCGCGCAGGTAGGCATCGATGGCCATGACCGGGAACACGCTCGCGGCATCCTGCCCGTCCGAGCTGCCCAGCGCATCGGCAAGGTCGCCGGCCAGCGTGGCCGCCACGGTCCAGTTCAGGTGCGTCGCGCCGGTACTGGCCGGGTACAACGCGGCCATTGCCCGGACGCGCGTGCCAAGCGCGCCGTCCAGTACGAACCCCCGCGGCCGCTCCATCAGCCGCGCGGGCAGTGCGACCGACGCACCGGGAAAATCCGCCACCACCTGCAGGTTGCCGGCCAGCCCCAGGAACGCGTGGTGGCTGCCGGCCGGCACGATCAGCCCGTGGTGGCGGTCGACCCGGTACAGGTGGCCGTCGATCTCCAGTTCGGTGGCGCCATCCAGCCCGAACAGCAGCTGGTGATGGTCATGCGCGTGCCCCGCGGGCCACGGGTGGTAGCGGCGGTGCTCCACCAGCGGGCTTGTGGCTCGGATGGCGTGCGCTTGATGTGGCTCAGTGGGCGGCGGCATGCCTCGGCCTTTCCCGCGTCTGGCACAGCCAGACTCCCGCGCCGGCGACAGCCATGCCCAGCCACTGCAGCGGGCCAAGGCGATCGCCGAACAGCAACCAAGCCTGCACTGCGGCCAGCGGCGGCGCCAGGAACATCAGCGCCGCGGCGCTGGCGGCCTGTCCGCGCCGCACGATGCCGAGCAGCAGCCAGGTGCCGGCGCCCGATATCACCAGCGCCGCCCAGCCGAGCGCTGCCCACAGGACCGGCCCGGGCTGCCAGTGCGGCGCCGGCGTCAGCCACACGGCCACGCCGGCCACCAGCATGGCGCCGAGGTTCTGCCACGCAGAGCTGGTGCGCAGGTCGGTAGCGGCAATCGACATTTTCTGCAGCAGGGTTCCCATGGTGATCGAGACAATGGCAAGCACCCCGGCCAGCACGACCCAGGGCGACACGGACTGGCCGGCGCCGGCCTGCATGGCCGGAACCACCACCAGCGCCACGCCGGCCGCGCCGGTCGCCAGGCCTTGCCAGGTGCGTCTGGAAGGTAGCTCCTTCAGCAGGGGAATGGCAAGCAGGGCCGTCAGCAGTGGCTGCAATGCGCCCAGCAGCGCCATCACGGCGGGCGGCAGGCCGTGCGCCACCGCGCCGAAGGCGGCACACAGGTACAGGCCCTGCATCAGTGCCCCGGCCAGCAGGTGGCGCGGCACCTCGCGCCACGCCGGCCAGCCCGCGCGCGCGGCCAGTGCGGCCATGCAGAACATCAGCGCCGCCACGGCAAAGCGCGCGAGCAGGAACAGGCTGGTGTCGGCCAGCGGCACAATGGCCTTGCCGACGATGAAGCCGGTCGACCAGATCAGGACAAAGGCGAGGCCGGGCAGCCAGCCGCCGGAAATTTGGGGGTGAGACATAGGGTTCACGGCTCAGGGGCCAGTGTTGTTTCAACAGGTGCCGGACGGAACGCAGCCCCGTGGTCCCGGCATGCCGCAGAAGGTACCGCCACGCGCGGTCGGAAGTCTTGGCGATTCCGGCAATCGGCACTGTCACCGGTGTGCTTCAGGCGACGCATGATATGCCTTGGGACAGGCACCTTGAAAGTTTTCGTAACGTGCGGCAGGTGCGGTGCTGTCAACCGGGAGCGCACTCGCCACGTAAGATGGCCATGTCCCTGCACTGCAAGACAAGGAGCCTGGCATGATCCCTGGGCGGCAGACTTTCCCCGCCGGCGCCGGCGTCCATGGCGCGCGGCGCGTGCTGGCCGTGCTGCTGGCCGGGGCCTGCATGCTGGCGTCGTGCGCGCAGCAGCCGCCGGCGGCGTCCGGCCCGCTCAGCGCGGCGGACCTGCATTGGCTCAATACCGTGAGCTTCGGCGCCGATCAGGCCAGCATCGCGCGCCTGCGCGAACTGGGCCGCAAAAGCTTCCTGGAACAGCAACTGCGCATGCCGGCAGCCGACCCGCCTGCGGTGGCCGCCGCCATTGCCGCATTGCCAAGCCTGCAGGGCACCGCCGTCGAGCGCACGCGCGCCGCGCGCGAGGAACGCCAGCGTATCGCCGGCCTGCCCGACGAGATGGCCAAACAGCAGGCCCGCGAAGCGCTGAACCGGCAGGGGCGGGAGGCGATCGCCGACACCAGCCGCCGGCATCTGCTGCGCGCGCTGTATTCGCCGGCCCAGTTGCGCGAACAGATGACCTGGTTCTGGATGAACCACTTCAGTGTCTACGGCGCCAAGGGGCAGGTGCGCTGGGCCTTGCCCGACTACGAGGAACACACCATCCGGCCGCGCGCGCTCGGCAAGTTCAGCGACCTGGTGCTGGCCACGATGACCGCGCCGGCCATGCTGGAGTACCTGGACAACGCCCAGAGCAGCGCCAACCGCGTCAACGAGAACTACGCGCGCGAGCTGATGGAGCTCCATACGCTTGGCGTATCGGGCGGGCCCAGCGGCTCGCGCTATACCCAGCAGGACGTGCAGGAACTGGCGCGCGTGCTGACGGGCTTCGGCGTCAACGCGCGCGGCGAGCCGCCGCGGCTGGCCCCGGCGCGTGCGGCGCTGTATCGCAGCGACGGGCTGTTCGAGTTCAATCCGAACCGGCACGACTTTGGCGTCAAGACCCTGCTCGGCCAACACATCGAGCCGACCGGGTTTGACGAAGCCGCACGGGCCGTCGCGATCCTGACGCGCGACCCGGCCACGGCGCGTTTCATCAGCGCGAAGCTCGCCGCCTACTTTGTTGCGGACAATGCGCCGGCCGCGCTGGTCGACCGCATGGCCGCCACCTTTACGCGTACCAACGGCGATATTTCCGCCGTGCTGACCACGATGTTCCTGTCGCCCGAGCTCGATCGCGTGCTGGACGCGCCGGGACGCAAGTTCCGCGACCCGATGGCCTTCGTGATGGCGTCGATGCGCCTTGCCTACGACGGCCGCACCGTCAGCAACCTGCGTCCGGTCATGAACTGGCTGAACCAGCTTGGCGAGCCGCTCTACGGGCATGTCACGCCGGACGGCTACCCGGCCGCGGAAGGCGCCTGGGCAAGTTCCGGGCAGATGGTCAAGCGCTTCGAGATCGCGCGCGCCATGGGCTCCGGCCCGGCGGGACTGTTTGCCGGCGACGCCAATATTCCGCCAGGTTCGGCACGCTTTCCCATGGTCGCCGGCAAGGCCTACTACGACACCATCGAGGCGACCCTGGGGCCGCAGACGCGCGCGTCGCTAGCGCAGGCGGAAACACAGGCCGAATGGAACACGCTGCTGCTCAGCTCGCCCGAGTGGATGCAACGCTGATCGGGCAACAGGCTACGCACACGACGCGAGGACTTCGAGATGAAACGTCGGGAATGGCTCAAGACGATGGGCAGTGCCGGACTGGCGCTGGTCTTGCCCGCGACCGTGTCGCGCGTGTATGCGCTGCCGGCGCAGGCGGACGCGCGCTTCCTGCTGGTGTTCCTGCGCGGGGCCTATGACGCCGCCAGCGTACTGGTGCCCGCCGGCAGCGATTTCTACTACGCTTCGCGTCCCAATATCGCCATCCGGCGGCCGGTGCGCGCCGGTGCCGATGCCGATCCCGCGGCGGCCATGGCGCTGGCGCCGGCATTCGCGGCGGACAGCGGCCGGCGTGCCATCGGCGACTGGGCGCTGCACCCGGCCCTGGCCGACACCATGCTGCCGCTGTGGAACCAGCAGCAGCTTGCCTTCGTGCCGTTCGCCGGCACCCACGACATGTCGCGCAGCCACTTCGAGACGCAGGACAGCATCGAAGCCGGCGCGTCCGGCACCGGCGATGGCCGCCATGACGCGGCCTCGCTGCGTGGCAGCGGCTTCCTGAACCGGCTGGTGCAATCGATGGGCGGGCGCGCGGCGCCGGTGGCCTTCACCGACGGATTGCCCATGGTGCTGTCCGGCAGCCAGGATGTTCCCAATGTCTCGCTCAAGGGCACGGGCCGCACGCCGTTCGATGCGCGCCAGACGCGCGCGCTCGCGCAGATGTACCGCGGCACGCGCTTCGAGTCGCTGATCGACGAGGGCTTCGAACTGCGCCAGACCGTCGCCGAGCAGGCGCAGGCGATGCAGGCCCGTACAACGATTGGAGCCATGGCGGGCGGCCAGGATGGCATGGCCTCGCGCATGCAGGACATGCAGGCGGCCAATCGGCGCTCACTGAGCGCGCGCCGCTTCGAGGTCGAGGCCCGACGCATGGCGGGGCTGATGCGCGACAAGTTCAACCTCGGCTTCGTCGACGTGGGCGGGTGGGACACGCACGTCAACCAGGGCGCCGCGCAGGGGCAACTCGCGAACCTGCTCGACAACCTCGGGCGCGGGCTTGCCGGGTTTGCGCAGGAGATGGGGCCGGCATGGGGCAAGACCACCGTGGTGGTGGTGTCGGAATTCGGCCGGACGTTTCGCGAGAATGGCTCGCGTGGCACCGACCACGGCCACGGTACGGTCTACTGGGTCGCCGGCGGCGCGGTGCGCGGTGGCCGGCTCGCCGGCGAGCAGGTGGCCGTGGAGCCAGGCACGCTCAACCAGAACCGCGACTACCCGGTGCGCAATGAATATCGGGCCATGCTGGGCGGAATCTTCCGGCGGCTGTACGGCCTCGACGATGCGCGGCTGGCGCAGGTGTTTCCCGGGGCGAAGTCCCAGGATCTTGGGCTGGTCTAGGGCGCTCGCGTCGGCCGCGTGGTCGTATTCCCCGCCGACCATGCCAGCGCATCCATTGCTACCGGCCGCATCATCGGGTCAGCCGCGTCCGGTCCGCACGGCATGCCCCGAGCCCGGCTGCGCGCGATGGCGATCCTTCAATTCGCGGCGCAGCAGTTTCCCGGTGGGCGTGCGCGGCAACCGTTCGTCGAAGACGATGGTCCGCGGCAGCTTCAGGCGGCCCAGCTTGCCCTGGCAGAAGTCGACGATCTCCTGCGCCAGTTCCGGCCGCGAAGGCGTGCCGTCGCGCAGTTCGACCACGGCCTTGGGCACCTCGCCGAATTCCACATCGGGCACGCCGATCACGGCTGCGTCGGCCACGGCCGGATGCTCCATCAGCACGCTTTCGATTTCCTGCGGATAGACGTTCACGCCGCCTGAGAGGATCAGGTCGGCGCGGCGGTCGCTCAGGAACAGGTAGCCTTCCTCGTTGACGTAGCCAAGATCGCCGTAGGTGGCCCAGCCCTGGTCGTTGTAGGCGGAGCGCGTCTTCTCGGGGTCGTTGTGGTAAGCGAAGGTCGCCACGCCCGAGAAGTACACCATGCCGACTTCGTTGGGCGGCAATTCGGATCCGTCCTCGCCGACGATATGAATCACCCCGGCCGAAGCGCGGCCCACCGAGCCCGGATACTTGCGCCATTCAAGCGGACCGATGGCGGTGGAGCCCGCACCTTCCGAGCCGGCGTAATACTCGTACAGCACGTCGCCCCACCAGTCGAGCATGGCCTGCTTGATGTGGACCGGGCACGGCGCGGCGGCGTGGATGGCGATCTTCATCGACGAGAGGTCGTAGCGGCTGCGGGTCTCGTCGGGCAGCTTGAGCAGGCGCACGAACATGGTCGGCACCCACTGGCTGTGCGTGACGCGGAAGCGTTCGACCGCGCTGAGCGCGGCTTCGGCGTCGTACCTGGCCATGACCACGCAGGTGCCGCCGACGTCGAGCGTGCGCATGATGTAGCGCAGCGGGGCGGCGTGATAGAACGGCGCGGTCGACAGGTACACCGTGTCCTGGTCGAAGCCGAACGCGCGGCGCCAGGCCTGGACTTCCACATCGGGCTTGTCGCGGTCTTCGTACGGCGCGAGCGGTCGGCGGATGCCCTTGGGATGGCCCGTGGTGCCGGACGAATACAGCATGTCGCGGCCGAGTGGACGCGGAGGCAGCGCGGCCTCCGCGTTGAAGGGGGCGATGGCCTCTTCGTAGTCGCCGAATCCCTCCGGCAACTGCCCGGCACCGGCCAGCACGAACACAGGCAGCGTGCGCGCGTGCGCGTCGGCGGCGCGTACGGCCTCGACCAGCGGCAGCATGGCGGGCGATGCCACCAGCAGCCTGGCGCCGCAGTCCTTGAGCACATAGGCGGCCTCGGCCGGGGCGAGGTGCGTGTTGATCGCCGTGTAGTACAGGCCGACGCGCCGGGCGCCGATGGCCAGTTCAATAAGCCCGGGGTGGTTTTCCACCAGCAGCGCGATGCCGTCGGCAGCATCCAGCCCGCGCGACACCAGCCACTGCGCGGCACGGGTAGCGCGCGCGTCGAGTTCGCCGTAGGTAATGGTGTGGCCGGTCTCGGTCTGGATCAGCGCCGGCTTTTCCGCCTGTTGCGTAGCCCAGTCGTGCATCGTTGTCATGACGGGTCGTCTCCTCCTGATAAATCTGAAATCTTCTTGCCGCTATGCGCCTAGTGACGCTTCCACGTTGCGCACGAGCGTAAGCAGCCGGGGGCCAAGGTCTTCGACAAGCCGTTTGCTTTGTGCGCTGAAGACGGGCACGGCAGCGCCGAATACCAGCGCTTCGCCGTCGCGGCGCCTGCGCATGGGGACGGCAATGGTCTCGATCTCCCGGTGCAGGTCGCTATGGCCACGGCAGAAGCCATGGGTTTCGAGGTCGCGTGCGGCGTCGGCCAGCCGGCCCGCAAGCCATTCGCGCTGCCCGGGTTTGCGGCGGGTAAAGTCGGCGAGCCAGGCGGCGTGTTCGGGCTCTGGCATCTGCAGAACGAAAGCCCGGCCCGACGCAGTCCGCGACAGCGAGAGCCGCGTGCCGACTTCCGGCCGGAAGATCTGGCTGCCAGTGCCGTGGACCACCTCCACATAGGTCAGCGTGTCGCCCACGCCGGCCAGAAGCTGCACCTGGCCGCCGATGTGGTCAGCCAGTTCCTCCATGAGCGGACGCGCGAGCTGGCGCACCGTCATGCGGGCCAGCGCCGGCGCAGCGAGGTTGAGCAGGCCGAGCCCGGGCACATATTTCGGCAGCCGCTCGGAATAGTGCAGCAGGCCCAATTCGCAGAGCGTGTCGAGCATGCGGATCAGCGTGGGCTTGGGCAACCCCGTCATTTCCATCAGCGCCTTGCCGGACAGCTCCTGCACCGACGGCGAGAAGCAGCCAAGCACACCGATGCCGCGCGCGAGTGCACTCACCAAGCGGCTCTCGTGCTCCGTGTCCTGGCGACTCGCAATCTGAGGTGGCTGGGCGATCACGCTAAGTGTTCCTTCGGTGTTCCGTCTGACTTTTTTCGACACTGCTGTCTCATAACTCCCATTCTCGCCCTCGAAAAATGAACCGGTCAAGGTAAATTTTGAGTTGATATAAGCGTATTTATGGGACATCATGATCAAATATATGCTCAGGTTTTAGGTATTTCGAGTCTGTGGTCTCATTTTTCGTGGCATCGGCCAGACCTTCCCACCCGAGAAGAGCAACGAGTCACTCAGCACCATCGCAGGAGACAGACAATGCAACGCAGGCAGTTCCACGCGCTCGCCGTCCGCGCGGGCCTTACGCTGGCCACGGCAGGCATCGCCGCTTTCGCCGGTCAGGCCAATGCCCAGGCATGGCCGACGCGGCCCATTACGATCATCGTGCCGGGCGCGCCCGGTGGCACCACCGACATCCCGACCCGCATCGTTGCGCAGAAGCTGTCGGCCCTGCTCGGCCAGCCGGTGGTGGTCGACAACCGCGCGGGCTCGGCCGGCATCATCGGCACGCAGACTCTCCTGCACGCACCGCCTGATGGCTACACGTGGCTTGTCGGCAATACCGGCTCGCACGCGATCAACTACACGGCCTACAAGAAGCTGACCTACAAGCCGCAGGATTTCGTACCGGTCACCGACATGATCTCGTTCCCGAACGTGCTCGTGGTGAACGCGCAGTCGCCCGTGAAGACCGTGTCCGACCTGGTGGCCGAACTCAGGAAGCAGCCGGGCAAGCTTTCGTATGCATCGGCCGGCATCGGCCAGACCACGCACCTGACGTCGCTGATGTTCACGCAGCGCACCGGCACGTCCGCCATCCACGTGCCATACCGCGGCTCCACGCCGGCCACGACCTCGCTGATCGCTGGCGAGACGACATTCATGTTCGACAACCTGACCCAGGCGCTGCCGCAGATCCGTGCCGGCAAGCTGCGCGCGCTGGCCGTGACGAGCGACCAGCGACAGGCCAACGTGCCCGATGTGCCGACCATGGCCGAGGCCGGCGTCAAGGACTTCGTGGTGCAGGGCTGGCTCGGCGTGTTCGTCGCCGCCAAGGCACCGCCCGAGGTCATCGCAAAAATGCAGGCAAGCCTTGCCAAGGTCCTCCAGGATCCCGATGTCGCGCGCCGTTTCCGCGAGATGGGTGGCATTCCCGGCGGCGAGCCGCAGGCCAGGTTCGCCGAGCTCGTCAGCATGGAGCAGAAGCGCTGGGGTGACACCATCCGCGGCGCCAACCTGACGCTCGATTGATGGCGCGCCGAGCGCCACCGGCCATATCAAGACATAGCAAGACTCAAGAAAGGACAAGCACCATGGATAACAATCAGATGCCGTGGATCTCGGGCGACCTGGAGACGTTCCAGGATGCCATCCGCAAATTCGTCGAGCGCGAGCTGGCGCCGAACGAGGAGCGTTGGTGGAAGCAGCAGCACATTGACCGAGAGGTCTGGTACAAGGCCGGCGAACTCGGCATGTTGTGCGCCAGCATTCCCGAAGAATACGGCGGCGGCGGCGGCACCTTTGCGCATGAGGCGATCCTCACGCTCGAACAGGCGCGTGCCGGCGTGAGCAGCCTCGGCACGAATGTCCATTGCGGCATCGTGGCGCACTACATCCTGCGCTATGGCACCGAGGAACAGAAGCGCAAGTGGCTGCCGAAGATGGCGTCCGGCGAGATGGTGGCGGCGATCGCCATGTCGGAGCCGGGCGCCGGTTCGGACCTGAAGAGCGTCAAGACGCGCGCGCTCAAGGATGGCGACGATTACGTCATCAACGGTTCGAAAACCTTCATCACCAATGGCTATCACGCCAACCTGATCCTGGTGGTCTGCAAGACCGATCCGGAGGCGGGTTCGCGCGGCGTGTCGATCGTGGTGGTCGAGACCGACGGGCAGCAGGGCTTCCGTCGCGGCCGCATCCTGGAAAAGATCGGACAGAAAGGCCAGGACACGGCCGAGCTGTTCTTCGACGACATGCGCGTGCCGCGCAAGAACCTGCTCGGCACCGAAGAGGGCAAGGGCTTCTACCAGCTGATGCAGCAACTGCCGCAGGAGCGCATGATCATCGCGCTCGGCGCGCTCGCGGCGATGGAGCGCGCGATCAGCCTGACCGTCGAATACGTGCGCAACCGCAAGGTGTTCGGCGAGTCGCTGCTCGACCTGCAGAACACGCGCTTCAAGCTGGCGGAGTGCAAGACCAATGCCACCATCGCGCGCAGCTTCGTCAACGACTGCATGGCCAAGGTCCTGCGTGGCGAACTCGACCCCGGCACCGCGGCCATGGCCAAATGGTGGTGCACGCAGCGCGCCTGCGAGATCATCGACGAGTGCCTGCAACTGCATGGCGGCTACGGCTACATGATGGAGTACCCGATTGCGCGGATGTACGTGAACGCGCGCGTCAGCAAGATCTTCGGCGGATCGAACGAGATCATGAAGGAACTGATCGCGCGCGAGCTGTAAGCGGTATCCCGGTGCGGTCCCGGCTTCGTCAGGGCCGGGACCTTTGCCAGGATCTGCGCGGCGTCAACGGGCGGCTCGAATCCGCTTCTCGATCCCGCATCGTCCGCTACGAGCGATCAGAACCGGTGCCGCAGCCCGATCACCGCGCCGAACTGGCTGTCCCGCGACCCGATCTGTTCGGTCGGGCCGGACAGCGCGGTCGCGTACGGATTCAGTGACGGACCGAAGCCCGTCAACCCCATGGCCGGGCCGTTGCGGCTGCGCGCGAATCCCAGCACGGTAAAGACATCGGTGCGCTTCGAATACGCATAGGACCCCGTCAGCATGAAGCTGTACGGATCACCCGAACCGCTGTGGCCATCGTTGTAGTAGGCCGCGCCGGCGAGCTGGATCACGGGCGTGATCTGGTACTGCAGGCCAAGCCAATACAGGTTGCTGCGCAGGGCGATGCTGGCGAAGCTATCGTAGGACCAGCGGTAGCCGGCGATGGCCCTCGCCGGACCGAGCGCATAGGCCGCGCCGATGCTGGCGCGGTTTGCCTGGCTCAGGTTGCCGACATCGGGATAGCTGCCGTTTTCCATTGCGACGAATGCTTTCAGGCCGGTGCCGGGTTCAGCGGCGTCGCGCAGCCCCCAGCGCGCTGGCGCAAGACTGGCGGAGTATTCGCGCATGACGTAGTGGCCGCCTGTGCCGCCGGCCGCCGGCACGTTGGCTGCGTGTGCCACGCCGGCATCGAGGATGCCGTAGAGCGCGGTGCTGGTTTGCGCGTAAGCGGCGACAGGCAGCACCGACAGTGCGGCCAGGCAGGCTAGGCGGATCTTCATGTTCGGGCCCCCTCGTCATGTGGATCGCACGCATCCCTGTCATGGCAGGGGTGCCTGGTGACCGCAATCCGGTCACAGGTGCTATGACGCCGAAGTCCGTCCGCGATGACCGTCTGTTTTCGCACATGGAAAATGCAGCGGCTGCGCGCGCGCTGGATCGGTCACGCAGCGCGTGCCGCGTGCCAAGGCCAGGGGGCGCAGCAGGCGCTCGCCCGGTCACAACCGGGATCAGGCGACTTGCCGGACGAAGCAGTCAGCCCAGGCAGCCCATGCCGTACTGCAGCGCGCGCAGCGCATCCGCATGTTCGCGGTAGCGGTCGGCGTGGCTCCAGTATTCGGTGGTCTGCATGGCGCGCTCGGTTGCGCGCACGCGGTAGTCGATGATGAGGCACTGGTTCAGGAACGCGTTCTGCAAGCGCAGGTCGGTGTCCTCATCACGCTCGCGCCAGGCCTGGCCCTGCGCGGACGACAGGCGCATGGCCGCGGCGCGGTCAGCCCTCTGGTTCTTCGCACCGCCGGGGACGGTGATCACGTGCGAGCGCATGGTGCTCGTGGTGTTGCGGTAGCCCGCGGGGCAGGACGCCGACGTGTAGAGCGTTTCGCTCCCGTTCTGGCATTTGGTGACTGCCTGCGCCAGGCCACTGGCGGCCAGCAGCACCACCATCACGGCAAGTTGTCTGGACATGGCCGGGCCCTCCACGAACACCGATGGAATCAATGTAGACACGCAAGGGCGCTGTTGCCAGCGCTGCGCTGCCCCCGGGCGCGGGCAGCGGGCAGCGAGGCTGTTTTCGGGTCACATCAGCGGCGCGGGCCGCATGGACGTTCAGCCGGGCGTGGCGGGAGCGGCTGGTGCTGCGGCCGGCGGATTGGCTGGCAGATTGGCCGGGGGCTGGGCCGGCAACGCGGACGATGCGGGTGCCGTGACGGCCGCGGGCGCCTGTTCCGGCGCGGCGACGACGACTTCGCCGCGATCAAGCGCCATGCCGGCGGCGGCGTCGGGGGGCTCAGCGGCAGTGGCCATTTGCGCCGGTGGCTGCGGCGTAACGTCGGCTTCCGGCGACGGCAACGCCGGACGGCGCGGCGCGGGGCGCGCGGCGGGCGCGTCGGGCGACGCCGCCCCGCCGAACAGCCGCGTGAACCAGCCGCGTACCTGCCTGGCCAGCGCGCTGAAGACGGTGGATTCCTCCTCCTCGGCGAAGCGCGCGCGGCCGTCGATGATGCGCCCGCGCAGCGAGCGCTGGTAGAAGTCCCCGACGATCGGCAACGCGCTGTGGGCGCCCTGGCCCCAGTAGTCGCTGCGCAGCGTGACGCGGCTGTCGTTGAAGCCGACCCACGCGCCGGCCACCAGCTCGGGGTGCATCAGGATGAACCAGCCGTCGGCATTGTCCTGCGTGGTGCCGGTCTTGCCGGCCACGTCGGCGCGGATGCCAAAGCGCGAACGGATGCTGGCGCCGGTGCCGCGGTCGATCACGTCGCGCATCACGTCGAGCAGCGTCTGCGTGGTGGCGGCGGGCAGGGCGCGCTCGGCGCGCGCCGGCTGGAATTCCTGCAGGACCTTGCCATCGCGGTCCTCGATGCGCGTCACCATGGTGGGCGCGATGTATTCGCCCGCGTTGGCGATGGTGGCATAGGACGCCACCATTTCCTTGAGCGTGACCGGGCTCGTGCCGAGCGCGAGCGACGGTACGGTGTCGAGCTTGCTGTCGCGCACGCCCATGGCGCGCGCCAGCCGGGCCACGCGCGCCGGCCCGACTTCCTGCATGAGCTGCGCCGTGATGGTGTTGCGCGAATAGACCAGGCCGTCGCGCAGCGTCATGGCGCGGCCGCTCGGACGACCTTCGTCGCTCGGGCGCCAGACTTCGCCGCCGGCGAGCTTGATCTCGACGGGCTGGTCCACCAGCGTGTCGTCCGGCGTCTTGCCCTGCTGGAACGCGGCGCCGTAGACGAAGGGCTTGAACGTGGAGCCCGGCTGACGGCGCGCGCTCTGCACATGGTCGAACGCGTCCTGCGTGTAGTCGCGGCTGCCGACCCAGGCGCGGATCTGCCCGGTGCGCGGATCGATGGCGATAAAGCCAGCCTGGATGCGCGTCTTCTGCTGGCGCAGCGCCTGCATGAAGGCCGTGTCGGCCAGCAGGTGCCTGAGTGCCTCGTCGGGCGCCGTGCCGGCGGCCACGGCGCTGCGATACTCGGGCGTCTCGCGCACGAAGGCCTGGACCAGCTCCTTGCTGGCCGCCCAGCCGGCGCGCGGGGCCCAGGCCGCATTGGCGATCGACTGCAGGCGGTTGGCCTGCGCCGTGACGGCCTGCGTGGCCAGTGCCTGCAGGCGGGCGTCGATGGTGGTGTGCACGACCAGGCCATCGGCATAGATGTCATAGCCGTTGCGATCGGCCCAGCCGATCAGCCACTTGCGCAGTTGCTGGGCAAAGTGCGGCGCCGGGCCCGGCGGCTCGGTCTGGCGTTCGAAGTCGATGCGCAGCGGCCGCTTCCTGAGCTGCTCGAAGCGCCCGGCATCGAGCTTGCCGCGCTTGACCATCTGCGCCAGCACCGTGTTGCGCCGGTCGAGCGCGCGCTCGGGGTTCAGCACCGGGTTGTAGTAGCTGTTGCCCTTGAGCATGCCGATCAGCGTGGCGCTCTGCAG
>JACXTT010005948.1_pt1 | contig 17563 bp, 16 predicted proteins | sample 9270951 | NCBI WGS metagenome assembly JACXTT01 (sample SAMN15532306, study PRJNA645909) | rock metagenome | isolation source: weathered quartz diorite | place: Puerto Rico | collected 2017-06-21 | reverse complement strand
CCAGGGATTATGGCAGATTTTGCCCCTGAAGTTCACGTCCGGGGGGGACAAGCAAAGGAAAAAATCGTTTCCAGCTCAACCGACCTTGACAGCAAAACACGCATTCACCGGAAGAGCCAAAAATCAGATAGTGGGTCAGTTTGCCCGCTTCGTGGCGGCAAGATTCCGATCTTGCCGATGATTCCCGCCATATACGGCAAGATCGGAATCTTGCCGCCACGAACCGACCCATTACCAAAAATGCGTCAAAAGATGATCTGAAAGCGTACCAGGATCGCGTCCGTTTGGCTGAAGTAGGTATTCGACCCCAAGAGCAACGGCTGCTGGAACCAGGCGTGTTCCCAGTTGAATTGCATGCGGACATAGGTGTTCAAGTACCAATTGAAGCCGAGGGTCATCTCGGTTGCCGCATTGCTGTTGCCGTTGGCTTTGGCCAGGTTGTGTAGCGAGTCGGCCCTGAAGACCGCCGGATCGACTTGCATGTGCGACATGCGTGCGACCAGCTCCCAGGCGCCGGGATTGGCGCAGGGATGCAACGGCTCGAAGGGACGCAAGGGCTTGATCGCCTGGCCATAGGTCGTGCGTGTTTCACCCGTGACCAGGTAGGTCATGAGGAAGTAGTAGGCGTCGAAGCGGATATCCTGCACGGGGTCGTTGGTGATCGAGACGATTTTTCCCGCGACCACATTGGCTGTCGGCACGGCGGAGCGCATCTCTTGGTCCATGCGCATGTACTGGGCGGCGAAACCGAAAGAGTTGTAGATATAGGAGACTTCGGGCGTGACACGGGTGCGGATGCCGTCGGCGCGGACGGCGCTGTTGAAGGCGAGCCACGGGATGTTGCCTGGCGTCCGCAGCGTGCCGGGGGTGCTGGAGCCATTGAAATTGAGCGCCTCCTGCTCCTTGCCGACGCTGCCCGAAATGCCGAACTGCAAGGGACGCATGAATTCGGGCAGGGAGTCGAAGTTCAACGGTCGGACAGCGACGCGGCCGGCGAAGTCGCGAATCTTGTTGGTGTCGAGATCGCTGTTCGGCTCGCCATTGAAGGCGCCGGCGGCGAAGTCGAAGTGATTGCCGAACAGCTTCTCGCCGTGGATCATGATGCCGACGTCGCGGGCGGGGACGATCTGATCGATGAGCGACCGCTCCAGCGTCGGCACGAAGCGGTCCTGGATCAGTTGCTCATAGCTGACCGGCTCCTTGAATTTGCCGACCTGGAGTTGAAGCTGATCCCAGTAGTGGACGTTCAAGTAGGCGTCTTGAATGATCGACTTGTTGTTGCCCCAGTCGGGCAAGAAGCGGAACTCGTAATTTTGGAAGACGGTCGCCTCGATACCAAGACGAGCGCGGCGTACCAGAAATGTGTCGTTGTCGGTGAAATCGCCGTGACGCGTATACGTTCGCGAGTCAGCCTGGATCTGACCGGTGACGCGCAGTTGATGCTTGGCGTCGTTGGACGTGACAATGAAGCCGTCCTTGAAGGCATTCAATGCCGGGATGACGCCAAGCGTTCCCGATGTGGGCGCCGGTTGTTCGACGGCGTCCGCGGCGACGGGTGTCCCGAGGCCGGCAACGATTTCGTTTCCCTCGACGTACTGGCGCGGCGGCGCGGTAACGGTCGGCAGCAGCGCAGGACCCTTTGGCTTTGCCGTTTCTATCTCCTTGATCCGCTTTTCCAGCTCGACGATCTTGGCCTCAAGCCTGGCATCTTGCCCAAACGCTGTCTTGCTGATCGGCGCAACGATCACCAGAAGGCAACCCATTGCCGCCAAGATCATCAATCGTCTTGTGTTCATGCAAGCGCACCTGCCCTGGATGGCGCACGGTCAAGGCAAATGAAATGGAGAGACTTTCCAAACCGAGAGAGACATGCGGAATCGAGCGATCATCCATTCGCGCATCGTTGGCCATTGGTGATTATCGGCTGATCCAGGGCGCTGAATCAGCGATTGTCCATCCGTGTGAGAATCCCGCAACCAACTTCCGCAAACGAGCAGGCTTGCGGCAACGGCTTGGCATGGTTACCCTTCATAGAATACCTGTCCAACGACAACCTCACGACCAAGGAGCATATCATGCCGGAGGAAACCAAACCTGCTCAGCGTCTTGCCACGCTCGCCGTTCATGCGGGGCAGTCGGCCGATCCGACGACCAAGGCGCGGGCGGTGCCGATCTATCAGACGACCTCGTACCTGTTCGACAATGCCGATCATGCCGCCCGGCTGTTCGCACTGCAAGAGTTCGGCAACATCTACACGCGCATCATGAACCCGACCACCGACGTGCTGGAGAAGCGCGTCGCCGCGCTCGAAGGCGGCATGGCGGGTCTGGCGATGGCGTCGGGTCAGGCGGCGGAAACGTTGACGATCCTGACGCTCGCTCGGGCCGGCGACGAGATCGTCTCGACGACGTCGCTCTACGGCGGGACCTACAATCTCTTCCATCACACGTTGCCGCGTTTGGGCATCACGGTCCGTTTCGTCGGTGCCGCCGATTACGACGGCCTCGGCAAGGCGATCACGTCGAAGACAAAGGCGGTATACTCGGAAACCATCGGCAATCCGAAGCTCGACGTGCTCGACATCGAGAAACTGGCCAGGATCGCTCACGACAACGGCGTGCCGCTCCTCATCGACAACACGACCCCCTCTCCTGCCCTGTGCCGGCCTATCGAATTCGGCGCCGACATCGTTCTTCACTCGCTGACCAAGTTCATCGGCGGACACGGGACCTCGATCGGCGGCATGATCGTCGATGCCGGCAAGTTCGACTGGAAAGCTTCGGGCCGCTTCGCCGAGTTCACAACGCCCGATCCGTCGTACCACGGCGTCTCATACACGGAAGCGTTCGGCCCGCTGGCGTTCATTCTCAAAGCGCGCGTGCAGGGCCTGCGCGACATGGGGGGCTGCCTGTCGCCGTTCAATGCGTTCCTGATCCTGCAAGGGGCCGAGACGTTGCACCTGCGCATGCAGCGGCACTCCGAGAATGGGCTGGCCGTCGCCCGCTTCTTGCACAAGCATCCGCAGGTCACGTGGGTCAACTATCCGGGATTGGAGGACAGCCCGTACCAGGCGTTGACGAGGAAGTACATGCCCGACGGCGCCGGCGCGATCATCACCTTCGGCATCAAGGGGGGACTCGCGGCTGGAAAAGCCTTCATCAACGCTGTCAAGCTGTTCAGCTTGCTGGCGAATATCGGCGATGCGAAGTCGCTGGTCATCCATCCCGCCTCGACGACGCATCAGCAACTGAGTGCGCAAGAACAAAAGGATACCGGCGTGACGCCGGAGCTGGTGCGCCTGTCGGTCGGCATCGAGGACATCCGCGACATCATCGCCGATCTGGAGCAAGCGCTGGCGGCGAGCAAGTAGATCTGCCGCTTGCGGTTTAGCGCTCGCATGGCGCCACGCGAGCGCTAAACCGCAAGCGGCGCGATGGAACGAATGCGATGGACCCCACTCACGAGTCCGACTTCACCTTCGCGACGGAGGAGCCGTTCGCTCTCGCCGGCGGCGGCGCCTTGCGCTCCGTGACGCTGCGTTACGCCTGGTACGGCGCCATGAACGAGCAGCGCGACAACGTCATTCTCGTTTGCCATGCTCTGTCCGGCTCCGCTCGCGTCGGCGATTGGTGGGCCGACTTGCTCGGTCCGGACAAGCCGTTCGACACCACGCGCTATTGCGTGCTCGGCATCAACGTTCTCGGCTCCTGCTACGGTTCGACCGGGCCGGCATCCATCAATCCCGCTACCGGCAAGCCGTACGGCGGCGACTTCCCCGTCGTCAGCATCATGGACATGGTCCGTGCTCAGGCCAAATTGCTCGACCATCTCGGCATCGCCCGGTTGCACGCGGTCGCCGGCGGCTCGATCGGCGGCATGCAAGCGCTCGCCTGGGCCGTCGTTTTTCCGGAGCGAGTGCCGCGCTGCATCGCCATCGGCGCCGCGCCGCTCAATGCCATGGCCCTGGCACTGAGCCATCTGCAACGTCAAGCGATCCGCAGCGATCCCGCCTGGCGCGGCGGCCATTATGCTCCTGGCGAACGGCCGATTGCCGGCCTGGCCCTTGCCCGCGCGATCGCCACTTGCACCTACAAATCGGACGACCTGTTCCGCGAGCGTTACGGCCGACGTCCCAACCGCAGCGGCGAGGATCCGACCAGGGACCACGCCCATCGCTACGATGTCGCCGGCTATCTCGATCTCCAGGGCAGCCGTTTCATCGATCGTTTCGACGCCAACAGCTACCTGGTTATCTCGCGAGCCCAGGACACCTTCGACTTGCCCGACGATTTGCGCATGGTACAAGCCCGCACGTTGCTGATCGGCATTACGCGCGATTGGCTCTTTCCGCCGGAGGATGTCGGCGGTCTGGTCGAGCGCATGCGGGCCGCGGGGGTGAATGCGAGCTATGCCGAGATCGCCACGAACCACGGGCACGATGGATTTCTGGCGCATCCCGAGTTGCTGGGACCACTGCTGCGTGCGGCGCTCGAAGCGACGTTATGAACCTGGTGGAAGGCAACCCGCTCTTCGGGATGCAGACCACCGATTCCCAGGGCGCCGTGGCGAATCAGGCCGAAACCACGTTGACAGCCGCCGTCGAACTCTCGCGCTCCGCATCGTGGCGGGAAGTTTCCTTTCCTGGTTCATCGGCAGGATCGGAATTTTACCGCCGCGAAGTAGAGTTTACGAACGGCTCCGAAGCGCTAGTACCGGAACTCCAAGCCGAAGTTGAATCCCTGCGCCCAGAAATCGGCAGAACGGAAGAACGGCACCGGCGCCGCGGGACCGGTCAGCGTTCCCGGCGGCACCAAGAAGGCGTTCTGCGATGGGTTGACATTGCGGTCCATCTGGTTGCCCGGCCGCAACACGCTGCTCATGTAAATGAAGTTGTACCCGGCAAACGAGCGCAGCCGCGGCGTCAGGTCGTAGCCGACCTGGAACGTCACTTCGGGGGCGACGGCGAACACATTGCGGCTCGTGGCGCCGATGTTGCTCGGCTCGGCGAAGAGGCCGCCGGCGGTGGTGCCGGTCGGATTTCCGAAGGCGCCGTTGGTGACGGTGGTCGAGCCGGCGATGTTCGAGACCTGGTGCATGGAGCCAAACGCCACCTTGACGCTGGTATCCAGGGTCCACCGCCCCTGGATTAGTTCGGCGCGGGCGCCGATCTGCCCGGCGTAGAACTGGTTGCGCGTGCCGAAGCCATCGACGGCGACGGCAATACCGTTAGCGGCCGGGTCGATGACGCCTTCACTGATCGACAAGTTCTCGAGCAGATCGATGTAGCGGAAGCCGACGAGGCCTGTGAGGTGCAAGCGGCGGTTGCTGTAGAGATTGACAACCCCGTTGGCTTCGGCGCCCCACAAACGCGTGTTGAGGCCGCCACTGACGAGATTGGCGACGCCGCCGGAATTCAAGCTGGTTTCGCCCGCTGGGTTGCCGTTGAAAGGTTGCGTGGCGTTGACTGGAATGGCGACGACGCGCGCGGCGCCGCCGGCGGAGCCGAAGTCAAAGCCGCGATTGCGTCGTTCGAGCAGGAAGCCGCTGGCTTCCCAGCCGACGGTTCGGTCGCCGTCCTCGTTCCAGGCGCCAAGCGTAATGCGTCCGCCGGACATCCAGCCGACGTTGGTGCTTTGACCGGAGCCGTCGCCGAAGAGGACGGTCGTCCCCGCTTCATTCAGAGCAGCGATGGTGGTGGGATCGTTGTTGGCCGTAACGAGTGGAATCGGCGCCGGCGGGCTCTTGGTGCGCCAGAGCAAGTATTCGCCGCGCACCCAGAAGCGCGTGTCGGGACAGCACCACTCCGGCTGTTTCAATTCGGGAATGCCCGGGCGCGCTTCAATCTTTTCGCTCGGCAGGACTGGCGGAGGAATGTTGACCACAGTCACCGGCGCCCCCAGCGCGGGGGGCGCGGACGCTGTCTGCAGCTCGCTCACGTTGACCAATAGTCCTGCAATTGAGCCAAGGATCGTGCCTAACATGGGAGAAGCCTCCTTGTTGCAACAGGAATCGTCGCTTCAATCTTCATCGTTCCGACACGTCAAGTGGTTGCAACAAATCAGCACTGGAGAGCGTGCCGATCCTGCTGGCGCGGAGAACGATGCGGATTGTGCCGCGCATGCACGAAAACCGGGTTGTGCCGGTTGTAGCGAATGTGTCGGTTAAAGAGATGGGGCAATTTGGATTGCGGTGTGTGTGAAATCACACCGGAAGCTCTCACGATGAATGATGGACCCCAGCGGACGGTTGCGAAACCAAAGAGAAGTCAAGGTCGGTTGACATACCCCCAGCGCGAGTTGGCAAAAGGTCAGAAACCAGGTTGCAACTTGAGGCCAATCAAAGAGTTCTGAAGCGTATCCAGTTTGCCATCTGACGAGTCAACACGCAACGCTCACGTCAGCTCGCGTATCACCCCATGAACTTCCAGTAGATTACGCGGCCGGCCGCTGAAGTCGGGGAAGGTTTGAGCCGGGTCGATGCCGAGATGGCGGTAGGCGTGGACGAGGACGCATTCGGTGCGGTACGGGCTTTCAATAGGAGCGCCGCCGCGGCTGTCGGTGGCGCCAACCACCTGCCCGCCGCCCAGGCCGCCGCGCAGACGCAGGATGTCAGCAAGGGACAGCGTCGCGGCGCCGGCCAGGCCTGCGTGGATGAAATGCCGACGGGTGATGCCGTTGCGTGAAGGCATGTGTGGTCCTGTCATGGATTGGAAATCGTCGGAAGGTCAAGCAGTCGAGAGACGCTTTCCGCTGGGAAGCCCGTGTATCCGTGGTCCGGAAAACGCAGCACGTAAAATAGGTCTTCTTTCCGAACAACTTCCGGATGCACGATCCGAACTTGAGCGCCACTCGTGAATTCGATCAGGAAGGTGCGAAACGGACGACGCCGACAAAAAGCACGGAGGAGCGCGTCCAGTTGATCGACGTTCATGCGACAGCCTCCGGCGAATAAAGGCGAATCGCGCGCACGTTCTTGAACTCGAAGTCGGCCAAAACGCCATCTGAATCGATAAAACCCGCGCCGGTGTCGTCGAATGCCGGCGGGCGTGGAACGATCATCGAACTCCCATCGACCATGTCCACGACAAAGGGAACAAACGGCTCACGATGGACTAACTCGGTGAGTTTGTCTTCCACTTGCTTGACGGTCATGGCTTGAATCCTCCGAACAACATTGGCCTTTATTATTCTACCGAAGCACTACCGCACCACAAGGCATGCGATGAATCGTCTTGGTCAATTCCAAACGCACTGACATGATGGGCGTCTCACGGAAAGCACATCCCCGCGCCATCCGCGGGCAGCTCGGCGCGGACCTTCGTCGCGCTGAGCGGCCTGCGCAGCGGCGAATCGCGGCGCACGAACAGTCCGGCCAACTCGTCTTCGTAGACCAGCGTCCAATCCGCCTTCGCTTGCATCAAATTGAAGGCGGGAAAACGCCTGCTGAAGAGAACCATGTCCGGTGGGCCTTCGGCGAGGAGTGCGTCCCAGTTGCCGACGCCGTTCTGGAATTGGAAGTTCTGCTGGTACACCGCATCGGGATACGCCGAGTGGCGCCGCGGATCGAGCGAAACCTGGATGTCGGGTCCCACGTGCCAAAGAACGTATTCGCCCCAATCGAAGAAGACGACGAGCCGTCCCTTGACGCCGCTGTCCTTCAGCAAGGCGACTGCGCGCACCGGGTAGGCGGTGCCGACCACGGGATCGATCTTGATGCAATAAAAATGAGGCACGGCCAGCGCGATGAGGGCAACGCCGCCGAGGAAGGGGACAGCGGTCAACCACGGCTGCGGCGGCGCTGCCATGCGCTGTCGCTGCCAGCGCTGCCAAATGTCCGCCAGATGCGGCCCCGCGAGCGCTACCGCCGCGACCGCGAACAGCGGTGTGTGCCGAACCGCGACGAGCGGCGTCAACACGGTACACGCGAAAACCGCCAGCAACGGCAGGCTGCGCGGCCGACTCGTATAGATCCATCCCGCCACGCTGACCGCCAACAACAGCAGGTATGTCAACCCCTCAAAGCTCAAGATGCGGATCGGCGTGAATTCTATATTTTCCGGCCGCTGGGCGAAGCCATCGCGCACATTGAAAACTACCAACTGCAGCCCGTACGGATTGGCCAGATTTGCCAGCAGAATGGCGCTCCCGACCAACCAGTATTCGCGGCCCGGCGCTTGGAACAGGGCCGCTCTCACACCGTCACGCCAGACCCGTTCAAGCAGATGAGCGCCGACCCACGCCCCGGCGCAACCCACCCCCGCCAGAATCCCCGTATGAAGATTGCCCCAGACGGCAAATAATGGCGGCAACACCCATAGCCAACGACGGTTCGCTTCGATGGCTGCCAAAATCAGCAGCAGCATCACAAAAAACAGATGCGTGAACTGCATCATGCGCACGCCGGTGAAACCGAGCAACATCAAATAGCTCGCCGGCAACAACAAGAACCCACCCCACATCGAGCTGAACCCCGCCCGACACAGCCGCGCGTACAGCAGGCCCGTCGACACCACCGCGATGCTGACCTTCAACAGGACCAAAGCCGGCGTACCGAACCATTGAAACAACCAACCGACCGTCAGGTCGGCCAACCATTCGTTGTCGATCCAGTCATGCCCGCTATTCAGGTACGAGTAGGGATCGCGCAGCGGCACCAGCTGGCCGCTCGCCAGCATGTCGAGGCCAAAGCGAACGTGCCCCCAAATGTCGGGATCGGCATAACTTTGAGCGGTCCGATAAAAAACGACGCTGAGCACAAGAAAGGCGATGCCGCGGCCGAGCCAGAGCGACGCGCCGCTTTGTGGGTCCGCAGCTTCCGTCCCACGGACCCCATCTTGATGATTGTCAGCGGGCAGCGCGTTTTGCATGCCTCACTCCCCATGATGTGCCGTTTCGCGGCGTACGAATCCCAGCGCGCGTTTCAATTGTCGAGGCGTCGGTGCGATTCACGGCACCCGATGGATCGTCCCGTTTAACTCGCCGCTGATCTTGGCGCCGTCGGCAGACTTGAGTCGATACTGCAGCGCGAAATTCGGGACGGCGTGCAGCTTGTCCACGCCGATCGTCACCGTCTTGCGGTCGGCGGCCAAACGCACCGATGTGATCGGCATCTCTTTCAGCTCTTTGGGGCTCGGCACCTTTTTCAGGACGCCCGACCAACTTCCCGCCCAGTTGTCGTCGTCCTCGGTCGCGGTCTTATCGAGCGGCTCGGAGAAGGTGAACTCGAGGCCACCCTTGACGACGCGATATTCGAGCGGAATCGGCGTCTTGTTGCCGGTATAGCGAACGCGGGCAAACTGGCCGTCCTTGACGGCGCTGGTGCCCCAGCCGCGCAGGCCGCAGACGTAGAGTTGACCGTCCTTGGGATTGAAGCGGGCGCGCATGATGCCGCTGTTGAAGGTGAGCGGGAACTTCCAGACGGCCCCTTGCCAGGGCTCCGCGGTCTTGTCGATCATGACGTGGAAGAGGGCGCAGTTGCCGTAGCTGGTGTGGAGGAGTTTGCCGGCGAGAGGGCCCCAAGATTTATCAGAGCCCGGAGCGTTAGCGACGGGAGCCCACACCTGCCCCCCCGCTGACGCATCCACCTTCGGCCCCAGCCAAACAATCGGCTGTTCCTTCAGCTTGAATGTCCCCTGATTGACGTTGCCGGTGAGCGACGGCGTGAAGCCATAATCTCTCCCCGGCAGCAGGCGATAGAGCGGCGTTTGCGGGATGCCGTTGCCTTCGTTGTCGGCGACGGTCATGGTGCCATCAGGACCGATCGACAGGCCGTTTGGCTCGCGGAAGCCGCACGCGAACTTTTCGAGCTTCTTGCCGTCGGGCGACACTTTGTAGATGACGCAGTTATCGCCGCGCTTCGACTGGAGGTAATGGCCGGATCGGCAATAGTAGAGGTTGCCGGCTTTGTCGGTCTGCAAGTCCATGACGAACTCGTGCCGTTGCAAGGTGAGGCCGGGTTCGTTGTTGATGTTTTCGTAGAAGTCGGCCTCGCCGTCGTTGTTGAGATCGTGCAGCTTGGTGATCTGATCACGGCCGGCAACGTAGATGTAGCCGTCGATGATCTTCAGGCCGAGCGGTTGCTGCAACCCCGCGGCGAAGCGCCGCCAGCGAATTCTCTTGAGCGAATCATCCAGCCCCGACACGATCCACACATCGCCGTCCCAGGTGCACAGAGCGGCGCGGCCATCCGGGAAGAAGTCAAGACCAGCAAAGCGAATCGACGCGCCCCACACGTTCTTTTCGGGAAGCTGGATTTGATCGACAGTATAAGGCCCGGCTTTGTCATCGCCGAGGATGCCGCTGGTTGCAGGCGCCTCGTTCCAGTGCGGTGGGCCGCCTTTGGTATGCGCCGTTAGCGAACCGGCGTCGAAGAGTTTCGCGGTCTCCGCAAGTACATTTGTGAGCGCCGCTCTTTTTTCGTCGTCAGTGGGCAACAGAGAAAAGTCATAACGTACGAGCAACACAATTTCATCTCGCGCTTTGTCAGAGGGACCAAATTTGGCGTAAAACGTTTCTCCGTCCCACTCGATGTCCTTGGCTGAAAACCATAGCTTTTTCTGTTTGTCCAATTCAATCGTGCCGGTCGTCCGTTTGTCTGAGAATCCGATACGCGGCCCGATCATCCCTTCCTTACCATCGGGAATGCGACAAAGCTCGAATTGCTGTGGCACTTTCGACGGCCCCAAATGAAATCGCCGAAGTATGAATGTCGCTCCTTTGACTGCTCCAGAAGACGGCATCTCCAGCACGTCCATGTCGCCGACCGTGTACGACAGCACCACCTTGTCGCCGTGCAGGTACAACCCTTTGTAGTGCGCCCAGTCGCGCGGCAGCGGCCCCTCCTTGCCTTCGCGCGGGTCGTCCCATTTGCCGTCCTTCCCCCAGCCGGGGCCGGGTTTGGTCGAGAACAGCATCTCGCCTTCGACGGTCGGGCCCATGTTCTTGTCAGCCGTGAAGGCGATCGGCTTGCCGACCCAGGCGCCGGCGACGCGCATGTGCTCGGTGTCGTAGCAGATGCTGACCTTCTTGTCCTTGCCGAGGCTGATGACCTTGCCGCGGAAGACGTAGTTCTTGGTGTCGGCGAGGTTGGTGGTGTCCTTGAGCTTGTGCGGGAAGACATCGAGAGCGCAGTGCAGCACCCGGCCATGATCCGGCGGCGGCTTGGGTTTGTCCTGGGCGATTGTTGAATTGATGAGCACCAGGGCAACAACCAGCGCAAGAATTGGTTTCATGATGAGGTCATACCTGTCTTCGTTTAGCGCCCGCAGCGAAGCGCCAGGCGATTGGCGCTTCTCTGCGGGCGCTAAACGAAGAGGGGGGAATCACGCAATCACTTCATGCACCACATCGCCGTGCACGTCGGTCAACCGAAAATCACGCCCCAGATAGCGATACGTCAAGCGCAAATGGTCCAGCCCGATCAGATGCAAAATCGTCGCGTGCAGATCATGCACACTGACACGATTCTCGGATGCGCGATGGCCGATCTCGTCGGTGGCGCCATGCGCATAGCCGGCCTTGACGCCGCCACCGGCGAGCCAATAGATGAAGGCGTGCGGATTGTGGTCGCGTCCGGTGCCGCCGCGCTGCACGAGCGGCAGGCGACCGAACTCGCCGCCCCAGACGACCAGCGTTTCATCGAGCAGGCCGCGATGCTCCAGGTCGGTCAGGAGGGCGGCGATCGGTTGATCGGTCTCGCCTGCGAAGCCGGTGTGGTTGGCCGCGATGTTCGAGTGGCCGTCCCAGCTTCGCTCGTTCTCCTCGCCGCCGGAGTAGATTTGCACGAAGCGCACGCCGCGCTCGACCATGCGGCGCGCGATCAGGCATTGCTTGGCGAAGTGAGCGCAGCGTGCATTGTCGATGCCGTAGAGCCGATGCGTCTGTTGCGTCTCGCGATTGATGTCGATCGCTTCCGGGGCAGCCATCTGCATGCGGTAGGCCAGTTCGAAGGTCTCGACGCGGGCCGCCAACTCGGTGTCGCCGGGCCGGGCTTCGAGCTGCCGGCGATTGAGGCGCGCCATCAGGTCGAGCTGGTTGCGCTGCTGCTGATCGGTCAAATCGGTAGGTCGAAACAGATTATCGATCGGCGCCCCTTGCGGCTTCAGTGCGGTCCCCTGATAGATACTCGGTAGGAAGCCGGCGCCCCAATTTTGCGAGTAGCCTTTGGGCAGTCCGCGGCCAAGCGTGTCGTACATGACGACGAACGACGGCAAGTTCTGGCTGTCGCTGCCGAGGCCGTAAGTCACCCACGAGCCGGCGCACGGATGGCCCATGCGCGTGAAGCCGGTGTTGATCTTCATGAGCGCCGGCGAGTGGTTGTTCGAATCGGTCCAGCACGAATGGATGAACGCCATCTTATCGACATGGCGGGCGAGGTTCGGGAAGATGTCGGAGACGTACTTACCGCACTGTCCGTGCTGATGAAAGCGGAACGGCGAGCGCATGATAGGCCCGACCTGATCGCGGAAGAAGCCGGTGTTCTGATCGAAGCCGGCGAGCTCCTGTCCGTTGCGGCGAATCAGCTCCGGCTTGTAGTCCCAGGTATCGACATGGCTGGGCCCGCCGTTGATGAAGAGCCAAATGATGTTCTTGGCCTTGGCGGGGTGATGCCCGGCGCGCGGCGCGAGTGGCCGCGCCGGATTGGGCGGCGTCCATTCCTGGCGAGCCGAGCCCCGTAAGGGGCCGGTTTGCGCGTCGAGCATGCTTGCCAGCGCTATCATGCCGGCGCCGCCGCCGACGCGCGTGAGAAAGTCGCGGCGCGAGGAGTACCGGGGATGGGGCGGAGCAAAAAAGCGCGGAAGGTCGGTCATGCATGCCTCTTTTCAAGAATCGCCCGTCGGATCAGCTCTGTTCGGCATCGGCGCGCCATTTGCCTCAGGCGCTTTGGCTTGCTTGCATCGAGAAGCACCGTCCATTTCGCGAAAAGCGTTACCGTCTCCAGCGAAACTTCATGCACCCCCGGCAGCAGGAATTTACGATCATCGAAGGATAGCTCCATTGCGGGCTCGGATTTTCTGCACGCTTCTTCTGTTAATGGTGTACAATTCGTGCGGTTAGGTCAAGCGAAATGGAGGACAAATCGTGATTATTGACGCCGACGTTGCCCGCCTGACCTCGCTCGAGAAAATCCTGGCCTGGATGCAGGCGAACCAGATGCCGCTCGATCGGCTCGACCTGGTCGCGCAGGACGAGTTCTGCCACGACCTGTTCGTCCCCTGGCAAGGCCGCTGGCTCATCTTCAGCCTGACCTGATTCGGCGTCGTGACGGCGGTCGCCGTCTGGGACCATCGCCCGAGCGCCGACGAACTATTGCAGCAACGCCTTAGGGATGGATGGCGCCCGACCGCGACGGCACTGAAGGACGGCGAACATATTCTCGGACACGCAGCGTGTTTGATCAAATCAACGTGACGATTTGGCGAAATGTCAAATTGATCCGCGGCCCCACCGTCGCCTTCGTCTTCGGCACGCCGTGGACCCAGTGATGCTGGCACGTGCCGCCCATCACCAAAAGGCTACCGTGGGCCAGATCGTACTTCAGCTTGTCGCCGGTCTGGATGTGCTTGAGCACGAATTGCCGCACCGCCCCGAGCGAGATCGAGGCGATCACCGGGTTCGTGCCCAGTTCTGGTTCCGCATCGGTGTGGTAGCCGATCGAGTCCTGGCCATCGCGATAGAAGTTCAGGAGCAAGCTATTGAGCGACACGCCCTCACCCCCAACCCCTCTCCCCCGGAGCGGCGCGGGGAGTGATACGGCTTCCTCGGCTCGACGGCGCACCTCGGTCAGCGTCGGGGTCCACGGGGTCGCCTGGTGGGTCACGCCGGAATAGCTGTACGTCAGGCCGGCGTCGGCGTACCACGCAGTCAGACGCGGAAACGGGCCCATGCGACCGCGCTCTTGCTGCCACGGCGTCTCGGCGCGAAGCCGCTCGAACAAGGCGTCGGCGTCGCCCTTGCTGAGGAATAATTCGATATACTCCAGCGTGCCGCCATCCAGAATGTCGATGCGCTGTGCCATGTCCGTTACAATACCAGCATGGATGCGAAAACAACAGTCGTCGGCCGACTTGCGCCGTCGCCGACCGGGGCGCAGCACGTCGGCAATGCCCGCACCTACCTGATCGCCTGGCTGTCGGCGCGGTCGCAGGGCGGCCGGGTCATGCTGCGCATCGAGGACATCGATTCGCCGCGTGTCAAGCCTGGGACCATCGAAGCCGTGTGCGCCGATCTGCGCTGGCTTGGGCTCGACTGGGACGGCGAACCGATCGTGCAAACACAGCGCTTGCCGGTCTATCAAGCAGCCCTCGATCGCTTGCGCGCGCTCGAGCTTGTGTATCCATGCACCTGTACGCGCACCGATGTCGAGCGCGCGGCCAGCGCCCCGCATCTCGAGCACGAAGGTCCCATTTACCCCGGCACTTGTGCCCAGCGTCGGGCGTGCGATATTCCGGACTCCCCCTTCGCCTGGCGCATGCGCGTCGGTCACGAACGGATCACGTACGACGATGGCTATCGCGGCCCGGTATCTCTTAACCTGCACGACATCGGCGGCGACTTCGTGGTCTGGAAGTCAGCCGGCACTCCGGCGTATCAACTGGCGGTCGTCGTGGACGATGCCGCCCAAGGCGTGACCGAGGTGATCCGCGGTGACGATTTGATCCCATCGACGCCGCGGCAGATCGCGATCTACCGGGCGCTCGGCTTCCCATTGCCGCGCTTCACCCACGTGCCGCTTGTCGTCGGTCCTGACGGCCGACGCTTGGCCAAGCGCCACGGCGACACCCGTCTGCAAGCGCTGCGCGATGCAGGCGTGTCCGCCGAGGCGTTGCTGGGGCTGCTGGCCTGGTCGTGTGGCTGGCTCGAGCGCATCGAGCCGATCGGCGTCGTCGAGCTGCTGCCCCGCTTTCAACTGCGCAGCATTCCGGCACAAGCGTTCGTCCTCACTGCGGCGCAATTGGAGCAAATCGGTTATCGGTAGGGATTTGAATTCAGCCGGTAGCTGTTGTCGGCTCCGAAATTTTGGCGATGGACGCAGACCTCCACACCGCTGACGGCTTTGCCGAGGGTCGTCTCGGCGTCAGCGCTGGCAAGATCTCGCTTGGGCATCTTCGTCGGCATGTTGTGGCAATCATACGATTCAAAAAAGCATCACGATGCCGTCGAGCACTGCGAGCTGACGATAGATCGCGAGAACTTGATGGGGTGATTGCACCACCGGCTCCAGCGTGACCGATACGTGGCGTCCGCCCACCGCGTCGCGAACATGGTAGGGCGGATCGATCTCGGCCGATAATTCCATGCGGACCACGGCGATGACGCGCGCCAAGAAGCCATGATCCGGCTTGCCAATGACCTTGAATACATACGGGCAAGGGAATGGGTGCGTTTTCTCAAGCAAGTCGAAGGTTGGCAGCGGTTTGCTCATGTCGGTGTTTGCTCTTGTAAGAGAAACGACTGATTAGCGTGTAGCCGGCCCCGAACCATCCCGATGCAGAAACGGATGACGTCGAAGCGTTTGCAAAGCTGGCAAAGGATTGCCGATTACGAAAGGGAAAAACTCACCCGGCCGTCGCCGTGGAAGGACCGTCACTCATCCCGGAGGGACCAGATAGCGGTTCGGCTCGCCTTTTTGGTGACACAAGCCTGTCACCCAAGGCGACTTGACGCTTCTGCATGTCTGCGAAGATAGCATCAATGTCAAAATTGAACTTCGCAGCAAGCATCTCGCGCGTTCGGTGGACTTCGGCGACAATGGGGTCTTCCCACATGATCTAGTCTCCCATGAGTTCTTCCGGTGTACAGATAATCGGCATCTTGCGGCCTGCCTTCTCACACACCACTGCTATTCTCCGCGCGATTTGTGCGTTTGCCAAGTGTTTGCAATTCCAGGTTAGCAGATAATCAACCGCGTGTACTGCCGCCACGGCAACATGCGCAGCGTCACGAACGACGTGCGGCGGAAGGATGCCAGCAGCCATGATAGCCTTCGTCAAGGCATTGGCGTCGTCGGTAAGCGCCAGAGTGGGCAGCGCGCCGATGATCGCGAGCCTTTTTTCAACTTCCGTTGGATCGCCGACTGAGGCCTCATCGATGACGACTTGGGAGACCGCGCACTCGAACTCGCCGCGTCGATTCGCCCACCAATCCTGGGTGATCTGTTGATGGGCAGCGACCAGCAGATCGCGACTGGGACGAGCAACCAGGTAGCTGATGAACGTTGTTTCCAGGTACGCCGATTCCATGCTGCTCCTTCACGCGGCCCTGTTGACGTTCCCGGGGAGAGGAACCTACCTCATCCCGGAGGGGCCAGATAGCGGTTCGGCGATTCGTGCCTGTGTCCGAAGCCATACGGGCTCCAACCGGAGGACGACCCCGCAGAAAATCGCGGGCACGAGTAACAGCACGAGCCAAGCAATGATCGCCTCGCTGTCCAGCATATCCCTGCTGAAAACTCGAGTCGCCCCGTAACTCATCACGCCCAGACAAAAACACAGCGGTCCGGTCGCCGCCACCAGCGTCAGAGCCAGACGGCGTCGTCCGGCGCGGATGACGTACCATGCTTTGCGATCTGCCGGTGCAGCTTGACAGGATCAGCGCCGCTTGACCGCGACGACGGTAGCCTTCACTCGGCGGGATCGACATCTCGGAGGTCGGCCATAGCGCTAGAATACCACAATCGACTCCGAAAGAATAGGCTTACGTGCTGCCGCACGAGGGAGTTCACCAACTTGGGGAAGCGCCAACGTTCCACTCGACGGCATCGCGACCGGCGAGGACCTGGCGACGCGATTCCGGCCCACGTCCGACGGCGTATGGGAACTCGCGTTGACGCCGCCGCTCGCTCGCCTCGCCAAAGGTGAGTTGACGGTCTCGGTGCGGGACCGCCAGGGAAACACGAGCCGAATTGTGCGGTCGTTTTCGGTGGACGAGAAAAAAGACCTCCTGTGCCAAGTTTATCAGCCCCGTTCACGGGGCTTTTTGCGCCGCGGCAATAGGCCCGCCGTTGACGGCGGGTCGGCAATCGACGACAATTTCCGCTACCTGCGGGCCGGCGACGAGGTGTTCCAAACGCATAAAACGAAGTGGCGCGGGATCGAGGCCATGATGCCAACCCTGCAATTACTCGACCTCACCTCGAAGACAGCCCGAAAGTGAATTTTCTTCGAAGATCTTTTCGTTAGAATGATGGAACGGGACAACTGAAGGCCCGGCTCTTTTGGAAAAGTAAAAAGGCAGAATTCGCATGGGAAGAATTTTCGAGAAGCGCAAACACTCCATCTTCAAGACCGCCGCGCAGAACTCCAAGCTCTATTCCAAGTACAGTAAGCAACTGTACATGGCGGCCAAGAATGGCATACCCGATCCGGAAGCCAATCCGGTTCTGCGCAGCCTCGTCGAAAAAGCCAAGCGTGATAATGTTCCGAGCCATGTGATTGAAAAGGCAATTCAGAAAGCTGCTGGCACGGGGGGCGAGGACTTCCAACCGGTGCGTTATGAGGGGTTCGGGCCTGGCGGCGCCCTGGTCATTGTCGATTGCTTGACCGACAACAACACACGTACCATC
>JACXTT010005947.1_pt1 | contig 17564 bp, 15 predicted proteins | sample 9270951 | NCBI WGS metagenome assembly JACXTT01 (sample SAMN15532306, study PRJNA645909) | rock metagenome | isolation source: weathered quartz diorite | place: Puerto Rico | collected 2017-06-21 | reverse complement strand
CTGCAGAAATTGGCGGACAAGGCCTCTTGACGATGCGAGTGCAAATCTTCGGTGCCGGCTTGGCAGGTTCGGAAGCAGCGTGGCAGTGTGCTCGGCGTGGAGTGCCGGTCGAGCTGTTCGAGATGCGTCCGGTGCAGACGACTCCGGCCCACCAGACTGCCGACTTCGCGGAGCTGGTGTGTTCGAACTCGCTGAAGTCCGACAGTGAGAACACCGCCCCCTGGCTCCTGAAAGAAGAGATGAGCCGCGCCGGATCCCTGCTCCTCGAGCTCGCGCGCGAAACCGCCGTTCCTGCCGGACATGCACTCGCCGTCGATCGGGCCGATTTCTCACGCAAGGTGACCGAAGCAATTTCTCGCGACTCCCTGATTCACATCCGGCGCGAAGAGGCCCTGAACATCGAAACAGGACAAATCACGATCATCGCCACCGGCCCGCTTACTTCCGATGCCTTGTCGAAAGAAATCGCCCTCCTCAGCTCTGCAAGTTCCGGCAACCCGCACCTGTACTTCTACGACTCGATCAGTCCCATCGTCGAAGCCGATTCCATCGACATGAGCAAGGTGTACCTCGCGGCCCGCTACGATAAAGGTTCCGCCGACTACATCAACTGTCCGATGTCAAAAGAAGAGTACGACGTGTTCTACGACGCGCTGCAAGCCGCACAGTCGGTCGAAGACAAAGACTGGGAGAAGCTCAACTACTTCGAGAGCTGCCTGCCGATCGAAGAGATTGCGCGCCGCGGCCGCGACACGCTGCGCTTCGGACCCATGAAGCCCGTCGGCCTGAAAGATCCGCGGACAGGCAAGATTCCGTATGCCGCGGTCCAACTCCGGCAAGAGAACCTGCGCGCCGACTCCTACAATCTGGTCGGCTTCCAGAATCACCTGAAATTTGGCGAACAGGCGCGAATCCTGCGTCTGATTCCTGGCCTGGAAAACGCCCGCTTCTTACGCTACGGACAGATCCACCGCAACACTTACATCAACGCACCCACGCTGCTCACTCTGACCCTCCAGATGAAGAGCCATCCCCACGTGCTTTTCGCGGGACAAATCTGCGGAGTCGAAGGCTACGTTGAATCGATCGCAACCGGATTGATGGCGGGCCTGAATGCGGCAGCGCTGGCCGTGAACACCGAACCTATGCCTCCTCCGCGAGCGACCGCATTTGGCTCGCTCATTCACTACATAACAAATGCCGATCCCAGGAACTTCCAGCCTGCCAACATCACCTTCGACCTCTTGCCCGCTCTCGAAACCCGTGTCCGCGACCGCAAAGAGCGCCATCGCCAGCAGTGCCAGGCGGCCCTCAACGCATTCCAGGGATGGTGGAGCCAGGTTGCATCCTCCGCCGCACTGAGCCCGCGCTAACGCCTGCGATAGCTTCACAAGTCCTTTGGAACCAATCCTGCCCAGACTTCGTATCTCCAACCAGGAAGAGTTCCGCTTCCGTTTCCGCGCGGGCTCCGTCGAATCCTTGCATGTCTTTCCGCGATCTCATCCAGGACGTGTTCCGAACTCTCTGGACCCACCGCGTACGCACCCTGCTGACCATGTTCGGGATCGCCTGGGGCGTAGTTTCGATCGTCCTCATGGTTGCCGCTGGCGAAGGCCTGCGCGTCGGACAGGCCAAGCAGGCAGAAACGCTTGGTCGCGACATCATGATCGTCTTCCACGGCCGCACCAGCCTGCAAGCCGGCGGCACCCGTGCCGGACGCCTGGTCCACTGGGTCGATTCCGACCTCCCGCACCTTCAGGCCGAAGCGCCCGACTGCCAGTACGCGATCCCTGAACTTGAGCAGAACGATGTTCGCTCCCATACTGCCTACAACGCTGCAGCGTTCACCGTGACCGGCTCGATGCCCGAGTTTGCCGAGATCCGCAGCCTGGGCGTCAGCGAAGGACGTTTCTACAATTCCGACGACATGAGGGAAGCCCGCCGCGTCGCCTTCCTGGGCTCTGACGCCAAAAAGCAGTTGTTCGGAAGCCGTCCGGCAGTCGATCAGTTTGTGTACTTGAACGACATCCCCTTCACGGTGGTCGGAGTGATGTCCTCGAAGAAGCAGGATTCCAGCTACGACGGCTGGGATGTGAACAAAGTCTTCGTGCCATATGCGGCCATGCGGCGTGATTTTCCCGACAAACCGCCCGGCACACCCTACACTTTCGACCAGTTGCTCGTGGTTCCCGGGTCGGTCGAGCAGCACGAAGCCTGCAAAGGACAGATCCGCCACGTGCTCGCCCGGCTGCACAACTACGATCCTGCGGACAAAGAAGCGTGTCCCATCTGGGACACGATCCAGGAAGCCAAAGCATTCCGCACCATGACCGACGGCATGAAATACTTTCTCGGCGCGGTCGGTGTTGTGACTTTGTTCCTGGGCGGGCTCGGAGTGATGAATGTCATGTTGGTCGCCGTCCGGGAGCGCACGCGCGAAATCGGCGTACGCAAAGCAATCGGCGCTCCCGCGCACAGCATTCTGCGCCAATTTTTCCTGGAGGCGCTGATTGTAGCGTTGATCAGCGGAGGAGTCGGCCTTGCCATCGCGTTTGCTTTCTGCGCCCTGGTGAACTTGCTCCCCATGCCAGATTTCTTCGCGGGCTTGCTTCCCACCTGGCAGACCGGTGTGCTTTCGCTGGCTGTACTGGGAAGCATTGCGATCCTGTCGGCACTCTATCCAGCGCGCCGCGCAGCCGCAATCGATCCCATCGAAGCCCTGCGTCACGAAGCTGGCGGCTAGATTGGAATGATTCGTATCAGGGTATGCCTTCAGGCATACCGCAAGTTGCATCAACAAAGACGCGCCTTTAGGCGTCGTTGCGAGCAACGAGCTTCGAGCAAGCCGGTTAGCTCGGAGCTCGCAGCTCGGAGCTGGTTTTCAACATGCTCTATCAAATCTTCAACGAAGCCTGGACCGCGCTCCGGCGCAACCGCACGCGCAGCGCGCTCACCATGCTGGGCATCGTCTGGGGGATCGCCACCGTCACGTTGCTGATTGCCTACGGTGGCAGCTTCCGCGAGATTCTGGTCAGCGGCTTCAACGCTTTCGGCAAGGGTGCAGTCATCTGCTGGCCGCAGCAGACGAGTGAACAGCCCGGCGGCCAGCGCGCCGGCAAGAAAGTGGTGTTCGAACAAGCCGATCTCGAGATGGTCAAGGAAACCGCAAACTTCGTAAGACATGCCTGCCTGGAAACAGTTCGTCGTCCAGGCATTGCATACGGCAACCGCATGGTGGGAACCGCGGCGGTCCGGGGCGTCTGCCCGGAATACGGTGAAATGCGAAACGAAGAGCCCTCCGAGGGACGCTGGATCAACTCGCTCGATGAACTGGAGCGCCGCCGCGTCGTCTTCATCGGAGCGCGCATCCGCGAGCAGTTGTTCGGCGGGCGGCCTGCAATAGGTGAGACTGTTCTCATCGGCGGCGTGCGCTTCACCGTGATCGGCACCATGGACCGTAAGATTCAACTCAGCAACTATTTCTCCAGCGACGACGAATCCGCCTGGATTCCCTATTCCGCAGCCGGCGATCTCTGGAACACTAAAAACGCCGCCGTGCTGGTGTTCGAACCGGTCGCTCCCCAGTTTGAGCAGCGCGCCATGGCACAGGTGCTCGCGGCAGTCGCGACCCGGCAGCAGTTTTCTCCCACCGACAAGAAAGCGATTCAGATGTTTGGCCGCGAAGAATTCCGCCCCGTGATCAATGGCATCACGATCGGCCTCCAAGTCCTGCTGGTATTCATCGGCATTCTAACGCTCGGCATCGGCGGCGTGGGCGTGATGAACATCATGCTGGTATCGGTGGATGAGCGCATCCGCGAAATCGGTTTGCGGCGAGCCTTGGGTGCGCGCAAGTGGCACATCAAGGCCCAGTTCCTGGCTGAAACTCTGCTGATCATGCTGCTCGGCGGAGCGATTGGAATCGTGGTGTCGTATGTCGTAGCCGCTGCCGTCGGCACCTTGCCGCTCATGGGCCCGCTGTTTGAAGACGACTCCGGCAAAGCCGACATTCACTTGAAGATCTCGTTCTTCACGCTCATGGTCTCAACCACTGTGCTGCTGATCGTCGGCGTCCTCAGTGCCATGATTCCGGCATCCCGTGCGGCCAATCTCGATCCCGTCGAAGCCCTGCGCTACGAGTAGCGGCGTCGGCGACTCGCAGATTCCCAGTTGACGCCCGCCCTCCGCCGCATTACTCTCCGCCTATCGAGGGAATTATTCCGTGCCCGTGTCCGCCGTCGATTGCGTTCAGCCTGCCATCCAGCACACCCGAGAACAGTTGTTTACCCGATTCCGCCTCGGGCAATGGTCTCGCCTGGCGCTCGTGGGAATTCTGGCGGCAGAAATACATTCCGGCGGATGTAACTTCGGAAACTTCGGCCAGTTCGCGCAATATCCACCAAAACACGGCCAGGAGTTTTTGGCTGCGCCCTTCCCGCACATCGATCCCGCACGGATCGCCCAGTTTGCCGGCCTGATCGCGGCCGTGGTCTTGCTGGCGATCGTCCTGTTCTTTGTTTTCCTCTACATCAGCAGCGTCTTCCGCTTCATCCTGTTCGAGTCGGTGTTACGGCGCGAGTGCTCCATCGGCGATGGCTGGCAGCGCTGGCACCGCGTGGGCCGGCGCTTCTTTTTGTGGCAGCTGGTGTTCCAGATTTCCGTGGGCCTATTCTTCGCTTTGCTCATCGGCATTCCACTGATCATCGCGGCAGGAGCCGGATGGTTCAAAGACCTCAGGCAGCACGTCGCCGGGATGGTGGGGGGCGTCATCCTGCTGGTGGGCGTAGTCCTGATCTTCGCGCTGGTCGCGGGCGTGGTGCAGGTGCTGGCGAGAGATTTTCTGGTGCCCGTCATGGCGCTAGAGGATCTGGATTTCGCCGACGGCTGGAGCCGGCTGATCGGCCTGGTCCGCGTGGAGCCCGGGAAGTACGCGGTCTACGTCTTGTTGAAGATAGTGCTGGGCATCGCCGCGGCGATTCTGTTTTCGATCATCGCCATCATTCCAGCGTTGGTAGTGATTATTCCCAGCGTCGTCATTGTCCTGGCGGCCAAGGCGGCCGGCCTCGGCTGGAGTCCTGCCACCGTCAGTCTCGCCATCATTTTCGGCACGATGGCCTTGCTGGCTCTGATCTATCTCGTGGCCCTGGTTTCCGTACCCGCAACCGTCTTCTTTCCCGCGTACGCTATGTATTTCTTTGCCGCACGCTATCCGAATCTGGGCCAGCTTTTGTATCCGCGTCCGGTCCCACCTGGGCCCGAAGCGCCACCCGTGGCGGAACCTCCTCCGCTGCCCCCGCTACCTCTGCCGCCATCTCCAGAGCCGATCGGATAGCGGAAATCTCGGCGACTTATCTTTCTGAGACGGCCTTGGGCACGCCACCCCAGCTGAAGCGGCGCCCGATAATGCATTTCAGAATCAGGCGGTCCGTCGAGCGTGTCACGCCCACGCCCGCGCCGAAATTGAATTCCCAATTGGGCGAGAGATTCAGGTCAATCGACGGGAAGAGCTGCTGCGACTGGTCCGAGAGACGGTCGAAGTCGGTAACCGGGCCCAGGCCTCCGTAGTACTCCAGCCCACCAGAAATCTTCTTGGTGAAATCGAAACTCACTTTGACGTTGGGAGAGAAATCAAAACCGCGATCCTGATTCAGTCCGTGAATCGATTTACCGATCGCCGGATTGAACGCGAAATACCAGCGCCCGACTTTCTTGTCGATGATCGGGCGCAGTTCGTAGTTCCAGCTGTCTTCGGAAAACTTGCGCCGCTGATAGCCGATCTCCTGCGAGATACTCAACCCGACCGGCAGGTGCCATGACTCCGGAGCCGCGAAGCGTGGCCGTATGTGGTCCCCAACCCACTGCCATCCGCCGTCCGGCTGGATGCTCGAAAACACATAGAAACCAACCTCGAACCAGGGTGTGAAGCCGTGTGTGATCTCGAGCGTCTCATGCATGGCATGGTTGGTTGGAGCCACGCCGTTTTCGACCTGCTTGGTGCCGTCCGCGGTGAAATTGGAGTGGATCTCGACCATCGTCACGCCGCGCGGGACAGTATCCGAGCTATAGACCTGGATCTCGTAATTGTCCTGCGAATAAGCGACTGACCCTAGACACACCACCAGAAGTGCGATCGGCAATGGTTGTTTCGACATGATCCGAGACGGTCGGAGTTCAACTGGGCACGCGAGTCACTCGCTGATCGATTCCGATTCTAAATGTTCCAACCGCAATCGACGAGATAACAGAGCAAATCGTCCCGGGAACCGTCTGCTCGTACGAGGTGTCCAATTCACCAGACACGCGCGTGCCTGAGAGGAGAAATTTCCATGGCATTCTCAACGGCAGGCGGTGGTGCGCCCCAAATGAACGTCACGCCCCTCATTGACGTTCTGCTGGTGCTGCTCGTCATTTTCATGCTGGTCGTAATCCAGGAGAAACCGAAGGGCTTCGAGGCGCAAATTCCCCAGCAACCCGATCCCAAGGACCATTTCATCCCACCACCCCTGACGACCATCGTAATTCAGGTGCGAGACGGGAAGAGTCCCGGCCATCCCGATGTCAAGATCAACGATGAAGCCGTGGCCTGGAGCGACCTTCACCAGCGGCTGGTGGACATCTTCGCCATCCGTGTCGAGCGAATCGCCTTCGTGAAAGCCGACGACGATATCGATTTCGAGCGCGTCGCCGACGTGATCGACACAGCCCACAACGCCGGCGCAGATCGCCTCGGCCTGCTGCACGACGAAACGGCAGCGGTACATCACCACGACCACTGAAAACCTCTGTGAGGAGACCAACACCTGGAGAACTGTCTTAAGGCATTTCGCCGTTGATTTCCTGGTGGAGAAGCATTTCGAAGAGTGCGTGAACAATCTGATTTTGGGTGGAGCAGCGCTTCGAAGAGTGCACGAACTGGCTCTGATTTTGCGTGGAGCAGCCCTTCGAGAGTGCACGCACTAGCTCTGATTTTGGGTGGAGCAGCCCTTCGAGAGTGCACGCACTAGCTCTGATTTTGGGTGGAGCAGCGCTTCAGCGCTGCATTTCAGCCCGCCCATCCGACCGGCTTTAGCCGCCGAGGTTTGCTTTTTCTCCTGTCCGACGGTAGAAAAGCTGAACCACCTGTGGAGTCGGACCATGTCGGCAAACGTCTTTGAGCGAGTTCAGGCGAGCTTTGCACAACAGCAGTTCATGTCAACCCTGGGCGCGTCGCTGGCCGCAGCGAGACCGGGTGCAGTCGAAATCACAGTACCATTCCGAGCGAACCTTACGCAGCAGAACGGCTTCCTTCACGCCGGCGTCATCACCAGCGTGCTCGACTCAGCCTGTGGCTACGCAGCCTGGAGCGTCGCTCCCGAAGACGCCACCGACGTCCTCAGCGTAGAGTTCAAAGTAAACTTGCTGTCGCCCGCGGTAGGAGAGCGCTTCGTGGCCAGAGCGCAAGTGAAAAGAGCAGGACGAAGGATCACAGTGTGCACGGCCGACGCGTTTGCAATGAATGGTGCCGACGAGAAGCTAGTCGCCACCATGCTGGCCACGATCATCACGATGAACAGTACCTCCTCTAAAGTTCGCAAAATCGCTACCGTGCCCGGTTCTTAATCCAGATCGGCGTCCCCATAAACCCGAACGCCGCGCGAATCTGATTCTCCAGAAACCGTTCGTAAGAAAAATGCAGCTTCACCGGACGATCCGTAAACAGAATGAACGTCGGCGGCGCCACCGCAGCCTGCGTCATGTAGTAGATCCTAACCCGCTTACTGACGGGCACCGACGCGCGGTCGAAATCCACTGTCTTCAGGAATCGGTTCATCTCGCCGGTAGAAATGCGCTTGCGCCGCTCGGCGGCAACTTTCTCGATCATCGGAAGGATCCTCTCGGTCCCCTTGCCGTTCTCGGCGGAGATGAAGAGCACCGGCGCGTAACTCAAAAATTTCAGCCCGTACCGCAGCCGCTCCTCGTAAAGTTTCCGATCCTGAGGACGCCGCGCCTCCTGAATGCGCGCTGCCTTCGACTGGCTCACCGCCTGCTTCTCGCCGCTCGTAATCAAGTCCCACTTGTTCACGATGATGATCACTGAACGGCCGCTCTCGTCCGCATAGCCTGCAATCGAAGCGTCGAGCCCGCTGACGCCCTCGGTAGCATCGACCAGGAAGAGTGCGATGTCGGCATCTTCAATACTCTTGCGCGCCATCACGACCGACAGTTTCTCCGCCATCAGGTGAGTCTTCCCCTTACGCCGGATGCCGGCCGTATCAATGAACCGGATCTTGCGCCCGTTGTGTTCGATGACCTCGTCCACCGCATCGCGAGTAGTGCCCGGAATAGGCGAAACAATCGCGCGCGAAGCACCGGTAAGCCGGTTGAGCAAAGTAGACTTGCCCACATTGGGGTGGCCGATAATAGCCACTTTGACCTCGTGAGGTTCCGGCTCGACTTCATCCCCTGTGCCTTCCCCCGTGACCTCTGTGACCCCTGTGGTTAAGGCTTTGACCTCGGGCAGTACCGCGAGCAATGCGTCGAGCAAGTCATCCAACCCCCGAGCATTCTCCGCCGACACGGGAAAGACATTTCGAATGCCAAGCCGATGAAATTCCCCGCTCAGTCCTTCCTGCTTGTCGGTGTCCACCTTGTTAACGGCGAGAAAGAGCGGCTTCCCGGTACGAAGGAGCAAACGAGCCAGCTCTCGGTCGGGCCCGGAAATTTCAGAACGTGCGTCTACCACCATCACAATGGCAGCCGCCTCATCAAACGCAACTCTCGCCTGGCGGAAGATTTCCGACGGAATGAACTCTCTGTCCTCCGGAACGATGCCGCCAGTATCGACGACCCGAAATTCCCGACCCCGCCACTCCGCTTCCCCATAGAGACGGTCGCGCGTAATTCCCGGTTCGTCTCCAACAATCGCGCGCCGCGAGCCTGTCAACCGGTTGAAGAGCGTAGACTTCCCCACGTTGGGGCGGCCGACGATCGCGACCAGCGGCTTCGAACTAGATGTCTGATCTTTCACTGAGAACTGGGATCTGAGAACCGGGAACTGGTTATTATAGAGACTCTGTGGCTTCCCGCTCCCAAGCTGTCTCTCCGCCCGTTGGATCCTCGCTCTACCAGTTTTTTGCCCCCGGCGGCCTGCTCTCAAAAACCCACCCCGCCTATGAGTTCCGCCGCGGGCAACTGCAAATGGCCCAATCGGTCGAAGAAGCAATCGCCGAGAAACGCCACCTGATCGTCGAAGCCGGCACCGGCACCGGCAAGACGCTCGCCTATCTGCTCCCCGTGATCCGATCGGGCAAGCGCGTCATCATTTCGACCGGTACCAAGAACCTGCAGGAGCAGCTCTTCCATAAAGATGTCCCATTTCTTGAGCGAGCGCTCCTCCCCGATGGCAAGACCAAACTGAACGTTTGCTACATGAAGGGACGTAACAACTATCTCTGCCGCAAGAAGCTCTACGATCTGACCAACGAGCCCATCCTCAGCGGTCTGGACGAAATCGAGCAGTTCCGCGCAATCGCAGCGTGGGAAAAAACAACCGGCACCGGCGACCGTGCCGAACTGGCCGAACTGCCCGAGGCCAGCGTGCTCTGGCCCAAGCTCGACGCCCGCGCCGACACCTGTCTCGGCCAGAAATGCAAAGAATACGAGCGCTGCTTCATCACCGAAATGCGCCGCCGCGCCGCCGAGAGCGACATCGTCATCGTCAATCATCATCTCTTCTTCGCCGACTTGGCGATCAAGCTCGAAGCCGAGAACGCGCCCGATGCCGGAGTGCTCCCTGACGCCGGAGTGGTCATCTTCGACGAAGCCCACGAACTCGAAGAAATTGCCGGTAACTACTTCGGAATTTCGGTCAGCAATACGCGGATGGAAGAACTCGCACGCGACATCGAGGCCCTTCTTCAGCGTGAAAAGCTCTACACGCCCGGCGTTTCAAGCGCGATCAAGGCCTTGCGCGAGCGCTCGCAACTTTTCTTCTCTTTGCTGCCCACATACGAAGGCCGTTTCGCCTTTGACGGCCGCCGCGAATTCCTGGAAGAGAATGGCGAAGAGTACGACGCTCTCAATCAGGCCCTGCGCCGGATCGGCGCCGAACTCGAGCAGCTTCCGCAGAAGCCGGAACAAGTATTCAGCGTCGCGCGGCGCGCGCAGCAACTGCAGGTGCAGCTCAACTTCGTAATGGAAGACGAAAATCCAAACACCGTCTTCTGGATCGAGCACCGAGGAGCTCGTGGTGGGGCGGGCGCCCTCGCCCGCCAACGTGATCGCGCGATCAACGCCCGCGAATCTTTGAAGGGGCGCGGCTTCAGCCGCGCCGACAGCGCTTTTCTTGAAGTTGGGGCTTCAGCCCCTGCGGGGAGGCGCACCAACGTCTTCCTGCAGGCCACGCCCATCGAAGTCGGCCCGATCCTGCGCGAGTGCCTTTGGTCAAAGATAGAGACCGCTGTCCTAACCTCCGCCACGCTTGCCGTCGGCGGCGGGTTCGAGTACATCCGCCAACGCCTCGGCCTGGATCATGCGCGCGAATCCGTCGTGCCCTCGCATTTCGACTACGAGAGCCAGGCGATCCTCTATGTTCCGCCCGACCTCCCCGACCCTCGCACTCCACAATTCGTGGCCCAAGCTTCGGAGCGCGTCCGCCGATTGCTTGAGATCACACGTGGCCGCGCCTTCGTCCTTTTCACCAGCTACGCGCAGATGAACGAAATCTACGAGCGCCTCCTGGGTGTACTCAACTTTCCCATCCTGAAGCAGGGCGATGCGCCAAAGTCGGCACTGCTCGAGGAGTTCCGCATCACGCCTCACTCTGTACTCTTCGGAACGTCCTCGTTCTGGCAGGGCGTGGACGTGCAGGGCGAGCAGCTAAGCTGCGTAATTATTGACCGTTTGCCGTTCGCCGTTCCCAGCGATCCGGTGGTCGCGGCGCGCGTCAAGGCCATCGACGCCGCCGGCGGCAACGCCTTTTACGAGTACCAGGTTCCGAGCGCAGTCATCACGTTGAAGCAGGGCTTCGGAAGATTGATCCGCTCGTTGCACGACCGCGGCCTGCTGGCCCTGCTTGACAACCGGATTTTGAAGAAACAGTATGGAAGAGTATTCGTTGAGAGCTTGCCGAATTACACTCGAACCACAGATCTGAGAAAAGTAGAGGAGTTCTTTGGGATAGGTCGTGTAGAGGGCGGTCTCTGACCCGCCTGGCCGGGTCGAAGACCCGGCCCCACATCAGAAACCTACTCGCTCGCCTCTTTCCCAATTACCACCTTCAGATGGGTAGTCACGTCCTTGTGCAGTTTCACCGGAATGGTGAACTCGCCGATGGTCTTCAGCGGCTCGTGCACTTGAATCTTGCGCCGGTCGATGTGGAAGCCCTTCTTTTCGAGCGCCTCAGCAATGTCGCCCGCAGTCACCGATCCAAACAGTTGGTCGTTTTCGCCGGACTTACGGGTGAACGAAACCTCCAGCCCCTCAAACTGTTTTGCCAGCGCCTCAGCCTCCGATTTCTCCTTCGCAGAGCGGCGGACGGCAGCGGCCTTCATCTGTTCGATCACCGCCTTGTTCGCAGCGTTGGCTTCGATCGCCAGCTTCCGTGGAAGGAGAAAATTTCGGCCATAACCTTCGGCAACCTTGATCACGTCGCCGCGATTGCCCAGCTTGGGCACGTCTTCTTTCAGGATCACTTCCATGAATAGCTCCGTTTTGGTCGTTAGTCGTTAGTCGTTGGTCGTTCGGCAAATCTCGAGTGGTCGAGAGACGCTCCAATTCCCGAACTCACTGCGAGCGACTAACGACCAACGACGATCTTGAACTTACTGCGCGCGCCCCGCAAACGGGAGCAAAGCGATGTTGCGAGCTTGCTTGATCGCGGACGACAGCCGCCGCTGGTGGGGCGTGCAGACTCCGGTCAGACGCCGCGGAACGATCTTTCCGCTCTCGGCGACGAACCCGGCCAGCAGGCGCACGTCTTTGTAATTGATCGCTTCGATCTTCTCGGTGCAGAACTTGCAAACCTTCTTGCGCCGGAAATATTTGCGGCCGCCTTCGCGTGGACCGCCAGGGCCCCCGCCGGGACGCGGCCCACGCGGGCCACGATCGCTACGATCGCTTCTTTCGCTTCTTTCCGGACGACTATCGCCGCTGCGTTCCGGACGAGCATCGCTCGTGGTTGCAGCCGCGACTGGTGCTTTCGTTTCTTCTGCCATATTGCTCCTTCGAACTCTCGGTCGTCCTTGCGGACGATGCGTCTCGGCCTGCCTTCCCCGCGCTCAACGCTTGCGCGAGCCACCCAGGTTCGTAGAAGCACCCAGGTTGGTAGAAGCACCTAGGTTCGTAGAAGCACCTAGGTTCGTATCAGGGCATCGCTTCAGCGATGCCGAAAGTCCTGCATTTTACCAGCCCCTTCAGGGGCTGAGGTCGTCGAGTCGCGCCTATACTGTCGCGCTCGCCGGCTCCGTCCCTGCTTCCGGCGTAGCCGGTGAAGCCGCCGGTGTGGCGCTCGCCTTCTTGCGTGATTCGCGGATCTTCTTGATCTTGTCCAGCCGCTTCAGTTCTTCGTCGGTGCGAACCGTGAGGAACTTGATCACTGGTTCGGTCACGCGCAGGCGGCGCTCCAGTTCGTGCACCATCGCGCCCGTACCCTCAAGGATCAGCAGGACAAAGATGCCGTCATTGAACTTGCCGACCCGGTAGGCGAGACGACGCTTGCCCCAGATCTCGCTCTTCATCGTGCCATGCGCCGAAGTCACTGAGGACTCCAGGTTGGAAATCAGCTTGCTCAAATCCTCGTCCACCATGTCAGGCCGGACGATAAACATCAGCTCATAAGTACGATTCATTCGTTATCTCCAAACTGTAGCGCCGGCGCCTCGCCGGCTCGCCCAACTCTCAGCTACTCTATCGGCTCCGCCTTGCGATTAAACCGGTTCATCGCTACTGCCGGCCCCTCTTTCAAAATCGTCTCGACCGCATCGGCTGCCGAATCCAAAACTTCGTCAACAACTTTCAAGTGCGCTTTGCGGAACGGCGTCAGCACAAACTTGACGCCGTCTGAAACCTTGCGATCGGGCGCGATGCCCAACCGAATCCGCAAGACCTCGTCCGTGCCCAGCGCTCCCAGGACGGATTCCATCCCGTTATGCCCCGCCGAACTGCCTCGCTGCCGGACGCGAATCGTTCCCAGCGGCAAGTCCAGTTCGTCGTAGATCACGACCAGGTCCGACTTCACGTCGGCCTGATACTCCGCCACCAGTTCCCGCACCGAAAGTCCGCTCAGGTTCATGAACGTCTCTGGCTTAGCCAGGATCACCGGTTGCCCGGCGATCACGGCTCGCGCGGTCAAAGCGTGGCACTGGCGATTTCTGACTTCCACTCCCAGGTTGCCGGCGATCCGGTCGATTACCAGGAACCCGAGGTTGTGCGGTGTGAACTGATACTCGATTCCAGGATTTCCCAAACCGATAATCAGCTTCACGTAAGCTCACTGTTCGCTTTTCGCTGCTGGCTCGAAGCTCGTGGCCCCGAAGCTCGCAGCGTTCTATTTCTTTTCTTTCTTTTCAGCCTTCTCGGGCTTGCCCTCAGGCTTTGCCTCAGCTTCGGCCTCACCCTCGACTTCCTGCTTGCCCTTCTTGATGACTTCAGGTTCAGCGGGCGCGGCCGCAGCCTCAGCCGCCGCCTCGGGAGTCGGAGCCACTTCTTCCTTCACCGACGTGATGTGCGCAACCATGCGATCTTCATCGGTCAGGAACTTCAGCTTGTCGCCGTGCGCCAGGTCTTTGACGCGAATGTCGACGCCGAAGACGAGATGACTGACGTCGGCCTCAATCGATTTCGGAATGTCAGCCGGCAAACACTCCAGCTCAACCTCGCGCAGCAGCTGCTCGAGGATGCCGCCCTGCGTCTTCACGCCTTCCGCCTCACCCTTCAGGATGATCGGCACCGTGACGGTCAGCTTTTTGTCCATGGCGATCCGCTGCAGGTCCACGTGGAGCAGCTTCCCCTTGATGGGCTCGAACTGCCAATCCACAATCATGGCCTTGACTCGATCGTCGCCGAGCGCCAGATCGAAAATCGTGTTGTGACCGCTCTCCGAGTGCAGGATGCGCAACACCTGGCGCGGATCGACCGCGATCACGGCTGTTTCCTTGCCAGCGCCATACACCACGCCTGGGACTTTTCCCGCCGCGCGCACACGCCGCGCCGCATTCTTGTTGCCTGGCTCGCGCTGCTGCGCTTCCAGGATGTTGATCTCCGTTGCGGTAGCCATAATTCCGTTCCGTCCTTCTGGCAGTCTCTTGAAAAACTCTGCCTAGCTTCTCAAAAATTCTGTCTGGCAGCGTCTTAAGAACCCTGCTTTTGGGTGGCGCAGCGGTTCACCGCTGCGATGAAGCCCATTATTTGGTCGAGGGCTTCAGCCCCCGAGGTCCTCACAGAAACAGTTTGCTGACCGAAGTTTCTTCGTGAATGGACTGGATCGCCCGTCCAATCAGTCCCGCGATCGTCAGCACCTTGATCTTCGAAACTCGCTTCGCCGCCTCACTCAGCGGGATGGTGTTGGTCACCACCACCTCGGTGAGCGGCGAATTCACAATGTTGTCCACCGCCGGCCCCGATAGCACCGGATGCGAGCCGCAGGCATAGACCGCACTCGCGCCGTTGTCGAGCAGAGCCTGCGCCGTCTTGACCAGCGTTCCCGCAGTGTCAATCAGGTCGTCGATCACCAGACAAGTCCGGCCGTTGACGTCGCCGATGACGTGCATTACTTCCGCAACGTTCATCTCCACCCGCCGTTTGTCGACGATGGCCAGCGCGGCGTCCATCTTCTTGGCGAAGAAGCGCGCGCGCTCCACGCCGCCCGCGTCGGGCGATACCACAGTCAAGTTCGGCAAATTCAACTTCTTGAAGTAATCTACCAGCACCGGCGACGCGAACAGATGGTCCACCGGAATATTGAAAAATCCCTGCAACTGCGCCGTGTGCGGATCGATCACCAGCGCACGATGAGCGCCCGCCGTCGTCAACAGATCCGCGACCAGCTTCGACGAAATTGGCACGCGCGGTTTATCTTTTCGATCCTGCCGCGCATAGCCGTAATAAGGAACAACCGCTGTAATGCGCCGCGCCGACGCACGTTTGAGGGCGTCCAGCATCAGCAGCAATTCCATCAGGTGCATATCCACCGGATGGCACGTAGGCTGCATGACGAACACATCAGCTCCACGTACATTCTCCTGGATCTGCACGTACGCCTCGCCGTCGGCGAAGCGTGTGACCATCGCCTGGCCGCGGGTCAGGCCCAGAAAGTGGCAGACCTCATCGCAGAGCGGCTCATTGGCCGTGCCGCAAAATATCTTGAACTTGTCGTCCACCCGGGTGCGCTGGGGCTTGCGTTCCGGCTTTTCGTCCGCCATCGGCTTTTTTTCCGTTTTTTCTGCGGTCGTGATCGCTGTGCCCATGGTTCAGTTCTCAGTTCCCGGTTCTCAGTTCTCAGTTTTTGGTTCCGGTTTCTCTCTGAGAACTGAGAACCGGAAACTGAGAACTGTTTTCTGGCTGGGCCGCTAGGATTCGAACCTAGACAAAGTGCTCCAAAGGCACTTGACCTACCATTAGTCGACGGCCCAGTAGAATCATTGTTGACCGATGATTCTTGATTGTTGATTGAAACCCTCTCGGGCTCCTCTAATTGTCAACCAACAATCAAAAATCAACAATCAAACAATTTCTTCCAATACTGAGCCCGTGTCAGCGTCGCCGTCGCCTGTGCCCTCAGTCCCTGTTTCGTCAGCCGCGCCGCCGCCTTCGCCGCCGCCGACCGGGTCGAGAACAACCCGTACAGCGCGGACCCTGATCCGGAGAGGGACGCATACACCGCCCCCGCGCGCTCCAATGCACCTTTGATGTCACGCAGTTCGGGATATTGCGGAAACACGACTTGCTCGAAGTCGTTTTCAATCCCGGTACGGACAAGGTCGAGAAGCGGGCTCCCGGCCCGGCTCCTGCCACGTGCAGGAGCACCGGTGTTAGGTGAAACCAGCCACGCCGACAACACGCGGCCAACCTCTAGTAGTCTATCGGACGCTCCGGAGTGCGTCAATTCATCCCAATCCGCAAACGCCTTTGGGGTGGACACACCGACCTCTGGCGTGACGACGACCACCGGCATCGCTGCCAGATCCGGGACGGGATACACTTCCTCCCCGCGTCCAACTCCAAGCGCCGTCCCGCCCACGAGGAACAACGGCAGATCCGACCCGACGTCAGCCGCAATCCGCAGGCGAGAGGCCTGCGTCAGGGTCTTCCTAAGCGCCCGTTCCAGCCCGAGCATCGTAGCGACAGCGTTTGACGATCCCGCCCCGAGTCCGCCCTGCACGGGCAAGCGCTTCTCGATCTCGATGGTGACCTTGCCCGTCGTCCCGAGTGCGTCTAGTACTCTTTCGGCCATACGGTGACAGGTGTTGGACCCGTCGCAAGGCACCCGCGGATCCGCGCAGGAAATATCAATTCCCGTTCCGCGGCTGACGCTCACCCGGATCACATCATGCAGCGCCATCGTCTGATACACCGTGCGCAGCTCGTGGAATCCATCCGCACGCAGCGCACCGATGTACAGGCCGAGATTGATCTTGGCAAAGGAACGAACCGTAACGGTCATGAAGCGAAGATTGTAAGCGATTTGCGTAGGGACAGCCTCGGCTGTCCGGCCGAGCGAAGCTCGGCAATTTGCGCAGCGACGGCGTTCTTATCGGCTGCAGGCACGACTTGCTCTTGGGTGGATCAGCGTTGCATTAACCGCCATTCTTCAGGACGGCCTTAGCCGCTGAGGTCAGCGCCTACTTCTTTTCCAGACTAGCGTCCAGCGTGAGTTCCGAGCCGACCGTGATCGTGATCTCTTTCGTCCATGCCTTGTATCCGGATTTCTCCACCCGAAAAGCATGTTTCCCCGGCGGCAGGCTGACCTTGGCCGGCGTGTATCCCATGGAATCGCCGTCGACGAAAACTTCAGAAAGGTACGGCGTAGACCGCACATTGACCGTCCCCATGGTCGGCGGCAGCGGCGCTGGCACTGGCGACGGAGCAGTCTCGGCTGACTTGGCCGTAGCCCCGCCCGCCTTCGAGTCGTCCGCGAACCCCACCAGCGACCCCGCCGGCGCTTCAATCTGCTCCAGCTGTTTCTTCTCATTTAACGTGAGCGGTGCCATCAGCTTGGCGGTCTTGCGCCGGACGATATGCAGCGTCAAATCGCCCGTCGGTGCTCGCAGGTAGATGCGATCGCCCGCGAGCTGAACCTTGACCGGATAATTCGTCGTCCACTCTTCCGGTGGCGCCGCTTCCTCCGGTGTGAGCTCATACTTCCCGACAATAACCTTGTCCAGCACGTGCACCGAGACGGTATAGGTGATCTCATCCTCGGTGATGGGCGTGTTCACCACCCAGGCCTGCGTCCTGGTCGTGACCGACTTGCTGACGTCCACGATGCGCCCATACTGCCAAGGCGCGTCCGCCGCGACCAGCGGGATGCGGGCGAGAACCAGGAGAAGAATGGGCCAGAGCCGCTTCATTCCCAATAAGTCTAGAGG
>JACXTT010005946.1_pt1 | contig 17564 bp, 15 predicted proteins | sample 9270951 | NCBI WGS metagenome assembly JACXTT01 (sample SAMN15532306, study PRJNA645909) | rock metagenome | isolation source: weathered quartz diorite | place: Puerto Rico | collected 2017-06-21 | reverse complement strand
CGCACGCGGATGTCGTTCGCCCGCTTGAGAGCCTCCATGCGCTGATCGAGTGACCGGAGCGGAGCTTGGGCAGGCGTCTTCGACGTGACCATGGGCGCCCGAGTCTAACAAGACCCAGCCCAGGATCAAGCAGTTAAAAACTCCTGCAAATCGAAGCTTTCGATTGCAACACACTTCGCGTCCTCAGGTTGAGCGAAGCCGAGGGCGGCAGCTCCGGCCTCCAACTCGGCACGGATGCGGACGGGCGCGCCCGGGTCGGAGAAGAGAATCGTGCCGAGCGCGACACTGTTTGCGCCCACCGCGACGAGGTCGAGCGCGTCCGCCCCGGTGGCAACACCGCCCATGCCGACGATCGGCAGGTCCACTGCCTGCGAACAGGCATGGACGCAGGCGAGCGCGATCGGCTTGAGGGCGGGACCCGAGTAGCCGCCAACCGTGCGCGGGAGCCGCGGGCGCAGCGTCCGCGGGTCGAGAGCGAGGCCGCGAATCGTGTTCACGAGCGAGAGCCCGTCAGCCCCGGCGGCGGCAACCGCGCGCGCTCCCTCGGCGATGTCCCAGCTGGCCGGCGAGAGCTTGGCGTAGAGCGTCTTCGTGGTCGCTGCCCGTGCCGCAGCGACGATCTGCGCGGACGTCTCCGGTGCCTCTTCCACGTTCGGGCACGAGAGATTCAGCTCGATCGTCGCGACATCCTCTCGCTCGTCGAGCCGTTCGCAGACGGACGCGAAGCCAGCAGCCGAGAAGCCGCCGACGGAGACCCAGACGGGTATCTCCAGAGCGGTCAGCACCGGCAGGTGCTCGGCGAGGAAGGCCTCGATGCCGGGGCCTTGCAGCCCGATCGAGTTCAGCATCCCGTGGGCCGTCTCGGCGATTCGAGGAGGCGGGTTTCCCTCGCGCGGCAGCGGCGTGATCGTCTTGGTGACGAACGCGTCCAGCCTGCGAGCAACGTCGGGTGCCGTCAGCGCGTCGAGACAGCCGGACGCATTCAGGATCGGAACGGCCATGAGTCTCTAGACCTTGCGGGCGAAGCCCGGAAGGACGGGTCCCTCAACGCATAACCTCTTCAGCCCCGCACCGGTGTCGACGACGCACGCGTAGCAGGCGCCGTAGCCGCAGGCCATCGGAGCCTCCCATGCGAGCTGCGCGCGCGGTACGAGCCGACGGACCGCCTCGAGCATCGGCACAGGGCCACACGCGAGCACGTCGACAGGCTCGCGCGGCACGAGGGCTGTCACGAGCGTCGGCTCGATCACGACCTGAGCGTTCGGGACGAGGGCAGCCGCCTCGGCGTGCGTGGCGCTCCGGAAGCCGAGCACGGCCCTCGGTTGACCCAACTGCTCCGCGAGATACGGCAGCGGCGCGATCCCGATGCCGCCGCCCACAAGGAGCGGCCGCCCGACGTCGAGATCGAAGCCGTTCCCGAGCGGCCCGAGCACGTGGATCGCGTCACCGGGCCCGAGCGCGCAGAGGGCCTGGGTGCCCGGGCCGATCGGATCGATCAGGAAAGCAAGCTCACCGAGCGGGGCCAGGCACAACGACATCGGCCGGGGCAGCACGCAGCCGGGCGCCTCGAGCATGAAGAACTGCCCGGGGATGCCCGGCTCGAGCCCTCCCCGCTCGAGCCGGAGCAGCGTGTACAGCCCCACCACCTCGACGCCAGAGACGCGTAAACGTTCGCGTCTTGCTCCCTCCAGGGATAGGCGAGCGGCGGGCGGGCGAAGCCCGGCATGCACGGGCGAGAGCCCCGGGACCGTCATGGCCTGTCCCCAACCGGAAGGAGGGGGTCCATGGGGGAACCATGGGTTCCCCCGTGTTCAGAACCATGGGTTCCCCCATGTCTTTCCTGGAGCGACAACGCCGTCTCGGCGCGGGCGTTGGCGATCGCGTGTACGGCCGCAGCGGCACCCGAGATGGTGGTGATGCACGGCACCCTCGCCGCGAGCGCCGCCTCGCGGATCCGGTAGCCGTCGGCTCGCGCGCCCGACCCCTGCGGGGTGTTGACGATCAGATTGCAGCGGTGCTCCTTGATCAGGTCGACGACCGTCTGCTCGTCGTCTGCCGCGTCGGCAACCTTGGCCACCTCTTCCACCTCGAGCCCGGCAGCCCGGAGAACGCGGGCCGTCCCGACGGTCGCGACCAGCTCGAAGCCGAGACCGGCGAGCGCCGCAGCGACGGGAGCCGCCGACGGCTTGTCGCTGTCCCGGACCGAGAGGAACGCCGTGCCGCTGGTCGGCAGCGGCCGGCCGGCGGCGCGCTCCGCCTTGGCGAACGCGGTCGGGAGGTCGGCGGCGCTCGCCATCACTTCCCCCGTCGATCGCATCTCGGGTCCGAGCACGGGATCGGATCCCGGAAATCTCGAGAACGGCAGCACAGCGGCCTTCACGCTCACCTCGGTCGGGCGCGGCGGCTCGAGGTGGAGATCTCGCAGCCTCTCTCCGGCGGCGAGGCGGCACGCCGCCTCGACGAGGTTGACGCCCGTCGCCTTGCTCGCGAACGGCACGGTGCGAGACGCGCGCGGGTTCGCCTCGAGCACGTAGACCTGGGAGTCGGCAACGGCCAGCTGGACGTTGAGCAGACCGACGACGCCGAGCGCAGGGCCGAGGCGGCGGACGACGTGCCCGACTTCGAGCGCGTTCGCGAGCGTGAGCGACTGCGCGGGCAGTACGCACGCCGAGTCGCCTGAGTGGACGCCCGCCTCCTCGACGTGCTGCATGACAGCTCCGATGTGCACGTCCTCGCCGTCGCAGAGCGCGTCGACGTCGATCTCCACCGCATTCTCGATGAAGCGGTCGAGCAGTACGGCTCCGGTGACGGCACCCATGGCCGCGCGCAGCGCGTCCTCGTCGTAGCAGATGCGCATCGCGCGGCCGCCGAGCACGTACGAGGGCCGCACGAGCACCGGATAGCCGATCTCTGTCGCCGCCGCGAGCGCCTCGTCCTCACCCTCGACGGTCGCCCACGGCGGACAGCGGACGCCGAGCTCGCGTGCCAGCGCACCGAACCGCTCACGGTCCTCCGCGAGGTCGATCGCCGCGTGCGGCGTGCCCATGATCGTGTAGCCGGCCCCTTCGATCCACCTCGCCAGGCGGAGCGGCGTCTGCCCGCCGAACTGCGTGACGACCCCTACCGGCTGCTCGCGGTCGAGCACTGCGAGCACCTCCTCGGGCGACAGCGGCTCGAAGTAGAGACGGTCGGACGTGTCGTAGTCGGTGGAGACCGTCTCGGGATTGCAGTTGACCATCACGGCCTCGTAGCCGAGGCGGCGGAAGGTCTGCACCGCGTGGACGCAGCAGTAGTCGAACTCGATGCCCTGGCCGATCCTGTTCGGGCCGGAGCCGATGATCACCACCCGCGGCCTCGTGGGCGGCGGCAGCTCCTCGTCGGCCTCGCCCCACGTCGAGTAGAAGTAGTTCGATCCTGCCTCCACCTCGCCGGCGCACGAGTCGACTCGGCGGTAGGACGGCCGCACCCCCTGGTCAAGCCGCTGCTCGCGGAGCTCCGGGGCGGTGACCCCCCAGGCGGCGCCGATCGAATCGTCGCCCCACCCGGCTCGCTTCGCCCGCCAGATATCGCGAGTGTGGAGTTCGCGCCGCGCGTGCTCGAGCTCCTCGAGAAACCACGGATGGACACCGTCGGGGATCTCGTCGAGGGTCGCCCAGGGGCTTGCCGCTCCCGCCTCGAGCTCGCGCGATCCGAACGCCTTCAGAAATGCCTCGCTGAAGGTCCGCCCGATCCCCATCGACTCGCCCACGGACTTCATCTGCGTCCCGAGGCTCTGGTCGGCGCCGGGGAACTTCTCGAAGGCGAACCGCGGGAACTTGACGACGACGTAGTCGAGCGTCGGCTCGAAGCTCGCCGGCGTCGTCTTGGTCAGGTCGTTCGGGATCTCGTCGAGTGTGTACCCGACGGCGAGCTTGGCGGCCACCTTGGCGATCGGGTAGCCGGTCGCCTTCGACGCGAGCGCGGAGGAGCGGGACACCCGCGGGTTCATCTCGATCAGCCGGAGCTCACCGGTCTCGCGGTGCCTGGCGAACTGAATGTTGGAGCCGCCGGTCTCGACACCGACCGCCCGGATCACGGCGGCGGCGGCGTCGCGTAGCTCCTGGTAGGCCTCGTCCGACAACGTCATCTGCGGCGCGACGGTGACGGAGTCGCCCGTGTGCACGCCCATCGGGTCGAGGTTCTCGATCGAGCAGACGACGACGACGTTGTCGTTCCGGTCTCGGATCACCTCCAGCTCGAACTCGTCCCAGCCACGCACGGACTCCTCCACGAGCACCTGATGGATGGGCGACTCCGCCAGGCCGCGCTCGACCTGGCGGTGGAGCGCGCCGAGATCGTCCGCAAAACCACCGCCGTGCCCGCCGAGCGTGAACGCCGGTCTGACGACCGCCGGCACCGGCATGTCCTCGAGATCGTCGAGCGACGTGACAATGCGTGACGACGGCACCTCGAGGCCACAGCTCCGGACGGCAGCACGGAAGAGCTCGCGGTCTTCGGCGCGGTGAATGACCTCGACCGGGGCGCCGAGGAGCTCGACCCCGACCTCCTCGAGCACTCCCGCCTCGTGGAGCTGGACGGCGAGGTTCAGCGCGGTCTGGCCGCCGAGCGTCGGGAGCAGCGCGTCGGGTCGCTCACGGCGGAGCACGTCGGTGACGCCCTCGATGTCGAGCGGCTCGATGTAGGTCCGGTCGGCGAACCCGGGGTCGGTCATGATCGTGGCGGGATTCGAGTTGACGACGATCGTCCGGTAGCCGTCCTCGCGCAGGACCTTGAGCGCCTGGCAGCCCGCGTAGTCGAACTCGCACGCCTGGCCGATCACGATCGGTCCGGAGCCGATGACGCAGATCGACTCGATGTCGCGCCGTGCAGCCACTACACGCGCACCCCGGCCGCCAGCTCCTCGACCCAGCGCTCGAGGATCGGATAGGCGTCGTGGGTTCCCGGGCTCGCCTCGGGGTGGAACTGCACCGAGCGCGCGCGCAGATCGGGGAACTCGAACCCCTCGACCGTGCCGTCGTAGAGCGAGACGTACGCCGCCTCGGCGGCGTCGCTCGGCCTCACCGCGAAGCCGTGGTTCTGGCTCGTGACCAGCACGCGACCGGTGGAGCGCTCGAACACAGGATGGTTCGCACCTCTATGGCCGAACGGAAGCTTGTACGTCTCGTGACCCGTCGCGAGACCGAGGAGCTGATGACCGAGGCAGATTCCGAGAACGGACGTCCGGCCGAGCAGGCGCTCGATCTGTGCCACCTCGTCGCGGAGCGGCTCCGGGTCGCCTGGACCGTTCGCCAGCAGCACGCCGTCGTACGCGGCGAGCTCGTCGGCGTCGACCGTCGGCGGGTGCACGGTGACGGCGGCCCCCGCGATCCGAAGCCGGCGCAGGATCGACCGCTTGGTGCCGTAGTCGACCAGGGCGACCCGTGCGCGCCCACCTTCGCAGTACACGTATGACTCGTTGGGCGAGACCTGGGCGACCAGACTGCGCCCCTCCATCGGCGGCTGGCGTCGCACCTCCGCCAGCGCGGCCTCGGCCGGGAGGTCGCGCCCATCCGAGACGGCGACCGCCCGCATCGCCCCCTCCGAGCGGAGCCGCAGGACGAGTGCTCGGGTGTCTACCTCGTCGAGGGCGACGATGCCCCGGTCCGCCAGCCACGCCGCCCACTCCTGCCCGCTGCACCGGCGCATGAGCACGGCCTTCGCGTGCGGGCGGCCGGACTCGTCCCGCTCGGGAGCCACACCGTAGTTGCCGACCATCGCCGCCGAGAAGCAGACGATCTGCTCGGCGTAGCTCGGATCGGTGACCGTCTCCTGATAGCCGGTCATCGCCGTCGTGAAGACCGCCTCGCCGAACGCCACCCCCTCGACGGCGATCGAGCGCCCCGGGTACACGGTCCCGTCTTCGAGGAGGAGGTAACCGCTCACGCCGCGTACACCTCGCGGCCGTCGGCCACGGTTCGCGTCACCTTGCCGCGCAGCCGCGCCCCGAGCAGCCACGAGTTCACCGAGCGAGACCGGAACCCGCCCTCGTCGACCGTCCACTCGGCATCGAGGTCGAGGACGACGAGGTTGGCCCGCTCGCCGATCGCGATCCGCGGCACCGGCAGCCCGAACACGCGCGCCGGCCCCGCCGACATCCGCTCGAGGATCGTCTCGAGCGGGATGACGCCCGGCTCGACGAGCCGCGTGTAGAGGGCCGAGAAAGCGGTCTCGAGCCCGGTGACGCCGAACGGCGCCTCCTCGAACGGGGCGTCCTTCTCCTGACGCGCGTGCGGCGCATGGTCGGTCGCGATGCACGCGATCGCCCCTCCCCGCAACGCTTCGACGAGCGCGGCGCGATGCTCGTCGGACCGGACAGGTGGGTTCATCTTCGTGTTGGGGTCCAGTGAGCGCACGGCGTCGTCGGTGAGGCAAAGGTGGTGAGGCGTGACTTCGGCGGTGACGCCCACGCCGCGCGACTGCGCTGTCTGGATCGCGCGCACGGACTCCAGCGCCGAGACATGCATGATATGCAGAGCGCGTCGCTCGTATGCGGCCAGTGTGACATCCCGCTCGACCATCGCCGCCTCCGCGACGGACGGCCAGCCGGCGAGTCCGAGCTCGGCCGACACGGCCCCTTCGTGCATCTGGCCGTCGCGCGAAAGGCTCGGCTCCTCCTCATGGAGGGAGAGCGGGCGGGCGGCGACGCCGGCGTACTGGAGCGCGCGCCGCATCAGACCGGCGGAGACGACCGGGCGGCCGTCGTCGGTGAACGCCGCGGCGCCGGCCTCGGCAAGCTCCACCATCTCCGTCAACTGCTCGCCGTGCTGCCCCTTCGAGATCGCCGCGAGGAACCCGGTCGGAACGAGTGCCTCCTCCGTCGCCCGCTCCACGAGCGAGCCGAGCACCGCCGCGCTGTCGACAACGGGGTCTGTGTTGGGCATAGCGAGAATCGCGCAGTAGCCGCCGGCCGCCGCGGCGGCCGTACCGCTCGCGATCGTCTCCTCGTCTTCTCTCCCCGGCGTCCTCAGGTGGACATGCGGGTCGACGAACGCAGGAGCGACCACGGTCCGACTCGAACCTGACGGCTCGATTCGGACTATCACTCCGTTGTCGACGGTAAGCGCCAGGCACTCGTCGATGCCCTCCGTCGGATCGATCACCCTCCCCTCGACCGTCAGCGAGTCGCTCCGTCCATTCCGGCAGAAGAGCGTCATCACGCCACCTCCAGCGGGACGGCCGCTCGAACCGGCCCCGTCGTGAGCAGGTCGTAGAGGACGGCCATGCGGACGACGAGGCCGGAGCGAACCTGCTCCGTGACGAGCGCCGCGTCCGAGTCCGCAACCGCGGGGTCGATCTCCACACCGCGGTTCATCGGCCCCGGATGCATGACCACCTGGCTGGTCCGCACCCGCTCCGGAGTGATTCCCCAGCGAGCCGTGTATTCGCGCAGGGACGGCACGAACGCCGCGCCCTCCTCCATCCGCTCGCGTTGCATCCGCAGCACGTAGACCACGTCCGCGTCGCGGATGGCGTCGATGTCGAACGAGACGTCGCATCCCATCGCCTCGACGCCTCTCGGGACCAGCGTCGGCGGTCCGACGAGCAGCGACCGCGCGCCGACGAGCGAGAGAGCCTGCACGAGCGAGCGGGCGACGCGCGAGTGCAGGACGTCGCCCACGACGGCCACCTGCAACCCGTCGAGACGACCAAGTGCGTCTCGCATCGTGTAGAGGTCGAGGAGTGCCTGGGTCGGGTGCTGGTGCTTGCCGTCGCCGGCGTTCACCACGTGCGCCTCCGTCATCCGCGCCACGAGCTGCGGCGCCCCGATCGACGGGTGCCGGATGACGATCACGTCGGGGTCGTACGCGTCGAGTGTGAGCGCCGTGTCCTTCAGCGACTCGCCCTTGTCGACCGACGATCCGGACGAGCGCAGCGACATCGTGTCGGCCGACAGGCGCTTTGCCGCGAGCTCGAAGCTCGCGAGCGTTCGCGTCGACGACTCGTAGAACAGGTGGACGATCGTCCGGCCGCGCAGGGTCGGGAGCTTCTTGACGTCGCGATCGAGCGAGCGGGAGAGCGCGCGCGCAGTGTCGAGAATGCGCTCCACGTCGCCTCGGGTCAGGTCGGCGATGGCCAGGAGGTGCCTTCTCGGGGGGCGAGGCGGTGTGCCCGGGGGCTCCGCGAGATGGATGTCAGGCATCGGTTGCCTCCTCCGGCGCCGGAATGAGCAACACACCGTCCTCTTCGTCCACCTCGACCAGCTGGACCTGCACGCGCTCGGCGTGCGCGGTAGGGAGGTTCTTGCCCACGAAGTCGGGCCGTATCGGCAACTCGCGGTGACCGCGATCGACGAGAACGGCCAGCTGAACGCGGGCCGGGCGTCCGTAGTCGAGGAGCGCCTCGATTGCAGCACGGATCGTCCGGCCCGTGTAGAGAACGTCGTCGACGAGCACGACCGTCCTGCCCTGCAGCGGAAAGTCGAGCGCCGTGCCGTGCACGACGGGCTGCGGATGGAGAGGGGCGCCCCCGTTGCGGACGAGCACGTCGTCGCGGTGGAAGGTGATGTCGAGCGCGCCCAGGTCGAGCTCGACTCCGCTTCGCTCGGCGACGAGACGTCGAAGACGTGCTGCCAGAGGCACACCGCGGGTGTGGATCCCGACGAGCGCCACTGCCTCGAGCTCCTGGTGGCGCTCGATCAGCTCGTGCGCGATGCGGGAGAGCGTCCGGTCGATCGCCTCGGCGTCCAGCAGAAGCTTGGGCGCCGGTCGGCTCGGGAGGTGCGTACTCACTCTGTCTCCTTTCCGGCCTCGCTGGACCGGCTTAAAGGGGTCGCGAGAGTCTAGCGCCTGCCGCAGACACGCTCGGACAGACGGTCCTCACTCCTTCCACATCTCTGCCAGGCAACCTCACAGAGGTGAAGAGCCGTCCGTACGTCACCGGCGCAGCAGCCTGCGCCGCGCTTGTCGTCGCATCGGCGATCGGGCGCGCGGTCGCCGCGTGGGGCGTTGCCGCTCCCTGGATCGCGCCAGACGAGGCGACCTACGGGATACTCGGGCGCTCGCTGTGGCACACGGGCACCCTGTCCGTCACAGGCGCGGCCGCGCCGTTCTACGGGATCGTCTACCCGGCCCTCGTCGGCCTGCCGCTGACGGCGCTCGGGCTCTGGAACGGCATCCGCGCGCTTCAGATCGTCCAGCCCGTTTTGATGTCGACCACGGGTCTCGTGATCTACGTCTGGGCGCGACGCCTCGTCTCCGTGAGGCCTGCCCTCGTCGCCGCCGCGCTGACGCTCGCGGCTCCGGCGCTCGTGTACTCGGGGCTGTTGATGACAGAGGCGGCGTTCTATCCCGTTGCCACGCTCGTGCTGCTGGTCGTCTGGCGGGCATTCGAGCAACCGACGCTCGAGCGTCAGGCGATCGCCGTCGCGGCGGTGCTGCTCGCCTCCCTGACGCGCCTCCAGGGCCTCGTGCTGCTCCCGGTGCTCGTCACCGCGCTCGTGCTCGCGGCGACCTTCGAGCGCAGCACGAGGCTGCTGCGGAGGTTCGCGCTCACCCTCGTGCTGCTCTTCGTCGCAGGGGTGCTCATCGTCGGCTTCCACGCCACCGGCACATCACGGGACCTGCTCGGCGCCTACTCGACGACGACGCACGCGTCCTACGAGGCCGGTGCGGCGCTGCGCTGGATCGTCTGGCACGCGGGCGTGGTCTTCCTGCTCGTGGCAGGAGTGCCTCTCCTCGCGACGGTCGTGCTCGCGATCGAGGCCGCCCGGGGGCGCGAGCGCTCAGCCGGAGCCCGCGCCTTGCTGGCCCTCACCGTTTCGTACACCGTCTGGTCGGTCGTCCAGGTCGGTGTCTTCTCCGCGCGCTTCTCGGGCGTGCTGCTGGAGCGCAACCTGATCACCCTCGCGCCGCTGCTCTTTCTCGTCTTCGGCCTCTGGCTGCAGCGGGGGCTGCCGCGACCGCAGCCGCTGACGACGATCGCAGCCGTCATCACGGCTGCCCCGGCGCTCGCCCTCCCGGTGGCGAGGCTCACCGACCCGAACGCGACGCCGTCCGCGTTCAGCTTGCTCGCGTTCCAGCATCTCGACCACTGGACGTCACCCGGCTGGACGCGCACGGTGTGGATCGCGGGCGTCGCGCTCGTGACGGCGCTCTTCGTCGCATTGCCGCGGCGGGCCGCGTGGCTCCTTCCGGTCCTCGCGCTGACGTTGCTCTCGGGGGCGTCGGCCGTCGCGAGCACCGACGTCGACCGGCTGTCTACGACGCTCCGCCGCGGTCTCTTCGGCACCACCGACCCTCGCTGGGTGGACCGCGCGGCCGGCGGGCGAGTGGCGTACCTCTTCGACGGGCGCGGCTACTGGAACGACGTCTGGATCCAGGCGTTCTGGAACAGCCGGATCGACCGGGTGGCCGTGCTGCCGGGACCCATTCCCGGTCCTCTCCCGCCGCATGTGACCGTCTCCCCCCGTTTCGACGGTCGCCTCTTCGCGCCGAATGGCGGAGCCCTCGACGACCCGTACGTGCTCGCCTCGCAGCGGATGACGTTCACCGGAGCCGCTGTCACCTCGATCACCCAGCCGATCGACGGCAGCACGCTGACGCTCTGGAAGATCGAGCCTCCCCTGCGACTGCGCCTGCTCCGCACCGGCTTCCAGCCGAACGGTGACTTCTCCGGACGCGCACAGATCGACGTCTTTGGCTGCGGTCCCGGGAGCCTGGGGGTGACGGTGCTCGGCAAAGACGGCTCGCCCGTGACACTGAGCGCTCCCGGCGTCAAGTCTCAGACGGTCGCGCCTGGTCCCGGCATCGGCGTGCATGTGGTCGTCCCCTCACCCGCGTCTCCAGGCCCCAGCACCCGCTGCACGTTTACGCTCGACACACCGGGCCTCGCGGGCACGACCGTCATCTCGTTCGAACCGGCAACCGGCTAATGATTGATGCCGCGACCACGAGCTGCTCGAGACGGACGTCGATCTCGCCGGGCAACTCCTCCTCCGCCTTGCGCGTTCCCGCACGGAGCTCGTCCTCGCCGAGCAGGTCGAACGTCGAGATGTGGCGACCGCGGATGCGATCGAGCGCGTGCTCCCGTGTGATCGTCTGTCTTGAAGAGATGCGCTCGACGACGACCTCGCCGAAGCCTGCGCCGAGCAACTCGGCGACGAGCCGGTCCTCGGTGGGAAACCGCGCGCGGTCGATCTCGCTGATGGACGGAAAGAACCGAGCGGCCCAGTACGTGTCGAAGTGCTCATGCGCGAACGTCGCGACGAGGATCCTGCCGTCCGGCGCAAGCACTCGCGCCGCCTCGGCAAATGCACGCTCCCGATCGACCAGGTGGACGACGAGGCTGAACACGACGGCGTCGAACCACGCGTCCCGGAACGGAAGCGTCTCGGCCGTGCCGGCGCGCACGCCGACGGTGCGAGGGAGCCGGGACCGCGCCACGGCTCTCATCTCGGCGCTCGGTTCGATCCCCCACACCTTCGCGCCACAACGATCGGCGAGCACCGCCGCGAGGACGCCGGTGCCGCAGCCGACGTCGAGGACGCGCCCACCGCGAAGGCCGCCGAGCCTGACCATCGCGTCGAACCGCGCCCACCACGCGTCGTCCTGCGGGCGGAGCGCGTCGTAGACCGCGGCCCTCGCTCCGAAGTCCGGCGTCGCGCTCACCTCGTCCGAGCTGTTACTGGTCGTCGATCAGGTCGTCCGGCTCGGTGAGAGCCTCGATCGCGTCCCGGGCGTCGTCCACCTGTTCCGCCGCGACGAGGATCCGCAGCGCGGGGTCGTCGAGCGCCTCGAAGTCGTGCTCGTGGCCGGGCTCGACGGACGATTCGATCCCGGCCGCATGAAGCAGCGTCTGCAGCTCCTCGGCCTCGGTCACGTTGCCGGCGACCGCCACCTGCACCAGGTGAGTCATGCCTCGGACCCTATACCCGGAGGCCGAGAGCGTGCGCCTTTCGGGATCAGCTCGGGCCCGCCCCGTTCCGGGAACGGTATGGCGACGACATCGAAGTCGCGCGGCACGACGGTGTTCGGGAACACGGCGCGCGCCTCGGCCTCGACCTCACGGCCCCCGTACCGGCCGGAAAGGTGCGTGAGCGCGAGCATTTCCACACCCGCCCGCTGTGCGACCCCCGCCGCGCCGAGAGTGGTCGAGTGCAGCGTCTCCTGCGCACGATCGGTCTCGTCGGCGCAGAACGTCGCCTCGTGGACGAGGAGATCGGCCCCGATCGCTGCCTCGACGACGGAATCGGAAGGCGCGGTGTCGCCCGTGACCACGACCTTTCGACCTCGTCGCGGCTCCCCGAGCACCATCTCCGGCGTTACCGTCGAGCCGTCTGCAAGCGTGACCGGCTCACCGTGCTGGAGCGCCCCCCGGGCCGGTCCGTCGGGAACACCGAGGCGATCCGCCGTCTCGACGTCGAAGCGCCCCGGACGTCCCTCCTCGAGAATGGCGTACCCCACTGCGGCGATGCCGTGGTTCACGCCGAACGTCGTGATCGTGTAGCCGTCCCGTTCCAACGCCTCGCCCGGGCGCAGCTCGACCAGATCCAGCTCGTAGGTGAGCTTCCCGAACACGCGTCGCAGCGCAGTGATCAGATCGCGTAGACCCGGTGGCCCGTACACCGTGAGCGGAAGCTCGCGGCCGCGCAGCGCGAACGTCTTCAGCATGCCGGGCAGCCCCAGATAGTGGTCGGCGTGGTAGTGCGTGAGGAACACCTCGCGGAGCTCAGCCAGACCGACGTCCGACCGCAGAAGCTGGCGCTGCGTCCCCTCGGCGCAGTCGAGCAGCAGCCGGTCGCCGCCACGGCGGACGAGCGTCGCTGCCGCGGCCCGCTGGGCCGTGGGTGCCGAGCCCGAGGTCCCGAGGAAGACGACGTCGAGGTCCACGGGGGCCGCATCCTACCTTCGGGGGGATGCGATTCCTCGTGGCACGGGTATCAAGCGGTCGAGATCCCGGCCGATATGGACGCCAATGGGTGCAGGGCGCCGACTCCAGGACGGCGTCGCGCGCTCGGTGACGTTGCTCCGGGTCTTCTGATCGCCTCGGCGGTGATTCTCGCCGTCGGCGCGATCGCACTCGGTGGGATGCTCACCCGCACAGTCCATCGGCAGGCGGTCGACGACGAGCGCGCCGGCATCGTCCAGTACGTCGGCTCGGTCATCACACCGGAGCTGGTACGCGGCAACCGGCTCGTGATGACTCGGTCGGCGGCCGCGACGCTCGAACGGGGAACGCGCATACGCGGAGACCTGCTCAACGTCAAGGTCTGGCGGCGCGACGGCCTTCTCCTCTGGACTGCGCTCGACAAGCGCCGGATCGGGAGGCACTTCGCGCTCAGCGACGACCTCCGCCAGGCTCTCCAGAACGGCGACGCCCACGGGAGGGTCGAGGATCTCTCGGAAGCGAAGCCGGGGTCCGAGGAGTACGGAGAGCGGCTCACCGGGACCCAGCAGGCGCTCGAGGTCTATGCGCCCATCGCCGGTGCCGACGGCCGCCTCCTCGGCGCCTACGAGGTGTACGGACGGACAGCTCACCTCGATGCGATCGCGTCGGCGAAGCCCGGCAGGCTCGAGCCGGCCGAGTTCGAGACGATCAAGGAGCATGCCGCGAGGGGCGCCGAGATCGTGTCGAAGCTCTCGCGCCTCAAGGACTCCGTGCCGGCGATCCGGCATCACCACGAGCGCTGGGACGGCCTCGGGTACCCGGACGGCCTCGTCGGTGACCAGATCCCGTTGGAGGCGTCGATCGTCGGGCTCGCGGACGCGTGGGACGCGATGACGACCGAGCGGCCGTATTCGAGAGCACTGTCGCTCACGGCGGCACTCGAACAGGTGCGGTCCGGCCGGGGTACTCAGTTCCGCCCCGAGGTCGTCGAGGCCTTCCTCGAGGTCGCCACGCGGCTGCCGGGCAGACCGCCTGGACCCCCCACACCCCTTCTCCGGCCCGTCGCCGCGGCAGGGTAGACGCGAGACCTCTAATCTCGGCCGCGATGGCCGAGCGACTGCAGGGAGGCCGGCTGGCCGCGCAGGCGATCGCCGCCGAGGACGTCGACACGATCTTCACGCTCTCCGGTGGTCACGTGATGCCCGTCTACGAGGGCTGCCGCTTGGAAGGGATTCGGGTCGTCGATGTCCGCCACGAGCAGTCCGCCGCCCACGCGGCCGAGGCGTGGGGCCGCGTGCGCCGGTCCTGCGGGGTCGCCGTCGTGACGGCGGGGCCGGGTGTCACGGGAACGGTGACGGCGGTTGCCAACGCCTTTGCAGCCCAGGCGCCGTTGCTCGTGATCGGAGGGGCGCGGCCGCTCGCGCAGGCGGAGCGTGGCTCCTTGCAGGAGTTCGACCAGCTGTCCGTCATGAAGCCGATCACGAAGTGGGCCGCCGTCTGCCCGTCCACCGAGCGCATCCCCGAGTACGTGGCGATCGCATTTCGCCACGCTCTGGCATCCCCGTACGGTCCGGTCTACCTCGAGCTGCCGATGGACATCCTCTTCGCCGATGCGACTGCCGACCGACAACCGGCGCCGGCGCGCGTGGACGCACGGGCAGGCGGTGACTCGGCTGCGGTGGAGCGCGCCGGGGTTCTGCTCTCCGAAGCCGAGAGGCCAGCGATCGTCGCTGGGTCGGGGATCTGGTGGGACGGAGCCGCGGAGGCTCTCGACGCTCTCGCCCGGCACGGCACGATCCCCGTCTTTCTGAACGGTGCCGGTCGAGGCTCGCTCCCGCCGGACCATCCATTTCTATTCCAACACGCGCGCAAGGCGGCGCTCGCCCAAGCGGACGTCGTGTGCGTGATCGGCGCGCCGCTCGACTTCCGGCTCGGCTACGGGTCGTTCGAGGCTCCGACACTGATCCACGTCCACGGCGATCCCCGAGAGCTCGGCCGCAACCGTGTGCCCGGCATCGCGATCACCGGGGACTGCCGTCTCGTTCTGGAGACGCTCTGGCCGCTGGTGCGACCTCAGTCCGACCGAACCACGTGGCTCGAGTCGCTGCGGGGCGTCGAGCGCGCCTGGTGGGACGCGCACAAGCACGAGGTCGAATCGGAAGCCGCACCGCTCAACCACTACCGCCTCGGGGCGGAGCTCGACCGGATCCTCGAGCCCGGCACCGTCGTCATCGGCGACGGTGGGGACGTCGTCGCCGTCGTCTCGCGCGTCCTCCGGGTTCACCGCCCCGGACACTGGCTCGACCCGGGCCCGTTCGGCTGCCTCGGCGTCGGCCCCGGCTACGCCCTCGGTGTGAGCGCTGCCGGCTTCGGGGACGCGATCGTGGTCGTGATGGGTGACGGCGCCTTCGGGCTCAACGGGCTCGACTACGACACGCTGGTCCGCTTCGGGATGCCGGCGGTCCTCGTGATCGGCAACGACGGCGCCTGGGGGGAGATCCGGATCCCGCAGATCGGCATCTACGGGAACGAGGGTGAGATCGCGACGCGCCTCGCTCCCAGCCGCTACGACTGGATCTGCGAGATCTTCGGCGGCCATGCGGAGCACGTCGAGCGTCCCGACGACCTGCGCCCGGCACTCGAGCGCGCGCTGGGGGCCGGCGAGCCGGCCATCGTGAACGTGATGCTGGATCCCGACGCCATGGTCGGGCACGCCTACCGCGGTCTTTAGGGTCTGGCCTTCTGACTTTCGCCTACGGGAGGACCAAGACCTGGCCGGGCGTGATAGCCGCGCCTTGGAGCAGGTTCCGCTTCTCGATCCTCCACACCGCCGCACGCGGGTCTCCGCCGTAGTTCGCTGTCGCGATGCTCCAGAGCGTGTCGCCCCCGCGCACCTCATAGCGTCGGGCCGGGCCCGTTGCTCCCGACGAGCGCGCGAACACTGCCCACAGGAAGACGCCGAGAAGCGCGAGTATCATGACGCGACCGAACATGTGTTCGCCATGCTAGACGAACACATGTTCGTATGTCAAGGTCACCAGACGATGAACGGGATGCCGCGCGCGAGCGTCGTCCGGGCGGGATTCGCCTCCGCCGTGAGCCGTACGAGGACGACATAGCGGCCTGCCTGCAGCCCTTGCGGCAGGTCGATCCGCAGCTGCCCCGATCCTGGCGGATGCAGGGTCATCGTCGCAGCCGTCGCGACGGTCGCGTGGCTGGCGAGCGGAATGCGGATCCCCGACAGATCAGGGCTGGCGAGCCGCATCAGCGATGCCCTCGCCGACGAGCCCTCGCCGGCGACCGCGCCCACGGCGATCGAGAAGGGCGTGCGTGCGAGCACCGGGCCGAACAGGCCGACGAACGGGATGCCGCTGACACGAGCACCGGTCACGCCCGTCGCGGGGTGCCAGACCACCGGCAGACCCTGGCATCCGAGCGTCGTGTCGAGAATCGCCTGCTTGACGGCGGCGGCTGCCGCCCGCGCCGACCCGTCAGCGCGATAGAGCCCGGCCTGGAAGCCCGTCCTCAGCCCGTCGTCCTGAAATCCGAAGAAGTTGACCTCCGCGACGGAGGGGTCGCAGGCGGCCTGCCGGATGAGCGCGCCGTAGATCGCGGCCTGCTCCGCCTCGGACGTGACGGGCACGTTCTCGGCTCCGGCGTACCCGAGGCGTCCGGAGGTGTCGACCTGCCAGCCGACCTCGTCGAGGTAGAGCTCGAGCCCGTCCACGGTGGTCGGCTGGGGCGTGCCGTGGAAGGCGTCCCACAACCCCTGTTTCACCCGGTCGAGGTTGACGAAGCCCGCGTTCGGCCAGATGTAGCCCTGGGCGAGGGGGTCGGTCGCCTTCCTCGGATAGGGGTGGAAGCTGAAACCGTCCATCAGAGGAGCCTGCCGTCCGCTCGCCCGGTACCAGCGACCCAATGCCTCCAGGAAACGAAGCGGCGACACGGACGGGTTGTTGGGCGCGTGCGGGTCGTCGTTGCCGCGCGGTGAGAGCCCGACACCGACGACGGTGATTCCGGGATCCACGGCCTTGAGCGCGTCGTACCCGGCGGCGAGATACCGGCCCACCGTGGCGGCGGAGACGCTCCGCCCGTTGCGACCGAACTGTGGCCGGAGGAACGCCGCCTGGTTCGGTTCGTTGCCGACGATGTACTGCCGCACCTGCGGATACCGCCGCGCGAGGGCCGTCAACCAGGCTGCGAACGCGTCGGGCGAGCTGATCCCCGATGCGAGCTCTCGCGGCGGATACGGGTAGACGGCGAAGACGATCTTGAGCCCTGCGGCGGTCGCGCTCGCGACTGCCTGGTCCAGCGCGTCCTGTGTCGGGATCAGCGCAGGCTCGGACGGCTGGAACCGGACCGTGAGCAGGGTCTGGCGCAGACCGAGCCCGGCCATCTCCTTGTAGAAGAACGCGCCCCCGTCGGTCTCGTACTTGGCGGTGTCGTCGTTGGCGCCGACGCTCGCCGCGCCCGACGCGCCTGCGAGCACACCGACAGCGGCGGCACACGCGGCCGCCACCGCAGCGAGTCTCCCCAAGCCCTTTGCCATCGTGCCTTCCACCCGTCCCTCGGGCCGACTGACCTTAGAGCCTATCCCGGTTGGTAGGGACCCGACGTGTGACGGCGAAGCCTTCTCTTGTCATCCGACGAGGGAGGTAGACGATGGGTCTCGTGACGCGGGACGATGGCTGGCGGATTCC
>JACXTT010005945.1_pt1 | contig 17564 bp, 13 predicted proteins | sample 9270951 | NCBI WGS metagenome assembly JACXTT01 (sample SAMN15532306, study PRJNA645909) | rock metagenome | isolation source: weathered quartz diorite | place: Puerto Rico | collected 2017-06-21 | reverse complement strand
GAACCGACGCTCTCGGTAATTCGATCCGACAAGGCCAGTTGTACGATCCTGCGACGCAAAGAAGCGTAGGCGGGCAATTGTACCGCGATCCTTTCTTCAATAACGTCATTCCGGCCAGTCGCTTCGATCCTGCGGCTGCGAAGATTCTTGGACTGTACCCGGCGACCAACCAGTCGATTCCCATCGGGACTTTTCCTCAGAACGACTACTTTGTCTCGACGGCCGGCCTGCAAAACACCGACCAGGGCGATGCCCGCGTAGACTACAGGCTCAGTGACAAGGACTCCATCTTTGGCAGCCTGAGTTGGTCGAACCTAAACAAGACCAATGCTCCACCGTTGCCCGGCGCGCTCGATGGCACGCCTTTCAACGCTGTAACGGAAGAGGATCTTGGCAGGAACGCGCAGCTCAGTTATGCGCGCGTATGGAGGCCCAACATAATTTCCGAGACGCGTATCGGATTCAGCCGCTTGATCACGTCCCGCGTTGGAGCTAATCCGAATACCGACGAATTCAAGGCTTTCGGAATTGGAGGTTACGATCCCACGGGCCCGTTGAATGGCGGACTTCCCCAAACGCAGTTCAGGGATACCACGAACACCCAGCGCTACAGTCAGATCGGCGCCAATGATTGGTTGCCGTCCAAAGAGTACAACAACGTCTGGGACTTTATTCAGAACGTCGCAATTAACAAAGGTTCGCACGCCTACAAGTTCGGCGCGGAATACCGGCCCATCAAATTCCCGTTCTTCCAGGTGCCTTATCCGCATGGCGAGATGAATCCCAATCAGAACGATACAGCGTATCCCACTACCAACAACACGCTCAATGCCAGAACCGGCGACCCGGTCGCTTCGTACTTAATCGGAGCGCTCGGCAGCGGTCAGATCTCCACCACGAATTTCGTTTCGTCCCAAAAGAGCGCTTGGGCATTCTACGCCCAGGACGACTGGAAACTGACGCGCAACCTCACATTGAATATCGGCCTGCGGTACGAGTTGTTTTCGCCAATTGACGAGCGTTTCGGTCATCAGTCTAATTTCGTCTACGATAACTTGACGCTCTACATTCCCAAAGGACCGCAGCAGGATTTGCCGCTCCCCCGCAACTTCGTGACTGCGTTCCCCAACGTAAGGGTGAGTCGCGGCGAGGTTCCCAGTACATTGATTCCTTGGGATAAGACAAATTTCGGTCCCCGCATCGGTATCGCATATAACTGGCACGACAAGACCGTATTCCGCCTCGGCTACGGAGTTTTCTACGGCGGCGAGGAGAACCAGGGCGGCAATCCAAACCGTGGTGAATCGGTTCCGTTCAATCAATCCACGAATCTGGATCGAACCGGCAGCCTGGGTATTTTTGATCCCAATCCATTCTTCAGCGGCGGTGTCCGCAACGGTATCTCGGGAGGGTATCCGGTCAACGTCTTTTCCCTCGACGCGCCCATTTCGTTCCGTGGCGTGGCAACGAACTTCCGCAATGGCTTGGTTCATAAATGGAACTTAGCCGTGCAGCGAGAACTGCCCGGACGGATGGCGTTGGAAGTCGCGTATGTAGGCAATCACCAGGCCAAGCAGCTTTTCCAACCTGATCCCAACGCGTGTGCGAACTTGGGTTCTGCCGATGGTATCAGTTGTACACCCGCCCGAAGGCCCGTACCGTTTATCGGCGGCATCTCCGGTACGGCTTCATTCGGCTTCGGTAACTACGAAGGCATGACGGCCAAACTGGAGAAGCGTCTATCTAACGGCTTCCAGTTCCTGAGTTCGTACACTTTTGGGCACGCTCTTGCAAATACCGGTACCACGCTCAGCGGCTCGACTGGGTTCGGGATCATCGATCCGCGTAACTACAGCAGCAGCTATTCCAACGCAGCTTGGGACATTCGCCACAATTTCGTTGGCAGCGCCTTGTACGAGCTACCGTTCGGCCGAGGCAAGAGGTTTGGCAGCAACATGAGCAGGCCTCTTAATGTAATAGCCGGCAACTGGCAATTCAACGGAACGCTGGTGCTGCACACTGGTGTGCCCTTTACGATTCGATCCAACGGCTGCCAGGGCATCTGGAATGCCTGCCGGCCTGATTTGGTGCCGGGCAAGAATCCCAACGACGCCCCCGCGAACGGCCGCAGCCCGGACCTGTGGTTCGATACCAGCGCGGTCGCTCCACCCGCTCCTCTGACCGGCGGCAACCTCGGCCTGCAAAGCAACTATGCGCCGCCCACGCGAGTCGTCGATTTCTCGATCTTCAAATTCTTCCCGATCACTGAACGGATCCGGATGGAGTTCCGCGCCGAGGCGTTTAATATCGGTAACACGCCGCAATTTAGCACTCCAGACAACAACCGTCAGAACACCAATTTCGGCAAGGTAACAAGTTCGCAAGCCGGATCGGAACGGCACGTGCAATTCGAGCTGCGTCTGAGGTTCTAAAGACGCTCGAGAAGCTGGTGTTTTAACCTGGGATGGGAGTGAACCTCCCATCCACCCTATGTTGGTGTGGTTTTTGCTTCTCTTCGCGGACCGGTTCGAGCCCGTTTATCACGAGGGACTAGCTGCTCTCAACGACAATCGGCTCGCCGTTGCCGAGTCGCGGTTACAATCGGCCGCCAAACTCCAGCCGAGAAATGCGCGCGTTTGGCTCGCGCTGGCTCAGACTTATTCCAAGCTAAATCGCCGGCAGGCCGCTCAGACTGCCGCGCGGAACGCCGAAACCTTCGCCAAGGAACCTTTTATCTTTCATGGTTTGGCAATTTATTACTCCGCTGCCGAGGATTTTGGCAAAGCAGCGGAGCTTGAAGCTCGTTACTCTGAGAGCGTGCCCGATGCGCTGCCCGCGGCGGTCAGCCTGTATCTGCGCGCTGGCAAACCAAAACCAGCGATCGATCTCGCACGTCGAGGGCTGGCCGCGCACGATAGCGCCGAGTTGCACCATGTCCTGGGAAAGGCTTACGAAGCGGATAGCAATCCGGCTCAGGCAACCGCCGAGTTTCAAACTGCGATTCAGCGCAGCCGCTATGACGAATCCTTCTATTTTGACTTAGCCCAGTTGCAGCTTAAGCAACAGGCCTTCGCCGCGGCGCTCGAAACTCTGAATGCAGGCCGAGAGTATTTCGACAAGAGTCCCCAATTGGAGTTAGCCGCCGGTGTTGCATATTACGGGTTGCGGCGCTTTCCCGAAGCGATCGATGCGTTTCTTCGAACCATTCGCCTGGATCCGACCGTCGATCAGCCCTACGTTTTTCTGGGCCGCATGCTGGACCAGGCCGAAGACAAGCGAGCCGAGATCGAGTCCGTGTTTGCCCATTTCGCTAGTACAGGCCCGGACAACTATCTGAGCACGTTTCTGTATGGCGCCTCGATCGCACTCGACCACCCGGTTGACGCGGCAGCGCTTCTTCGCAAATCCATTGCGCGTAATTCACAATTCTGGGAATCACATTTCGAACTGGGATTATTGTTGGAGCGCGAAGGTAAGCTGGCCGAAGCAGGGGAGGAAATCAAACGCAGTATCGAGCTGAGTCCACAGGATCCCACGCCACATTACCGCTTGGCGCGGATCTATGACCGGCTCGGAAAAACCGCGGAAGCCCGGGCGGAACGAGAGTTGCACACAAAGCTGTCCGGCACGGGAGCTGTTATAAAATGAGGGCACTATGAACCGCCGGCGCTTTCTCACAGCCGCGGCTGCGTCCGCTCTTCAAGCTGCCGACAGTAAAGGCAAGCTGCTTCTTCCCAGCGACGAACCCGACGAATTCGGATTTCGCCTCATGTGGTACAACCCCGTGCCGGCGCTCGATGCGTCAACCTACCGGTTTAAAGTTCACGGTCTCATCGAGAAGCCACAATTGCTCTCTCTCGCTGATCTTCGCCGCTTTCCCCAGGAAAGCCAAAGCTCACGACTCAAATGCGTGCAATGCTGGTCGGCGCGGACAACCTGGGGCGGTTTCCGTTTCGGCCATCTTCTCGAGCTCGCCAAGCCGCTGAAGACGGCGAAAGCCGTGCGTGTCGATTGCGCCGACAAATGGTATGAGTACTTCTCGATCCAGGAACTGCTCTCGCCGCGCGTGTTGCTGGTTTTGGATATGGCAGGCAAACCGCTCGCGGAACGCCACGGCGCGCCGCTTCGATTCATTGACCCAGGCCGCTACGGCTACAAATCGGCGAAGCTAGTCACTTCCATCGAATTTGTCGCCGAAGGCAAAGGCAGCATGGCCTGCGACATCGGGCCTTACTATTCTCCGGGCGGCGAGATCAAAGCCGGCTACGATCATCCGTTGGATATCGGGCCGGCCGAACGGCGCAAGATCTCAGGCGGCGAGATTACGGAGTACTGATGATCGACCTGTCGAAGCGCCGCTTCGTCCAGCTAGCCGGCCTGTCGATCGCCAATCGCATCTGGCCTAGGCGCCTTCTCGGCCAGGAATTGAAGCGGAGGGGTTCATCCAACAATGTAATCATCGTCACTTTTGGCGGCGGCGTTCGATACGCCGAGACGTTCGCCCCGGAAGGCCTCGGCAACATTCCTAGGCTTGTTGCGATGCGTCGAGAAGGATTTTTCTTCAATCATTGCAGCAACTTAGGCGTTCTGTCGCATTTTAACTCAACCGCCAGTATTTTGACCGGGAATTGGCAGCGGGTAGACGATTTCGGATTCCAGCCGCCGGCCGGGCCGACGCTCTTCGAGTACTATCGTAAACTGACCGGTGCCGGTCCTCTCGACGCATGGGCGGTCGCCACCAACAAGAGCTTTGCGTCCATGGGCTGTAGCTCGGATACAACTTTTGGTCAGCCTTACGGCGCAAACGTGGTGCTTCCTAAACAGCTGCTCCTCGAGGCGGTTCAAGAAGTGGTGAAGAAGGGCGCCAAGGAAGGCGTGGCCAACCGCGATAACATTCTTCGTCAACTGGGCAGCGTCCTGGACGAGGGTTACGAAGGCGTTGGCTGGACGATTTTCAAGGCTGGACATAAGCTGGATCAGCATGTGCGCGATACCTTGGTGCGCGGCCTGGTGGAGTACATCAACGGGCCCGAGGCGCCAAGTTCCGGTGACGAGCTGACATTTTTTATCACGCGTGAAATCATGAGAGAATTTAAGCCGCGTTTAATTCTCGTCAATTTTTGGGATATGGATGTCGCGCATTGGGGCTCTTATTCGCTTTATCTGAACGCAATCACCCGAACCGATCGCTTGACCGGAATGCTTTGGGACGAGATTCAGAGCAACGCTGCCTACAAAGAAAAGACCACCATGCTCATTCTGCCGGAGCTCGGCCGCGATGGCGATATCAACGCCGCCAATGGTTTTCTCAATCATCGCAGCGGTGATCCGTCCTGCCGGAATATCTGGCTGCTCGCTATGGGCGTTCCGCGCGGTGAAACGGATCGGCCTGTGCATCACGTGGATGTCGCAGCGACCGCCGCCGAATTGCTGAGCGTCAAAGCCACCGGCATGGCCGGCGATCCGATGCGAGAGCTGTTGTAGCCATGCCGGCTAGCGCGCCCAAAGTATCGCCGTCCTTGCAAGCCGTGCTCGACAAGGGCGTGTTGGACCGCCTTCCCGTTTCGTTCTCTGCATTCTGCATCGACCAAATGCGCGACTGGGACCTCTTGTTCCCCGCCGAGCGCAGCTACTACGAGCGCCTGTTCGGGTTGCTGGATCGATCAAACCCGCAGTCGGTCGAGCAGCTCTTTGCTCCGCTCCGTGCGCTCGAACCCAAGATGGGCGTGAACGAGAAGACCTGGCCGCCCGGACGGTTCACGTTGGAGCAGGTGGATTTTCTCAATCGCAACGCGCTTTATCCACAGTGGCGCAGTGCCGTCGCGGCGGTGTTTCGAAAATTAGATCCCGTACTCGACACCGAGATATCGCGCAACGGACATGCACGCCTCGTGGTTGTCATTGCACCGGCGGATCTACCCACGGATCCGGGCCGGATGTGGATGCGTTTGAATGGCCGCGGTAAACGCATTGCCATTGAAGCGCCCGAACGTGTCGAACAATTCGTTCCGCTCCTTTTGACGGGAGAATCCCAGGGCCGGGCGCCTTCCATCGCCGAACGGTTCTCCGCGAGCAAGAAGGGTGGCCCTTACACGTCCTGGATGATCGAGTCCGGCTCAGGTTTGTCTCGCCTGGGAAGCGATTCCAATTCCGTAGTGAAGTACAGCTACTCCGCACTCGATCCGTATCGCAAGCGCTTGATGCATGAAGTGCAGCACGTGGTTGATGCTCAACAAGCGGCCGGGCCGCGACAGCTCAGTGCGCGGCTCAAACAACTAAAGATTTTGGCATCGGAAGGTCACCTGGCGCGAGATCCTATCCTCGCCGAGTTCGCGCGCGCAATCCTGCTGAGCGGCAACGGTACGCTCTTGATCAACAACACCTTTGTCGAATGGGCTACCGTGCAAGCGGTCCGGCGTGCTCGGCCGTCGGTAGCGCTCGTCAGTTTCGGAATTCGCAATAAAATCAAGCCTTTCAGCAATCTTCTGATTTACGCCGACCAGGATGTCTCCAATCCAATTCCTTCTCAGAAGGATACGCTCGGTTCGTACGTGGATCTAGAAGTGTTTTACCAATATATCTGGCAGGAATTCGAGAAATACGCAGAATATATAAATAATACCGTCTATCTATTTGTCGGCGAAGGCATGGAAGAAGCTTTCACGATTGCGCCGCCGGATTTCCCGCTGGTCGCGGCCAAGGGGCCGTTTCCTCTTGCTGCCGTATTCCATCACATGGCCGATTGGCTGGGTATTTGAGCAATGAAGCGGCGTGAGTTCATCGGTGGCCTCGCGGTGTCGGCATTTCTGAGGCCAAGGCACTGCACCGCTAGCCCATTTCCCGTTCATTTCCGGAAATCTAGCCCCCACGAAGCCTTCGTGCGCTACATAGCGCCCGGCGCCGACGAGTCTCCCGAAGAGAAGATGGCGATGGAGATCGCATCCTCGCTCCAGCAACTCATCGAAAAGGGCTCGTTGCCTCTCGCCCCGGAATTCCAAGGAACCTCCCCACTTCCCGATCGGTATCGAGCGATCGCGGATGGGACGTTTGAAGCGGAGTTTAGCGCGGCCGCGGGGTCGTTCAAGGATGGTCTGAAAGGCTGGTTGTCTTCTCTCGGCGACGTTCGTCAAGCGCGTTATTTCGTGCTTCCCGGTGACCAGATCCGTTATGAAATCGAGAGCGCTGGCGAATATCGTGTGGGCTATTGGACGCAGATTTGGAAGAATGGCCGGTTAGCGGAGTTTCATCCTGGTCGCGAGACTTTGGCCCGCTCCCCAAAGCCGCTCTTTCGCGACGTGACCGCGGAGCTGTTTGGTTCAGACGTCTCGTTTCGCCAACAGTTGCTGCGCGGTATTCCTTACTGGCGCGCGCGGCTCGATTTGGCGTCTGGCATCGACATTTACGGTAACAACGGAATTGCCGTTGGCGACATCGACAACGATGGATTCGACGAAGTCTACGTTTGCCAGCCCGGCGGACTTCCCAACCGGCTGTACAAAATGTCGGACGGCAAGATGGTTGATATCACGGAAAAGGCCGCGGTCGGCCTGCTCGATGACACGTCTTGCGCGCTATTTCTCGATCTGAGGAACAGCGGTCATCAAGATCTGGTGGTGCTGCGCGCCGGTGGTCCGCTCTTATTCCTCAATCGCGGCGATGGTACGTTCGCGCTCAGAGCCGACGCGTTCCATTTTCAGAACCGTCCCGAGGGCAGTTTCACGGGAATGGCGGCAGCCGACTACGATCGCGACGGGCGCCTCGATCTTTATCTTTGCACCTACACTTATTTTCAGAGCGAAGATCAATACCGCTACCCGATTCCTTATCACGACGCGCAGAACGGTCCGCCGAATTTCCTGTTTCGAAATCAGCTGAACGCCGATGGTTCGGGGGTTTTCACGGATGTCACTAAAGCATCCGGGATCGATCAGAACAACGATCGCTTCAGCTTTGCACCAGCCTGGTGCGATTACGACGGCGACGGTTGGCCGGATCTCTACGTCGCCAATGATTTCGGCCGCAACAATCTTTATCAAAACAAGGGAGGGCGTTTTGAAGACGTCGCGAGTAAGGCTGGCGTCGAGGACATAGGACCCGGTATGAGCGCCGCCTGGTTTGACTACGACGGCGATGGCCGGCCTGATCTGTACGTCTCGAACATGTGGAGCGATGCCGGGCAGCGAGTCGCACTCCGGCCGGGCTTCCGTCCCGGCCACGACGGGCAACTCAAAGAGGCTTATCGCCGCCACGCCAAGGGCAATTCACTCTACCGTAATCGCGGCGATGGTACGTTCGATGAAACAGACGACGAGCAACACGTCGGGATGGGACGCTGGACCTGGAGTTCTGACGCGCATGATTTCGACAACGACGGTTCGCCTGAGATCTACGTCACGTGCGGAATGCTGACCGGATCCCGCACGCCTGATTTAACGAGCTTTTTCTGGCGTCAGGTCGTCGGGAAATCGCCGGCCGCCGTTGAACGGTCTGAAGAATATGAAGGGGGCTGGAACGCGATCAATCAGTTCATTCGCGAGGGTTATAGCTGGAACGGCAGCGAGCCGAACGTTTTCTACAAGCGCTGCAACGGCCGCTACTACGACTTTTCCGGAGTAAGCGGCCTCAAGTGCGCGCTCGATAGCCGCGCGTTCGCCGTCACCGATTTCGACGGCGACGGGAATTTGGATCTGTTGTTGAAGAGCCGGCTCGGTCCGCAGTTGAAAGCCTTCGCGAACGATTGCACTGGCGACCGGAAATCAATTGCGATTCGGCTGATTGGGGCAAAGTCGAATCGCGACGCAATCGGCGCGCGCGTGGAAGTGGATGGCGTCGTCAAATTCCTGCAGGCTGGTTCGGGTTATATTTCTCAACACACCAAAGTCTTACACTTTGGGTTGCGCGAAGCGAGTGAAGCGGCGCGCGTCGAGATACTCTGGCCCTCGGGCGCACGTCAGGAGTTGCGCGGCCTCGCGGCCGGGTTCCGATACGAAATCAACGAGGGCTCATCAGAATTCGAAAAGCAGGCGTTCGCCAAGCGCGCATTGCCCACGGCCGCGGCCTCACTAGTGGCCGATAACGAATCGAGAAACCACGACACTTGGCTGCTCGAACCGGTCCCGCTTCCTGACAACCGTGAAGGTCCCGGCCTGCTTTACATTGGCGAGGGAGAAAACCCCAACGTCTCGGAGCATGTCCAGGTTGTGAATCTCCGCAAAGAACCCGCGGACGTCGCCGCTGGTTATGCCATTTTCCGCCGCTACCTGCTCGACTGGCGTCCTGACTTCGTGCTTCCACTCGCCCTCTTGATCGACGAGAAGAGTCGCGCTCACAAGCTCTATGCCAACGTTCCCGATGCCGCCACTCTTACCGCCGACCTCAAATTGATGAGTGACGAAAATCGACAAACGCTCGCGCTTCCCTTCGCCGGCGCCTATTTCGCTCAGCCACGCCGCAACTATTACAAATTGGGCGCAGCTTTTTATTGGGCCGGCTATCCGCAACAGGCGCTTGGATACCTGGAAGAAGTTGTGCGCGAGAAGCCCGACAACGACAAGGCTCTGAACGCGATTGGCCAGATTCATCTCGAGGCTGGACGGCACGAAGCCGCGCGGCCGTATCTGGAAAAAGCCATCGCCGTGAATCCCCGGTTGGGCGAAGCCTGGAACAATCTCGGCGGCGTGGAAGCGGAGAGCGGCAATCTGCAAAAGGCGCTGAAGAATTATGAGCGCGCCTGTGAACTGCTGCCGAAGTCAGCTTATCCTCTGGTGAATGCCGGTGAGATTCAGACGCGGCTTGACGATCCGGCCGCGGCCGAGGCGCTCTTCCTGCGCGCCGCCAAAGTGGATCCCAACGACGTCGAGCCTCTGAATCAACTGGGGCTGCTGGCTGCCCAGCATCAACAGAATGCGCGCGCCAAGGAATGGTTCCAGAAAGCCATCGCGCTCAAACGCGACTATGCTGGCGCGATCAACAATCTTGGAGTATTGTATCTGCAGATGGGTCAGGCGAACGACGCAATCGCGGCATTCGAGTACGGCATCAGCGTCGCGCCGCTGGAACAGGATTTGTACATGAACCTCGGGCGAGTCTACGTTACCGAAGGCCGGCGAGATAAGGCCCGTGAAGTAATGCTGCGATTGCTCGAGCAAAAACCCGACAGCTCCGCCGCTCGAAAAGCCATACACGATTTGGAGTCGCGATGATTGCCGCACTTCTATTATTCTTCTTCGCGAACGATGAACGAACAATCGCGCTGATTAATCAAATCGCGGCTTCCGGCCAAGTGATCGAGATCGCAGAGCCCGTGGCCGACCGCCTGGCTATTCCTCCCCCGATGCCTCCGGGTGCGCCTCCTTTGCTGAGCTTCCGTTTGTTCGAAGGAAAATCGCGACACCGCTTCGGCGATCTCGATTTGGTGCTGGATGACGCCGGTCACTAGGGCCCTGCTCACTGCCGCGATCGCATTCGCCGCAGGCGCGCAGACACTCCCGGATGCTTTGGAGCAGTTCCGCCGCGGTCAGTATGCGGCGGCGCGCCAGATGCTCGAGAGGATCACCACATCGTCGCCGACCGACAGCACAGCCCAGACCTTCCTCGCGTTGAGCCGCGCCGCGACGGGAGCCTGCGAAGCGGCCACGGCTGATCTGGATCAGCAGTTTCGTAACAACAATGACGCGTCGCTGCGCCGAATGTCGGGCATAGCTCTCGTTCAATGTCATTTGGCTGGTAACCATTTGGACGATGCCTGGCCCCTGCTCGATCAATTACAGAAGTCGTTTCCCTCCGACCCGGACGTGCTCTATGAGACGGCCAAGCTACACATGAAAGCTTGGAACGACGCTGTCTTCCAGATGTATCAGAAGGCGCCGGCTTCGTTCCGCGTGAACCAACTATCCGGCGAGATTTTCGAGATTCAGGGTCGTTATCCGGAAGCTGCTGCTGAATACCGCAAAGCGATTGGGAAAAACCCGTCGGCGGTGAACCTGCACTACCGGCTAGGCCGCGCGTTACTGCTCGAATCGCACGACCCCGCGCACCTGCGCGACGCGCGCAAGGAATTTGAAGCGGAGTTGGCATTGAATCCGAGCGATGCAGTCGCCGAGTACCAGGTCGGTCAGATCCTGGCCAGTGAACAGAATGCAGACGGCGCCGCCCCGCACTTTGAAAAAGCTGTTGCGCTGAATCCGGATTTTGCTGAAGCCTTGGTCGCGTTGGCGAAGACAAAAGCCGGGAATGAAGCCATTCGGTTACTTGAGCGCGCGACTAAGCTGCAACCGTCGAACGAGCCCGCGCACTATCGGCTCATGATGGCTTATCGCAACGCCGGCCGTAGTGAAGATGCACAACGCGAGAAGGCGATTCTCGACAAACTACAGCGGCCACCGGAAGGCGAGTTCACCGATTTTCTTAAGCGGCTTGGAGAAAAGCCGCCGCAGCAGTGAAAGCCGCCGCCTGTGCGGTGACGTTTCTGTTTTTCGCGAGCCCCGTTTACCGGCCCCGATTCGAGAACGTCGCCGCTAACGCAGGCCTCACCAGGATATTTCCGAACGGCGGCGACAAGACCAAACAATTCATCATCGAAACTACGGGTAGCGGAGTCGCATTCATCGATTACGATAACGACGGACTGCTGGACATCTTCGCTGTCTCAGGAGAGGGCGGCACGAACCGCATGTACCACAACGAAGGCAAGGGCCGTTTTCGTGACGTCACGGCGAGTCTCGAACTCGGCGCGGTTAACGGCTGGGGCGAAGGCGTCTGCGCGGCCGACTATGACAACGACGGTTTCACCGACCTGTTCGTCACGTACTGGGGGCAGAACCATCTCTACAGAAATCTGGGAGGTAAGAAGTTTGAAGATGTCACAGAGCGCGCCGGCCTCAAGCAGGATCGTGTTCGCTACAACACCGGTTGTGCATTTTTGGATTACGACAACGACGGTCACGCCGATCTGTTCGTTTCAAATTATTTGAAGTTCGATCCAAAAACGACACCTCAGCCCGGTCAGAATCCCTATTGCTGGTACCGGGGAATCGCAGTCAATTGCGGACCGCGCGGTTTGCCCTTCGATCGCAACATTCTTTATCACAACAATGGCGACGGAACATTCACGGATGTTTCGATCAAATCCGGCATCGCGGCGCCCGATCAGAATTACTCGCTGGGCGTACTGACTGGTGACTTTGACGGCGACGGCTTAGTTGACATCTACGTGGCCTGCGATCAGACACCGTCGCTCCTTTATATCAATCGTGGCGACGGAACATTTTCGGAGGAGGCGTTATTGCGCGGCGCGGCGTTCGACGAAGACGGCAAGGCGACGTCCGGCATGGGTGTGACCGCGGCGGATTATGACGGAGACGGCTGGCTGGACATTTTTCGCAGCAATTTCTCGGACGAGCGCGAGACACTTTACCGGAATCGCGGTCATGGTGAATTTGACGACGCAACCACCTCCGCTGGGATTGCTCGAAACGTCCGTTATGTCGGGTGGGGTTGTGGCCTTCTCGATTTTGACAACGATGGCTGGAAGGATCTGCTGCTCGTTAACGGACATGCTTTCCCCGAAGTCGATCGTCTAGCTATCGATATTCAATACCGCGAACGGGCGATTCTTTATCGGAACCTTGGAAATCGCCAGTTCGCGGATGTATCCGCAGCCGCCGGGCCCGGCTTGATGGAGCAGCATTCGGCGCGTGGCGCGGCGTTCGGCGACTATGACAATGACGGGCTCATCGAGGTGTTGATCAACAATCAAAACGAGCCGCTAACTCTCTTGAAGCAATCCACGCGGCCGGCGGGCCACTGGATTCTCCTGAAATTAACGGGCACGCGTTCCAATCGCAGCGCGCTCGGTGCTAGAGTCAAGCTAACGGCCGGCGGACGGACACAAATCGACGAAGTCCGGAGTGGCGGCAGCTATCTGTCCCAAAGCGATCTTCGCCTTCACTTCGGACTCGGCGCGGCGAGGCAGGTGGAACGCATCGAAATCAGTTGGCCTTCCGGTGCGCGTCAGAAGGTCGACAATCTGGCGGCGGACCGGATCATCACTATCGACGAACCGCGAAACTAATGCTGGCCTTCGGCGATCAATCGCGCTCGCTCGCTTTGTGTCCAGCGAAAAACAGCATCCACTCCAGAATCGGAAAGCTTGGCATCTGGATGCAGCCAGGTATATTCGCGGAGCGGCATTTCCCGATCCTTCACCTGATTCGCAATTTCTGAAAGGCTTCTCTGCTTTCGGAGTGACGAGTACTCGTCCCATTTCGACAGGTTGAGATGGAACCTGCCTTGCGAGACGTCACGCCGAATCCACAGAGAAACAGGAGCGATGTAGCTGTACCAGGGATAGCGCGTGGCCTCGGAATGGCAGTCGCGGCAGCAGCGTTCGAAAATCGCTCGAACGTCGGGATCGATCTGCGCGCCCTTCAGAATTGGTTCGCGGGATGGTTCGATTCCGATGGGAGCCGTGGCAATGGAGGTGATCGTAACCAGCGCGAGCAGAATCAGCAGCCATCGAATTTTTCGAGTGCAAGTCAATCAACCCACCGTGTCGGTGTGGGAAGCCAATATGGAAACGACGCGGCGTGCCGCCCGTGCCGTCGATTCCCGAATGATTAAATGTGTTCCCATGAGAAACTCCGCGCCTTCCGTGCCTCCACGGATGGACTGAAACAGCGCGTTGCAGGCTAGACTCGCGAGCTCCGAGCGTTGCAAGCGAACGGTGGTGAGAGGCGGCTCGGTAAACTGCGCCATGTCGATGTCGTCGAAGCCGACTACAGACAAGTCCTGCGGGACGCGGAGTCCGGCCTGCCGCGCGCCGCGTAATACTCCGATGGCCGTAAGGTCGTTCGACGCTAAAACGGCCGTTGGGGCATGGTGCCGTTGCAACAAGCTGGTGATCGCGCTGAGACCGCCGTCGATTTTGTGATTGCCCTCCTCGATCAAATCCGAATGAGCCTCAACACCGCGCACGCGCAAACAGTTTAGAAACGCTTCGTGGCGCAGGCGGGCTGACTTCAAGCTGCTGGGCCCACCTATGAATGCGATGCGGGTATGATGCAGTCCCCGGAGATGGTCGACAGCTTGAGTGATGCCCTGCGCATAGTCCACCTTGATATTGCTGACGCCTTTGGCAACCTTGCCGACATCGAGAAAAACCAGCGGAACCTTGCGGTTGGAAAGCTGATCGGTCAGAGAACGGTCCATTTCGGAAGTCATGATCGCGACGCCGTCTACTTTGCGGTCAATCATGCGGCGTACGCATAAAGCATTCCGGGAATTATCATAATTCGTGGAATTGACCAAGACGTCGTAACCGTTTTGCAACGCTACATCCTGAAAACCGCGAATAAGCTCCGGGAAAAAGGGGTTGGTTATGTCAGAAACGACCAGGCCGAGCATGCGGCTTCGACCGGACACCAACGATTGCGCGTTGGTGTTGGGATGGTAATCCAGTTCCTTGATCGCACGCCAGACGCGTGCGGCAGTATCCGGATTCACCGGACCGCTGCCATGGACGGTACGCGATACGGTCGAGATCGAGACCTTGGCGCGCTTGGCTACTTCCTCAATCGTCATGAGGTCTAGACGAGTTCCGGTGGCGCTGCGGTTACGCGAATCTCAACCGCTCGCTCACCAAGGTAGGGGATGCTTCGCGGTAAGTCGCACTATGCCAGTTGACTCCCGCGCCTTTATCCAGACCGCGCCCGTTCCGCCGGCCAGTGCGAACGGATTCTCGCCAATCAGTTCGTCCGGGCCGGAGATCGACAATGAAATGGCGCCGGTTGCAAATGGCCGGATGTTTCCGTATTCATGCGTCGATTGCGAATACCCTAACCCCTGGGGTCGAAATGACGCGATGTATTTGCGAAACTCCCATTTGCTGGATCTCTGGCTAATCCTTGCGTCGTTCTACGCGGCGTTGAGCTCGTTGAAACGGAGCCGGCTCGTGCCCCTCGGAATTGTATTCGCGCATGCTGCGACTCAATTCCGCGGAGGAGTGACTTGGGCGTCTTTCAGCGGAAACGAAGGGCCAGTGATCTTTATCATGGGCCTTTTCGTTGGTGGCTTCTCCCTGATGGCCGGCCATCTCGCTCGGCACGTCTATCATACGGTCCGCAACAAACTGAGCGCCAGACGAGCATGACCAGATCCAACAGGCCTTCCTGCATAACCGACCCCTCTACGACACACATGTAGAGTACTTACCGCGTCCCCTCCGATGGGCTTTCTCGGTCGGGTATGCTGGCATCGACGAAACCGCCCCAAAATTGTCGCCGTTTCTCGCCGCGCACGACCAACTTTCTTTAGGCTAGTTTCTGTTGCCTAATCTCTTCTCACTAGGCTGTTCGGGGAATTGAGTATTCCAGTTGCCGGTGAGGCGTTCCATCAGGAGGTTTTTGAACGATATGCTTCTGCGAATTGGATTACTTTGCGCCTTGGCTGGTGCCATAGCAGCGTATGGTCAAGTCTCGGCTACCAACGTCAAACTCGATGGTCTGTTTCAGGTCCGTTACGCATCGAACCTGAACATCGGCGATTCGGTAATTAACATAACCAACTCTGGCGCAACGGCGGGCAATATTTGCGCCAACGTTTTCGCCCGATGAGCAGCTCATCTCGTGTTGCTCTTGCACCGTGACTCCGAACGCACTCGTGTCCCTGTCGGCTAACAGCGATTTGGTCAGCAACACGCTCACGCCCGCGCATCCGACGTCAATCGTGGTAAAGCTTCTGGGAAGTACAGGTGCCTGCAACCCTGCTGCTCCAGGAGCTTTAGCATCAGGATTGCTCGCTTGGGGAACCACTTTGCACTCAAGCTCGTCGGTGGCTGGTGGCAACTTCGGTACTGAGATTGCTTTCTCACCCGCGACTCTGAGCGCTGGAGAACTTGCTCGAATCACTTCGTTCAAGCCAACGGCAGCGGGTTTGGAATCTGTCGGTCGTGCCGTTTGGATGGACTCGGACCGGTATCACAGTAGGCCGCACTGCCTTTTCCATCCTGGAGTGTGGTGGCTGGACGCCTCGGTTCCAGTCCGGGACCGTGGGCGTCTGATCGTGTCGGAGGGCGAAGGGACTGGTGTCGCGGGGGAAAACTCGAGCTTGCATTCTAAACCTCCGAACTCGGGCGCGACTCACGTCCTTTCGCTCGCGGCTCGCGAGACAGCAAGACCCACGGCGCAACGAGGCCTGCCCGCTGGGTTCCACGGAACGATTAACTGCATCAAGCTAACTTAGCCCGCCGTCGTTGCCTCGGCCGAACTCGACGCCGTGGATTGCTTGAGCCACGTGACGAAACGAGTTTGGCCAAGTCGCGGGCTGTCGCCGGGTGTGAGCGATTGGTCGGTGACCTCCTGGCCAAAGTAGGGTGCATGAACGTCCGTAGCCACCTGGCGTTCGTCCTTGTGGGCGCGCAAGAATTGGCGTACCACTTCGTCTAGAGGTAGAGGTTCGGGACCAGCCACCTCAATAGTTCCATTCACTGGTGCGGCGAGTGCCGTATCGACCAATGCATCAGCGACATCTTCTGCCGCGATGGGCTGGAACAGAGCATGGGGCAAGCGCACCGTGTTGCCGGAGGTGCTTGAGGTCGCGATGGCGCCAATGAATTCGAAGAACTGCGTGGCTCGGAGGATCGTATAGGGAAGCTTGGAGTCCTTGATCAGCTTCTCTTGCGCCATCTTCGCCCGGAAGTACCCGCTCTTCAGAAGACGTTCGGTGCCGACTACCGAGAGCGCAACGTGATGTCCCACGCCGGCGGCCGCCTCCGCGGGAAGAATGTTGCGTCCTGACGTCTCGAAGAACTCCATAACCGATTTGTCGTCAAACGAAGGTGAGTTGGCGACGTCGACGACTACTTGGGCGCCCGCAAATGCCCCAGCCAGTCCCTCCCCAGTAATTATGTTGACGCCTGTGGAGAGGGATGCCGCCACTACCTCATGCCCACGCTGACGAAGTTTGCTCACGAGCTTTGTCCCAATGAGTCCGCTTCCTCCAATAACCACGATCTTCATGCCGAACCTCCTAGTTCGTTACCCGCCGTCCGCTTTTAGTGTAACGACGTTTCTGGATTCGCCGGAGGCGCGCCTTAGTTCTTGACCAGGCCCTGTTTGGCTTCGCCGAAAAGCTGTTCGTGCGCGATCTGCGAGTTCTGATCGGTTCGTGGGACCGGATGCTCCGCAGGGCCTGCGTGCCGCAGGAATTTGTCAGCCCAGGGAATGAAGTATTTCCAGTTTGGCGCGTCGGTGTGTCCGCCGTCGTGCTGGCGCCACGCAAGCTGCCCATCGAGCAGTCCGGTGTTTACCGGCGGCATCTTTGCAGTGCGATAGTCTGTGTTAACGCCGAGTCCCTTCGCGCCGAGTAAACGGAAAACCGGTTCAGCGGCTACGGCGGCCATGAAGCTGCCCTGCTGATCGAGCCACTTTGAGTCACCCTCTTCCGGTATGCCGTAACTAATAAAGGTCGGGCGCGGCGCGCAGAGCGCTAGCAGTTCGTGAGCGTCTACCGGCAAGTCGTCCGGCGTCTTGCTTCCGAAGGTCGCTTCAGATGCTCCGTACTTCATG
>JACXTT010005944.1_pt1 | contig 17565 bp, 13 predicted proteins | sample 9270951 | NCBI WGS metagenome assembly JACXTT01 (sample SAMN15532306, study PRJNA645909) | rock metagenome | isolation source: weathered quartz diorite | place: Puerto Rico | collected 2017-06-21 | reverse complement strand
GGCTGGGCGCGGGAGCTGGGCATTCCGATCGAAGGGGCGCTGGACGTCGATGCGCCGCCCGGCGCCGATCCGCCGCGCGGCGATCGGCGAGCCGAGGCCAGCGGCGTGCCGCCCGAGGCAGCGAGTGGCCAGCCCGCGGCGCCGGTCGACGACGCTGCGTACCTCAACGTGCTCGGCGTGAAGGGGATTGCCACGTTCGAGGCCGTGGCGACGGCCCTCGGGACCAGCGTCGAGAAGGCACAGGCAGTCACGAGCCGCCTGCTCGAACAGGGCGCCGCAGCCACGTCATCGGGTCTGATTCGGCTGACCGATGCCGGGAAAGCCCGCCATCGGACGCTCCTCGAAGCCGAGCGAATCGACGTTGGCATCGACCGGATCGATGGCTGGTTCGAGGGCTTCCTCGAGCTCGACCGGCGAACGAAGGCGACCGTCACGGCGTGGCAGATGCGTGAGGACGCGTCTTCTCGAGAGCCCGTGCTCAACGATCACGCCGACGCTGGGTATGACGCGGCCGTGCTCGATCGCCTTGCGGGGCTCGCGACCGATGCCGACGGCTGGCTCGGCTCCGTCGAGGCGAAGGCTCCTCGGTATGGCGCCTATCGCCGCCGGCTGGCCGATGCGGCAGCCAGGGCCGCAGCCGGAGATCACCGCTACGTTGCCTCGCCCCGTGTCGACAGCTACCACGGCGTCTGGTTCGAGCTGCACGAGGACCTGATCCTCCTCGGCGGCCGCACCCGGGCCGACGAGGTCGCGGCCGGGCGCGCCTGAGCGAACCCGAGCCGAGCGCCCGAGCCCTCGTCAGGCCTCGGCGGTCACGCGTGTATAGGCGGCGGCCACCAGGACGACGATCGAGCCGAACACGATCAGCCGCCATGGCTCCGGCAGGATGATGCTCAGGAAGCCGGTCAGGACCGTGATGATGAGTGCCCCCACGATCGTTCCGGAGTAGCCGCCCCGGCCGCCCAGGATCGACGTCCCGCCGATGACCGCGGCCGCGACAGAGGGCAGCAGATACGGCACGACGAGGGTGACACTGGCGGTGTTCGACAGACCCGACTGGACCAGGCCCGCGATCGCGGCGAGGACAGCGGACACGACGTAGAGCACCACGAGCACCTGCCACGACCGTACGCCGGACAGGCGGGCGGCGACCGGATTGTCGCCGACCGCATAGAGCATCCGGCCGTAGCCGGTTCGCCGCAGCAGCAGGATCAGCACGATCGCCACCGGAATGAACACCGCGAGGTCGTTGGGGATCACGTCGGCCGTCAGGCCGGTGCCGATCGTTCGGATCTCGGCCGGCACGCCGGCGCCGGTCTGGACGCTGTGGAGCTGCCAGACGTTCGAGAAGCCATAGACGACGAGGCCCATGCCGAGCGTCGCGATCAGCGGATGGACCCGGAACACGCCGATCGCGACGCCGTTGACGAGCCCGGTGAGGCCGGCGGCACCGAGGGCAATGGCGAGGCCGAGGACCCAGCCGCCCGGCTGATGGACGAAGGTCGCGGTCACGAAGCCGGCCATCGAGGCGACGTAGGCGATGGACAGGTCGATGCCGCCCGTCAGCATCGCCAGGGTCTGGCAACCGGCGAGGATTGCCAGCACCGCTGCCTGGCGGACCGCGAACGCCGCCCAGCTCGCGTTCACGGTACCGGGCCGGGCGAGACCAACAAAGACGATCAGGACGCCGAGCAGGACGATGAGCGGGATCAGGGGGTAGTCGCGGAACACGTTGCGCCAGCTGGACGCGCGCAGCCCGCGCCTGGGCTTGACCTCGCCCGTCGTCGCCGTCACGCCCGACTCCGCCGCATCTGGATGTAGCTGCCGGCCATCAGCACGGCGATGAAGATGAAGCCCTGCGCGACCAGCCCGAAGTTCGGGTCGATCCGCATGAACGTCATGTCATCGCGGACCAGCTGGAGCACGACCACCGCGACCATCGGCCCGAAGACGCCGCCGACGCCGCCCGCCAGGCTCACGCCGCCGAGGACCACCGCACCGATGCTGATGAGGGTGTAGGTCGGCTCCGGGACGGGCGAACCGATCCCGGTGCTGGCGGTCAGTGCGAGGCCCGCGAAGGACGCGATCAGGCCCGTGATCACGTAGGACAGGATCTTTGTTCGATTGACCGGGACGCCGCTCCGGAACGCCGCCAGCCTGTTGCTCCCGATGGCGAAGAGCGACAGCCCGAGCCTGGAGCGGGACAGCGGAATCCAGACGATCGCGACGATGACGATCAGGACGACTGCTGCCCTCGGCACCGCGTCCAGAACCTGAACCCCCTTGGCGACCGGGCCGACGACCAGATCCTTGAGCCACTGGGCGGCAGCGCCCCCCGGTGCCGGGCGGACGAGCAGGGCGAAGCCTGCCCAGACGAACGACGTCGCCAGCGTGACGACTATGTCCGGCACCTTCGTCAGCACCACGAGCCCACCATTGACGGCGCCGAGGAGGAGTCCGAGCAGGACGACGACGATGACGATCAGGAACGATGTCGGTTCGCCCGGGTTGGCCTTCATGAGCGTCGCGGCGACGCAGCTCGTCAGGGCCATCTGTGCGCTGACGGACAGGTCGATCCCGCCGGAGATGACGACCACGGACTGCGCAACCGCGGCGAGCGCGAGCACCAGCACCGACGTCGCCGTGCTGGCCAGGCTGCGGAGGTCGTAGTTGGGGTTGACGTACCGGGTGAAGACAAGGAGGAGCGCCAGGAAGACGAGGAGCCCGAGGCCCCACGCGTTGTCGCGCGCGAATCCTCGGACGGCGTCCAGCGGGCTGGAGCGCCCCGGGGCGATGCTCGCCGCTGGTGCGCTCACGGCTGCCTCGGCATCGCTGCCGCCGCCTCGGCTGCCGCGGCTTCAATGGCCGCGTCCACCGCGGACTTGTCGCCCGACGCCGCCGCGACGACCTCTTCGGGCAGCTCGGCGCCGGGCCTGAGGTTGTGGGCGGCGCGCAACAGGCTCGCTTCGTCGGCGCCCGCGGCGGGCATCTCGGCGACCACTTGCCCACCGAAGATCACGATGACGCGATCGCAGGCCAGCTGGATCTCCTTCAGCTCCGACGTGTACAGCAGGATGGCCGTCCCCGCCGCGGCGAGCTCGCGGAGCAGGACGTAGATCTGGTTCTTGGTGCCGATGTCGATGCCGCGCGTCGGGTCGAAGCAGAGCATGGTCCTGACGCCGCTCGCCACCCACCGCGCGATCGTGACCTTCTGCTGGTTGCCGCCGGACAGGCGGCGCACCTCGGCCCCGGCGCGGGCATCGATCTGGAGCGTCTCGACCGCTTCGTCGACCTTGCGACCTTCGCGCCCGAGGTCGATGAAGCCCCACTGGCGAACTCGGGCCGACAGCGGCAGCGAGATGTTCTCGCGGATCGAGCGCTGCATGAGCAGCGCCTCGGCGCGGTCGGCGGCGATGAACACGACGCCCTTCCGAATCGCATCGGCTGGGTGACGGAAGGAGGCCACGGTGCCGTCCACCAGCAGCGAGCCCGTGGCCGGCCGCTCCGCACCGGAGAGGAGGTCGAACAGCTCGTCCTGACCCTGGCCTTCGAGCGCGACCACGCCGAGGACCTCACCCGCATACAGATCGAAGGTAGCGTCGCGGAGGCGCCGACCGTCGCTGAGCTGCGTGCTCCTGATGCGCGGTGTTTGCGCCGAGCGATCAATCGTCGCCGCCGTCGACGCTGCGTGTTGGCCGAGCCCCGCGGCGGCTTCGCCGAGCATGAGGTCGACGATCCTTGACTCCGATCCGGCGGTCACGTCGACGACGCCGACCGTCTCGCCGTTGCGCAGGACGGTCGCCCGATCGCAGATCGCGGCGATCTCGATGAGGCGGTGGGAGATGAAGATCACGGACCGGTCGTCGCGGCGTTGCTGGACGACCTGGAGGACACGCTCCGTGAGGTTCGCGGGGAGCGCGGCCGTGATCTCATCGAGCAGCAGCACGTCGGGCTCGATGGCGAGGGCGCGCGCGAGGTCGGCGATCCGTCGCGACGCCAGGGGCAGCCGGCGCGCCAGCATGGACAGGTTCAAGTTCTCCAGGCCGAGCTCGTTCAGCCAATGGCGGAACGGCTCGACGGGGGTCGCCGTCAGTCGGAGGTTGTCGCGGATGTCGAGGTCGGGGATGACGGCCGGCTCCTGGTAGACGGAGACCAGGCCGTTGCGTCGCGCGTCGGCGGGCGACTGGGAGACCCGCTGCTGGCCCCGCACGACGATCCGGCCGCTGTCGGGCGTGACCGCACCGGTCAGGATCTTGACGAGGGTGCTCTTGCCGGCCCCGTTGGCACCCATGAGGGCGTGCACCTCGCCGGGCCGAACCGCGAGCGAGGCGTTGTCGAGCGCGACGACGGCGCCATACGTCTTGGAGACGCCTGTCGCCTCGAGCAGGAGGTCGGTCGCAGTGGCGGTCATCGAGTCGTCGATGAAGGGTGAAGATGTGGCGGCGGACCCGGGTCAACCGGGGTCCGCCGCCACGAATTGCAGGTGCCTATGCGCCCTTGCAGGTCGCCGGCACCGTGTTCGGGTCGTAGTCCGTGTAGCCGGGAATCGACAGGCTCAGCGGCCACAACGGATCCATGTTGGGGACCGAGATCCACTTCTGGAGGTCGGCCTTGCCCTGGTCCGTCGTGTTGTCGAGGAGCTGCGGATCGAGCAGGATCGTGTTCGGGCGGTTGGCGCCGGCCGACTGTTCGACCTTCTGCCCGGTGAGCACCTTGTAGGCGAGGCTGACGCCCGCGCCGCCGACCGACGCCGTGTTGGTCACGGCACCGCCGACGAGGCCCGGGAAACCCGTCGGATCAAGGAGCTGCGTGACAAAGCCACCGATGTCCGCGTCCGCGATCGGGACGAACTTCTTGTTCGCGGCCTTGAGCGCGTCGATGATCTGCTTGCCCATGCCCGAGGCCCAGATGCCCTGGATCTGGTCGTAGCCACCGCTCGCGATCTCATCGTTCGTGATCGAGGTCGCCGTTGCTGGATCCCAGCCGGTGAACGTGCCGCCGGGGTTCTGGACCTTGATGTCCGGGTACTTCTTGAGGGCGTTGTTGAAGCCGATGTCGCGGTCGGAATCGGCCGGATGCCCGGCGAGCCCGCGGGTGTACCACACGGTGCCCTTGCCGCCCATCTGCTTGAACAGCCACTCGGCGCCGATCTGGGCGTACTTGATCTGGTTGTTGTACAGGTTCCACGTGTTCGGGTCGGTGACGTAGGCGTCGACCGAGATCGTCACGATGCCCGCGTCATGGGCCTCGGCCAAGGCCGGGTTCAGCGCGTCGGGGTCGTTCGGGTTGAACACGATCGCGTTGACCTTGTCCGAGATCAGGGTCCGAAGGTCGGACAGCTGGCCGGCCGCGTCGGTGTTGCGATGGATCACGGTGATGCCCGAGATCTTGGACGTGCCAAGGGCCGCAACCTCGGCCTTGGCGGTGCAGACCTGCTCCTCACGGAAGCCGTTGCCGACACCACCACCATTGGAGTAGCCAATGGAGAATGGCCCGGTCGTCGAGGCGGTCGCCCCGGAGCTGGCTGGCGGCGACGACGGCTGCGCTCCCTGCGTGGGCGCGGTCGTGGCGCCCCCGCCGCCGCACGCCGCGACGACGAGCATCGTCGTCGAAAGCAGCGCCAGCGCGCGCTTCGGGATGGAACTACCCATGGATGACGTCCTCCTCCAATCGGCGGCCATCGGCTCCTGGCAGGAGCACAGGTCCGCTATCTATCGCTGTGCCGTGCGCGATTCGTCGGCTCGTGCGTCACCTCCTCGCTCGATGAGCAGCCGGGCCATGGCCCGCATGCTCGCGCCTGGATCGGGGATGGCATGCATCAGTACGCGACGGTCCGGGTCGATGCGACGGCAACCGGCGGCGCGCCGGCCTTCCGGGCGCGGAAGTCTTCGATGATCGCCTCTGTCGCGGTGGCCCCGATGCGGGTCACGCCGAGAGCCATGACCTCGAGCAGCGCGTCGAGCGTTCGGACGCCGCCTGCCGCCTTCACCTGGATGTGCGGCGGCGTGTTGGCGCGCATGAGCCGCAGGTCGTCGTGCGTGGCGCCGCCGGTAGCGAAGCCGGTGCTGGTCTTGACGAAGTCTCCGTTGGCCGCGGCGGTCAGGCGGCAGGCACGGATCTTCTCGGCATCGGTGAGGTAGGCGTTCTCGAAGATCACCTTGACGATCGCGCCGGCCGCGTGGCCGACGTCCACCACGGCCCGGATGTCGGCGAGGACGTCGTCGTCACGGCCGGATTTGAGGGCGCCGATCTGCACGACCATGTCGAGCTCGGTCGCCCCGTCGTCAAGCGCTCGTTGCGCCTCGAAGACCTTGGTCTCGGTGCGGTGATTACCGTGCGGAAAGCCAACCGTCGTCCCGACCGCGACGTCGGTGCCGTGGAGGAGCTCGCGGGCCCGGCGGACGTCAGCCGGTCGCACGCAGACCGAGGCGACGTCGTAGCGCGCGGCCAGCCGGCAGCCAGCCTCGATGAACGCGTCGTCGAGCTCCGGTCGCAGGAGCGAGTGGTCGATCGTCTTGGCGATGTCGCGCTCGGAAAGGTCCTCGATCGACAGGCTGGTCATGTCACTCCGACCGCGGGGATTGCGCGCCATCGATCATCGATGATCGGGCGCCGTCTGTCCATGCCACCACGCGATCCCGAGCTCAGTGGCAGAGCGGGCGCAGGACGTCGCGCGCGATCAGGAAGCCCTGCTTGACCTTCTCGTCGGTCCCCTCGAAGCGGCGATCCTCGTGCTCGATGATGCAGTCACCCTCGTACCCGGCGCGATACAGCTCGCCGTGCACCACGCTCCAGTCGACCTCGCCCAGGCCGGGGATCCGGGGGATCTGCCAGCCCATGCCCATCGACATGATGCCCCGCTCGTAGAGGCCGTCGCGGTCGATCATCAGGTCCTTCGCCTGGTAGTGGAGCACGTGCGGGCCGAACTCCTTCAGGAATCGGCCGGCATCGATCATCTGCAGGATCAGGTGCGACGGATCGAAGTTGAGCCCGATGGTCGAGCTCCACTTCTCGAGGATTCGGCGCCACATCCGGGGCGTCGTCGCGATGTTGTGCCCGCCCGGCCACTCGTCGTACGAAAAGATCATCGGGCAGTTCTCGAAGGTGATCTTGCGGCCGTGATCGTCGGCGAAGCGGACGATGTCCGGCCAGACACGTTGCGCATCCTCCCAGTTCTCGTCCTGGTTCTTCGCCGCGTCGGCGCCCATGAACGTGTTCACCAGCGGGATGCCCATCTTCTCGGCAGCGAGCATGACGTTCTTGAGGTGGCCGATGACCTGGTCCCGATGGGCCGGGTCGGGGTGGAGCGGGTTCGGGTAGTAGCCCAGGCCGGAGATCGACAGTCCCTTCGCCGCGATCTCGTCGACGATCTCGGTCGCCTGCCCGGCCGACAGGTTGGCAACGTCGATGTGGCTCGTCCCGGCGTAGCGGCGGGTGGGGCCGGTGGAGCGTGGCCAGCACGCGATCTCGAGCACCTCGAACCCAGAGTCCGCCGCCCAGTCGGCAACGTCCATGAGCGGCGTCTCCGGGAACGGTGCCGTCAGGAAGCCAAGCTTCATCGGATGTCCACCTCCTCAGCCGCGATTCTTCATGACGTCGATGCCGGCGAGACGTCCACCCAGCGCCTCGTCCGCGCGCTCTCGAGCACCGCATCGCCGATGCGCATCTCCTCGTCGCCATCGGCAAACGTCGCGTAGCGCGGCGAGGTCGAGGGCTTTCCGGCGGCGATGTCGTCATAGACGGCGGAGAACGCGGCGCTGAAGGTGTCTGCGAAGCCCTCGACGTGGCCGCCCGGCAGGCGCGCCGCGGCCCGACCGGCGGCGTTCATCAGCGCCGGGTTCCTGACCAGCACCTCGTTCGGCCGGTCGCGGTGGCCGAGCCACAGCTGCTCCGGCTGCTCCGAGTCCCAGGCGACCGCCGACTCCGCGCCGTCGATCTCGTAGGCCAGGCTGTTCTTTCGTCCGGGGCTCAGCTGGGAGACGGCGACGCTCCCCCGCCCGCCTCCGGCATAGCGAACCAGGATCAGCGCCACGTCCTCCGTGTCGATCTCGACTGGGACCGTCTCCGCCGCCCGTTCCGTGGAGAACGTCAGCACCGGGCCCGCGGGCTTGCGCCTGACTGGAATGAAGGTCGTCAGGTCCGCGAGGACCGACTCGACGCGCAGGCCGGTCATGTAGCTCGTCAGGTCGAGCCAGTGCGAGCCGATGTCGCCCACCGCGCGCAGCGCGCCGCCGCGGGACTTCTCGAGACGCCAGTTCCAGTCGGTGTCGTACAGCAGCCAGTCCTGGAAGTAGCGCCCGGTCACCAGTCGGACAGCGCCGATGCCATCGCCGCGAACGAGCTCGGAGACGTGCTGGTTCAGCGGGTAGAACCGCAGGTTGAAGTTGACCGCGTTGACCAGCCCGCTGCGCCGCGCCACGGCGACCAGCTCGGCGGATTCCGCGGAGGTCATGGCCAGGGGCTTCTCGCAGATCACGTGGCGGCCGGCCGCGAGGATCGCCAGCACCTGGGGGTGGTGGAGCTGATTGGGCGACGTCACGTGGACGACGCGGACCGCTGGATCGGCCAGCAGCTCGTCGAGGCTGGCGTAGCCCCGCGGAACGTCGAGGGCGCCGGCACTCTCGGTGCTCCGCTCGGGGCTCGATGCCAGCACGCCCGTAACCCGCACGCCGATGCGGCGGAGTGCCTCGACGTGGACCGTCCCGATGAAACCGATGCCGATGACGGCCGCGCCGATCTCGCTGCGTCGGGTCAACGCCGGACCTCCACTCGGCTCGGGGCCGCTGGCGCGGGCGCGAACGGCTCTGCGGCGGAAGCGCCCTCCGAACCGGGTGGAAGTCTAGCCGACCCCGCTGTTCAGCCGGCCTGCGGCGCGGCCTCCCACAGGCCGATCTCGGAGCCCTCCGGATCGAGGACGGCGGCGAAGCGGCCCTGGCCGGGGACGTCGCTCGGCGGCGTGGTCACCTTGCCGCCATTCGCCTGGGCGGCCTTGACCGCGTCCTCGAGCTTGTCGACGGTGATGTACACGCGGACCGTCTTGCCGACCGTCTCGCCGCGCTTGCCCAGGCCGCCGCCGTGGCCCTCCTCGCTGCGGAACAGCCAGTAATCGGGGAACTCGCCCATGGTCCCGAACTCCCAGCCCGCGATGGCGGAGTAGAACCGCTTCGCCCGCTCGGGGTTGTCGGCCGGGAACTCGATATGGGTGATCGTGCCCTTCGGCATCGTTGACGCTCCTTCCTCCGTGCGTCGTTTTCGGGGCCAGCCTAGGCGGGCCGTGTAAACGAACGACGATCAAGCAGGCGCGGAATCGACAACGCCCTCTGACGATTCGACCTCGAGTCGCGGGAACAGCGGCTCCGGGCTCCCGAGGCGGCCGCTCTCCTCGGCGCTAGCGCCCCAGCCGAGCTGGTCCAGGAGCGGGGGCCCGCCATTCCCGTCCGCCTCGTATCGATATTCGTAGCCCAGCTGCGCGAGCGCTCTCGGCGCGATCGAGGGCATGAACGGTGCCGCTGCCAGCGACACCAGGCGCACCGCCTCGACGAGATCGCCGAGCACGGCGGCGAGACGCGCCTCGGCCTCGGGCGCCGCCGGGTCACCCGCCCTCGCCGCCCTCGCGATCGCCCAAGGCTGCTCCGCCTCGACGAACCGGTTCGCCTCGCCCACGAACTCCCACAGCGCCGTCAACGCATCGTGCAGGAGGAGGCCGTCCAGCCTCGCCTCGTAGCTGCGGACCGCCGCCTCCCAGGCGAGGGCAAGCGGTGCTTCGGTGGCGGGTCGTGGGCCGGGACGCACCCCGCCCAGGTACCGCCCGGCCATCGAGACGGTCCGGTTGACGAGGTTGCCGTAATCGTTGGCGAGATCCGCGTTGTAGCGGCGGACGAAGCTCTCCCACGACACGTCCGCGTCCTGGTCGAACGGAAACTCGCGCAACGTGACGAACCGCGTCCCGTCCGCCCCGAAGGCCTTGATCACGTCGAACGGGTCGAAGAAGTTGCCGCGGCTCTTGCTCATCTTCTCGCCGCGGACGGTCATGAAGCCGTGGACCCACACCTTCCGCGGCAGCTCGATGCCCGCGCTCAGGAGCATCGCCGGCCAGATGATCGTGTGGAACCGGTTGATGTCCTTGCCGATGATGTGGAGGTCGGCAGGCCACCACTTCGAGAACGCCGCGGGATCGTCGGGGAAGCCCGCGCCGGTGATGTAGTTGATCAGCGCGTCGAACCAGACGTAGATGACGCCGGCCTCCGGGTCCCACGACCCGTCCTCGCGCTGCGCCGTCTCACCGTTCTCGGCGATCGGGAATGGGATGCCCCAGTGGAACGTCTCGCGACTGATCGAAATGTCCTCGAGGCCCTGCCGCAGGAACGCCAGCATCTCGTTCTTTCGGTACTCGGGCTGGACCCAGTCCGGGTGCGATTCGAAGTGGTCGACGAGCCGGTCGCGGTACGCGGACAGGCGGAAGAACCAGTTGCGCTCGGTCAGCCACTGCAGCTCGACGGTCGGGTGGTTCGGGCAACGCATGCCGTCGGGCGTCTCGTACAGGTCGGAGGGCGCCTTGAAGCCCTCGTTCGGGCAGTACCAGCCCTCGTACTTGCCGAGGTACACGTCGCCATTGGCATAGGCCCGCCGCACCATCTCCTGGCTCGCCCGGCGATGGTCTGGGTCGGTCGTGCGGATGAAGCGGTCCGGTGCGATCAGCAGGGCGTCCTCGGCATCGGTGAACAGCTTGACCATGCCGTCGACGAATGCCTTGGTGTCCTGGCCGAGCTCCCTGGCGCGCTCGGCGATGTTCACCGAGTGCTCGTCGGTGCCGGTGAGGAAGCGCGTGTCCTCGCCCCGCATCCGGTGCCAGCGGGCGATGACGTCGGCGCCGATGACCTCGTACAGGGTGTGCAGGCCGGGCTTGTTGTTCGGGTAGGCGATGGCGGTGGTCAGGTAGTAGCGCGGGCGGTCAGGCATGGGACCTCGGTCGGGAGGGCGTGACTGGATCACGTGCTGGGCGGCGCGCCGTCGTGGCGCGCGGTCGAGACGGCGGCCGGTCGGCCGTCGGTCGCTTCGGTCAGCCCCGCCGGCGGATCGACCGCCCCGGCATCGCCATCGAGCCCCGGGGTCGGATCACGCGCGGATACTAGCCTCGATCAACCCACGGTGCGCGCCACTCCGGCGCTTCGAAGGGGGCCGCCCAGTACACCGTCTCGCGGTAGATACGGCCGTCCCGAAGCTCGAACAGGTCGACGACGAAGTAGACGTCCCCGTTCGGGTAGGTGAGCCGCCACTCCGACCACCAGAAGTCACCACTCCCGGCGACCTTCAGGCCCGTGTTCGACGGGGTCACGACCCAGCGGTCCTCGGCGCCGACGATCCGGGTCACTTCTGCCTTTGGCGCGCCACCCGGATAATTGGCGATGATCTCGGCGAAGGCCTGGCTGCTGTGGACCAGCTCGCCGGATTGCGGCCAGAAGACCATCCAGTCCGGGTGCCGAAGCTCCGTCAGGGCGGCGATGTCGTGAACCGCGGATGCGGCTGCGTACTGCCGGACGCACTCCTCGTTGGTCATCTGGTGCATGCGCGCAGTATCAGTCGCGCCGCTCAGTGACGGAAGTGGCGGCGGGCCGTGACCAGCATGGCGGCGCCTGCCTGCTCGACGGCGTGCAGAACCTCAGCGTCGCGGAGCGAGCCGCCCGGCTGGACGATCGCGGTCACGCCGGCGTCGAGCAGGACCTGCGGTCCATCCAGGAAAGGGAAGAAGGCGTCGGAGGCCGCGACCGCACCTCGTGCCCCGTCGGGGGCGTGCAGGCGGCCGGCCTTCGCGACGGCCTGGCGGCACGCGTCGACGCGGCTCACCTGCCCTGATCCGAGCCCGATCAGCTGGCCGTCGCGCACGAGGACGATCGCGTTCGAGACGACCCCGCGCACGAGACGCCAGGCGAGGTCGAGGTCGGCTGCCTCGCGCGCCGTGGCGGCGCGGGAGGTGAGCGTCGCCCACTCGCCGGGGTCGTCGACGCCATCGTCGGCAGCGCCCACGAGGACGGCGCCGCCGGCCGTTCGGATCGAGCCGAGGTAGTCGACGCTAGCGCCGGCGTCGCGCTCGTGCCTTTGGTCGTTGCGGAGGCCCGGATCCTCGACGAGCCGCAGGTTCGGTTTGGCGGCGAGGACCGCGAGGGCCGCGTCGTCGAACGAGGGTGCGACGACGACCTCGAGGAAGATGCCGGTCAGCGCGGTGGCGACGTCGGGCGTGACCTCGCGCGTCAGGGCGACGACGCCCCCGAACGCTGCCTCGGGGTCGCCCGCGAGCGCCGCCTGCCACGCTTCGAGCAGGCTCCCCCGCTCCGCCGCGCCGCACGGATTGGTGTGCTTCACCACGACGCACGCCGGCCCCCGCAGCAGCCGGGCCATCGCCGCCGCGGCGGCGGCGTCGAGCACGTTGTTGTATGACAGCGCCTTGCCCTGCAGGGGCGGCGCGCCCGCGGCGAAGGGGCCCTCGCCGGACCGGGCGGCGCGATCGGTGCGCCGGTAGCGGGCCGCCGGCTGGTGCGGGTTCTCGCCATAGCGGAGGCTCTCGACCTTCTCGAGGGGCACGATCAGCACTGGCGGGAACGGGTCGACGGAACGCGGCAGGCCGGGCTCCGATGGCAGCCCGACCCCTGCCCCGTCCATCCGGCACGGGAGCTCGGCCGCGATGCGGGCGTCGTAGGCGGCGGTATGGCGGAACGCCTCGACCGCGAGCGCCGACCGGAGGCCCAGCGGGATGCCGCCGGGCTCGTCGAGGGCCGCCAGGACCGCGTCGTAGCGGGCCGGGCTGGTGACGATCGCCACGGAGGCGTGATTCTTCGCTGCCGCTCGCACGAGCGACGGCCCACCGATGTCGATCTCCTCGACGAGCACGTCGAGCGTGATCCCCGGGCGCTCCGCGGCTGCCGCGAACGGGTAGAGATTGACCACGACCAGCTCGAACGGCGCGATCCCGCGCTCGAGCAACGCCTCGCGGTGGGCGGGCAGCCGGCGATCGGCCAGGATCCCGGCGTGGATCGCCGGGTGCAGCGTCTTGACCCGGCCGTCGAGGATCTCGGGGAAGCCGGTGACGGCGCTCACGTCGGTGACCGGCAGCCCGGCGTCGCGCAGGACCCGCGCCGTTCCGCCGGTCGAGACCAGCTCGAAGCCGCGCTCGAGCAGCCCTCGCCCGAGATCGGCCAACCCCGTCTTATCGCTGACCGAGAGCAGCGCGCGGCGGGGTCGCGGGGCCCGGGCGTCGGCTACCTCGCCATCGATCCGCACCCGACGGCCATCGAGCTGCACCGCCCCGGCCAGGAGCAGCGCGACGGCCCGCGGCAGGAGCCTGTGCTCGACCCGCTTGATCCGCTCGTGCAGCGTCGCCTCGTCATCGCCGGGCTCGATCGGAACGGCCTCCTGGGCGACGATCGGCCCGCCGTCGAGCGTGGCGTCGACGACGTGGACCGTGCAGCCCGTGACCTTCGCGCCATGGTCGAGCGCATCCCGGACGGCGTGGGCGCCCGGGAACGCCGGCAGGAGCGCCGGGTGCGTGTTCAGGATCCGGCCCGCGAATGCCGCGAGCGTCCCCGGGCCGACGATGCGCATGAAGCCGGCGAGCACGACGACATCGATCCCGGCCGCCCGCAGCGTCTCCGCCAGGGTCACGTCGGCCTCGGCGTGCGCCGCCGGCTCGCTGTCGGCGAGCCCGGGCAGGAGGGCGGTGTCGATCCCCTGCCCCGCCGCCCATTCGAGCGCCGGACAGGGCCGATCCGCGAACACGAGGCGGATCTTCCCCCCGAGCTCGCCTCGGTCCGCAGCGGCCGCCAGCGCGCGCAGGTTGCTGCCGGCGCCGGAGACGCCGACGGCGATGCGGCCGGTCAGACGGCCACCCGCAGGGGCCCTTCGACGTAGCGACGGCCGAGCTCGCTCGCCGGGACGACCTCGCCCACGAGGACGGCCTCCGGCAGCGCCGCCTCGAGGACGCCCGCGGCGCCCGGGTCGACGACGATCACCATCCCGAGCCCACCGTTGAACGTCGCCCTGGCCTCCTCGCCCTCGAGGCCGCCGAGCGCGGCGACGAGCGTGATGGCGGACGGCACTCGCCAGGCGTCGGGATCGAGGCGTGCGCCGAGCGCTTCGGGCAGCGCCCGGGGGACGTTGCCGGGCAGGCCGCCGCCGGTGATGTGGGCCAATCCCCGGATGTCGTGGCCGGCCGCGCGCACGGCGCGGCGCGCCTCCAACAGCCGGAGCGAATAGATGTGCGTCGGCGTGAGCAGGACGTCGCCGACGGTCTGCAGCGCCTGCTCCGGCTCGGCGCCCAGCGCCTCGTCGCGTCTTGCGTCGCCGAGGGTCATCGTCAGCTGCTCCTGGTACGGCCGTGCGAGCGGGATGGCGTGCTCTGCGAGCAGCGAACGGACGAGCGAGAAGCCATTCGAGTGCAGGCCGGACGACGGTAGGCCGAAGATGAGGTCCCCTGCGCGCGCGGCTGTCCCGTCGAGCATGTCCTCGCGGTCGACGATGCCAAGGCACGTCCCCGCCAGGTCGAACGTGCCCGGCTCGAGCAGGCCCGGGTGCTCCGCGGTCTCACCGCCCACCAGCGCGCAACCGGCGTCGCGGCAGCCGGCGGCGACGCCGGCGACGATTCCGGCCACTGAATCCGGCTCGAGCCGCCCGACGGCGACGTAGTCGAGGAACGCCAGCGGCTCGGCGCCGACGCAGACCACGTCGTCAGCGCACATCGCCACCAGGTCGATCCCGACCGTGTCCCAGCGGCGGAGCGCCGCGGCGATCGCGACCTTGGTCCCGACGCCGTCGGTCGAGGACACGATCACCGGGTCGCGGTAGCCCGCAGGAATCGAGATCGCGCCGCCGTAGCCGCCGATCCCGCCGAGGACCTCCGGCCGGCGCGTCGAGTCGACCGCGCCGCGCATGAGCTCGACGGCGCGCGCGCCGGCCTCCACGTCGACGCCCGAGCGCGTGTAGGAGCGCCGCGTCTCAGCCACTCGTGGGCAGCGCCTCCTCGAGCATGAACTTGCGGCGAGCGCTGTCGTACGGGACGGGCTCCGGGTAGCGCCCGTCGAAGCAGGCGAAGCAGAAGCCGTCGTAGGGCAGCTCGAGGGCCGCGAGCACGCCGGCGATCGAGAGGTAGCCGAGCGAGTCGGCGCCGAGGAACTCGCGAATCTCCTCGTTCGACCTCGACGCGGCGATGAGCTCCGTCTCGACCTGGGTGTCGATGCCATAGAAGCACGGGTGGTAGATCGGCGGCGCGCTGATCCGGACGTGCACCTCCGCCGCGCCCGCCCGCCGCAGCAGCGCCACGATCTGCTTGGTCGTGGTGCCCCGGACGATCGAGTCGTCGACGACCGACAGCCGCTTCCCACGGACGACCTCCCGGAGCGGGTTCAGCTTCATCGTCACGCCGCGGTGGCGCATCGTCTGCGACGGCTGGATGAATGTGCGGCCCGTGTAGCGGTTGCGGACCAGGCCCTCGCGGAAGGGCAGGCCGCTCGCCTCTGCGTAGCCGGCGGCGGCCGGCGCCCCGGTGTCGGGCACGGGCATGACCAGGTCGGCGTCCGCGGGGTGCTCGCGGGCCAGCTGCTCGCCCATCCGGCGCCGGACCTCGTACAGGTTGCGGCCTTCCATGTACGAGTCAGGGCGGGCGAAGTAGATCATCTCGAACACACACAGGGCCGGGTCGGCCGGCGCGAACCGGACCGAGCGGGGCTCGACGCCCGGCTCCAGGATGACCATCTCGCCGGGCTCGACGTCGCGCACGAACTCGGCACCGAGGATGTCGAGGCCGGTCGTCTCGGAGGTGAGAACCCAGCCATCGCGCGCCCCTTCGAGCGCCCACGGAGCGGCGTCGCTCGCCCCCGTGCCGACGTCCGGGATCCGACCGAGCACGAGCGGCCGGAAGCCGTGCGGATCGCGGATGCCGATGATCCGGCTCTTGTCGAGGACGATCAGCGTGTAGGCGCCGCGGACGCGGGGCAGCAGCTGCAGGAGCGCCTGGACGGTGTCGACCGCGGGTTCATCCGCGAGCAGCGTGGTCAGCAGCTCCGTGTCGGTTGACGCCGCCAATCGGGCGCGACCGCCTTCGAGCTGGGTCAGGAGCTCCCGGGTATTGACAAGGTTGCCGTTGTGGCCGATCGCGACCGCGCGCCGCGGCCCGAGCCGGAACGTGGGCTGGGCGTTCTCCCAGACCGTGGAGCCGGTCGTCGAATAGCGGCAGTGGGCGATCGCGAGGTCACCCCGCAGCGACGGCAGCCGCCGCTCGTCGAGGACCTGGGCGACCATGCCCAGGTCCTTGTACAGGAAGATCTCGGCGCCGTCGCTGACCGCGAGCCCGGCCGATTCCTGGCCGCGGTGCTGGAGCGCGAAGAGGCCGGTCGACGCGACCGCGGCCGCCTCCGTCCCCGAGCCGGGCGGCAGCGCGACGCCGACGACGCCACACATCAGCGGTGCGCCAATGATGCCGAGGCCTCGTCCCAGCCCAGCGCCCGGGGCAGGCCGCGCTCCCAGGCACGGACCAGGTCCGCGAGGTGGACGTCGATGGCGTCGGCGACGCTCGAGCCGCGCTCCTCCGCCGCGCCGGTCGCGCCGGCGCCCGCGAGATCGACGAAGAGGCGGTCGCCCCCGACCGATCCGATCGACGCGACCGGCAGGCCGTGCTGGCGGGCGAGCAGCTCCACCGCCGGTGCGTGGCGGGCGGTGCACGAGACGATCAGGCGGGTCGGGCTCTCCCCGAACAGGTCGACCGCGGGTGAGCTCGCGATCGGCAGCCGGACCGTCGCCCCGAGGCCGGACCACATCGCCGCCTCGGCGAGCGCGATCGCGAACCCGCCGGCGGAGACGTCCTGCGCGGACCGCAGGAGGCCCCGGTCGATCGCCTCGACGACGAACGCCTGCAGGCGCCGCTCCAGCTCGAGGTCGATGGCCGGCGGGCCATCTTCCGGGGCGACGCCGGCGATCCGCGCGTACTCGCTCCCGGCCAGGCCCGGGGCCGCCTCGCCGACCAGGAGGATCGCGTCGCCGACCACGCCCAACGCCGGCCCGATCGCGAGGGCGAGGTCGTCGAGCAGGCCGACGACGCCGACCTGGGGGGTCGGCGCGATCCGGCCGCGTGGCGACTCGTTGTACAGCGAGACGTTGCCACCGGTGACCGGCAGCCCGAGCGCACGACACGCGTCGCCGAGGCCGCGAACCGCCTCGCTGAGCTGCCAGAACGCCTCGGGCCGGGTCGGGTCACCAAAGTTCAGGCAGTTCGTCACGCCGAGCGGCCGCGCGCCGGTGATCGCGACGTTGCGGGCCGCCTCGGCAACGCTCATGGCCGCGCCCAGCCACGGATCGACGGCGCTCACCCCCGCGTTGCCATCGGTGGCGGCGACGAGTCCCTTCGAGGTGCCCGGCACGCGCAACACGGCGGCGCCGCCGGACCCGGGACCAGACGCGGTCGATGCCTGGACCGTGGAGTCGTACTGCTCGAACACGGCGCGCTTCGAGGCGAGATTCGGCGATCCCAGAAGGGCGAGCAGCACGGCGCCGGGGTCCATCCCCCGCTCCGGCAGCTGATCG
>JACXTT010005943.1_pt1 | contig 17568 bp, 11 predicted proteins | sample 9270951 | NCBI WGS metagenome assembly JACXTT01 (sample SAMN15532306, study PRJNA645909) | rock metagenome | isolation source: weathered quartz diorite | place: Puerto Rico | collected 2017-06-21 | reverse complement strand
TTCGAGGATGGCGCGGAAGTGCTGTAGGGTCAGCACGTCGGCCAGGTGGACGCCCTCGCCCCAGTACTGCACAAAGGACCGCAGCACGATGCCCGAAATGGGCAGGACGATGGTAAACAGCAGCCACGCGCCGATCAGGCCGAAGGCCAGCCACTTCCAGCGGCCCAGCGGCATCGGCTTCTGGCGCGCGCCTTTGCCCTTGATCGACACATACTTGTTGGCCGACTTGAGCAGCCAGCGCTGCAGCAGCACCAGCGGCATCGTCACCATCACCAGGCACACCGCCACGGCCGCCATCAGGTGGTAGGACGGCGTGCCCAGTTTGTTGGTGAGCTTGTACAAATAGGTCGCCAGCACCAGGTGGCCCTCCGGGTCGCCCAGTACCAGGACCAGGCCGAATACTTCGAAGCCCAGGAAGAACACCAGCACGCCTGCATAGGCCAGCGCCGGCATGATCATCGGCAGCGACACATTGAACATCACCTGCAGCGGCGTGGCGCCGGCCACGCGCGCCGCCTCTTCGACGTCGGAACCGAGGCTCTTGAGGGCGGACGAAGCATACAGGTACACGTGCGGCACATGGGACAAGCCGGCAATGATGACAATGCTGGTAAACGAGTAGATATTCCAAGGCACCACGCCGAACAGCTGCTTGGCCCAAGTGGAATAGAAACCCACTGGCCCCATCGACACCACATAGCCGAAGCCCATCACCATCGGCGACACAAAAATCGGCACTAGCAGCATCGGCGCCACATACTGGCGGCCCGGCAGGTCGGTGCGGATCATCACGAAAGCCAGCATGGCACCCAACGGCACGGCAATTGCGGTTAAACCGGCTGCCAGAAGCAGCGCGTTCTGGAACGCCTGGCCAAAATCCGGATCGTCAACAATGAAGCGGTAGGAATCCAGGGTCAGCTCTTTGCCCGGCATAAAAAACGGCGCAGACAAGAAGCTCTGGTAAAAAATCAGCAGCAGCGGCAGGAAGATCGCGACCAACGTCAGGGTCACCACCAGGCCGCGCGGCCAGTTCAGGCGCGCGGGGGTGTTCAACATCGGGGTGTGCATGGCAGGGTCCTATTTTTTGCCCGCGGATTCTTTCCACTGCTTCAGGAAGGCCATGCGTTTAGCCGGACCGAGGAACTGCAGCATGATCGGGTGTACCGGCACAGGCTTGATGTTGTTCGCACCGATCAACTTGATCAGGTCGGCCGACGTGGTCTCACCTTTGACGTCGGCGCGGATTGCGTACAGCTTTGAATCATTGGCGATGATGGTCTGGCCGCGATGCGACAGCAGATAGTCCAGCCATAGTTTGGCGGCGTTAGGGTTCTTGGCAGTCTTGTTGATGAACTGGACGCGCGACAGAACCAGCGTATAGTCCTTGGGGAGCACGACGCCGAGCGAAGGGTCGGTCTTGGCGCGCACCAGGGCGTATGAGCCCAGCACGTTGTAACCAATCAGGTTTTCACCGGACGAAATCCGCTCGAGCATGGTGCCGGTCGACGATTGCACCCGCACCTTGGCCGTACCGAAGGCATTGGCCAGCGCAATGAACTGCCCGAATTCGCGCGCATCCTGAGTCATGAACATGAAGCCGACGCCGGACTTTTCGATATCGTAGGTAGTCACCTTGTCGCGGAATTTCTCGGTCTGGATCAGTTTGACGAAGTCAGCATGGGTGCTTGGCACTTCCTTGGCGTCGACCAGGCGCTTGTTGTAGACGATGGCCGCTGGCTCGAAGGTCGTGCCATAGGCCATATCGTTCCACATCGCCCAGGCTGGCAGTTTGCCCGCCTCGGGCGATTTGTACTGCAGCGCCAGGCCATCGGAAGCGAGCCGTATCTGCAGGTCCATGGCGGACGACCACAGCACGTCGGCCGTGTTGCCGCCGGCCGCTGCTTCGGAAATGAAGCGGTTGTAGATTTCGGTCGAATTCATATCGTTGTATTCGACGGTAATGCCGGGATACAGGGCACTGAAATCCTTGATCAGCGGCGCTGCTGCCTTGCTGTCGGTGGCCGAATACACGACCAGCTTACCTTCCTTCTTGGCAGCGTCGATCACCTTCTGGTAGTCGGCCGGATAGCCAGCCGGTACTTGCGCCAAAGCGCCCGTGGCAAATGCTGCAGCCAACGCCGCGCCTGCGAAGTGCATGGACATCTTCATATTGTCTCCTGATTGTTGTTTGTTACTATCCGGCTTTATCGCACCAGATTGAGATTCTTCGCCTGCTGCCCATAGATGGCAACGGCCTTCTTGATATAGTCGGTCAGTTTCGCCCCGGTCAGCGCAAAGGGGTACAACCCCGCCTGCGCACGAGCCGCTTCAAACTCCGGTGCCGCCATCGCCTGCTCAAAGGCGCCCACCCAGTGCTGGTAGTCGGCTTCGCTCACGCCCGGCCCCATCCACACGCCGCGGATGATCGGCCAGACCAGGTCATAGCCCTGTTCACGCGCCGTCGGCACTTTGGCCAGCACACCTGGCAAACGCTGCTCGGCCAGCACCGCCAGCACACGCACTTTTCCCGCACCGGCATACAAGGTCGCTTCCGACGCATCGCCCGAGACGACATGGACAAACTGCGCCTGCATGGCCGTGAATGCCTCGCCGCCGCCCTCCAGTGCTACAAAACGCAGTACTTTGGGGTCAATCCCGGCCAGCCGCGCCAGCAATGCCATCTTGACCCAGTCCTGGCTTCCAATGGTGCCGGAAGCACCGATCAGGACCTTTTCAGGTGCCTGGCGGATGGCCCCCATCAGGTCGCCCAGGGTCTTGAATGGCGAATCCGAGCGCACCGCGATCATGCCGTAGTCGGCCCCCAACGCTGCCACCCAGCGCACGTCATCGGTCTTGGCATTGCCAAACTTGCCCTGCGCCAGATTGAGCAGCGACCCGCCTGAAAACGCCACCAGGGTATTGGCCTCGGCACGACGCTGCGACACCATGGTGTGCCAGGCGACGGCGCCGATCCCGCCCGGCAGGTAGCTGATGTGCATCGGCTGCTTGGGCAGCCCCCGCTGCGCCAGCTTGCAGGTCAGGTCCATCGCACCGCCCGGCTTGGACGGCACAACGCATTCAACCGCACCAGCCATGGCCAGCGCGGCGGTGGACCATAAACAGCACAGGAGCAGGAGGGTGCGCATGGCTTAGAAGCGTTTCTGGATGCCTGCAGTCAGGCCAGCCTGGGTCGAAGCAAAGCCCGGGTCATCGCGCGACAGGCTGACCAGCTTGTTGTTCTTGGCTTTGGCATAGGCTGCCGACACATACAGGTCGGTGTTCTTGGACAGGGCGAACATGGTACGCGCCACGTACATGACCGGGTCAGCGTCGGCATTGGCCGCCACGTTTTTGACGTCGGCGTAATAGACTGCCCCGGTCAGCGTCACGGTCGGCTGGATCATGTAGCTGACGCCACCCCAATAGGTCGTGGCCTTGACGTCGGGCGTAGCAGCTTTGCCGGCCACGAGCTTGTAGTCGCGCAAGCCCGCCGACAGGCGCCATGGCCCCTCGCGGTAGTCGGCAGCCAGGTGCAGTGCGGTGGTTTCGTCGCGCCTGCCGGTGGCAGCCACCACATTGCCGTTGATCCCTTCATAGGTCGCCATCAGGGCCAGCGAGCCCACCTTGTAGGCGCCGCCGACCGAGTACTTGCGGCTGTCGGCGCTGCTACCCGTCTGTTCCCCCAGGCCGACGGTAGCGCCATATTTGAACTCGCCCTGTTGGCCCGAGTACTTGATCAGGTTATCGAACTGGGTCGTCATGCCATATTTGGACGGGCCGCTGGCATTGATCGACGTGCCCCACGAATAGTTTGGTGCAAAACCGAGCGGATCGAACTGGATCAGGAAATCATAGGTCGTGGTGAACGAACGGCCGATCACCAGCTTGCCCAATTCTCCCTCCAGGCCAACTGTGGCCTGGCGCTTGAACAAGGTGCCGTCCTGGGCGCCCGTGTCCATGAAGATGCCGCCTTCAAGTTGGAATACCGCTTTCAGGCCACCGCCCAGGTCTTCGGAACCGCGCACACCCCAGCGCGATGTGTTTTTGCCGCCGGAGATGACGCGGGCCTGGCTGCCCTGGGTCGCGGTGGCGTTGGTCACGTATTCGACGCCGGCGTCGGCAATGCCGTAGACGGTCACATTGGATTGGGCGAATGCGCAGGCCGGCAGGCTAAGGGCGGCGGCAACTGCGAGGGAAAGGGATGCTTTTTTCATACTATGGGTCTCCTGATAGCTTCTTTTTTGGAATGAGTGTAGCGACAACTGAGACCAACTATAGAATCCCATTCCTTTCAATTCCCTTTCAAGCCCGAAATGTGACCGCCGAACCACATTCGCCCCAGCCTGCCACGCTTTCGGGTACATTCAAAGCTGTTTTTCATTCATGCGGACTCCGGAAATGCGCATCTTGTTGGTAGAAGATCACGAAGAGCTGTCGCGCTGGCTGGCCACGGCCCTGCGCGAAACCAAATTGACGGTCGAATGCGCCGCCAATGGCGCCGACGCAGACGCCCTGCTGCACACCCAAGACTACGCCCTGGTGATCCTCGACCTGACCCTGCCCAAGATGGACGGCCTGGACGTGCTACGCCGCCTGCGCGCCCGCTCTGGCGCGCGTGCCAAGACCCCCGTGCTGATCCTGACGGCCCGGGGCGGACTCGACGACCGCGTGCAGGGCCTGAACCTGGGCGCCGACGACTACCTGGCCAAGCCTTTCGAGCTGGCCGAACTGGAAGCACGGGTCAAGGCACTGCTCCGGCGCAGCAGCGGCAACGAGGCCCTGGTCCACCAGTGCGGCGCGCTCAGCTTCGACACCATCAGCCGGCAGTTTCGTTATGGTGAAGCGGTGCTGGCGCTGACTCCGCGCGAACATGCCGTGCTTGAAGCGCTGATTTCCCGTCCGGGCCGTGCGCTGTCAAAAGAAAAGCTGTTCGACGAAGTCTTTGCCCTCTCCGACGATGCCAATATCGACGCGATCGAACTGTATATCCACCGGGTGCGCAAAAAGCTCGACCGCGTGGGCCCGGATGCCGCCGTCATCACCACCATGCGCGGCATTGGCTACCTGCTACAACCGCGCGGCGGTGAATGATGAAGCCGCTGCTCGAACAACTGCAGCACTGGCGCAGTAGCAGGCCGCTGGGCAGCCTGCGTTCCGAGCTGTTGCGCGCCCTGTTGATTCCTCTGCTGATCCTGGTGGCGCTCAATGCGTGGTCGGTCTATCGCAATGCGCTCGATGTGGCAGACCAGGCCTATGACCGTTCCCTGCTGGCTTCCACCCGCGCGCTGGCCGAGCGTGTGTCGATCAAGGACGGCAAAGTGGTGGCGGACGTGCCTTACGTTGCGCTCGACAGCTTTGAGACCGACACACTGGGCCGCATCTACTACAAAGTGAGCGGCATTAACGGCGAACTGGTCTCCGGCTTTGACGACCTGCCACCAGTGCCTGCCAACGTACCGCGCTCCGAACGCTATCCCGCACTGGTGCGCTTTTACCATGCCATGTACAACGGCGAACCAGTGCGCATCGCCGCCCTGCTACAGCCGGTGTACGACGAACGCATGCGCGGCATCGCCCTGATCCAGGTAGGCGAAACGCTGGACGCGCGGCGCGGCCTGACGCGTGAGATCTTGCTCGATACCCTGCTGCGCCAAGCCGTCATGGTGCTGGCGGTGGCAGCGTTGGTGTGGATTGCGGTGCGGCGCGTACTGAGTCCGCTGATGCGGCTCAAGCGAGAGGTCGAAACGCGCGCCTTATCCGACCTGTCCAATGTCGACCCTGCCATGGTGCACAAGGAAGTGCGCCCACTGGTCAAGGCCATGAATGAAGCCATGGGGCGGCTGCAGCAGCTGATCGCCAGCCAGCGCCGGTTCATTGCCGATGCATCGCACCAGCTGCGCACGCCGCTGACGGTCCTCAAGACCCAGGCCGAACTAGCGCTGCGCACCAGCGACGCGGCGCGCCAGCAGGATATCGTGCAATCGATTGTGGGCACCACCGACGCTGCTGTGCATCTGGCCAACCGCCTGCTGATGCTGGCCCGCATCGAACACGGGCTAGACGGCGCGGGCATGGCGCCCTTGTCCTTGCGCACGCTGGCGCAGCAGGTGGGACTGGCCATGGCGCCGGCGGCGGTACACAAGTCCATCGACCTGTCGCTCGATGCGCCGGTAGATGCTGTCATCGACGGCCAAGCGCTGATGCTGCACGAAATGCTCGCTAACCTGGTCGACAACGCGATCCGCTATAGCCCGGTCAACGGCAAGGTGGCACTGCGCCTGGTGGCACATGCCGGCATGGTCGCGCTTGAAGTGTGCGATAGCGGTCCGGGTATTGCACCTGAAGAAAAAGAACTTGTGTTTGCGCCGTTTTACCGCAGCGCAGTGGCGCTGGAGTCCAACCCAAGCGGGGCTGGCCTGGGACTGGCCATCGTCCATGATATTGCGGCTTTGCACCGCGCCTCGGTGAGCTTGGACAGCCAGCCCGGCGGCGGGCTGGTGGTGCGCGTGATGTTTAGCTATTTGCCGGCCGACGCCTAGGCCAGAGAGGCTTCTGAGCGGCTGGTCAGTTCAATTAGCTTATGGTCTACATCAACCGGCACGAGCTGAAGCATCCATCATCTGTGCTGGCCCATATCCGATTCGATTGATGTCGGAAAAACTCGATATTAGGGGTAGCATAAGCAGGACTGAGTAGAGCAACGAGCGGATTTTGTGGCTGGATTCTTCAGCAGAGCAGCTATGTCCTCTTATTCTTGCTGCTATGAAGGAGTGCCACGGCATGAGCCTTTCTGATTTCATACGTTCTGAAATGACCGAGATTCTCGCAGCATGGACGGCGTTCGCAAAAAAAGTAGCCCCCTTTGCCTCAGAGATGTCGACCTTGGCCTTGGCCGACCATGCTGAAGAAATGCTGCTCGCCATCGCGCTCGACATCGAGACGCATCAAAGCGAACAGCAGCAGTTTGAAAAGTCTCAGGGCGATCAGGGGGAGCCTGACAAGGAGGAAAGCGCAGCGGGCCGGCACGGGAGGCTGCGCCACGCCAGCAATTTCTCGCTGCTTCAGCTTAGTTCGGAATATCGCGCCCTCCGGGCAACCGTATTGCGCCTCTGGCTGCCTCGGGTTCAGCACCCGTCGGAAGCGGCGATGCTTGAAATGGTCCGGTTTAACGAGGCGATCGACCAGGCGCTAGCGGAATCGGTTGCGTCCTACGCCGAAAGGTCAGAACGAATGAGGGAACTGTTCCTCGCAGTTCTGGGGCATGATTTGCGAGCGCCTCTGGCCACCATGTTCTTATTGGCAGACCAAATCACGCGCCGGATGGATGCCCAAGACCCAGTGACTAGGATCGGGAAGAAAGTGAAGCGCAATGCAATGCTAATGATTGCAATCGTCACTGATCTATTGGGCTATGCCCGTTCACAGATGGGAGCGGGGATGCCGATTGTGCGCGCAACAGTAGATGCAGAGGAAGTGTGTAAGGCTGCGGTCGCCGATGCCAATGCAATGTACCCCAACAGCAGGTTTGTTTTTCGCCCTAGCGGCAACCTTGTTGGAATGTTTGATAGTGTACGCCTGCAGCAATTGATTACAAATCTCTTGATAAACGCCGCGCAGTACAGCGCCGAGGGCCGCGACGTGACGCTCTTCGCAGATGGGTCGAAAGACTCGATAACGATTAAGGTATGCAATGTCGGGCCGGTGATTCCCGAGCGGTGCCTTGGATGCATCTTTCAGCCCTTGGTCCAACTGGAACCAGACTCGGGAGACGACACCAGAAAGAAAACCAGCTTGGGGCTTGGCCTTTACATAGCGCAAGAGATAACGTCCGCCCACCGAGGGACCATTGTGGCCACGTCCAGCCTAGCTGAAGGAACAGTGATTACAGTCAATCTCCCGCGAAGTAGCAATTAGATGTCTTCGGCTTTCTCTACGACGGACACCGTCGGCAACCGAATTGACACTGCACCGAAAAAGGAATTTCTGAGCAGATGACACCACGTTTGTTCTCCAGGTTTCACGATTATCGACAAAGTTTCCGGCGAACCAAAACCACGGGGCCTTCCACGTTCCATGGGCGAAACTAGGTTGCCCTTCCGTCGAGCTTTGAAGTCGAGCGGTGGCTAACTGGTGACCGTACTGGCGACCGAAATAGCAAAAACGAAAAAGGCCAACCCGAAGGCAGGCCTAAGTCTTTGATTCTATTGGTCGTGGCGAGAAGATTTGAACTTCCTACCCCTTGCACCCCATAAAATAAAATCGATGTCCAGCGGCATCCGCCAGCGTCCAGAATCATCCGGTTTAATCATTCAAAATCAACGTGTTAGCGGAAAAGTGTGTCCGGCATGATCCAGAACAATCCGCGGTGAGCTTTCAAAAGTGTGGGGGTAATTGTGGGGGTAATATTGGACCTCACCCCAACGACTTCCTACCCCTTGCACACGTGAATGGCGAAGATAACATTTCGTTTCCTGGCTTCACTGACGCCTGAAAATCGTGGCGAGACCATCCGTGAGGAAGGTAACTTGCGCGGGCGCGTGCAGGTTAGAGCTGATGGCGCTGTGGCCGTTTCGTTCTATTACCGCTACAGGTTTGGTGGAAAGCTCAAGGAGTTTTCTTGTGGGACCTGGCCGTCAGATAGCCTGGCGCAGATTCGCAGCAACCGGGATGCGGCTCGTGCCGGATTGAAAGAAGGTATCGATCCAGGCACGCAGAAAAGACTGATCAAGCAGGAACGCCAAGGAGCGATGAAGGCGTCGCTCGACGAGATGGCGCGCCAACGGGCCGAGAACCTCGTTGTGGGCGATCTCTTCGAGGTGTGGCTACGTGACGGTGTCCGGCGCGCCGATGGCAATGCAGAGCTCATACGCTCGTTTAAGGCTGATTTGCTGCCGTTCATCGGTATGCAGCCAATCAAGGAGTTGACCGAGCATGATATTCGCGCCGTGCTGCGCGCCATCGGCGCGCGTGGCACTAATCGCGCCGCTGTGGTCATGCGCAACAACCTGACGCAGATGTTCGCATGGGCGCGCAAGCGTCAGCCCTGGCGAAAGTTGTTGGTTGAAGGCGACCCGATGGATCTGATCGAGATTGAGAAGATCGTCAGCCCAGAATACGACCTAGACAATCAAAGGGACCGCGTCCTGTCGGCCGACGAAATCCGCGAGCTACATTGCATCTTTCGGCAGATGCATGAGCGCTACGAAAGTGCCATCGACAAGCGCGTTATTGCGCAGCCAATCGAAGCAACAACCGAATGTGCGATTTGGATCATGCTATCGACTATGTGCCGAGTAGGCGAACTGTCGATGACGCGGTGGGAGCACGTCAACCTAGATGCCGGCGAATGGCTCATCCCAAAGGAAAACACCAAGGGAAAACAGTCAAGCTTGAATGTCTTCCTGTCTCCATTCGCGCTTATCCAGTTTCGGGCTTTACATGAACTTACCGGGCATACCGAGTGGTGCTTCCCTGCTCGGAACAAGCCAGGGCATGTTGACGTCAAGTCGATCAGTAAGCAAGTCGGTGATAGGCAAGCACGCTTCAAGAAAGGCCGTGATGGAACGCCGCGTAAGCCGATGGCTAATCGCTGTCACGAAAACACACTTGTGCTCGCTTGTGGCGCACACGGTGCTTGGACACCACATGATCTCCGACGAACAGGTGCCACCTTGATGCAGTCGCTTGGCGTATCGCTTGAGGCAATCGACCGCTGTCAGAACCATGTGCTGCCTGGTTCCAAGGTGAGGCGCCATTACCTTCACCATGACTACGCCATCGAAAAAAGGCATGCATGGAGAATTCTTGGTGACCACCTATCGTTCATTTTACATGGCACATTGACTTGAACGTGAAACCACGTGTTGCCCACTATTGCCTCTGAGGAGGCATCGACTCCAAAGCAAGAGCAATTTCTAGATTGGATCGCAATTGCATATCCAGCGAACCAGCATTCAATTGATCGTGGAATTAGTTTTCGTCCGAACCATGCAGTCGAAGCTACCATCATTTAAAGGATTCCATGGCAATTTCGAAACTGTCACATGAAATCGATTGGGCATTCGTTTTCTACAGCGTTCCGCACAGTTGCTTTAGTGCCCGTAGCGTCTTCACTTTGGAGACTTCAAGGGTCGCTACAGCAACCGCAGCATCTTGCGCTGTCATTGTCTTCGTTCTTAACTTCTTTGCGATATTTTTCTCAGTCGCCGCAATCTCTGACATTTCATCTTCAAGGACATCAATCATATGAATGACGTTCTCCCGATAATTGACGGCGTCAGGATCATTTAGATTAAGCAATTCAATTGTATATTCACCGGCATCGCTGGAATGTGCAACCGTGCCATCCTGATACCGCATATGCTGGATCATTACATGGTCTACGGGGTTGGGGACAAAATATGTAGGAGAAGTGCTCCAAGCGTCGCCCTTATAGCTATTGCAGGCATTGCAGCAATAAAACAAGTTCGTGTAGGCGTTAGCGAGATCAGGAAATACGCTCTTGGGTCGATAGTGGTCGGCTCCGAAAGATTTTTCCCCTTGGACTGTATCTGGCATTAGGCAGTAAACGCATTTCCGTTCGAATTCAACGCGCAAGTATGGCTTATATGAACGGTAGGATGCGTATGCAGGTGGCGTCTGTGTCCGCCTATGCAAAGACTTGCCGTACTTGAAGGGGTTGTTTGGCGACATTAGACGCCAAAACGTGAACGCAACGCCGCCAAGGCGTCACCAATCTCGGCAGTTACATCTTGCAAATCTTCTAGTCGCCTAATTTGTGAGGGAGTGATGCGCGGGTTAAGCCTGCTCATTCGAGCAGTGACAATTGCGAGTCTGGCCTCTCCTTCAGCGTCGATCTTCCCACCATACTTGCGAGCGAGTAGCTGAATTCTGTCGTGGCGCGCCTTCTCAAACGAATGAGCTGCAATCACGCCCCTCAGTGGCGTAGTAGAGGCCACTTTCCTAGGCACTTTCGTGACGAGTTCAGAAACCGTGGCAGTCCCAGATGCACTGCTTTTCAGCAGTGATGCGGCCTCGGCGACAGCAGAAGTACCTTCAGATCGTGGGTATAGAACGGAAGACGGTTTTGGACGTTCACCTGCAAACTCGCGAAAGATTGGGGTAACAATGTTTGTCTCGATAGTGGAAGCGTCCGCACTCATTTGCTTGTTCCAATTGTGGATGGACCCAAAAACTCCCTTGCTTTCGGCCCAAGAGACCAATCAAACATACTAAATTGATGTTTGTGCAATTCATCGAGCGCGGCGAGAGTATCAGACAATTCGACAGCTTCTTTTGAGAAATCAAAATCTAATATGTAAGACTGCGCCTGGGTCCTGTTGTGGACACCAATGCCATGATTCATAGTGTAGCGCCCGAACTCAGCCATGCCAGCAATGCGTGACCAATATTCCGCTAATATGCCCATGTCGTGCTCTAAGATGGGTTGTACCAAGTCACTGCGGAGCCACCCAGAGAATTCGCGTAAATTGTCTTTCACGTCCGGTTGCAGTACCATAGGAACCGCATTGACGTACCTCAATCCTACACGCGTAAAGAAGTCACTGTCGATGATTTGAGAGGCAACGTCTATGAGCCGTGAAAGGCGAGCCTTAAAATCTTCGAACGAAGTATAAACCGTGCATTCAAGCGTTACCGCAGAGGATCGAAGGCTAACCGTATAGTCTGCGCGACGATTGCGGAACACGTGCACGTGAACTTGCTCGAAAGACTGATCATTTACGCTGACATCGTTGACTTGATGCTGGTGGTATGGATACTCCTTACGAAATTCCTTAACGAACAACGGAGGAGGGACACTGTTGTTTAGGTCGAAGAGCGTAGGAAACCGAAGTTCACATACAACTTGCTGTAAGAAGTTCCGCGCATACCTGGCAGGCTCGGCTGGAGGCAAAAATGGTGCAATGCTAAAGTCGATGGCCATGCGTTAACCCTTGAAAATCGCTGCCCTTCTGCTGCGTCAGCGCCATGATGAACGCCAGTGTAGCACTAAAAGTGCAAAATTCTGTTTCGATTTAGTTACAATCCCAACCGGCCAGACATGCGATCTTGGATCTGCGCCAACAATGAGCCTTCATGATTTTTTTTGCCCTTCTGGCCTAGGCACATGGCAACCTTGCAAGCAAGATTGCCGCAGTCAGTTGCTTACTTTTCCGCCACAATCTTGGTTTCTCGATATTTCGCCTATTGCTCATTCGCCGTTTCAAGATGGCCACTTCTCGGAACTGCCCCCGAGCTCCCACAGGGTTGGATGGCTTGCTGCACCTAGACCTATACTTGCTCCCCATTCGAAAGGCCAGCTGCAATTCGCTCCTGCAAGTCCGGGCCAACGCGTTTGAACCCTAGTAGACGCGCTGCGGAACGTACTAGCTCTGCATCATCGCCACCGGCATTTTCGACACGCGCAATTTGCAATGCCGCTCTTATTTCTAACATCGAAATACTTGAGGCTTTTGCAGTTGTACCACTTTCATTTGAGCGATCTCGAACAGGCGTATCCGCCACATGATGTCGCATAAACCAAAAAACTCCGTCAGACATTAAGTCGACGTCGTTTTTTTGTGAAACTGTTAGTGCAGTCCGCGTCGCACTTACAATTCGAGAACCCGCTTTTTCTTTGCCAAAGCAGCTGGCTAGTCGGCGTGCTGCCTCGTCAATGTGAATTGGACCTTCCTCCTTGACGATTCGAATTGCGAGATCAGCGAGAATTGAAATGGGAACCTCATGCGGCTCACCGCTACCCATCGGGACAATACACCGCTTATAGGTCGGCATTTGCTTGAGATTTACTTCTGGTACACAAATAATCGCTGGCTCAGAGACTGATTTTTCCTTTATTGGCTGATCCCGATTTGCTCCATCGAATCGTATGCCGGCCTCGGAAACTTGCTTTGCATCCAAGAGCGCTAAACGAAGACGTTCAATTTCTGCTCGACGGCCATAGAACCAATCGGTGCTCCAAATGCGATGGAAGCGCCATCCCAGATGCTCAAGCACGTCTTGGCGAAGTCGATCACGTTCACGCGCCCACAATGCGCTGTGATAGGTTGCTCCATCGCATTCAACAGCAAGTACATATGCACCAGGTCGGTCGGGATGACGAACGCCAATATCGATCTTGAAGCCAGCAGATCCTACCTGCGGGTCCGCTATATAACCCAGGCTTCGAATAACATCGGACACATCCTCCTCGAATGGCGAATCAGCCGCTGCACCGCTTGGGCCGTCATCGACCAATGCAGAACCATTGGCGAACTCCAAGAATCGTTTCAGAATTCGCGTACCATCACGGCTGGACCTACTAGCATCAATATCGCTCGGGTGAAATGACGCGAATACCTCACAGCGAACCCGTGCCCTGGTAAATAATACGTTGAGCCGTCGCTCGCCGCCATCAGAGTTAACTGGACCGAAAGACATACTACTGAGTCTTCCCCCTGCAACAATCGGCCCATAGCCGACGCTTACCAGGATGACATCGCGCTCGTCGCCTTGCACGTTTTCAATATTCTTTACAAATAAATTCTCTGCTCGTCCTTCATTCATGAATTCATCCAACACCGGATCTCCTCTTCGCCGAAGCTCTAGCAGTTCGGTAATCAAATTTTTCTGTGCAGAGGAGAAAGTAACAATGCCCAATGAAACGTCAGGGTGCTCTCTAGAGTGTTGGACAACTCGATTTACTATGTGATCGCCCTCTATGCGATTGTTGCGCTTGCCTCCCTTGTCGTACACGCCATCCACAAGCGTATAGCATAGACCATAGCCTGGATCGTTTTGAAGCGGCGATGGCGGTAGGACGAGATTGTCGTCATAGAATTCCTTATTGGATACCTGTATAAGTGATGGGTCGCGCGAGCGATAGTGCCATTTGAGCATGCGTGAGCCAAGCCCCCTTGCCTCACAAAGACTAAGTACGCTTTCCATCATTCCGACCTTCGCAGCGCTTCCGAGAAGATCCGCGCCTTCATCTCCATCTTCCGAATCCTCAGCGGAGTCATCGTCGAGAAGTCGATCAAAGAATGACGAAGGGGGTAGCTGCTTTTGATCACCAACAACTACGATTTGGCTTGCCCGGGCAATCGCTCCCAAAGCATCTTCTGGTCTCACTTGGGATGCTTCATCAATAACGAGTAGGTCAAACGAAAGTGATCCAGGCGGCAAGTACTGCGCAACTGATATTGGACTCATTAGCATAACTGGCTTTATTCGCTGCATTGCTGTTCCCGCGCTTGAGAATAGCTTACGCAATGCAATGTGCCCCCGCTTTTTACCAATTTCTCCGCGAATAACCTTCATTTCTCCCATTGCGCCTTGCGGGACTTGACTAAGGTGTCCGGCCACGATGGTGGTCACATTGTCTTTCAAGCGTGCGCGCTCCAAATCAGCAAACGATGCGGCAAGCTCATGTCGATCTTCTTCAGACACGTCGCGCAATATGGGGGACTGCTCTCGCGCAACTCGCCACAATTGTTCGGCGCGTGCAAAGCGAATTTCCAGGACAGCATCTCGTGCCACTATGCTGCCTTCTCGTATTCTTTGGACTAGCGACGGCACCCCGGCAGCATGGATTGCCCGCTCCAGTTTGTTGAGATTGACCCAACTTGGGTATCTATCAATCGCTGATGCCATAGAATCCAGTTTCGCAATCCCTTTTTCAAGACCATTCGCCTTGTCTATCATGTTCTTGAACGATGAATCAAATGCCAATTTATGGCCGACTTCCTCCCAAGACTGTGTCGCGTTTGGCATTGCAACAACTAGTGCTTCGCGCAGAGTACTTGCCAGATCATGAGAAGTGGCAACATCAATAAGTCTCTTAGGTTGGCATTTAATCGATCCCGCTTTCACATTCTGACACCACGCTACAACAGGAACCAATCGCGCAAATCCAGTCAGATGACTCCGCCAAATCTCTCCGAGCCACTGTGCACAGTATGTTTCATCTACCTTCCAATTCGCCTTGAGAGACTCAATTTTCTTCAGCCGATCAACCAGTTGAACCCGATCTTGTGCGGACTTGGGCAAAGGTCCGCGCAATACACCAGCCAGGTTACGCGAAGCGGCCCGGTACGAACCACCCCAACGAGCGAAAAAAGACTGCGTACCAGCCACGAGAGGGCTGCGAAGGTCGGAAAATGAAGACTCGAAAGCCGCCTCTGCAAAGGTATTATTTGCATCATCTTGCTCCAGTCGCCAAGCGGCGCCACTTGCCAGTGCTTGCATCAACCTATCCAAATCTGGCACAGCGTATATTGTGAGCGCGATATCAGCCATATCTGCAGGCAACCCCTCAAGGCGCGACAACATGTCCGAAACCAAATCACTATTCGCCACAATCGGATCCAAGTCGACACCTAGTGCGTTGATCGAGTTTGCGAGTGCCGTCTTCAAGATACTGAGCGACTCAGATGCCGAACGAAGATCTGCGACAAGTCGCGCTAGGTCGACAGGTTGTAAGTCAAGATTCTGAGTGCCCACAAAAGGATGTAGATCGGGCGTTCCTTCTTCAATAAGCGCCTCGCCATATCTTGTGACTACGTCAACCAACCGATTGATTTCCTCCGGCGACATCTTGATTAAACTATCGGCAACGAGGCTAGGAGGTGTAATTTCAAGGCCAATGTACTTTGACTGCAATCCGAGTACAGAAAATGGTGTTTCCCCGGATTGGCCGATTGGTGAATGTAGCGACATTGAAAGGCAATTTAATTTATCCCTTGCTGCGGTCAATGGAGCTGGCGGCTTTGGCATCGCTGGCACTGCTGCTGCAGCATTGAGTGTGCGGGCGAGTTCTGCAAGCACAGTCTTCTTGTTCGCGTTACGCGAATGCAACTCAAGGCATACATCCCTAAGTCCGACTTTGACCAAACGATCATGCACAACGGAGAGCGCAGCCATCTTTTCCGCCAAGAATAGGATGCGCTTTCCTTCCTTTACGGCGGCGGCAATGATGTTGGTAATTGTTTGGGACTTGCCTGTCCCGGGAGGACCTTGAACTACTAAGTTGCGTCCCAATCGAACCTCTTCGATTACCAGTGCTTGTGAAGCGTCTGCGTCAACAACATGAAACATTTTTTCCGGTGGCAAGATTTCGTCCAGGCTATCCTCAGGCCCCATCAGTGCCCGCTCTGATTCAAACCCTTCGAAAAGCAGTCCGCGAGTTAGTGCATGCTTGGCGATAGCTCCATCTGGCCAAGCTTCCAGCGCGAGGTCGCGGTACATTAACAATTTTGAAAACGAGAAAAAGCCCAGCTGCATTCCATCACGGTCGATTTTCCAACCATTGTGACTAGCAATTGCGGCATCGATTTGTTCAAAATATGAAGACGGATTCCAGTTTTCTTCGATCTCAAGTTCTGGAAGATGAATGCCAAAGTCATCTTTCAATCGCTGTTGCAGAGGCAGATTGGTTACGACGTCTTCTTCTCTGAGACGTACGTCGTAGGTTGAAGTTCGTTGATTGCGCACCAATTCTACGGGCAACAATATCAATGGTGCCTCGCGAAGCACGCTTGATGCCTTGTCCTCGATCCAGGTTAGAAAGCCGAGCGCTATATATAGGATGTTGACGCCGGATTCCTCTTCTGCAGTCAACGCTTCTCCAGCAATATTCAGCAATCGCTTTTGAAGAGCATCTGGACCCATGCGTGTTTCTAATTGGGCATCCGTATATCGATCAGTATCGAATCCACTTTCACCAGCGTCTGCCAAACGAATAGTAGACTGTGGCTCGTCTTTATCTCGACCTATCGCAAGGAAGCGCATAGCCTTCCCGCTGGACAATATCGCGAATACGTCATCTGACCGTTCATTCACAAGATTTATTACTTTGCCGCGTGTGTTTGATCGGTTCACGTGTACTAGTCGATTCCTGGTTCCGGTTTCTACCAGGCGCTTACGGGTGTCATCGAACAATCGAATGAGCGACACCTCTTCGGGTGAGGACGAATTGGATTCACTGCGGTTTGCGGTTGTCATGACTGTTGGCGCCTTTTCGCAATTCATTTCAATGCAAAGAGTGCATTTGAGGATCGCGCTTCAAACTCTTTGTACAGTCGCAATCGCTTTTGGATAACCAGTGCAAATTATCTTTTCGGCAACCGGCCAGTTATCCTCAAACGCAGTCATATTTCACTAGAGCAAGGGTAACATGCCGTAAAGTTGCGAAGATCACGATTTGTCACTTTTGTGGGCACTATTGCAATGCTCTAAAAGTGAGATGGCGGGCAAGATTCCCGTTGAGCACAAAGTGCGAATAAGCAAGAGTGAAGATAGCTGTCCGGCGCAGCTGGTTAGCTAACTTCACCTATCTTGCCCGACTCTGCGACTCCATTGGGTTCGGTTTTGGGCACGGCAACAAAATACGATTTGGTGCCGGTAACGCCAGGGTTGGCATCTGTGGGGGTAAATGTGGGGGTAAAAATCTATGGACGAGAAAAAGGCCAGCGCGGAGGCTGGCCTAAGTCTTTGATTCTATTGGTCGGGGCGAGAAGATTCGAACTTCCGACCCCTTGCACCCCATGCAAGTACGCTACCAGGCTGCGC
>JACXTT010005942.1_pt1 | contig 17573 bp, 15 predicted proteins | sample 9270951 | NCBI WGS metagenome assembly JACXTT01 (sample SAMN15532306, study PRJNA645909) | rock metagenome | isolation source: weathered quartz diorite | place: Puerto Rico | collected 2017-06-21 | reverse complement strand
CAGCCGATGAGCACGGATCTCGGCTGGGGGCGCAGCCACTTCTCCTTTGCCATGGCGCTGTCGAATCTGATCTGGGGACTGGCGCAGCCGTTCTTCGGCGCCTGGGCAGACAAGCAGGGCGCCGGGCGCGTGGTCGCCGTTTCCGGTTTGCTGTATGCCGGCGGTCTGGCGCTGATGCCGTTTTGCACGGCGCCGCTGATGCTCGATGCGAGCGCCGGACTGATGGTAGGCCTCGGGCTGAGCGGAGTGAGTTTCGGCATCATCCTCGGCGTGGTGGGCCGCGCGTTTCCGCCCGAGCGCCGCAGCCTCGCGCTTGGCATCGCGTCTTCCGGCGGATCTTTCGGCCAGTTCCTGATGCTGCCATTCGGGCAGCTTCTCATTTCCACGCTCGGCTGGCAGACCGCATTGCTGGTGCTGGCCGGGACCATCCTGGCGACGGTTCCGCTGGCCGCGGCGATGATGGAGGGGCGGCGTCCGGCCGGCACCGGTGCACAGCAATCTCTGGGTGAAGCGCTGCGCGAAGCCGGTGCTCATTCCGGCTTCTGGTACCTGACCGCGGGCTTCTTCGTGTGCGGTTTTCAGGTGGCTTTCATCTCGGTGCACCTGCCGGCGTACCTGCTGGATGTGAAGATGACGCCCGCGGTGGGCGCGACTGCTCTGGCGCTGATCGGTTTGTTCAACATTGCCGGCTCGTTTGTCGCCGGTTATCTCGGCGGGCGCTTCAGCAAGAAGTACCTGCTCTCCGGCATCTATATTCTTCGCGCCGCGATCATCGCGCTGTTCCTGGTATTGCCGATGTCGCCGGTGACGGTTTATCTGTTTGCGGCCGGAATCGGATTCCTGTGGCTGGGCACGGTGCCGCTGACCAACGGCCTGGTCGCGCAAATCTTCGGCGTACGCTTCGTGTCCATGCTGTTCGGTATCGTCTTCCTCAGCCATCAAATCGGCAGTTTCACCGGCGTGTGGCTGGGCGGCTACCTGTTCGATGCCACCGGCTCGTACGATCTGGTGTGGATCGGCAGCATAGCCTTGGGCGTAATCGCGGCGATTCTCAATCTCCCCATCGACGAGCGGCCGGTCGTGCGCGTGGAGGCGCGACCCGCGTGATCGTTCCGGGTTGGCGCGCTGCACTCTGGTGGATTGCGCTGGCACTCGTTTGCCTGGCCCTGGTGATGTTCGCGCTGCAGGGCTACCTGTCTCCTTCGGCAATGATCGACTTTGCCAACATGCGGCTCTGCACGCTCGCTGCGCCGGTCGCCTGACCGCCGGGAAGTGACCGGCGCTGACCATGCGGCAACCGACTTTTGATGCCAACATCGCGCCCGCGAGCGAGCGAGACTACGGCGACCTCATCGCGTTGCTCGAAGCTGCGTTGCTTCCCACGGAGGACCTCGAGCGAAGGTCGACGGCGAATTTCCTGGCGGCCCGCGATGGTTCCGGAATGGTGATCGGCGCGATCGGCGTTGAGCGCTACGGGCACAGCGCGCTGCTTCGGTCTCTGGTTGTCTCCCCGGACTATCGAAGTTGCGGGCTGGGTACGCGGCTGGTGGCGGAGCTTGAAGCCCGATGCCGCTCTTCGGCGGTAGCGGACCTGTTCCTGCTGACGACCACGGCCCGGGATTTCTTCTCCAGGCAGCTCTATCAGGTGATCGGACGTGGATCCGTTCCGGAGGCACTGCGTGCCGCCGCGGAATTCACCCGGCTCTGCCCCGACTCCGCGGTCTGCATGATCAAGTTCCTGTAGTACCGATATTTTTCAGCCTTGCGCAGACTTTGCGTGGCTTGGGTCGGGGCGCTCAGAACTCTCGGTGCAGCCAGAATTAGTCAGAATTTTTGAAGAAATGCGCCTAATTATTCCGCTAACAATTCCTGTAGTTAGCCACTATATTGATGACCATCGACGCCTGAACCAGGGATCTTGTACAGGCAGGAAGGAAGGCACATGATTGCAGTCAGAAAAAGCAGCGAGCGGGGGTACGCCGACCACGGCTGGCTCAAGAGTTTTCACACTTTCTCGTTTGCCGGTTATCACGACTCGAAGCACATGGGCTTCGGCCCGCTTCGCGTGATCAATGAAGACCGGGTCGCAGCCGGGGAGGGGTTTGGCACCCACCCGCATCGTGACATGGAGATCATCAGCTATGTGCTGGGCGGGGAACTGGAGCACAAGGACAGCATGGGCACAGGTTCCGTGATCCGGCCGGGCGATGTACAGCGAATGAGTGCAGGTACCGGCGTGTTCCACAGCGAGTACAACCCGTCGCGACAGAATCCCGTGCATTTCCTGCAGATCTGGATCGAGCCGGCGGTGACGGGTATCGAGCCGAGCTACGAGCAGAAATTTTTCGCTCCCGAGGAGAAGCGCGGCAAGCTGCGCCTGGTCGCTTCGCCCGATGGGCGCGACGGCTCGGTCCTGGTTCACCAGGATTCGAAACTCTATGCCGCGTTGCTCGATAGCGATGACAAGGTTTCGCACAAGCTTGCTGACGGCCGCAAGGCCTACGTGCACGTCGCGCGAGGAGTGGCGACGGTGAACGGCCAACCGCTGGGCGCGGGCGACGCGCTCAAGGCAAGCGGAGAATCGGAAATCATCATCGAGAACGGTGACAAAGCCGAAGTGCTGTTATTCGATATGGCGTGAGCGCCGGACAGGAGACGGAAATGACTACCGCTACACGGTCGAAGCCGCGCAGCGCGCTGCGCGTGCTCGATAGCCATTACGCCGAGCCGGCGCCCGGGTTGCGCGTGTTGCGCCCGTTTCCGGGGCCGGACCTGGACTACGCCAGCCCTTTCCTGATGCTCGATCACTTCGGGCCCGAACAGATCCGTCCGGGCGATGAGGGCGGGCTCAATCCGCATCCGCATCGCGGCTTCGAAACGGTGACCTTCCTGTTCCAGGGCGCGATGGAACATCATGACTCGTCCGGCGGGCACGGCCATTTGCGCGCCGGCGGCGTGCAGTGGATGACCGCCGGTTCCGGCATTGTCCACGCGGAATACCGCGAGAAGGAATTCGCGCGTACCGGCGGCGTGTTGGAAGGCGTGCAACTGTGGGTGAACCTGCCGCGCAAGTTCAAGATGGAGGCGCCGCACTACCAGGACCTGCCTGCCGAGAAATTCGCCGTCGCTAAATTTCCGGGGGGTGAGGCGCGCGTGGTGGCCGGCGAACTGCTTGGCGCGCGCGGTCCGGCGGTGAGCTACACCCCCATCGTCGCCGCGCATGTAAAAATCGAGGCGGGCGCCAGCGTGGAACTGACGATTCCCGCCAGCTTCAACGCCTACGTCTATGCCGTTCGCGGCAGCGGGCGCACTTCGACCGTGGTCTTCGCGAAAAACCAGCTGGTCGAGTATCGTGGCGACGGCGGCAGCGTGCAGGTGACGGCTTCGGAAGCGCTCGACTTCCTGCTGCTGGCCGGCGAACCTATCGACGAGCCGGTGGTGTCCTGGGGGCCGTTCGTGATGAATACGCGCGCGGAAATTCTTCAGGCGCGCGACGATTACCTGGCCGGCCGCATGGGCGTGCTCGAAGAACGTTCCTGACCAAATGACATGAACAGCCGTTCCGGCGCCGCGACCCCGGTGCAGTTGTAGAATCGCGGCGTCGAGCATTTTCAAGGGACGGCGATGAAGATATTCCTGACGGGGGCAACGGGCTATATCGGCGGGTCAGTAGCCGAACGTCTTCTGCGCGAGGGTCATGCGATTAGCGGCCTGGTTCGAACGCAGCAGGGCGCGCAGGAGATCGGCAAGCGCGGCATGCGTCCCGTATTCGGTACGCTCGACGACGCGCAGATCATTGCGCGCCGCGCGCGAAGCCGACGCCGTAGTCGATACGGCGGAAGCGAATCATGCCGGCGTGGTGAAAGCCATCGCATCCGCGCTGCGCGGCTCCGGGAAACCTTTCCTGCATACCAGCGGTTCCGGCATTGTCGCCACCGATGCCAAAGGCGAAGCGGTGACCGACGTCTACGACGAATACTCCGCGTTCACGCCGGCGTTCCCGCGCATGGTCCAGCGCGCGGCCATCGACCAGGTCGTGTTCGACTGCGCGACGCAGGGCGTGCGTTCCGTGGTGATACGTCCCACCATGATCTATGGCGAAGGCCGCGGTGCGCGCAAGGAGAGTGCCCAGGTTCGGCGCTGATCGACAACGCGAAGAGAGCCGGTGTTGGTTTGCATATCGGCAAGGGCGAGAACATCTGGGCCAACGTGCACATCGATGATGTCACCGAACTCTATCTGCTCGCGCTGCAGAAGGCGCCTGCTGGCGCGCTGTACTATGCGGAGAATGGTGAGGAAGCGCTGAAGAACGTAGCTGCCGCAATCAGCCGCATGCTTGGCTTTGGCGGCAAGACGAGGCAATGGTCCCCGCAGGAAGCGGAAGCCGCGCTCGGCCCGAAGGCGTATTCATCCTTTGGATCGAACAGCCGGGTGAGGGGCAAACGCTCGCGCGCGGAACTCGGCTGGCAGCCGAAAGACCGGCCGATTCTCGAGGAAATCGAGCGCGGGCACTACAAGCGCGCCCATCGCGCCTAGTCTCAACTCGCTCTCAGTTCAGCTTTACGTACTCGTAGTCCACCGGCAGATTGTTGATGCCGCGGTCCGGCGGGGCGATCCAGCCAGCCATCTTTCCGGGCTCCACCACGCGCTGCATCAGGCTCATCACGAACGCGCGATCGTCTTGGCTGGGAATCCATCCCGGCATGCCGCGCTCGAATTCATCGCCGCTGATGGACCTGCCCTGCGGATCGGTCGGTGCGTTTGCCCAGGCGCCGATGGCTCGGCGGAAACGCGGGCTGGGAAGCCCCAGCTGAAAGTCGAATCCCGCGCGGCTGATCTGCATGTTCCAGCGCTTGACGCCGATCTCGCAGTCCTTGATGTAAGCGTTGCGCAACACCTCGTTCATTGCATTGCGCAGGCTCACTGCTTCCTTTCCCTGCGGAGTTCCCAGCTCGTAGCTCGCTTCGTTGCAGACGTGGTCCTGGTACTGCGCTTCGTCCGGCCGGCCCTTGATGCCGTTGGCAAAGGAACTGGCGGCGTTGGAAGAAACTTCGGAGCCGAACAAGTCCAGCGACGAGGTGAACCAGAAATTCATGTAGCACTGGATGGTCGGCAGATCGACGGCGCCCTGCGCACGGATCGCGGCAGGATCGTCGGTGCCGAGTTCCTTCATGACCTCCAGCGTGCGTTTTACCACGCGGCCCACGCCGGTCTCGCCGACGAACATATGGTGCGCCTCTTCGGTGAGCATGAAGCGGCAGGTGCGCGCCAGCGGGTCCAGACCCGATTCGGCGAGGCTCTTGAGCTGAAACTTGCCGTCACGGTCGGTGAAGTACGTGAACATGAAAAACGAGAGCCAGTCGTTGATGGGTTCGTTGAACGTGCCGAGGATACGCGGCTTGTCGGCGTCTCCCGAGTGGCGTGCCAGCATTTCCTCGGCCTCCTCGCGTCCGTCGCGGCCGAAACAGGCATGCAGCAGATAGACCATCGCCCACAGGTGCCGGCCTTCCTCGACGTTCACCTGGAAAAGGTTCCTCAGGTCGTAGAGGGACGGGCAGGTGAGACCCAGCAGGTGCTGTTGCTCCACTGATGCCGGCTCGGTGTCGCCCTGGGTCACGATGATGCGGCGGAACTGCGAACGCAGCTCGCCCGGCACCTGCTGCCAGGCCGGCTGGCCGAAGTTATCGCCGAAGCCGATGGTGCGCCCCGCCACCGGCTCGGCCAGAAAGATCCCCCAGCGGTAGTCGGGCATTTTCACCGAGCCATACGTGGCCCAGCCCTGGGCATCCACGCCGGTAGCGGTGCGCAGGTAAACGTCCGCAGAGGAAAACGCGTTCGGTCCCATCTCCCGCCACCAGTCGAGAAATTTCGGCTGCCAATGCTCGAGCGCGCGCTGCAGCGTGCGGTCGTTGGCGAGATCGACGTTGTTGGGAATCTTGGTGGTGTAATCAATGGACATTTGGGACTCCGCGTGCGTGCGTGAAGGGTGAAGGGGAAAGGCGTGAAGGGTGAAGGGCTAGGTTGACCGCCTTTTGATCGATGCGATCAATCCCATCAGCAATCCTGCAACATCATCGAATTCTCGAGTCAAGGCGTCGTCTTTTAGATAACCGAGCCGGATGGCGATTTCCACATGCGTGTCGAGCTCGGACAAAGACGCCGCTGCGACGGACAGGAACCGAAGCAATTCCCTGGTCCCGGTCCTTGCTGATCCCTCTGCGATGTTGGCCGGAACAGAAACGGACGATCTGCGCATCTGGCTCGTAAGGCCGAAAAGTTCCTCTTGGGAAACGTTCGTGTCGCTTCGTACACATGTTCGACGAGTACGATACTTTCCTGCCAGGCCTTCAATGATCGGTGGTTGCGCTTCACGACGCAGTTACCCTTCCCCCTTCACTCCTCATTCACACCCTTTCCCAATTGAACTTCGCCTTGCTGCCGGTTCCGAACACTTTCAACGCCCCTTGTTCGCCGACCGCGTTCGGCCGGTTGAAAATCCAGTTCTGCCATGCGGAGAGCCGGCCAAAGATGCGGGTCTCCATGGTTTCGGCGCCGGCGAAGCGCAGGCTCGCCTCCATCCCGGTGAGCGCGTCCGGCGAAAGGCTGGCACGTTCCTCGATGGCGATGCGCACTTCCTCGTCCCAGTCGAGGTCGTCCGGCGCGAACGTGACCAGACCGAGGTCCCGGGCAGTTTCGGCATCAAGCCTGTCGCCGATGCGTGCACGCAGCGTCGCAATGGTTTTTTCTTCGCTGCAGTAGCGGGTGGCCAGCCGCGTCAGGCGATTTACCATCGGGTAGGCGCCGAAGTTCGTATCCGACAGGACCATGCGAGGCGCATCCGGCCCACCTTCGGGCAGCAGCAGCATGTAGCTGCGGTCGGCGGCGAATGCCATCTCGGCAAGCGTGCCGGCGAAACAGGAGCCCTGATCGATGATCGCAAACAGCGTGCGCGAGGATACGTCGAAACGGGCAAGGGTCCGGCGCAGCATTCCGGTCACTTCGCGTACGAACCAGTCATCCCGATGCCGTTCGAGCGCGGCGTCGATCGCCAGTACCGCGTCCGCGTCGCCGCGCGTCTTCAGAATCCAGGTGCCGACGTCCTGTTCGTTGGTACGCAACATCAGGATCGCGTCGTCCAGTTCGCGCGCCATCGCCAGCGGCCACCAGCCGGAGCCGGCAGCGTGTATCCGCTCGAGGTCCGCCGGTTGCGGTGCAGCCGGCGCGCGCACCGTGATCGTCGCGGTGCGTGCCTTCCGATCGATCGCCACGTCGACGTTGCCGTAGTGATACCCGGTTGCATCGATGCTGCGTGCCAACGCAGTCAGCGTGACGCCTTTCCCGGATCCGGGACGTTTGCTCTGCGCGATGAGCGCTTTGGTTTGCTCCTTCACGGCTTCCGCGAATTGCTGGGGCTTGGCGATCCGGTCCACGAGTTGCCACTGTTGCGCGCGATCGGCGCGCACCCCTTCCGAAGTCGAGCAGAACACGTCGGCGAGATCGCGCCGCACGCGCCGCTTGTCGGTAATCCGCGTCAATCCCCCGGTGCCGGGCAGCACGCCCAGCAGCGGCACCTCCGGCAGGCTCACGGTGGAAGAGCGGTCGTCGATCATCAGGATCTGGTCGCAGGCCAGCGCCAGCTCGTAGCCTCCGCCGGCGACCGTACCGTTCACCGCGGCGAGGAACTTCAGTCCGTCGTGGCGGCTCGAGTCCTCGATGCCGTTGCGCGTTTCGTTGGTGAATTTGCAGAAGTTCACTTTCCAGGCATGGCTGGAGAGCCCGAGCATGTAGATATTGGCGCCGGAACAGAACATCCGTTCCTTCGCGCTGGTGATCACCACGCACTTGACCCCGGGGTGTTCGAAACGGATGCGGTTGAGCGCGTCGTAGAGTTCGATGTCCACGCCCAGATCGTAGGAGTTCAACTTCAGCTTGTAGCCGGGCCTGAGGCCTTTTTCCTCGTTCACGTCCATCGACAGCGTAGCCACCGCGCCCTCAACGGACAGCCGCCAGTGGACGTACTTGTCGGGGTGCGTGTCGTACAGCGTGGGCTGCTGCGAGTCGGGCGGAGTGTTTTCCAGAACGGCGTTCATGATGCCTTCACCTCTTTCAGGCTGACGGCCTTTTTCAGGGCCCTGAGACTTTGCTCGATCGTTTGACCGGCCGTGTCCACAATCGCATCGGCCTGGCCGTAAAGCATGCCGCGGCCGTCGAGTATGCGGCGCAGGTCTTCCATGGCCTGCGCGTTGCCGGCCATCGGCCGCGTGTCGCCCTGCGCCAGCACCCGTGCCATGTGTTCCTCAGGATCGGCCTTGAGCCACACGGTGAAGCAGGTCGAGAGCAAGAGGTCATATGTGGCAGGTTCGGAAACGATACTGCCGCCGGTGGCGATCACGCAGCGCTCGCGACTCTCGATCACTCTCTCCAGGCAGCGGCGCTCGTAGCGCCGGTAGCCTTGCTGGCCGTAGAGCAGAAAAATTTCCGAGAGGCTGATTCCGGCGTCGCGCTCGATCTCCCGGTCCAGCTCCACGAAGGGCACGTCGAGCTTTCTTGCCAATGCCGAGCCCAGTGTGGATTTGCCTGCACCACGCAGGCCGATGAGCGCAATGCGTTTGCGGCGATCGGCAGGGGGACTGCCGAAATCGCGCAGCAACTGCGCGCGGATGCGCGCGAGCCGTTGCTTCGGCAGGCGCTGCAGGAACTGCTGGATGAGCGTCAGTTCGACCGGCTGATCGTCGTCGCCGCGCAGCAGATCGTTCAACGGAATGCCGAGCGCGGCCCCGATCTGTCGCAGCAACAGCACCGAGACATTTCCCCGCCCGGCTTCGAGTTGGGCCAGGTAGCGCTCCGAAACGCCGGAATCGCGCGCCAGCATCCTGCGGGTCATGCCGCGCCGCGCGCGCGCCTCGCGCACTCGCTCGCCGAGCTTCTGCAGGAATACCGCATTGTCTGAGCTCAGGTTCAGTGCCGCCGGCTTCGGATCGCGTGCGCCCATCGGGGGACTCCCGGAGGATAATGCAATATACTGCTTATCTGCTGGCAAAGTGGCATGATAATACATATGCGGGCGAATTCAATGGAATTCATCATCCGGAGACCTCTGGCGTGGCAATGAAGCTCACGATACTGGTCGGCACCATGACCGGCACCGCCCAGTTGGTTGCTCAGGAGTTGGAGCTGCGGGTCGACGACGGCGAATTGCAGGCGCAAACCCGCCTCATGGACGGTCTGGACACGGCGGCTTTTGCCGGCGGCGGCCTGTTCCTGATCTGCACCTCGACCTACGGCCAGGGCGACGTTCCGGATAATGCCAAGCAGCTTTACGAGTCGCTGCAGACTGCGCGGCCGGACTTGTCCAACGTGCAATATGGCGTGATCGCGTTGGGTGATCGCACTTACGCCGAGACTTTCTGCAATGGCGGCAAGCGTTTCGACCGCGTCCTTTCCGAACTCGGCGCCCGGCGCATCGGCGAGACCATGCTACACGATGCCAGCGCCGGCACCATGCCCGAGGAAGTCGCCGCCGAATGGATCGGGGGCTGGATCTCCTTGTGCCGCGAGCACCTCGGCGTGGTCGCCTGAGAACGGCATTTGACGCAAGGGCGCAAGAGAGACGTCAAATCAAACCACCGAGACACCAAGGCACCAAGAAGTGCAAGGACTCCGGATTGACCCGTGTCATTGTCGCGAGAAGCCGCCGCAGCGAGAATTGGGTCGGGAAATGAACGGCAACCGCCCCTGAGCGTCGATACCGAGTACCGGAAATTCCTCAGTCTTTCTTGGGGTCTTGGGGGCTCGCTTTTCGCTCCAGACCGGGCGGCTGGTATATTTCGTCCAAGAACGAAAGGGCAACATCTGCCCTGATCAGAACGAAAGCTGGGGGAGAAGACGTGCCAGGACTGAGCCAGGCGGATCACAGCGTCAGCCCGCCGAGCATTACCATTCCGCGCGGCTACAACGCCGCGCATGACCTGATCGAACGCAACCTGACCGGGCGGCGCGCGGACCGCATCGCCTACATCGACGACGCCGGCCGCTATACCTATGGAGAGCTGGCGCAGCGGGTGAATCGCGCTGCCGACGTGCTGTCCTCGCTCGGCCTGGGAATGGAAGACCGCATCCTGCTGGCGCACCTGGACACGATAGATTTTCCCAGCGTGTTCCTCGGCGCGATCAAGGCCGGCATCGTGCCGATCGCCGCCAACACCCTGCTGACTACATCCGACTACAGGTACATGCTCGAAGACAGTCGCGCGCGGGCGTTGATCGTGTCGGAGGCGCTGCTGCCGAATTTCGAGCCGCTGCTGAAGAGCCTGCCCCTGCTCAAGCACGTCGTCGTGTCCGGCAGGGATCCGCGTGGGCACGCGCACCTGCAGTCGCTGATGGCGAAGGCCGGCACCGATTTCACGGCAGCGCCGACAACCTGCGACGACGTGTGCTTCTGGCTTTATTCTTCCGGCTCGACCGGCACGCCCAAGGGAACAGTCCACGTCCATTCCAGCCTGATCCAGACCGCAGAGCTCTATGCCAAGCCGGTCCTGGGCATTCGTGAAAGCGACGTCGTGTTCTCCGCGGCGAAGCTTTTCTTCGCCTACGGTCTGGGCAACTCGCTGACATTTCCTCTGGCGGTGGGAGCGACCACGGTGCTGATGGCGGAACGGCCTACGCCCGCCGCCGTATTCAAGCGCCTCAGGGAGCAGCGTCCCACCATTTTCTACGGCGTTCCGACCTTATACGCGGCCCTGCTCGCGAGCCCGGACCTGCCGCGCACGGAAGAGGTCGCGCTGCGAATCTGCACGTCGGCGGGCGAAGCGCTTCCCCCCGATATCGGCAGGCGCTGGACCGAGCATTTCGGCGTCGATCTGCTCGACGGCATCGGTTCCACCGAGATGCTGCACATCTTTCTTTCCAATCGTCCGGGAGAAGTGCGTTACGGCACCACCGGCAAACCGGTGCCCGGCTACCGAATCCGCCTGGTGGACGAGGCGGGGCGCGAAGTCGGCGCAAATGAAATCGGCGAGCTGCAGATCAGCGGCCCGACGGGCGCCCTCATGTACTGGAACAACCGGGCCAAGACGCTTGCGACTTTCGTCGGCCCCTGGATCCGCGCTGGCGACAAGTACACCGTCGATGACGGGGGTTACTACATCTACGGCGGCCGTTCCGACGACATGCTCAAGGTGAGCGGCATGTACGTTTCACCCTTCGAGGTGGAGGCCGCGCTGCTGACGCATCCGGATGTTCTCGAAGCGGCGGTGGTCGGCGCGATGGACGAGAGCCAACTGGTGAAACCCAAGGCCTACGTTGTCACCCGGCCGGGCGTGACCGGCTCGGCCGCGCTTGCCGAAGCGCTCAAGCAGCACGTCAAGGACCGCCTGGCGCCTTACAAGTATCCGCGCTGGATCGAGTTCATTTCCGAGCTGCCCAAGACCGCGACCGGCAAGATCCAGCGCTTCAAATTGCGAAAGGCGTGAAGGGTGAATGGGTGAAGGGTAAAATTCAAGGCAACCAGAACGTCAGCAATCGGAAAATGCAAGATCGGAAGGGACGAGAAATCCCCATCGGCGCGGGTGCGCCTGCCGGGGTTCAGCGTCGCGTATCGGTCTATATCTGCGGTGTGCGGTTTGTCAGGATCCAGTACATTCCCAGACTTGCTACAGTTTCCACGAAAGCAGGGAAATTCACCGGCTTCACGATATAGCTGTTGACCCCGAGCCGGTAACTCTCGAGCACGTCTTGCTCCTCATTCGACGAAGTCATGACTACTACCGGTATCGTGCGCGTGCGTTCATCACTTTTGACGCGACGGAGAACTTCGATGCCGTCGATTTTCGGCATCTTGATGTCGAGCAGAATCAGCTTCGGCGCGTGCCCCGGATCCCGGCCGGTGTATGCGCCGGCACAGTTAAGGAAATCGAGAGCTTCCTCCCCGTCCTTGACCCAGTGCACCTTGTTCACGAAATTCACCTTGCGCAGCGCCCGCATCGTCATTTCCGCGTCTCGCGGGTTGTCCTCTGCAAGGAGCAGTTCTACCTGATGCAAATCATCCATCGTGTTTTCCTACCGGTAAGGTGAAAGTGAAGGTCGCGCCCTCGCCGACCTTTCCGTCGGCGCGTACGCTGCCGCCATGCCTGGTAACGACGCGCTGCACGATCGCCAGGCCGACGCCGGTTCCCGCGAACTCTTCGGTGCTGTGCAGCCGCTGGAAGACCCCGAACAGTTTGCCGGCATACTTCATGTCGAATCCCACGCCGTTGTCCGCGACGCGATAGACTGCTTCGCCGTTCGTAATCTCGCCGGTGACCAGAATCTCCGGCCGCGGTCGGGATCCGGCATACTTGAGCGCATTGCCGAGAAGGTTCATCCAGACCTGACGCAATAGCGACTTGTCTCCTTGCGCGGGCGGCAATCGCCAGACATCGAGACGGACGCGGTCCGGGGTTTCGTCGCGCAGCAATTCCTGCGCGACGTCCTTCGCCAGGGCAGTCATGTCAATTTCCGCCACCGCGGAAATGGGGTTGCGGCCGAGCCGCGAAAAGGCGAGCAGGTCGTCGATGAGCCGGCCCATCTTTCCGGATTCACGCCGGACGACCGTGAGCAATCGCTTGCCTTCGTCATCGAGCCGGTCGCGATAGTCCTCCTCCAGCATCTGCGAGTAACCGTCGATTGCGCGCAACGGCGCACGCAGGTCGTGTGATACCGAATAGGAGAAGCTTTCGAGCTCCTTGTTGGTCGCCTCGAGTTGCGCGGTCCGCTCCCTGACGCGCCCTTCCAGTTCGGCGTTCAATCTCCTGATTTCCTCCTCGGCGCGCTTGCGATCGTCGATGTCGGTCACCGTTCCTATCCACTCGAGAATCTCGTTTTCTGCACCCAGCACGGGCGCCGCGCGTACGCTGACGAAGCGATGGTCCGAAGAAGCGGCGTGCCACAGTCGCGCCACGCATTCGAGCGGTATCTTGGCGGTTGCCGCATTCGCCCATTGACTTTCCAACGCGTCGCGGTCTTCGGCATGAAATGCCCGTCGCCACCCTGCACCTCGATACTCGTCCCCGGTCTGCCCAGTGTAGGCGCTCCACGCGGGTTGGGTGGTTGTGAACGCCTTCTGGTGATCCGCCGTCCAGACTACCGAGGTGATCGCGTCGACCAGGGTGCGGTTACGTCTTTCGCTGTCGCGCAACGCCCGTTCCGCCTCCGACCGTTCGGCGATCTGGCGCTCGAGGGCCTGGTTGGACGTTTTCAGGGCTTCCGTCTGGCGTGCGATTTCGGCGAGCATGTCGTTGAACGCATCCACCAGATAGCCGATTTCATCCTCGGTGGTTTTCTTCGCGCGCAGCGAGAAATCGCGATGTTCGACCACATGGCGCGCGACCCCTGTCACGTCCATTATCGGCCGCGTGACGCTTGCCTGCAGCCACCCCGACAGCAGCAGCGATACGGCCAGGGCCAGGACGCTGACGCCGAGCACGATGCCCAGGTAGTTCCAGAGCCGTTCGTAGAATTCGTAGTCCGACCGCAGGTACACCGTTCCCAGGATCTCGTTGTTGTCGACAATGCGCCGGTACAAGTCGAGCCTTTCGCCGGTCACCCGGACCCCCTCGCTGTCGGGGAGAGCAGGAAGTTCTTCGCTCTGGGCGCCCTGTCTCAAGTAGCTGGCAAACAAGCCGCCCTTGGCGTTGTAGATAGCGGCGGCGCGTATCTTCGGCCGCACCTTGAGCAGGTTGAGGTTGTCGGCGGCGAACTTGCGGTCGTCGAACTGCAGCGCGGCGGCGCTGGCACGGCCGATCAGCTCCGCCTGCGTAGTCAGATCGTTTATCTGGGCGGTGTGATAGCTGCGCAGGTCGTAAATCAGCATGGCCACGCCCGTGACCAGCAGTGCCGCGAGGCTGGTCACCAGCACGCCCGCAAACAGCTTGTGGCGCACCGAGCGCAGGCCGAAATTCGGCGTCACTGCGCTTTCTCCTGGACCCGTTGTGCGACCGCGAGCAGCGGCGCCCCGATCCGCAAACCATTGCGGTTCGCCGCCTCGAGCGATACCTCGAAGCGCACGCGATTGTCCGCGACTACAAAATTGATGACGCTTCCCTGCGCAAGTCCTTTCTCGGTCTCGGTAACCGCGAGGACAGAGTGCCCTTGCGTCATGGAGAGCAACTCTCCGAGCCGGCCGGATTCCGAACGGCTGATGAACAGGACGTGGACGCCGGTTACCTGTTCGCCGCTGCGTATTCGCCGCATGGTAACCGGCCTGCCGTTCATCGTCCGTCCCGAGGCGATCCGCGAGAGTTCCTCGGCCAGCACGTCCGCGCCGGCCACACCGATCACCAGCGGACTGTCGCTGCGCGCAAAGACGCGTTCCGGCCACTCGACGTAGCCGCCGAACTTGAAAAGGAATGCGGCCTTGATTCTCTGCTCGATGTCTTGCGGGCTTTCATCGGCCGCAAAGCTTGCACCAGCGCAAAGCGTACAAAGCGCGAACAGGGTGAACCTTGCAGCGGCGATCCAGTTACTGGCCGCCGATGCGCGGTACCCTGCGCTGCGATTATCGTCCGCGGTCTGTTCCATATCGGTCAGAAGCGCCATAGCAGTTTCGCGAACGCGCTACGCTCCAGCTCGCTGCGAGGGAGTGCAGGGGGTGTAGCGACCGCATTCCCGAACTCGGCATGGCTGGGATCGAACATGTTCTGCAGCGTCAACGACAGCTCAAGCTTGCGGTCGACCTTCCACCCGAAGCGCGCGTCCACCGCGGTGTAGGCGGGAACGACCGGATTCGGCAATTCACCGACGTGACGCACGGTGATGTCGAGCTCGTGCCTGTCGGTGAGCTCGTACAACGACCGCAGCATCCACCGATGCTTCGGGTCGTTCCCCTCCCCACTCACGCCCTGCAGGCTGGTGCTATCCGGTTTCAATTCCAGTCGTTCTCGCAACAAGACCACGCCGCCGCTCAGCCGCCATGCCCGGGTCGCCTGATAGCTGCCCCACGCCTCGATGCCGCTCGTGTGGCCCTCGATCTTATTGTCGATTACGAAGCTACCTGGAGCAACCTGTTCGACGCTGCGTATGTGGTCATACACGCTGTGAAAAGCGGTGACCGAGTACGAGACTGTGCTCGTCGGTTGCGCGCGGTAGCCGAGCTCGATTGTGTTGGATATCTCTGAACGAAAATCCGGTCCGCCCGCGATCTGGAACGGCGGAGCGGTCGAAACAAATAAAAAGTCCCGATCGATCCGCGACGGCGCCCGTACCGCGCGCGAAACCGCACTCCAGATCAGCCGCTCGGGAGCCGGTTTCCACGCGATGCGCGCGCTGGGGAGAAACTCGTACCCGGTGTAGACGTTGTGTTCGACCTTCGCGCCCAGCGTCAGCTGCAGGTTGTCGCGCAATGCGATCCCGTCCTGCACAAACAGGTTTGCCCAATACAGGTTCCGGTCGGCCGGAATAAAGGCAATCGACCTGTTCTGCACGCTGTCGCTTGCATATCGATATCCTCCACCCCAGACCACCTCATGTGCCCCCAATGGCCGGATCGAATGCTGCATTTCGAGATCCAGGATATCGAGGTCTTCTCCAAAGACTCCGGGAATGTCACGTTTCGTTTGGTCGTAATAACCTTGCAAACGGATGCTGGAGCCATCGGCGAGCGCGCGGCTCCAGCGGGCGAGCAGGTTCATTCCTCCTATGTCGGCAGTGCCTTGCGGCTGCTGTTCGAGCCTGCCATCGTATGCGTCTCCCTGCAGCGTAAAACCGTCGGTCGCGCCACCCCAGTCGGCACGGAAACCCATCTGCCCCTTGTTCCAGCCGTCTCGTTCGTCCCTGCCGTCGGCGCTTTCGGTATTCTGGTGGTCGAAATATTTTCCATATACGCGAAAATGACCGCCGGAGTCCAGTTGTGCCCCGTACCGCGCGGAGGCACCCGCCTCCAGGTTGCCCGCGCCGGGAGCGACAAACCCGCCCTGGGTGTCCCTGGCAGAGCGCGTAATCACGTTGATTACCCCATTCACGGCGTTGGCGCCCCATAGCGTGGCGCCGGGACCGCTGATCACCTCGATGCGCTCGACGTCCTCGAGCAGCACGTCCTGGACATCCCAGAACACGCCCGAGAACAGCGGCGTATAGACGCTGCGCCCGTCGATCAGCACCAGCAGCTTGTTACCGGCCGTACTGTTGAAGCCGCGCGCGCTGATGGCGTAACTATTCGAATTTACCCGCGAAACCTGGAGGTTCGGCGCAAGCCGCAGCGCCTCCGGCAGGCTGGTCGCGCCGCTGCGACGAATGTCCTCCCCGGTAATCACGAAGATGGATGCGGCGGCATCGCTGAGGCGTTCGGATTTCTTGGATACCGACGTCACGTCGATACTGCCCAGCTCTTCCAGACTGAGATCGGCGAATTCCCGCGAGGGCGGATCCTCGGCACGAGCCCCCGCGGCGGCCAATGCGGCGGTCAGCAGCGCGACCGCCAGCATTTCCGGGGGAGATGAGCGCCAAACCGGATGAGTATGACAAATGAACTCTCCCTGTTCCATAACCCCTCTCTCACGACTGGTACGGTTGTGGTTTCGGTAGTTCGCCCTACTTAATGGGATTCTATTTGTCTTTCAGGCCGGTGGCGATCAGGGTTTATCCTACAAAGTCCTTGCACCACCGCCAAAGACCCGGACAATGCCCGCTGTCGTCCTGGCCCGCTACGAAAGGGAATGCGATGAAAGAGCATTATTATGTCCGCAACGTCGGGAGACGAAGATTCCTGTGCGATGCTGTTGCCATAACGGGCGCAGTTGCTGCGGGCGCATTATCGCCGGCCGTGGCGCGCGCGCAGTCAGCGAAAATCCGCCTCGGCGTGATGCTGCCCTACACCGGTACCTACGCTCAACTGGGCGTGGCGATCGAAAACGGGCTGAAGCTGGCGCTCGAGGAGGGTGGGGGCAAGCTCGGCGGCCGCGAGGTCGAGATGTTCAAAGTGGACGACGAGTCCGAACCGTCCAAAGCCACCGACAACGCCAACCGTCTCATCACCCGCGACAAGGTCGACGTGCTCATCGGCAGCGTGCACTCGGGTGTGGCCATGGGAATGATCAAGGTGGCGCGCGAAGCCGGCACGCTGCTCGTCATCCCGAACGCCGGAGCCGACGCCGCGACCGGTACGCTGTGCGCACTCAACGTGTTCCGCACCTCGTTTTCCAACTGGCAGCCGGTGCATCCGCTCGGCAGGGTGATGGCCGAGCGTGGCCATAAGCGCGCGGTATTCATTACCTGGAAGTACGCCGCAGGGGAGGAGTCGCTCGCCTCTTTCAGGGAGGCATTCACTGCGGTCGGCGGCACGGTGGTCAAGGAATTGTTCGTGCCGTTCCCGAACGTCGAGTTTCAAGCGTTGCTCACCGAGATCGCCGCGCTCAGGCCCGATGCGGTCGCATGTTTTTTCGCCGGCGGCGGCGCGGTGAAATTCGTGAAGGATTACGCGGCGGCAGGTCTAAAGGACAAGATCCCGCTCTACGGGTCGGGCTTCTTGACCGAAGGCGTGCTGGCGGCGCAGGGCGACGCAGCCGAGGGTTTACTGACCACGCTGCATTACGCCGAATCGC
>JACXTT010005941.1_pt1 | contig 17576 bp, 12 predicted proteins | sample 9270951 | NCBI WGS metagenome assembly JACXTT01 (sample SAMN15532306, study PRJNA645909) | rock metagenome | isolation source: weathered quartz diorite | place: Puerto Rico | collected 2017-06-21 | reverse complement strand
CCCTTCCCATCCCGAACAGGACCGTGAAACGATCTTACGCCGATGATAGTGCTGCAACCAGTGTGAAAGTAGGTTATCGTCAGGCTAGTAATAGTGAAAAACCCCGGTGCTCGATGAGCGCCGGGGTTTTTTTACGTCTGCAGCAAGCCGTTGTGGTGTCTAATCACGCGCTCACTGGCGCCGGCTCGGGTGGCGCCGCTTTGACGCCCTTGCTGATGCTCTCGCCGTCGTTGCGCTTCAGGGTCCAGAAGGCAAGAGAAGACAAAATCGTGACGACGGACAAGGCGACGAAAGCGCTGTGCAGGGCGCTGGTCACCATGCCCTGGTTGGTCTGCGGCACGTCGCCCATGAAGTAGCCGGCCACGAGAGTGCCTGCCGCCAGGCCGAAGCTCATCGACAATTGCTGGAAAGAGCTGGAGATGGTGCTGGCCATGCTCGAGTCAGTCTGGGCGACGTCGGCGTAGGCGAGGGTGTTCATGCTGGAAAATTGCAGGGAATTGAAAAAGCCCTGCATCAGGCTGAGCATGACGATCATGGTCAGGGGCGTGCCCGCCTTGACGATGGAAAACAGGCCGATGGTGATGCCGATGCACACCGTATTGACGATCAGCACCTGGCGATAGCCGAAGCGCGACAGCAGACGGGGCGATATCAGCTTCATGCCCATGGCGGCCAGGGCCGTCGGCATCATCAACAGGCCGGATTTCCACGCCGGCAGGCCCAGTCCGACCTGGTACATCAAGGGCAACAGGAATGGCAAGCCGCCCACGCCCAGGCGGGTCGCAAAACCGCCCAGCACAGCCGTACGGAAGGTGCGCACCTTAAACAGGCTCAGGCGCAGCAAGGGATATTCGATGCCGCTCGCGTGCCAGCCGTAGGCCACCAGCAGGCTGACCGAGAGCACCAGCATCAGCAAGGCCGTCATCGGTTCAAGCGTGTGTTCGCCGAAAATTTCCAGCAGCCAGGACAGCAGAGCCGTGCCGCAGCTGAACATGATCATGCCGACCACGTCCAGGGGCCGCCTTTCCGTGCCCTTGTAATCCGGCATGTAGCGCCAGACGAGGTAGAGGGCGATCAGTCCCACCGGCACATTGACGAAAAAAATCGCCCGCCAGGAAATCCAGTGCACGATCAAGCCACCCACCGTCGGCCCGAGCAGGGGCCCGATCAGGGCCGGAATGATGACGAAATTCATCGCCCCCAACAACTCGGATTTCGGAAAGGTGCGGATGATGGCGAGCCTGCCCACCGGCATCATCATGGCGCCGCCGATCCCTTGCAGTAGGCGCGCGGCCGTCATCATGGTGGGATTGAGAGAGAGTCCGCACAGGACCGATGCAAAGGTAAATACGGCAATGGCAAAACCGAACACGCGGCGCGTGCCGAAGCGGTCTGCCATCCAGCCGCTGATGGGAATGCCGATGGCCAGACTGAGAATGTAGGTGCTGACGACGGACTTGAGGCTGAGCGGACTGACGTGCAAGTCGGCTGCAATACTCGGGATGGCCGTGTTGACGATGGTCGCGTCGAGCTGCTCCATGAAGAGCGCGGTGGCGACCACCCACGGCAGATAGGTCTTGATGGTAGCGGTACTGGTCATCGGTCGATTGTCACATAAATCGACCGATGACGACGTCAACGGAGCGGGCCTGCGCAACCCGTCCAGTCCGGTTTAAAACGGACGGGCCACTTTCAGCACGAACCAGTTCACGCCGCTGTTCGGCTTCTTGAAACCGCCGTTGGAGTAGTGCTGCAGCTTCGCGCCCACTTCCCATTTGTTGGCGAACACGTAGCCGGCGCCGATGTGGTCGCCAAATTGAAAGGCGGTCGACAGGCGGTTGTCGTCGTTGTTGTACAGCTTGGAAAACAGGCTGACGCCGATGCCACCTTCGCCATACCAGCCCTGCTTGTTGCTCGCTTCGTAGCGGAACACGGGGGTCAGGTTGATCACGGTGATGTTCTCGTGCGCGCCGGGGACGTTGCGGTAGGCGTTACCGCGCCATTGGGCAATATTGGCGTCCCAGTAGCCGGACAAATGGGTGCCGTTCGATTCGAACCAGGCCGTGTCCCAGTTTTTCTGGGCGCTCAGGCGGATCATTTGCACCTTGCTGCCGGCGCCGACTTCCAGGGCGGCGGAGTCAGCCAGGGTATCGGCGGCGAACAGGGGTTGGCTGGCCAGCACGGCGCTTAGCGCGAGTGCCGCGCGGGCGAAAAATTGAGTCGTCAACATGAGTTTTTCCGAGGTGAGAATGCAGTTCAGATAAGAGCATCCGCATTGTACCGGGGTTCCCGCAGCAGCGTTGACGGCGGCCAGGCTACAATCGATGATCGATCAAGGAGCCCCCATGCCGACCCCATCTTCTGCCACTGCAAGCATCGCCTTCCTCGGTATCGGCTTGATGGGCAAGCCCATGGCCCTGCGCCTGGCCGCCGCCGGTTACAGCTTGCGCGTGTGGAACCGCAGCGTTGCCAAGGCGGCAGCGGTGCAGAGCGGGCAGGTCGCCGCCGTGCCCGCGCTGGCCGATGCGGTACATGGCGCGGACATCGTCATTTCCATGCTGGAAGCGGGCGATGTGGTCGGCCAGGTTATCGGTGCCGCGCAAGGCACGCTCAAGCAGGGCGCCCTGTGGATCGACATGAGTTCCACCCAGCACGCCGAAGCCCTGGCTTTTAGTACGCGCCTGGCTGCAAGCGGGGTGCGCTTCATGGATGCGCCCGTCTCCGGTGGCGTGGTGGGCGCCGAGGCGGGCAGCCTGGCCATCATGGCAGGAGGCAGTGCGGAGGATTTTCAGCAGGCCGAACCTGTGCTGGCCGCGATGGGACGGCCTACGCTGGTCGGCCCGGCCGGCAGCGGACAGGTGGCCAAGTTATGCAATCAATTGATCGTCGGGGGTACCCTGGATTTGATCGCGGAAGCCCTGCTGCTGGCCCAGGCGGCAGGCGCTGACCCCGCTGCCGTACGCAGCGCCCTGCGCGGCGGCTTTGCCGAAAGTCGTTTATTGGAAGTGCACGGCCAGCGCATGCTCGACCGCAACTTCGTGCCAGGCGGCCAGGTCAAAAGCCAACTGAAAGACATGCACAATGTGCTGGCCGCCGCGGCGGACGCGGGCCTTGCCCTGCCGCTGGCGGCGATGGTGACGCAACACTACGCCAGCATTGCCGGCAGCTACGCCAGCGCCGACCAGAGCGCAGCCTTGCTGGCCCTAGAGCAAGTCAATCCGGGCCACCGCCTGGGGAATGCGCCCGACCGCCTGCCCTGACCGGCGCCGCAATGCTCAGGCGGCAGGCAAGCTCATCTCCGCCAACCGCACCCAGTAACTGGCGCCGATCGGCAAGAGATTGTCATTGAAATCGTAGCTGGCATTGTGCAACTGGCAGGGGCCCAGACCGTGGCCCCCTTCACGGTGGCTGCCTTCGCCATTGCCGATGAACACGTAGCAGCCCGGCTTGGCTTGCAGCATGAAAGCAAAATCTTCCGCGCCCATGGTGGGTTCGACGTTCGCATCGACCCGCTCGGCGCCAGCCACCGCCTGCATGGCTTGCACGGCCAGGGCCGTCTGCTCCGCATGATTGACCAGGGGCGGATAATTGCGTTTAAAAGTGAAATCGACGCTGGCGCGGTGGGCTGCCGCCGTGTGCGTGGCAATTTCTTCCATGCGCTGCTGGATCAAGTCGAGAACGGGCGTCGTGAACGTGCGCACGGTACCGATCATCACGGCTTCGTCGGGAATCACATTGGTCGCGCTGCCGCCGTGGATCTGCGTGATCGACAGCACCGCCGTGTCGAGCGGACTTTTTTCCCGCGAAATAATTGTCTGCCAACCCTGGGCAATCTGCACCGCCAGCATGACGGGATCGACGCCCTTGTGAGGCTGGGCCGCATGGGCGCCTTTTCCGCGCACCACCAGCTTGAATTCATTGCTGGACGCCATCATCGGACCGGCGACCACCCCAAAACTGCCTTCCGCCATGCCCGGCCAGTTGTGCATGCCGTAGACCGCTTCCATCGGGAAGCGCTCGAACAAGCCGTCTCCGATCATGCGCCGCGCGCCCGCGCCACCTTCCTCGGCCGGCTGGAAAATCAGGTACACGGTGCCGTCGAAATTGCCTTGGGTGACGAGATGATGGGCCGCGCCCAGCAGCATGGCGGTGTGGCCGTCGTGGCCGCAGGCATGCATCTTACCGGGGTGCACTGAGGCGTGGGCAAAGCTGTTGACTTCGTGCATGGGCAGCGCATCCATATCGGCGCGCAAGCCGATCGCGCGGCTCGAGTTGCCCTTTTTAAGGATGCCCACCACGCCTGTGATGCCTAGCCCCCGCACGACCGGAATGCCCCAGTCCGCCAGTCTGGCGGCAACGACGTCGGACGTGCGTTGTTCTTCGTAACAAAGTTCCGGATGGGCATGTAAATCGCGGCGGATCAGCTGCAATTCGGATTGGAAAGCGATGATCGGTTCGACCAGTTTCATGATGCGTCTCCAGTGATGCTCGATTGTTAATGCCATTGTAGCCCGGTTGGCAAGGCTTGGCGATGGCATGTCAGCAGGGTCAACTTTGTCCCCGGAAATCGTTTAAAGTAGGGGCTTCGCAGCCCGAATGTTCCTCCCCATGACCACCTCCCAAGTGCGCGCTACCTGCCCGCATGACTGCCCCGACACCTGCGCCCTGTTGATCACGGTGGAGGACGGCGTCGCCACCGAGGTCAAGGGCGATCCGGACCATCCCACCACGCAAGGCGTGTTGTGCACCAAGGTATCGCGCTACGCCGAACGCACCTATCACCCCGACCGCCTGCTGTATCCCATGCGCCGGGTGGGCGCTAAGGGAGAGGGCAAGTTCGAGCGCATCAGCTGGGACGTGGCGCTGGAGACCATCGCCAGCCGTTTAACGGCCATCGCCGCGCGCGACCCGCAAGCCATCCTCCCCTACAGCTACTGCGGCACCATGGGCCTGGTGCAGGGCGAGTCGATGTCGGCGCGCTTTTTCAACCAGCTGGGTGCCTCGAACCTGGACCGCACCATTTGCGCGATGGCCGGCGCGACCGGTTACAAGTACACCATCGGCGCTTCGATGGGCACCGACCTCGAACAATTCCAGGACGCGAAACTCATCCTGATCTGGGGCGGCAATCCGATCGCCTCGAACCTGCACTTCTGGACCCGCGCCCAGGAAGCCAAGCGGCGCGGGGCGCGCCTGATCGCCATCGATCCCTACCGCTCGCTGACAGCCGAGAAGTGCCACCAGCATATCGCCCTGCTGCCCGGCACCGACGCTGCCCTCGCGCTGGGCATGATGCACGTGCTGATCGCCGAGAAGCTGCTCGATAACGAGTACGTGGCCGGCTACACGCTCGGCTTCGAGGAGTTGAAAGCGCGCGTGGCCGAATGGACGCCGGCTCGCACCGCGGCCATCTGCGGCCTGAGCTCGAACGAAGTGATTGGCCTGGCGCGCGAGTACGGCCAGGCCGCGCGGCGGGGCGAGCCGGTCGCCATCCGCGTCAACTACGGCGTGCAGCGCGTGGCCGGCGGCGGCATGGCGGTGCGGAACATCGCCTGCCTGCCCGCACTGGTGGGCGCCTGGCGCCATGCGGCCGGCGGCGTGCAGCTCTCGACCTCCGGCGCCTTCCCCGCCAACCGCGTGGCCCTGCAAAGGCCCGATCTGAAAAAAGCGCCGGTCCGCACCATCAACATGACCACCATCGGCGACGACTTGCTGCGCGACGCCTCGCCCAGCTTCGGCCCGAAAGTCGAAGCCGTTATCGTCTACAACGCCAATCCACTGGCCATCGCGCCCGATTCCGACAAGGTGATGCGCGGCTTCCAGCGCGAGGACCTGTTCACCGTCGTGCTGGAGCACTTCCTCACCGACAGCGCCGACTACGCGGACATCCTGCTCCCCGCCACTACCCAGCTGGAGCACGTCGACGCCCACCTCGCCTACGGCCACCTCTACATGATGGCCAATAACGCCGCCATCGCGCCGATGGGCGAGGCCAAGCCGAACACGGAAATTTTCAGATTGCTGGCGCAGCGCATGGGCTTTACGGACCTGTGTTTTACCGAGACGGACGACCAGCTGGCCGCCAAGGCCTTCGACACCAGCCATCCCCGCGCCGTCCATTTCGACTGGGAGTCTTTAAAACGCACGGGCTGGCAAAAGCTGGCCGTGCCCGATGCGCCGTTTGCGCAAGGAGGCTTTTTTACGCCCTCCGGCAAATGCGAGTTTTATTCGGCCAGCATGGCTGCCGACGGCCTCGATCCCGTGCCGGCGTACATCCCGCCCTACGAATCTAAAGCGTCGAACCCGGAACTGGCTAAACGGTTTCCCCTGGCGATGATCTCGCCGCCGGCGCGCAATTTTCTGAATTCGACTTTTGTGAACGTGAAGAGTTTACGGGGCGCCGATGGCGAGCCTTATCTCGACATCCACCCGCGCGACGCGGATACGCGCGGCATCCGCCACGGCGAGATGGTCCGCATTTTCAATGACCGCGGCTCCTTTGTCGCCAAGGCGCGCGTGACGGACAAGGCCAGGGAAGGGTTGGTCGTCGGCCTGTCGATCTGGTGGAAAAAGCTCGCCACCGACGGCAAGAACGCCAATGAAGTGACCAGCCAGCGCCTGACCGACATGGGCCGCGCGCCTACCTTTTATGACACGTTGGTGGAGGTGGAAAAAGCATCATGAAACCGCTCTGGCGTTTCGTCCTCGGCGCCGCCATCGTCGGCGCGGGCCTGGCCGGCTGCTCGACCTTGGGCTACTACACCCAGGCAGCCCAGGGCCAGATTGCCCTGCTGGCCGACTCGCGCCCCATCGACGAAGTGATCGCCGACCCTGCCACCACGCCCCAGCTGAAAACCAAACTGGCGACCGCCCGCCAGATCCGCGCCTACGCCGTCGCCAGTCTCGCCCTGCCGGACAACAAAAGCTACCGCAACTACACGGCCCTGCAGCGGCCTTACGTGGTGTGGAACGTGGTCGCTACGCCGGCGCTGTCCTTGAAACCCATACAGTGGTGCTTCCCCGTGGCAGGCTGCGTCAATTACCGGGGTTACTATGCCAAGGAAGACGCCAACGCCTACGCCAGGGAACTGCGCGATGCGGGCTACGACGTGCAGGTGGGCGGGGTCTCCGCCTATTCGACCCTGGGCTACTTCAACGATCCCCTGATCTCCACCTTCATCAATTATCCGGATGCGGAGCTGGCCCGCCTGATTTTCCACGAGCTGTCGCACCAGGTGGTGTACGTGGCGGGCGACTCGCAGTTCAACGAGTCGTTTGCATCGGCGGTGGAAGAGGCGGGCGTGGAGCAGTGGCTGACGCGCTTCGGCAACCAGACCATGCGCGACAACTACGCCAGGTACACCGCGCGCCGCCAGGATTTTTTGCAGCTGCTGCTGGCCTGCCGCCGCGCGCTGGAAGCGAACTACAAATCGAACGCATCGGATGCGGACAAGCTGCGTGAGAAGGCGAGATTGTTCGCCCAGCTGCAGACCGACTACGCGCTCTTGAAAGTCAAATGGGGCGGCTACGCGGGCTACGACCGCTTCTTTGCCGAGCCCCTCTCGAATGCCCACCTGGCCGCTGTCGCCACTTACAGCGACTTCGTGCCCGCCTTCCGCAAGCTGCTCCAGCAGTCGGGCAGCTTCCCCGCCTTTTACGCAGCGGCGCGCCGCCTGGCCGCGCTGGACAAGCCGGAGCGCACGCGGCGCCTGCTGGCGCTGGGCGGCATCAAGTCCGACACGGCGCTCGCCACCCAGAACGATTAACAGCGCCCACAGTTAGAGCGCCGACTCAAAAGCGGGCAAAAGCGCTTGCCATCTCGTCCAGCGCCCGATAGCATCCAAGGGGACACCTATAAACGGCACCCACGCAGGCGCTGATAACGATAATTACGAGACAAAGGCAACCCGATGGACAAAATTTGGCTGAAGTCATATCCCCCTGGCGTCCCGGCGGAGATCGATCCCGACCAGTACCGCTCCCTCGTCCAGCTGCTCGACGAATCCTTCGTCAAATACGCGCAGCGTAACGCTTACGTTTGCATGGACAAGTTCCTCACCTACGGGGAGCTGGACCAGTATTCGCGCCGCGCCGCCGCCTGGCTGCAAAGCCGCGGCATGCAAAAGGGCGCGCGCGTGGCCATCATGATGCCCAACGTGCTGCAGTACCCGATCGCGATTGCCGCCATCCTGCGCGCCGGCTACACGGTGGTCAACGTCAATCCCCTTTATACGCCGCGCGAGCTGGAGCACCAGCTCAGCGATGCCGGCTGCGAGGCCATCATCGTGTTGGAAAACTTCGCGCACACCTTGCAGGAAGTGCTGCCCCGCACCCGGGTCAAACACATCGTCGTCGCCAGCATGGGCGAAATGCTGGGCGGCGCCAAGGGGGTGGTGGTCAACTTCGTGGTTCGCAACGTCAAGAAGATGGTGCCCGAGTACACCCTGCCGAACGCGGTGCGCTTCAAGGACATGCTGGCCCAGGGCGCGCGCATGCAGTTCGCCCCGGTCGACACGGCTCCCCTTGACGTCGCCTTTTTGCAGTACACGGGCGGCACCACGGGCGTGTCGAAAGGTGCCACGCTCACCCATCGCAACGTCATCGCCAACCTGCTGCAGTCGGAAGCCTGGTCGGCGCCCGTGCTGGGAGAAGGCGGCGACGAGCAGACCACCATCGTCTGCGCGCTGCCCCTGTATCACATCTTCGCGCTGACCTGCTGCGCCATGTGGGGCATGCGGGTGGGTGCGCTCAACCTCCTGATCCCGAACCCGCGCGACATTGGCGGCTTCGTCAAGGAGCTGCGCAAGTACAAGGTCAACATGCTGCCCGCCGTGAATACGCTGTACAACGCGCTGGTCAACCACCCCGACTTCGGCGCGGTCGATTTCTCGGGCCTGAAAATCGCCAACGGCGGCGGCATGGCCGTGCAGCGCGCCGTCAACGACAAGTGGAAAGCGATTACGGGCGTGTCCATCATCGAAGGCTACGGCCTGTCCGAGACGTCGCCCGTGGCCACCTGCAACCGCGCCGACATGCAGGGTTTCACGGGCACCATCGGCCTGCCCGTGCCCTCGACCGACATCGCCATCCTCGACGACGACGGCCAGCCTTTGCCGCTGGGCGAGCGGGGCGAGATCGCCATCCGCGGTCCGCAGGTCATGGCCGGCTACTGGAACCGCCCCGACGAAACGGCCAAGGTGATGACCCCGGACGGCTTCTTCAAATCGGGCGACGTGGGCGTGATGGATGCCTCGGGCGCCATCAAGATCGTCGACCGCAAAAAGGACATGATCCTCGTCTCCGGTTTCAATGTGTACCCGAATGAGCTGGAAGGCGTGATCGCGGCGCATCCCGGCGTGCTCGAATGCGCCGTCATCGGCGTGCCAGACGAGCACTCGGGCGAGGCCGTCAAGGTGTTCGTGGTGCGCAAGGACCCGAGCTTGACCAAGGAACAGCTGATGGATTATTGCAAGGAGCAGCTGACCGGCTACAAAAAGCCGAAGTACATCGAGTTCCGCAACGAGCTGCCGAAGACGAACGTGGGCAAGATCCTGCGCCGCGTGCTGCGCGACGAAACGCCGGCCCAGCAGGCTGCCGCTTAAGTTCAAGTATAGCCGGCCTGGCGCAGCCTGCTGCGCCGACCGCAACGCCCGGCTGCCGGGCGTTTTTTATTGTTTGTAGATGGAGTATATGAGGCGTTGATGGACAAATTTTGGCTTAAATCGTACCAGGACGGCGTGCCGGCGGAAATCGACTGGACCCAGTACCAGTCGCTCACCCACTTGCTGGAAGACGCCTTTGTCCGCCACGCCGCCAAGCCGGCCTTTGCCTGCATGGACAAGCAGATCAGCTACGCCGAGCTCGATACCATGTCGCGCCAGATGGCGGCCTGGCTGCAATCGAAGGGCATGAAGCAGGGCGCCCGCGTGGCCATCATGATGCCCAATGTGCTGCAGTATCCGGTGGCGATGGCGGCCGTGCTGCGCGCCGGCTACGTCATCGTCAACGTCAATCCCCTCTACACCGCGCGCGAACTGGAGCACCAGCTGACCGACTCCGGCGCCGAAGCGATCGTCGTGCTGGAAAATTTTGCCACCACCGTCGAACATGTGATCGCCAGGACGCCCGTCAAGCACGTCATCGTCGCCACCATGGGAGACCTGCTGGGCGCGGTCAAGGGCACCATCGTCAACCTGGTGGTGCGTAAGGTGAAAAAGCTGGTGCCGGCCTTTTCCCTGCCGGGCGCCGTGCCCTTCAATCGCGTCATCAGGCAGGGCGCCCGCTTGAGCTTCACGCCCGTCACCATCAAGCACGACGACATCGCCTTCCTGCAGTACACGGGCGGCACCACCGGCGTGTCGAAAGGGGCCGTGCTGCTGCACCGGAACGTGATCGCCAACGTGCTGCAGAACGAAGCCTGGCTGCAGCCGACCCTCTCGACCCTGCCGGCCGGCCAGCAGCTGCAGTTCGTCTGCGCGCTGCCCCTGTATCACATCTATGCGCTCACCGTGTGCGCCCTGATGGCGATCCGCCTGGGCGGCATGAACGTGCTGATCCCGAATCCCCGCGACATGGCCGGCTTCGTGGCGGAGCTGGCCAAATACCGCATCAATATTTTCCCCGCCGTGAACACGCTGTACAACGGCCTGCTCAATCACCCCGATTTCGCGAAACTCGATTTCTCCAGCTACCGCGTCTGCAACGGCGGCGGCATGGCGGTGCAGCAGGCGGTGGCCGATAAATGGCTGAAAGTGACGGGCACTCCCATCGTCGAAGGCTACGGCCTGTCGGAGACCTCGCCGGTCGCCACCGCCAACCGCTGCGACATCACCCGTTTTACCGGCACCATCGGCTTGCCTTTGCCATCGACGGAAGTGCGCATCCTCGACGACGCCGGCTTCGAGGTGGCGCTGGGCGAGCGTGGCGAGATTGCGATTCGCGGCCCGCAAGTCATGGCCGGCTACTGGAACCGCCCCGACGAAACCTTGAAGGCGATGACTTCGGACGGCTTTTTCCGCACCGGCGACATCGGCATCATGGAGGCCGACGGCAGCACCCGCATCGTCGACCGTAAGAAGGACATGATCCTCGTCTCCGGTTTCAATGTGTACCCGAACGAAGTCGAGGCGGTGGTCTCGAGCATGCCGCAGGTGCTGGAAGTGGCGTGCGTGGGCGTGCCCGATGCGAATTCGGGAGAAGCCGTCAAACTCTTCATCGTCAAGCGCGATCCCGCGCTGACCAAGGAAGAAGTGCTGGAATACTGCCGCGAACAGTTGACGGGCTATAAACGCCCCAAGTACGTCGAATTCCGCAGCGATCTGCCCAAGACCAATGTGGGCAAGATTTTAAGGCGCGAGTTGCGCGACACTGCGCCCGCGCCCGCTTAAAGCTTTTCAATGCCGGCGCGTCCGGCATCGACCTTGAAGGCGGCCAAGGTGGCGCTGCCGCTGGCGGCGTTGTGGACGTCATCGAGGCCGATGAAGCTGGCGCTGGTGCCCGCCGGCGTCAGGGCCATCAAAATAAAACCCCGGTGGTCGCTGCGGCCGTACAGGATGTGGGGATTGGCATCGACCATGGCCTGGGTGCGTGGTTGGGGGCGGCTCGACGAGGTCACCGAAGTGCCGCAAAATTCGGCCGCGACGATGGGGTTGGTACGGCTCACTGGGCGCTTGACATCGCGCCGCAAATCCGACGCAAAAAAGCTGTGCACGTCGCCCGACACCACCACCGGGTTGGCGGCGTTGGAGGCGGCCAGGGTCTCGAACAGGCGGCTGCGCGCCGCCGGATAACCGTCCCAGCCATCGGTCCAGACCTTGTCGCGTCCCGTGCTGGCCATCAGGGTCTGCTGGACGATCACGTTCCAGCGCGCCTTCGAATTTTTCAGCCCCTGCGCGAGCCAGGCTTCCTGGTCGCCACCCAGCATGGTGCGCGCGGGATCGTCCAGCTCCGGGCAGGCGCTCCGGCTCACGGAGCTGGTGTTGCAGGCATGGTGGGCGCGGTACTGGCGGTCATCCAGCACATGAAAGCGCGCCAGCGCACCCCAGTCGTAGCGCTGCGTTATGCTCAATTTCGCATAATCAGTCAGCGCCGGCAGGCGCAGTGGCATGTGCTCGTAAAAGGCCTGGTAGGCCGCGGCGCGGCGGGCGAGAAAGCCGGGCGAGCCGCGGGGATCGACATCGCTGGTGTAATCGTTGGCCACTTCGTGATCGTCCCAGGTGACGATCCAGGGCGCGGCCTGGTGCGCCGCCTGCAGATCGCGGTCGCTCTTGTATTGGGCGTAGCGGGCGCGGTACTGGGCCAGAGTGAGCGACTCGTCGCTGCGCACCGGTTTCAAGGGATGGCTCAGGCGATAGGGGCCCCACTCATAAATGTAATCGCCCACAAACGCCACCAGGTCCGGCGCGGCGGCCGCGATATGGCGGTGTGCGGCGTAGCTGCCGAACTCCCAGTGCTGGCAGGAAGCCACCGCCAGTTTTAGAAGGGCCGGCATCTCGCCGGGCGCGGGCGCCGTGCGGGTGCGGCCCACCGGGCTGACCGCTTCGCCCAGCATGAAGCGGTACCAGTACCAGCGGCCCGGCTGCAGGCCCTTGACGTCCACGTGCACGCTGTGCGCGAGCGCGGGCAGGGCGGTGGCGCTGCCCTTGGCGGCGAGGCGCCGGAACGCTTCGTCTTCGGCCACCTCCCAGCGCACGCTCACGGCCACCGGCAACGTGGCGGCGGCGTTCAAGGGGTCGGCGAGGATGCGCGTCCACAGGATCACACTGTCGGGCAGGGGCGAGCCGGAAGCGACGCCGAGGCTGAACGGGTAGGCCGCGTCCGGGACCCGGGCGCAGGCGACGCCGGCGCCACCAAGGGCGCCCGCCGCGGCCAGTTGCGCCGCATGCAACAGGAGGATGCGGCGCTGGTGCTTCATTCGTGGTGGGGATTGTTGATGAGGGACTCGAGCGGCGGCAGCACGCGCGGCTTGCGGTCGGCACCCGTGGCCACGTAAGTGAGGGTCGCTTCCGTCACCTTGACGATGTCGGCCTGCAGGCGGTTGCGCTCCGCGTAGACCTCGACGTAGACGGTGATCGAGGTATTGCCCACCTTGACGATGTCGGCATAGAAGGACAGCAGGTCGCCCACGAACACGGGCTGCTTGAACAGAAAGGAGTTCACGGCGATGGTGGCGACCCGGCCGTTGGCGCGGCGGGTAGCGGGCAGCGAGCCGGCGATGTCGACCTGCGCCATGATCCAGCCGCCGAAGACGTCGCCGTAGACGTTGGCGTCGGGCGCGCCCGGCATCACCCGCAGCTGGGGCATTTTACCGATGGGCAGCCCGGGCGGGAGTGGGGCGACAGGGGTGGAGGAGGAACTAACTTCTGGCGTGGTCATCGTGAATTTCCGTGAAAAGGCTACAATCGACCCGAATTGAACCACAAAAGACTAAGCTCTGCCATGCGCCGCAATACGCCCTCACCGAACCCTCCCACCGCTTCCGCACCGCCCGCCCGCAGCGACTGGTCCGTCATCCAGACCCTGCTGCCCTACCTGTGGGTCTATAAATGGCGGGTGATTGCCGCGCTGGGCTGCCTGATCGGCGCCAAGGTCGCCAACGTCGGCATCCCCGTCGTCATGAAGCACCTGATCGACGCCCTCACCATCAGCCCCGCCAACCCGAAGGCGCTGATGGTGCTGCCGCTGGGCGCCCTGATCGCCTATGGCGCGCTGCGCCTGTCGACCACCGTGTTCACCGAGCTGCGCGAATTTCTGTTCGCCCGCGTGACCCAGCGGGCCGTGCGCACCATCGCCCTGCAGGTATTCCGCCACCTGCACAATCTTTCGCTGCGCTTTCATTTGAACCGCCAGACGGGCGGCATGACGCGCGATATCGAACGGGGCACCCGCGGCGTCTCCTCGCTGATCTCCTACACCCTGTTTAATATTTTGCCCACCCTGGTCGAGATCACCCTGGTGCTGTCTTACATGGTCGTCAAATATGACCGCTGGTTCAGCATCATCACGGCGGTCGCCCTGGTCACCTACATCACCTTCACCGTCCTCGTCACCAACTGGCGCACCCACTTCCGGCGCACCATGAACGATCTCGATTCAAAGGCGAATACCAAGGCGATCGACTCGCTGATCAACTACGAGACCGTCAAATATTTCGGCAACGAGAAGTACGAAGCGGAGCGCTACGACCAGGGCTTGCAGAATTTTGAAAACGCGGCCGTCAAATCACAGACCTCCTTGTCCGTGCTGAACACGGGCCAGTCGCTCATCATCGCCACCGCCGTCACCCTGATCCTGTGGCGCGCCACCGTCGGCGTCATCAACGGCAGCATGAGCCTGGGCGACCTGGTGCTGGTGAACTCCTTCATGATCCAGTTGTACATCCCCCTCAACTTCCTGGGCGTGATCTACCGCGAGATCAAGCAAAGCCTGGCGGACATGGAGCGATTGTTCGCCCTGCTGGACCAGAACCGCGAAGTGGCCGACAGCGAAGGTGCACAGGCGCTGGTGACGCACGGCGCCGAAGTCAAATTCAGCCACGTCGAGTTTTCCTACGAATCCAAACGCCAGATTCTGTTCGACGTCGATTTCACCATCGCCGCCGGTACCACCACGGCCGTTGTCGGCCACAGCGGCTCGGGCAAGTCGACCATGTCGCGCCTGCTGTTCCGCTTTTATGACGTCAACGGCGGCGCCATCACCATCGATGGCCAGGATCTGCGGGAAGTGACCCAGGAGTCCCTGCGCGCCGCGATTGGCATCGTGCCCCAGGATACGGTGCTGTTCAACGACAGCATCGAGTACAACATCGCCTACGGCAAACCGGGCGCCAGCAAGGCCGCCATCATTGCCGCCGCGCGCGCCGCCTCCATCCATGAGTTCATCGAGTCGCTGCCGGACGGTTACGCCACCATGGTGGGCGAGCGGGGTCTCAAATTGTCGGGCGGAGAAAAGCAGCGGGTGGCGATTGCCCGTACCCTGCTGAAAAATCCGGCGATCCTGATTTTCGACGAGGCCACCTCCGCGCTCGATTCGCGCGCCGAGCAGGAGATCCAGGCGGAGCTGAAGAACATCGCGAAGAACCGCACCACCCTGGTGATCGCGCACCGCCTGTCGACGGTGGCCGACGCCCAGCAGATCCTGGTGCTCGATCACGGCCGCATCGTCGAGCGGGGCACCCACCAGTCACTGCTGGCGCGGGATGGTCTGTATGCCCAGATGTGGACCCGCCAGCAGGCAAGGCAAGACGAATCGCTCGCCTCGCCGCCGCTGGAACTGGAAGATCAGTAGGTGTAGAACATCCGCTGAATGTCGCGGCTGTTGTTGGTACGCGTGAGGGCCAGCATCAACAGGATGCGGGCTTTTTGCGGATTGAGCGTATCGGCCGCGACGAAATCGAGTTCGTCGTCATTGGCCTCGCCGTTGCGGGCCAGGATGCCCTGGCCGACGCGGCTGGCGCGCACTACGATGGCGCCTTTGGCACGGGCCGCCTTCAAGGCCGGCACCACCGTCGCCGCCAGGCTGCCGTCGCCCACGCCCGCGTGGATGATGCCCTTGGCGCCCGCTGCCATGAAGGCGTTCACCGCGGTGGGGCCCACGTTGGCATAGCCGTAGACGATTTCCACCATCGGCAGGGCCGACAGGTTCGCCACGTCGAATTCCGTCTCGAGCGTGTGCTTGCGGGTGGACTGGCGGTAGAAGAAGGGGCGGCTGCCCTGGATGTAGCCCAGCATGCCCAGTTCCGGCGTACGGAAGCTGTCCAGGGTCGAGGTGTTGGTCTTGGTGACTTCGCGCGCGGCCTGGATCTGGTCGTTCATCGCCACCAGCACGCCCTTGCCGATGGCTTCCTGGCTGCCGGCCAGCAGCACCGCGTTATACAGATTGATGGGGCCATCGGCCGACAGGGCGGTGGAAGGCCGCATGGCGCCCACCAGCACCACCGGCTTGCGGCTTTTCACGACCAGGTCGAGAAAATACGCCGTTTCTTCCAGGGTGTCGGTGCCGTGGGTGATGACGATACCGTCCACGTCGGGCTGCGCCAGCAGGGCGTTGACCCGCTTGGCCAGCACCAGCCAGTGCTCGTTATTCATGTTCTCGCTGGCGATCTGGAACACCTGCTCGCCACTGACTTGCGCCACCTTGGCCAGTTCCGGCACGGCCGCGATCAGGCTTTGCACGCCCACCGTGGCGGCCGTGTAGCCGACCGTGGTGGTGGAGCTGGCGCCGGTGCCGGCGATGGTGCCGCCGGTGGCGAGGATGACGACCTTGGGCAGGCGCGCCGGCGCTGCAGCTTGGGTTTGGGCCAGGGCGCTGCCGGCCAGCAGCAGGGATGCGCCGGCGGCGAGCATGAGGCGGCGTTTGGGTTGGTGCATGGTTCCTCCAGGGGTGACATGAAAAAAGGCTTTCCATCGCTGGAAAGCCTCGTGTGTGCAGTGGCGGCGCGCGCTCAGGGCAGGGCGGCGGCCGTGGCCAGGTCCTTGTTGACAGGCTGGGCCAATTCGCCCTCCCACTTGGCGACGACGGCGGTGGCAATGCCGTTGCCGATGACGTTGGTGGCCGAGCGCGCCATGTCGAGGAAGTGGTCGATCCCCAGCAGCAGCAGCAGGCCCGCTTCCGGGATGTTGAATTGGGCCAGGGTGGCGGCGATCACCACCAGCGAAGCGCGCGGCACGCCGGCCATGCCCTTCGAGGTCAGCATCAACACCAGCATCATGGTGATCTGGGTCCCGAGCGACATTTCGATGCCGTAGGCCTGGGCGATGAAGACGGTGGCGAAGGTGCAGTACATCATCGAGCCGTCGAGATTGAAGGAGTACCCGATCGGCAGCACGAAGGCGGCGATGCGGTTTTTCACGCCGAAGCGCTCCAGGCCTTCCAGGGTTTTCGGGAAGGCCGCTTCCGAGGACGCGGTGGAAAACGCCAGCAAAGTCGGCTCGCGCAGTTCGGCCAGCAGGCGCGTCACGCGCGGGCCCAGGAACAGGAAGCCGATCGCGGTCAGCACGAGCCACAGCAGCACGATCCCGAAATAGAACTCGCCCATGAAGACGCCGTAGGTCTGCAGCACCCCCAGGCCGCTCTTGGCGACGATGGCGGAAACCGCCGCGAACACGGCGTAGGGCGCCAGGTTCATCACATAGCCCGTCACCTTCAGCATGATGTGGGCGATGCCGTCGATGGCGTCGATCAGGGGCTTGGCGCGCTCGCCCACGGCCGAAGCGGCGGTACCGAAGAACAGCGAAAAGATCACGATCTGCAGGATCTCGTTTTTCGCCATGCCGTCGGCGATCGAGGTGGGCACCAGGTGGGTGATGAATTCCTTTAAGGTCAGGCTGCTGGTGGCAATGCCGGAGGCGGTGCCGATGGCGGGCAGCTGGCCGGCCGCGTGAATTGCGTCGCCGGGGCGGAACAGGTTCACCAGGATCAGGCCCAGGGTCAGCGAAATCACGGAGGCGATCACGAACCAGCCCAGCGCCTTGATGCCGATGCGGCCCACTTCGCGCGAGTCGCCCATGCGCGCGATGCCCACCACCAGGGTGGAAAACACCAGCGGCGCGATGATCATCTTGATCAGGCGGAGGAAC
>JACXTT010005940.1_pt1 | contig 17579 bp, 24 predicted proteins | sample 9270951 | NCBI WGS metagenome assembly JACXTT01 (sample SAMN15532306, study PRJNA645909) | rock metagenome | isolation source: weathered quartz diorite | place: Puerto Rico | collected 2017-06-21 | reverse complement strand
TCCCTTGGTTTTTTCGTCTTCGCCGATCACGAGCTTGGTGTCGGACGCGAGTTCATAGGGCGGCACCACGAGATTGAGCGGCGCGGGCGAACCCTTGAAGACGCGACCGGCGAAATCGAACTTCGAGCCGTGGCAAGGGCAATAGAACCCGCCTGGCCAGTCAGCACCCATCTCGGCTTTGGCGTCCGCGGGCTTCTCCTGCGGCGAGCAGCCGAGATGCGTGCACACGCCGACGAGCACCAGCACGTCGGGCCGGACGGAGCGGTATTCGTTCTGGGCGTATTTCGGCTGCTCGGAAGCCTTCGATTGCGGATCGGAGAGCCGCGGCTCGACAGCTTTCAGCGACTCGACCATTTCCTTGGTGCGCCGCAGGACCCACACCGGCTTGCCGCGCCATTCGATCACCGCGAGCTCGCCGGGCGGAATGCGCGACACGTCGACTTCGACCGGCGCACCCGCCGCGCGGGCGCGCTCCGAGGGCCACATGCTCGCCACGAAAGGCACGGCGGCACCGACGCTGGCGGCGCCGCCGACGACCGACGTGGCCACCACCAGGTTGCGCCGCGTCTTGTCGACTTTTTCTTGCTCGTTCATGGAGATGGAATTCTTCTAGGAGGGCGCAAAAGCTGGCGATTCTAGCGATGCGCATTTCCCTTGTCCACGATTTCGCTTGTAAGCACTTAGTTTTCAAGGGGATTTTTGTATACTAGGCGCGCTCCCATGGCGCGCCTCTGGCTCATCTTTTCGCAGGCCGCGACGATTGCTGTCGCCGTGCTCTTCGTGGTGAGCACGTTTCGCCCCGAATGGCTGCCGACGCGCCCGGCGGCGGCGCCGGCGTTCAACCAAAGCGCGCCGGCGTTGCTGGTATCGACGTCGCGCGTGGCGTCATATAGCGACGCGGTGCAGCGCGCGACGCCCTCGGTGGTGAACGTCTCCACCTCCAAGGAGGTTCGCTCGCCGCGTCATCCGCTGCTCAACGATCCGGTGTTTCGCCGTTTCTTCGGCGACCCGTTGCCCGACGAGGCGCAGCGCGCATCGAGCCTCGGCTCGGGCGTGATCGTCAGCACGAGCGGCTATGTGCTCACCAATCATCACGTGGTAGAGGCGGCCGACGAAATCGAGGTGACGCTCGCCGACGGCAAGAAGCTGCTGGCGAAGGTCGTGGGTAACGACCCCGACACTGATCTCGCGGTGCTGCGCGTGGACGCCGACAACCTGCCGGCGATTAGCTTCGGCTCCGCCGAGAGCCTGCGCGTTGGCGACGTCGTGCTCGCGATCGGCAGCCCCTTCGGCTTCAGCCAGACGGTGACGAGCGGCATCGTCTCCGCCCTGGGACGCACCGGGCTCGGCATCAACACCTTCGAGAACTTCATCCAGACCGATGCCGCGATCAACCCGGGGAATTCCGGCGGCGCGCTGATCGATGCGTCCGGCAACCTGATCGGCATCAACACCGCGATCTTCTCGCCCTCGGGCGGCTCGATGGGCATCGGCTTCGCCATTCCGGTGTCGACCGCGAAGGTGGTGCTCGAGCAGATCGTTAGGAGCGGCAGCGTGACGCGCGGCTGGATCGGCGTGGAGGCGCAGGCGATCAGCCCCGCCGTCGCGGAATCTTTCAAGCTCGGCAGCACCCGCGGCGCGCTGATTGCCGGCGTGCTGCGCGGCGGTCCGGCGGACAAGGCCGGCGTGAAGCCGGGCGACGTGCTGCTCGAAGTGCAGGGTAAGCCGGTCGCGGATCCGACCGGCATGCTGAACCTCATCGCCGCGCTGGCGCCGGGGCAGCCGGCGAAGGTGAAGCTCAAGCGCCACGGGCAGGACGTCGACGCCACCATCACGGTGGGACGGCGTCCCAAGCCGCAGGCGCGCGCCGAGTGACTACTTCGTCAGAAACGCCTTGATCTGATCGCCCACCTTGGCGATGGAGAACAGGCCATCGAGGTGGCCGCTGGTGCCTTCGATCTCGTAGAGCTCGACGTAGTTGCCCTGCGCGCGCAGCCTCTCCGCCCAGCGGCGCGAGAGCTCCGGCGGGAAGATCATGTCGGTCTTCGACGGCAGAAACAGCACCTTCGCTTTGATCTGCGATTGTTGTTTCTCGAGGTTGTAGAGCTGGTTGGCCTTCGCCATCCACACGAAATTCGCGGCGTCCGTGGCGCCGGCACGCGATTGGCCCGTTTTATAGAGCGAGTCCTCGATCGCGAACAGGTTGCCCATGGCGTCGGCCGGATTCTTTCCCTCGGCCGCCCACTTGTACCCGTGCACCTTCTCCGCCCAGCCAAAGTGCAGCGCGGTCAGCGTCACGGTCTTCAGCGCCTGCGCCACGCCCTCGGTCGGCTCCGGCCCGCCGAAGTAGTCTCCGCCCTTCCAGTTTGGATCCAGCTTGATCGGCATCATCCACAGGTCGAGCAGCCCGATCACGTACGGATGGATGTCGAGTCCCGGACCGATGACGTGAATCACGCGCTCGACAAACCCCGGGTACTGCGCGGCCCACTCCATCGCCTGGATCGAGCCGCCCGACGCGCCGGCCACCGCCACCAGCTTCTTCACGCCGAGCGAAGCCACCAGCGCCTTATGCACGCGCACGGAGTCGCCCATGGTGATCACCGGAAACGACGCGCCGTACGGCTTTCCGGTATCGGGATTGATGCTGGCCGGCCCGGTCGTGCCGACCATCGGATTCTTCGCGTTGAGATTGGCGAGCGTATCGGCACTCACGACAAAGTACTTGTCGGTGTCGATCGCCTTGCCAGGCCCGATGATCGCGTCCCAGTAACCGGCGGCCTTTTCGTCGGCCTTGTAGCGTCCGGCGGCGTGCGAGGTACCGGAGAAGAAGTGCGCGATGAAGATCGCGTTGTCGCCGCTCGAATTGAGCGTGCCGTAGGTTTCGTAGCCGACGCGCACGTTCTTGATCGCCTTGCCGCCTTGCGTCGTGTACTGCGGCAGCGTGAAGAACTTCTTCTCGGTCATGAGCTGCGGCTGCGCAAACGCCGCGGGCACGAAAAGCGCAAGCGCCAGCGCGAGGCCGGCGAAACGGATCCGCATGTCGATCTCCCTTTGGGTGGTACGGCGCGCCGATGGTGCCATGCGCGCGCCGGGGCGGCAATGGCGGCTAGGGATTCTCCGCCGGCTCGGCGGTGGCTGCGCCGCGCCGCGCGGTGATGAAGCGGCCGAAGAACAGTCCCGCCTCGTAGAGCAGGCACATCGGCACGGCGAGCATGAACTGCGAGAGCACGTCGGGCGGCGTGACGACCGCGGCGACCACGAAAGCGGCCACGATCACGTAGGGGCGCGCGTTTTTCAGCTGCTCCACGCTCACCGCGCCCATGCGCACCAGCACGATCACGGCGATCGGGATTTCGAAGGTCACGCCGAAGGCGAGGAACATGGTAATAACGAAGCTGAAGTACGCCTCGATGTCCGGCGCGGGCGTGATCGACTTCGGCGCAAACGTGTGGATGAAGGCGAAGACCTTCTGGAACACGAAGAAATAGCAGAAGGCGATGCCGGCGAGAAACAGCACCGTGCTCGCCACGACGAGCGGCAGCGCGAGGCGCTTCTCGTGCTCGTAGAGTCCCGGCGCGACGAACGCCCAGGCCTGGTAGAGCACGTACGGCAGCGCGATCAGGAAGGCGGCGAGCGCGGTCACCTTCACCGGCACCATGAACGGCGTGATCACCCCCGTGGCGATCATCTTGGCGCCCTCGGGCAGCGCGCTCATGAGGGGCGCGGCGAGCACGTCGTAGATGTAGCCCGAGCCGGGCCAGACGAACAGCACCACGAAAAGCGCGAGCACGGCGCCGACCGCGCGCATGAGGCGCTGGCGCAGCTCGATGAGATGCGAGATGAAGCTTTCCTGGTCGTTCATGCCTGCTTCTGCTCGGGCGCCTTGGCGCTGTCGTGCGGCGCCTCGGCGGCGGGCGTGCCGGCCGTGGCCTTGTTCAGCTCATCGGCGGTCTTGGTGAGCTCCTCGTCGACCGCGGACTGCATCTCGGTCGCCGCCTTCTGCATCGAGTCGCGCATCTTGCGCAGCTCCTCGAGCTCGATCTCGCGGTTGATGTCCGCCTTGACGTCGGCGACGTAGCGCTGCAGCCGCCCGAGCAGGTGACCCACGGTGCGCGCGACGCGCGGCAGCTTCTGCGGCCCGATGACGATCAGCGCCACGATGCCGATGACCAGGAGCTCGGAAAAACCGATGTCGAACATTGCTAGAGACGAAAAAGGCGCCCGCGCGGGCGCCCCGGCAGGGCGGGCAGCCGCTTCAGGCCTTCTGCTCGGTCTTGCCCCGCACCTCGCCTTCCACGGTCTTGCCCGTCACCTGCGGCGTGGCCGGCGTATCGGCGGACTTGTCGGCGCCTTCGCGCATGCCGTCCTTGAAGCCGCGCACCGCGCCGCCGAGATCGGCGCCGATATTGCGCAGCTTCTTCGTGCCAAAGATCAGCATCACGATCACCAGAACGATCAACCAGTGCCATATGCTGAGCGAACCCATGGTGCCTTCTCCTGTTTACTTCCTCGCGAGCATCGGGCCAAGCGGTTCCGGCCCGCCGAGGACATGCATGTGGACATGATACACCTCCTGATGTCCCACCCGGCCGTTGTTGATGATGGTGCGAAAGCCGTCCGTAGCGCCCGCTTCGCGCGCCAGGCGGCCGGCGAGCGTGAGCATTTTCCCGAGCGCGGCCTGGTGCGCGGGCTGCGCATCGTAGAGCGACGCGATGTGCGCCTTCGGCACGAGCAGGATGTGCACCGGCGCCTGCGGGCGGATGTCGTGGAAAGCCATCACATCGGCGTCGTCGTGGATTTTTTTCGCTGGAATCTCGCCGCGCGCGATCTTGCAGAAGATGCAATTGGGATCGGTCATGGCTTGCGCCCCGCCTTTTCATCGAGGCCCGAAATGCCCTCGCGCCGGTGCATCTCGGCGAGCACGTCGGCCGGCCCGAGTCCATGGCGTGCGAGCACGATCATAGAGTGGAACCACAGGTCCGCGGTCTCGCGCACCAGCGCCAGGCGGTCGCCGCTCTTCGCGGCGAGCACCGTTTCGGTGGCCTCCTCGCCGATTTTCTTCAGCATCGCGTCGTCGCCCTTGGCGAAAAGCTGCGCGACATAGGACTTGGCGGCATCGCCGTGCTTTCGCTCGTTGATGGTCGCGGCAATGCGCTCCAGCGTCTCATAAAGGCCCGGCTTCATTTCTTGTAGATGACGGCCGGGTCCTTCAGCACCGGATCGGTCGTCACCCAGCTCCCGTTCTCGAGTTTTCGAAAGAAGCAGCTCTCGCGGCCCGTATGGCAAGCGATGCCGCCGCTCTGTTCCACCTGTAACAGCACCGCGTCGGCATCGCAATCGAGGCGCAGCTCGCGCACCTTCTGCACGTGCCCGGACTGCTCGCCCTTGCGCCACAGCCGGCCGCGCGAGCGCGACCAGTACACGGCCTCGCCTTTCTCGGCCGTCTGCCTGAGCGCCTCGCGATTCATCCATGCGACCGTCAGCACGCGCCCGCTCGTTGCATCCTGCGCCACGGCGGCGATCAGACCGTGCTCGTCCCACGGCACCTCGTCGAGCCAGTTCATTGGCGCACCTCGATGCCGCGGCTTCTCATGTGCTCCTTCGCCTGGCGCACGGTGTATTCGCCGAAGTGAAAGATGCTCGCCGCAAGCACCGCGTCCGCCTTTCCCTCGAGCACGCCCTGCGCGAGGTGCTCGAGATTTCCGGCGCCGCCGGAGGCAATCACCGGCACGCTGACCGCCTCCGACACCGCGCGCGTAAGCGCGAGATCAAAGCCGTCGCGGGTGCCATCGCGATCCATGCTGGTGAGCAGTATCTCCCCCGCACCGGCCGCCGTCATGCGCTGCGCCCATTGCACGGCATCGAGCCCGCTCGCGCGCCGCCCGCCGTGGGTGTAGACCTCCCAGCCTTGGCCGTTGCGTTTGGCGTCGATGGCCACGACGATGCACTGCGCGCCGACGATGGCGGAGGCCTGCGCGACGAGCTCCCAAGACTGCACCGCCGCGGTGTTGATGGATACCTTGTCGGCGCCTGCGTTGAGCAGGCGCCGCACGTCCGCGACGCTGCGCACGCCGCCGCCCACGGTGAGCGGAATGAAGACCTGCGCCGCCACCGCCTCGATGACGTGCAGGAGGATGTCGCGCTCATCGGAGCTCGCGGTGATGTCGAGGAAGCAAAGCTCGTCGGCGCCTTCGCGGTCGTAGCGCGCGGCGATTTCCACCGGGTCACCGGCGTCGCGCAGGCCGACGAAGTTGACCCCCTTCACCACCCGGCCCGCGGTGACGTCGAGGCAGGGAATGACGCGCTTGGCGAGGCCCACGGCTCAGGCCTTTCCCAGCGCCTTGTCGGCCGCGGCCTGCGCTTTCTTGAGCTCGAGCTTGCCTTCGTAGAGGGCGCGGCCGGCGATGGCGCCGATGACGCCCTCCGGGGCGAGCTTGGTGCAGACGGCCTGCACGTCCTCGACGCTGTTCAAGCCGCCCGAGGCGATGATCGGCGTCTTGGTGGCCTGCGCGAGGCGCAGGGTCGCCTCGATGTTGATGCCGCCCATCATGCCGTCACGCCCGATGTCGGTGTAGACGAGCGCCTCGATGCCGTAGTCCTCGTACTTCTTGGCGAGATCGACCACGTCATGGCCGGTGAGCTTGGACCAGCCTTCCACCGCGACCTTGCCCTCCTTCGCGTCGAGGCCGGCGATGACGTGTCCCGGGAAGGCGTAGCAGGCATCGGAAAGAAAGCCGGGGTTTTTTACCGCGGCGGTGCCGATCACGATGTAGGTAACGCCCGCGTCGAGATAGCTCTCGATCGTGTCGAGGTCGCGGATGCCGCCGCCCACTTGCACGGGAACCTGCTCGCCTACCGCGGCGACCATTTCGCGGATCACCTTCTCGTTCTTCGGGCGGCCGGCAATGGCGCCGTTGAGGTCCACGATATGCAACCGGCGCGCGCCCTGCGCGGCCCAGTGCCTGGCCATTTCGACGGGGTTCTCCGAGAACACGGTCGCCGTGTCTATCTTGCCTTGCCGCAGCCGCACGCAGCGCCCGTCCTTCAGGTCGATCGCGGGGATGATCAGCACGGCAACAGATTAAGGTGCACGGCGCGGAAGCGGGCCGTCGTTCAGATTTAAATCAGGGGCGCCAGCGGATGAAGTTGGAGAGAAGTCGCAGGCCGGAGGACTGGCTCTTTTCAGGATGAAACTGGACGGCAAAGATGTTATCCCGGGCTACGGCGCAGGTAAAGGGCACACCGTACACACAAGTTGCCGCGCTGAGCGTGCGATCCGCGGGCGCCGGATAGTAACTATGCACGAAGTAAAAGCGGCTGCGGTCGCTGATGCCTGCCCACAACGGGTGCGCGCTTTCCTGCAGCACCTCGTTCCAGCCCATGTGCGGGATCTTGAGCCGCGTCGCCGCGAACCGCGGCACGCGCCCGGCGAAGATGCCGAGGCCCGGCGTGTCGCCTTCCTCGCCATGCTCGAAGAGCATCTGCAGGCCGAGGCAGATGCCGAGATAGGGCTTTGCCGCCAATGCCTCGAGCAGCGCATCCCGGGCGCCGCTCGCCGCCAGGTTGCGCATGCAGTCGGGGAGCGCGCCCTGCCCGGGCACCACGATGCGCTCGGCGGCGCGGATCACCTCGGCATCCGCCGTCACCGCGATTTCGGCGTGCGGGGCGACGTGCTCCAGCGCCTTGGACACCGAGCGCAGGTTGCCCATGCCGTAATCGACGACCGCGATGCGCGCCACGATGCGGCTAGAGGGAGCCCTTGGTCGAGGGAATGGCGCCCGGTCCGCGCGGATCGCGCGCCACCGCCATGCGCAGCGCGCGTGCGAACGCCTTGAAGATCGTCTCGCACTGGTGGTGGGCGTTCTCGCCGCGCAGGTTGTCGATGTGCAGCGTGACCTGCGCGTGGTTCGCGAAGCCGTGGAAGAACTCATGCACCAGGTCGACATCGAATTCGCCGATCAGGCTGCGCGCGTACTTCACGTGGTATTCGAGCCCCGGGCGCCCGGAAAAGTCGATCACCACGCGGGAGAGCGCCTCGTCGAGCGGCACATAGGCATGGCCGTAGCGCACGATGCCGGCCTTGTCGCCGACTGCGCGCGCGCAGGCCTGGCCGAGCGTGATGCCGATGTCTTCCACCGTATGGTGCGCGTCGATGTGCAGGTCGCCCTTGGCGTCGATCTCGAGATCGAGCATGCCGTGGCGCGCCACCTGGTCGAGCATGTGCTCGAGAAAGGGGATGCCGGTCGCGAGCCGCGTCACGCCGCTGCCGTCGAGATCCACGCGCACGCGGATCTGCGTCTCCTTCGTATTGCGGGCGACTTCGGCGGTGCGCATGTCAGAGCGCTTCCTGCATTTTAGATTGCGTCCTTCAGGGCGTTGAGCAGTATACGGTTTTCGTCCGGCGTGCCGACCGTGATGCGCAGGCAGTTGGCAAGCGCCGGGTGCAGGTTGCGCACGAGCACGCCCTGGCGCCTGAGCCCTTCGTCTGTGCGCGCGGCGTCGCGCACCCGCACCAGGAAGAAGTTGGCGCGCGACGGAAACACCGTCACGCCCTGCATCGCGCGCAGCGCGCTACCCAGTCGCTCGCGCTCCGCGCGGATGCCGGCGGCCTGCGCCTCGAGCACGTCGAGCCGCTCGAGGACGAATAGCGCGGCGGCCTCGGTGAGCACGTTGACGTTGTAGACCTGGCGCACCTTGTTGAACTCGCCGAGCCACTCGGGGCGCCCGGCGAGATACCCGAGCCGGATGCCGGCGAGGCCGAGCTTTGACACCGTGCGCAGGACAAGCAGATTCGCGTAGCGCGGCAGCTCGTCCATGAACGTTTCGCCGGCGAAGACGTGATAGGCCTCGTCTAGCACCACCAGCCCCGGCGCCGCCTCGATCACGCGCCGGATATCGGCGCGCGGATAGAGCACGCCGGTCGGATTGTTAGGATAGGCGAGGAACACGAGCGCCGGCCGCTCGGCGCGCATGCGCGCGATGAAGGCGTCGGCGTCCAAGCTGAAATCGTCGCGCAGCGGCACCGGCATGGCGCGCATGCCAGAAAACGTCGCGTTCATGCTGTACATCACGAAGGTCGGCGACGGATACATGAGCACCGCGCGCGGCCGTGCGAGAGCAAGCGTGACGACCTGGATCAGATCGTCCGAGCCGTTGCCGAGGAGCAGGTCCATGCCCGCCGGCACGCGCATCTTGCGCATGATCAGCTCGCGCAGCCGCTGCGGATTCGGCTCGGGATAGCGGTTCAGCTCGACCTCGGCGAGCCGCGCCGCGAGCTCCTGTCGCAGCGGCGGCGGCAGCCGGTACGGGTTCTCCATCGCGTCGAGCTTCACCATGCCAGCCGCGGGCGCGACCGCATAGGCGGAGAGCGCCAGGATCTCGGGACGCACCAGGTCTTCGGGCTTCACTCGTACCTCAGGCGCGCGGCGCGCGCGTGCGCGGGCAAGCCTTCCGCATCGGCGAGGGTGGCGGCAACGCGACCCAGGCGCTCGGCGGCGGCTTGCGATACGTCGATGATACTGGTGCGCTTCTGGAAGTCGTACACGCCGAGCGCCGAAGAAAAGCGCGCGCTCCCGGCGGTGGGCAGCACGTGGTTGGGACCGGCGCAATAGTCGCCGATCGCCTCCGAGCTCCAGCGGCCAAGGAAGATCGCGCCTGCATGCGTAAGCCGGGGCAGCAAAGCCTGCGGGTCAGCGACGGCGAGCTCGAGGTGCTCGGGCGCGATGCGGTTGGCGAGCGCGCAGGCTTCCGCGAGATCGCGAGTCTGGATGAGCGCCCCGCGCGCCTCGAGTGAGCGGGTGATGACATCGCGGCGCGGCATGGCGGGCAGCAGCCGCTCGACGGCAGCGCCGACCGCGTCCAGGTGGCGCGCATCCGGTGAAAGCAGCATGGCCTGCGCGGCTTCGTCGTGCTCGGCCTGCGAAAAGAGGTCCATCGCCAGCCACTCGGCCGGCGCCGCGCCGTCGCTGATGATGAGGATCTCGGAGGGTCCGGCGAGCATGTCGATGCCGACATCGCCGTACACCTGGCGCTTCGCTTCCGCGACGTACTGGTTGCCCGGGCCGACGATCTTGTCGACCCGCGGGATCGACGCGGTGCCGTAGGCGAGCGCGGCGACCGCGTGCGCGCCGCCGAGCGCGACTACGCGATCGACGCCCGCCAGCGCCGCGGCGGCGAGCACCGTCGGATCCGGGTTCGGGCTCACCATGACGAGCTCACGCACGCCGGCCACCTTCGCCGGCACCGCGTTCATCAGCACCGACGACGGATAGGCGGCCTTGCCGCCGGGCACGTAGAGGCCAACGCGCTCGAGCGGGCTCACGCGCTGGCCGAGGCGCGTGCCATCGGCTTCGCGATAGTCCCAGGACTTTTGCACTTGGCGCTCGTGGAACGCGCGGATGCGCTCGTGCGCCGCACGCAGTGCGTCGCGCCCGGCGCCAGCCAGCCCGTCCAGCGCCGCGTGCAGGCGCGGCGTAACGTCCAGCCCGGTGACGGACGCCGCGCTCGCGCCATCGAAGCGCCGCGCATAGTCGAGCACCGCGGCATCCCCGCGCGCACGCACATCGGCGATGATCGAGCGTACGGCCTGCTCTACGGCACCGTCGCGGGCAGCGTCGAAGCGCAGGCCATCGAGCGCCGTGGCGAAACCAGCGGCCGAGGTGACGAGGCGCCTCAGCTTCATGCCGCAGCCTCGGCGAAGGCGTCGATCAGCGGCTGCAACTCGCTGCGCTTGGTCTTCAGGGCGGCCTGGTTGACGATGAGGCGCGCCGAAATTGGCAGGATCTCCTCCACCGCGACGAGGCCGTTCTCGCGCAGCGTGCGCCCGGTCGCCACCAGATCGACGATCGCATCGGCAAGCCCGGTCAGCGGGGCGAGCTCCATCGAGCCGTAGAGCCGGATGAGGTCCACGTGCACGCCCTTGGCGGAAAAGTGCTCGCGCGTGGTGTTGACGTACTTCGTCGCCACGCGCAGGCGCGCACCCTGGCTCACTGCGCCGGCGTAATCGAAGCCTTTGCGCACGGCCACCACCATGCGGCAGCGCGCGATGCCGAGGTCCACCGGCTGGTAGAGGCCATCGCCGCCGTGCTCGACCAGCACGTCGCGCCCGGCGATGCCGAGATCGGCGCCGCCGTGCTGCACGTAGGTGGGGGTATCGCTCGCGCGCACCACGATCAGCCGCAGGTCGCGGCGGTTGGTCGCGATGACGAGCTTGCGCGAGGTGTCGGGGTTCGCCTTAGGCCGGATGCCGACGCGGGCGAGCAGCGGCGCCGTCTCGTCGAAGATCCGTCCCTTCGACAACGCTATGCTGATGCTCGCCATGTGCAACCATCCGGGAATCGCCCTGATCGACGTGCTGAAGGGGGCGGATTCTACCGCAAGGCGTTAGCTCACGCGCGTGACGCGCGCGCCGAGGCCCGAGAGCTTCTTCTCCAGCGCCTCGTAGCCGCGGTCGAGGTGGTAGATGCGATCGACGATCGTCTCCCCTTCGGCGACCAGGCCGGCGATGACGAGACCTGCCGAAGCGCGCAGGTCGGTGGCCATGACGCTCGCGCCCTGCAGCCGCTCGACGCCGCGCACCACCGCGCTATTGCCCTGGATGGCGATGTCGGCGCCGAGGCGCTGCAGCTCGAGCGCGTGCATGAAGCGGTTCTCGAAGATGGTCTCGGTGATCACCGCGGTACCCTGCGCGATCGCGGCGAGCGCCATGAACTGCGCCTGCATGTCGGTGGCGAAGCCCGGGTAGGGCGCCGTGCGCACGCTTACCGCGCTCGGGCGGCCCGCGGCCTCAAGCTCGACCGTTGCGCCGTCGACACGGATGTGCGCACCCGCCTCGCGCAGTTTCTCGAGCGTCGCATCGAGCGTCTCGGGCGCGGCGCCGTGCAGCCGGATGCGGCCGCGGGTGGCGGCGGCGGCGGCGAGGTAGGTCCCCGTCTCGATGCGGTCAGGCATGATGCTGTGCTCGGCGCCGCGCAGCGAGCGCACGCCTTCGATGCGGATCACGTCGCTGCCCGCGCCTTCGATGCGCGCGCCCATCGCGACCAGGCAGCGCGCGAGGTCGAGCACCTCGGGCTCGCGCGCGGCGTTCTCGATGAGGGTCGTGCCCTCGGCGAGGGTCGCCGCCATCAGCAGGTTCTCGGTGCCGGTCACGGTGACCATGTCCATGACGATGCGCGCGCCGCGCAGCCGCTCGGCGGCTGCGTTCATGTAACCATGCTCGATGGCGATCGTCGCGCCCATCGCCTGCAGCCCCTTAACGTGCTGGTCGACCGGTCGCAAGCCGATGGCGCAGCCGCCGGGCAGCGACACGCGCGCGCGGCCACCGCGCGCGAGCAGCGGCCCGAGCACGAGCACCGACGCGCGCATGGTCTTCACCAGGTCGTAGCCCGCCGTCGGATCGCTGATGCGCGCCGCGTGCAGCGCCATGCGGCCATCGGCCAGCGGCGACACCTCCACGCCCGTCTGGCGTAGCAGCTTCGCCATGGTGCGCACGTCCATGAGCTGCGGCACGTTGGCGAGCCGCAGCGGCTCGGCGGTGAGCAGCGCCGCGCACATGATCGGCAGCGCCGCGTTTTTCGCCCCCGAGACCTGCGCTTCGCCCTCGAGCGGCACGCCACCGCGGATTCGCAGCTTATCCACCGGAGCGCCACTCCTGGGACGTAAGCGTGCGCATGGAGAGCGCATGGATCTCTTCGCGCATGCGATCGCCGAGCGCGGCATAGACCAGCTGGTGGCGCTGCACGCGGTTGCGCCCGGCGAACTCGTCGGAAACGACGAGCGCCTGAAAATGCTCGCCGTCGCCCATGACCTCGACGTGCTGGCAGGCAAGCCCCGCCTCGATTGAACGCTTGATGCTTTCCGGCGTCACCATCAGGACCTCAGCTTGTACCCCGATTTGAGAAGCGCGAGATTTACGCAGGATACGACCAGTAGGAAGGCTGCGACTATCGCAAGGCTTGCCAGCGGAGGGAAATCGGACACGCCGAAAAACCCGTAACGGAAGCCGTCCACCATATAGAAGAACGGGTTGGCGTGCGACAGGCGCTGCCAGGCGCTCGGCAGCGAATGGATCGAATAGAACACCCCCGAGAGAAACGTGAGCGGCACGATGACGAAGTTCTGGAAAGCGGCGAGCTGGTCGATCTTGTCGGAAAGCACCCCGGCAATCAGGCCGAGCGTGCCGAGCAGCGCCGCCCCGAGCAGCGCGAAGGCGAGCACCCAGAGCGGTGCCTCGAGCCGCAGCTCGACGAACCATACCGTGACGACGAGCACCCCTGCGCCGACGACGATGCCGCGCACGACGGCCGCCAGCACATAGGCAGCGAAGAACTCGAGATAGGAGATCGGCGCAAGCAGCACAAAGACAATGTTGCCCGTGATCTTGGACTGGATCAGGCTCGACGAGCTGTTGGCAAAGGCGTTCTGCAGCACGCTCATCATGACGAGCCCGGGAACGAGGAACGACGTGTAGCGCACACCTTCATAGACCTGCAGCCGGCCTTCGAGCGCGTGGCCGAAGATGACCAGATAAAGCAGGGCGGTCAGGACCGGCGCCGCGACGGTCTGGACGCTCACTTTAAGAAAGCGCAGCAGCTCCTTGTGGCAAAGCGTGGCGAAGCGCGTCATGACGGCCGGCCGGTGAGGCGCAGGAACACTTCCTCGAGGTCGGGCGGGTGCACTTCCATTTCGCGGATCGTCACGCCCGACTGGCGCAGGCGTGCGAGCGCATCCTCAAGCTCGACAGGGTTCGCAAGCCGCAGGCGGAATTCGGTGCCGTCGGCTTCCAGCACGCGACCCGGGAGGCCCGTGGGCAGCGCATCGCGGTCGAGGTGCAGGCGCAGCTCCAGCCCGGAAAAGCTGCCGAGCAGGTTGCGCGTCGTATCGAGGGCCGCGATGCGCCCGTCCTTCAGCATGGCGATGCGCTGGCAGTGCGCTTCGGCTTCCTCGAGGTAGTGCGTGGTCAGCACGATGCTGTGCCCGTCGCGGTTCAGGCGGCGGACGAACTGCCAGAGGCCCTGGCGCAGCTCGACGTCGACGCCGGCGGTCGGCTCGTCGAGCACGATCACCGGCGGCTTGTGCACCAGCGCCTGGGCGACCAGCACGCGGCGCTTCATGCCGCCGGAAAGCGAGCGCATGTTGGCGTCCGCCTTGGCGGTGAGATCGAGGTGGTGCATGACCTCGTCGATCCAGGCGTCGTTTCTGCGCAGGCCGTAATAGCCGGCCTGCAGGCGCAGGGTCTCGCGCACGGTGAAGAACGGATCGAAGACCAGTTCCTGCGGCACGACGCCGAGGTGCCGGCGGGCGCGCCGGTATTCGCGCCCGACATCCGCGCCCATCACCGAGGCGCTGCCCGCGTCGGGGCGCACCAGGCCCGCGATGACGTTGATCAGCGTGGTCTTGCCGGCGCCGTTCGGGCCGAGCAGGCCGAAGAACTCGCCTTCGTGCACGGCGAGGCTGACACCGGCGAGCGCACGCACTTCGCCGTAGCGCTTGGCGATGTCGCGGACTTCTATCGCGCTCAGGAGGCGGGCAGCAGGCGGTCCACGCCGTAGAGGCGGGCGATGGTGCGCAGCGACTCGGGCAGATGGGCGAAGGCGAGCGGGCGCTCACGCTGCCGCGCGTCCCGCAGCCAGGCAAGGAGCAGCGCGAGGAGCGCGGAATCCATCTCGCCCACTTCGCCGAGGTCGACCGTTTGCACTCCGTCGGCGAGGTGGCGCCGCCCTTCCTCAAGGAGCGCCGCGGCGTTGGCAAGAGTCACCGGCCCCGAGACGATCATGCGGGGGCCTTCGCGCCGGATCATTTCTTGGCGGCCGGCGCGGCGGCCGCGTCGAGGGTGCGATTCTTGGTGCTGAGATTTTTGATCAGGCCGTCGATGCCCGACTCGCGCACCACGTTGTTGAACTCGGTGCGGTAATTGGCGACGAGGCTCACGCCGCCGACCATGACGTCGTACACCTTCCAGCCGGCGGCGGTCTTCTCCATGCTGTAGTCGATCGGCACGGGCTGCGCGCCCGCCTGCAGGACGCGCACCTGTACGGTCACGTCCGTGTCGGTGGGCTTCGCCCGCAGCGGCCGGAACTCGAACTTCTGGTCGCTGTAGGCGGCGAGCGCGCTCGCGTAGGTGCGAACCAGCAGCGTGCGGAACTCTTCGGTCAGGCGCCTTTTCTGCTCGGGCGTCGCCTTGTTCCAGCTCTGGCCGAGCGCGAGCGCGGTCATGGCGCCGAAATTGAAATGCGGCAGCACCCGGGCGTCGATCAGCTCGATCAGCTTCGCGCGATTGCCGGAGCGGATCTCCTTGTCCTTGGCGATCAGATCGACCACTTCGAGCGTCACGGTCTTCACCAGCTGGTCGGGCGGCACCTCCTGCGCCCGCAGCGGCAGCGCCGTCGCCAAGGCAAACAGTGCAAATAGCGCGGCGCTAGCGAGGCTTCTTGTCTTTGTCATCTTCGGCTCCCTTGTCTTCTTCGGGTTCCTTCTCGCGCGGCGGATGTCCATCGTAGACCAGGCTCCTGCGCCGCTGCAGATAGGCATCGCGCTGGAACACGTACTTGTCGAGCGCCGCTTCCTCGAGGATGCGGCTCGCGTCGAGCAGGTCGGCACGCAGCTGCGTGAAGCGCAGCGCCCAGAGCCCGTACTCCAGGTGGTAGGGCCGCACCTCGCCCAGCGGATCGGCATAGATGTCGATGCCGGTGCCGATGCCGTCGCGCAGGTCGCTCGAGCTGAGGAACGGCAGCACGAGGTACGGCCCGGGGCCCGCGCCCCAGCGGCCGAAGGTCTGGCCGAAGTCCTCGTTGTGCTTCTCGTAGCCCATGTCGCTCGCGACGTCGTGAATGCCGAACAGGCCCACAGTGGTATTAAACGCAACACGCGCCCAATCGCTGACACCGTCCTCGAACTTGCCCTGCAGGAAATTATTCACGCCGATGAAAAAGTCGCCGATGTTGCCGAAGAAGTTGCGCACCCGATCGCGGATCTCGCCGGGCACGACGCGGCGGTAGGTGCGCGCAACCGGCTGGGCGATTGCCTGGTCCACCGTGTCGTTGAAGCGATAAATGCCGCGGTTCAGCGGCTCGAATGGATCGCGAGGATCGCGCTCGGCGGTGCTCGCGCACCCGGCGAGCGCCGCGACCAGCGCGGCGAGCGCAATGCGCGCCGTCACTTCGCCGGTTCCTTGGGTTCGGGCTTGCCCTCGGCCGCCTTGTTGAAGAGGAACTGGCTGATCAGGTTTTCGAGTACCACCGCCGATTGCGTCAGGCGCAGGCGGTCGCCGTTCTTCAGCATTACGCCGTCGCCGCCGGCTTCCAGTCCCACATACTGCTCGCCGAGGATGCCGGAGGTCAGGATCTTGGCGGTGGTATCGCGCGGGAACTGGTATTCCGATCCCAGGTTGATGGTGACGATCGCCTCGTAGCTCTCGTTATCGAAGCGGATGTCAGTGACGCGGCCCACCACCACGCCCGCGCTCTTCACCGGCCCGCGCACCTTCAGCCCGCCGATGTTGGCGAACTTCGCCTGCACCTGGTAGGTCTGGGAGGTCGAGAACGAGGCGAGGTTGCCGACCTTGAGGGCGAGGAACAGCAGCCCGGCGATGCCGGCGACGACGAACACGCCGACCCACAGGTCGATGGTTGAGCGATTCATTGGTGGTTGCCTCCGGTGAACATCAGCGCGGTGAGGATGAAATCCAGGAACAGGATCGCGAGCGACGAGGTGACCACCGTGCGGGTCGTCGCACGGGAGACGCCCTCCGCCGTGGGCGGCGCGTCGTAGCCCTCGAACACCGCGATCCAGGTCACGGCGATGCCGAAGACCAGGCTCTTGATGACACCGTTCAGGATGTCGTTGCGCAGGTCGACCGCCGCCTGCATCTGCGACCAGAAGGCACCGGCATCCACGCCGATCAGCTGCACACCGACGACGTAGCCGCCGAAGATACCCATCGCCGAGAAGAGCGCGGCGAGCAGCGGCATGGAGAGCACGCCGCCCCAGAAGCGCGGCGCCACCACGCGCGCGATCGGGTCGACCGCCATCATCTCCATCGCCGAGAGCTGCTCGGTGGCTTTCATCAGCCCGATTTCCGCCGTGATGGCGGACCCGGCACGGCTCGCAAACAGCAGCCCCGCGACCACCGGGCCGAGCTCGCGCACGAGCGACAGCGCCACCAGCACGCCGAGCGACTCGGACGCGCCGAAGCGCTGCAGCGTCTCGTAGCCCTGCAGCGCCAGCACCATGCCGACGAACATGCCGGAGACCAGGATGATGATGAGCGAGAGCACGCCCGCGAAGTAGATCTCGGCGGTCGTGAGCCGGAAGCGGCGCAGCGCCGTGCCCGAATGCACCACCAGGTAGGCGAGGAAGCGGCTCGCGAATCCGAGGCGCAGCACATGGAAGGTCACGCCGGAGCCCAGGCGCTCCAGGCGCGCGCGCACGTCGGCTACCCGCATTCCTAGTGGCTCGCCTGCGGCATTATTGGGCTCGCCTGCGGTTCGGGCGCCGCGAGCTCGAGGTCGGCGTCGTAGCCAGGCGCCGGATAGTGAAACGGCACCGGGCCTTCGGAGCTGCCGTTCACGAACTGGCGC